>Ga0070741_10008758_pt1 | contig 20070 bp, 17 predicted proteins | sample Coa_R1_4_FD_66440 | JGI IMG/M metagenome (GOLD analysis project Ga0070741, IMG submission 66440) | Surface soil microbial communities from Centralia Pennsylvania, which are recovering from an underground coalmine fire - Coalmine... | ecosystem: Environmental > Terrestrial > Soil > Unclassified ...
CGGCTGCCGTACGTGCGTGGCTTGTTCGAACGCGTAGGCGATGCGGATCAGTGTGGGCTCGCTCCACGCCGCCCCGAAAAAACTCAGGCCGACGGGCAGGCCATGCACGAAGCCGGCGGGCACGGTGATATCGGGGTAGCCGGCGACGGCGGCCGGCGTCGAGCTGCCGCCAACCGTGTGGTCGCCGTTGACCCAGTCGATGACCCAGGCGGGCCCGCCGGTCGGCGCGGCCAATGCATCGAGGCGATGCCATCTGAGCGCATCGTCGATTCCGATCTCGCCGGCGAGCGTTTTCGACTTGACGAGCGCGTTACGGTAGATGCGGCTGTCGAGGTCGCCGCGCTTTTGCGATTGCTCGAAGAGGTCCTGATCGAACCACGGCATCTCGCGCGCGCGCTCGCGCTCGTCGAACGCGATGAGATCGGCGAGCGAGCGCGGCACGTTCGCGCCCGCCGGCAAGCCGGCGAGATAGGCGTTGATGTCGTGCTTGAACTCGTACTGCAGCACGAGGAGCTCCGCCTCGTCGTATTTGCCGAGATTGGGAATCTCCACGGGATCGACGACGACCGCGCCCGCCGCCTTCAGCGCTTCGATGTTCGCCGCGAGCACCGCATCGACGTCGGGGCTGAAACCCGCGAGCTTGCGCACGATGCCGATGCGCATGCCGCGCAGCCCGCCGGCGTCGAGATCCTTGGTGTAATCGGTGCGGTGCGCGTCGGCATCGCGGGTCGCCGGGTCGCGCTTGTCCGCCCCGGCTAGCACGCCGAGCAGCAGCGCAGCGTCGGCGACGCTGCGCGCCATCGGGCCCGCCGTGTCCTGGCTATGGGCGATCGGCACGATGCCGGCGCGGCTCACGAGCCCGAGCGTGGGCTTTATGCCGACGAGGCCGTTCGTGGCCGAGGGACATACGATCGAGCCGTCGGTCTCGGTGCCGACGCCGACTGCGGCGAGGTTCGCCGCGATCGCCGCGCCCGTGCCCGAGCTCGATCCGCATGGATTGCGATCGAGCGCGTACGGATTGCGCGTCTGTCCGCCGCGGCCGCTCCAGCCGCTCGTCGCGTGCGTCGAGCGGAAGTTCGCCCATTCGCTCAAATTGGTTTTGCCGAGGATCACGGCGCCGGCCTCGCGCAGGCGCGCGACGACCGTCGCGTCTTGCGCGGGAATCGACCCGGCGAGCGCGAGCGAGCCCGCCGAGGTGTGCATCGCGTCGGCGCTGCTGATGTTGTCCTTGACGAGCACGGGAATGCCGTGCAGCGGACCGCGCACTTTTCCACTTTTGCGCTCCGCGTCGAGCGCATCGGCGATCTTGAGCGCCTCCGGGTTGAGTTCGATGACCGCGTTGATCGCCGGCCCGGCTTTGTCGATCGCCGCGATGCGTTCCAGATAGTGCGCGACGATCGCGTGCGAGGTGAGCTCGCCGTCCGCCATGCGCCGGGTCAGCTCGGCGATCGTCGATTCGTCGGGAATCCCGGGGGGATTCTGCGCGAACGCATTCGCCGCCAGGGCTATCGCGGCCGCTGCGAACCGCCATTTTTTTGTCTCGTGCCTATCCACGTCGACCTCGCGTAAGCAGTGCGCGTCCCGGTCCCAGACCGGCCCCGTAGGAAAATTCCTACACGAAAGCGCGGCGATTTGCCATGTCGCGCGCCAACGGCGGCGCGCAGAGTAGCGTCCCCGCGAAGCCGCACGAGCGCAGAGGCTCGGCACCGGCGCAAGGAGGGGTGCGGGACTCGAGCCGGGATCGCGCAATGCCGGATCGGAGCGCACGCGCTCCGGCCGGATATCCATGACGAAACGTGAGGAGACCGACATGTCCGACGTGAACGATGGCGATTGGGTGGTAGGCGAGCCGAAGTGGTGGTGGAAGTACGTGATGCCGCAGGAGGCATGGTTCTGGGAGGCGGTGCTCGTGGCGCGTTCGCGCGCGCAGGACCCGGAGCCCTCGCCGTGGCTGCAGGCGGTGAGTGCGAAGGTGCTCGAAGGCTTGGCCATGCTGAACGCGGCAGCGCGCGCCGCGACGAGCGCGGAAGCGTCGAAACTCAAGACCGAAGCCGCAGCGATGATCAACAAGGCGGTCGCGGCGGTGCGTTGAACCGCTGCGGAAGGCGCCGCCGCCACGGCGGTGCCTTCGCTTCAAAGCTCCTTGAGCGCCGCGAGCTCCGGTGCGGCATTCGAGGGTAGAAATTCGACGATCTCGTACGTCGCGACGGCCGCGCGAAAAAACGGGTCCTCGGCGACGATCGCCTCGGCGCGTGCGCGCGACGCCGTCCTCGCGAGGATGACGCCGCCCGTGCGCGGCTCCTTGCGCCCCGACAACACGAATTCGCCGCTCGCATAATGCTTGCGGACGAAAGCCATGTGCTCGGCAACGTGCGCATCGACCTCGGCGAGCGGCTTCGTGTACGTGAGGAGGATCAGGAACACGCCGTCAGCCCGGGTCCGCGGAACGCCGTTCGGCGAGGTTGGCGATGCCTTCCGCCGCGCGCACGAATTCCGACGGCATCATGACGACCATCATCGTGTTCTGCTCGGCGCCGATCTCGGTCATCATCTGCATGCGCCGGAGTTCGAGCGAGATCTTCGATTGCGCGAGCTGATCGGCGGCTTCGCGGAGCTTGCGCGCCGCTTCGAGCTCGGCTTCGGCCTTGATGAGACGCGCGCGCTTCTCGCGCAGCGCTTCGGCTTCCTGCGCCATGGCGCGCTGCATCGATTCGGGGATCTCGACGTCCTTGATTTCGACGCGCTCGACCTGGATGCCCCAGGGCTCGGTGACGTCGTCGATCGTTTTCTTGAGCATGGTCGAGAGCTTGTCCTGCTCCTTCAGGAGCTCGTCGAGCGAATGCTGGCCCATGACCGTGCGCAGCGTCGTCAGCGAGGTTTGCGCGATCGCGGCGTAGTAGTTGGCCACCTCGATGATCGCGTGCTGCGGGTCGACGACGCGGAACCAGACCACGGCCTTGATCTTCACGGGCACGTTGTCCTTCGTCATCGTCTCCTGCGGCTCGATGTCGAGGGTGACCACGCGCACGTCGACGATCTGCATGCGATCGACGATCGGGACGATCCAGTTGAAGCCCGGCTGGCGCGTGTTCGCATAGCTGCCGAAACGGAACACGAGTCCGCGCTGGTACTGCTGCACGATGCGGATGCCGCTCGCGAGCACGATGAAGACCACGATGATGAGAGGCATCAACATGACCGTCACTCCTCGTGCGGGGTCGCTGGGTTCCCTAGCTTACCGCAGGACCGAACAACTTGAGCCACGAAGCGCACGAAGAACACGAAGAAAATCTTTCGATCTTCGTGTTCTTCGCGGCGATTCCTGTCTTTTCCTACATCACGCGGCCAAGCGCTTCGCAGCGAGCGGAAAATCGACATCCGTGCGCGCGATGTGATTCGCATAGTTCGTGTAGATGTTGAGCACGACGTTGACGAGCACTTCGAGCACGTCGCCGTCGGAAAAACCCGCGGCCTTGAATGCGTCGAGCTCGGCCGTCGGCACGTGGCCGCGATGGTCGAGAATGCCGCGCGCGAGCGCGAGCACCGCGGCGTCCCGTGCGTCGTCGGATTTGCCGTCGCGCGCCGCGGCGATCTGCGCGGGGCTGAGGCCGACCATCTTGCCGATGGCGCTGTGCGCGGACAGACAGTACTCGCAGGCGTTCGCCTCGCCGACGGCAAGCGCGATTTGCTCGCGCTGCTTCGCCCCGAACCGGCCGTGTCCGACCGCGTCGGCGAGCTGCACGTAGGCGTTGAGCGCGACCGGCGTGTTCGCGAGGGTGAGGAACAGGTTGGGCAGCTTGCCGAGCTTGGCTTTCAGTGCGTCGAGCGTCGCGCCGACGCTGGCGTCGGCATGCTGGCGGTCGATCGGTTTGATGTACGACATGGTGCGGTCTCCTCGAGTGATGGGAAGTGCGGTTTTGCGCACGCCACTACTCTACGAGTCCGATCTGGACTAATGGTGATGTAGAATCCACGAATAACAACCGATCGTCCAGGAGAGCCATGGACCGTCTCGACGCGCTACTCAAGCGCTTCTCCGTGAGCGCGCGCATGTTCCACTCGGGCGCGCTCTGCGGCATCAACGACATCGATACCGCGAATGGCTGCGGCCAGCTTCATCTCATCAAGCGCGGACCCTTGCGCGTCGAGCACGGCGCGCGCCGTGCGATCGAGATCGGCGATGCGAGCCTGCTGTTCTATCCGCGTCCTCACGCCCATCGGCTCGTCACGGACGCCGAGGTCGGCGCCGACATGGCTTGCGCGCACGTCGCGTTCAGCGCGGGTGCCGAGAACCCGATCGCCCGCGCGTTGCCGTCGTTCGTCGCGCTGCCGCTCGCCGAGATCGACGGCGCGGAACCCGTGCTCGATCGCCTGTTCGCCGAAGCGTTCGGCCATGCCTGTGGGCGGCAGGCGATCGTCGATCGCCTTTTCGAGGTCGTGCTCGTCTACATCCTGCGCGCGCTCATGAACGGTGCGCGCGTCGACCAGGGGCTGCTCGCAGGCATGGCGCACCCGCAACTCGCGAAGGCGCTCGTCGCCATGCACGAAACGCCGTCGCGCGACTGGTCGCTCGAACGTCTCGCGAACCAAGCGGGCATGTCGCGCAGCGCATTCGCCGCCGCGTTCCGCGACGTCGTCGGCGACACGCCCGGCGATTACCTCGCGCGTTACCGCGTGAGCGTCGCGCAGGACCTGTTGCGCCGCGGCCAGCCGCTTGCGCGCGTGGCGAGCGACGTCGGCTACGGCAGCGCGACGGCGCTGTCGCGCGTATTCAAGGCGGTGAATGGAGCGACCGTGCGGGAGTGGCGGCGGCAGACCGAACCGGCCTAGCCGCTCACCCGGTTCACGCCGCTTGCCGCGACGCCTTCTTGCGCTCGTTCTCGGTCAGGTGCTTCTTGCGCAGGCGTATCGCCTTCGGCGTGACTTCGACGAGCTCGTCGTCTTCGATGAATTCGAGCGCCTGTTCGAGCGACATCTTCACGGGCGGCGTGAGCTGCACGTTGTCGTCCTTGCCGGCGGCGCGGATGTTCGTGAGCTGCTTGGCGCGCAGCGCATTGACCGTAAGGTCGTTGTCCTTCGCGTGGATGCCGACGAGCTGGCCTTCGTAGATGTCCGCGCCTTCCTCGATGAGGAGGCGTCCACGCTCCTGCAGGCCCATGAGCGCGTAGCCCGGTGCCTGACCCTGGCCGTTCGAGATCATGACGCCGTTCGGGCGCTTGGCGATCGCGCCTTCGGCGAGCGGACCGTAATGGTCGAAGACGTGGAACAAGAGCCCCGTGCCGGCCGTGATCGTGCGGAATTCGGTCTGGAAGCCGATCAGTCCGCGCGCCGGGATCAGATATTCGAGGCGCACGCGGCCCTTGCCGTCGGGCTCCATGTTCTTGAGCTGCGCTTTGCGCGAGCCCAGGCGTTCCATGACGCCGCCCTGGAACTGCTCTTCCATGTCGACGACGAGCTGCTCGTAAGGTTCCTGTTGCACGCCGTCGATTTCCTTGACGATGACTTCGGGACGCGACACCGCGAGCTCGTAGCCTTCGCGACGCATGGTCTCGATGAGCACGGACAGATGCAGCTCGCCGCGGCCCGAGACCTTGAATTTGTCGGCGTCCTCGGTCTCCTCCACGCGCAAGGCGACGTTGTGCAGCACTTCGCGCAACAGGCGATCGCGGATCTGGCGGCTCGTCAGGAACTTGCCGCCGCTGTGATCCTTGTTGCCCGCGAACGGCGAGTTGTTCACGCAGAACGTCATGCTGATCGTGGGCTCGTCCACGGTCATGACGGGCAGGCCTTCGGGCGCCTCGGGCGCGCAGACCGTGTCGGAAATTCCGAGGCCTTCGACACCCGAGATCGCGATGATGTCGCCGGCTTCGGCTTCGGGCACTTCGCGGCGCTCGAGACCCATGAAGCCGAGCACCTGCAGCACGCGGCCCTGGCGTTTCTTGCCTTCGCGATCGACGACCGCGACCGGCATGTTCGTACGCACTTTGCCGCGTTGTATACGGCCGATGCCGATCAGCCCGACGTACGAGTTGTAGTCGAGCTGGCTGATGCGCATCTGGAACGGACCTTCGGGGTCGACCTTCGGCGCAGGCACGTGCTGCATGATCGCCTCGTAAAGCGGCACCATGTCGCCTTCGCGGGCGTTCGGGTCGAGGCTCGCGTAGCCGTGCAGCGCCGAGGCGTAGACGACCGGGAAATCGAGCTGCTCGTTCGTGGCGCCGAGGCGGTCGAAGAGATCGAAAGTCTGGTTCAGCACCCAGTCCGGGCGCGCGCCGGGACGGTCGATCTTGTTGATGACGACGATCGGCCGGAAGCCCATCTGGAACGCTTTCTGCGTGACGAAGCGCGTCTGCGGCATCGGGCCGTCCATCGCGTCGACGAGCAGCAGCACCGAATCGACCATCGACAGCACGCGCTCGACCTCGCCGCCGAAGTCCGCGTGTCCGGGCGTATCGACGATGTTGATGCGGTTGCCGCGCCAGGTGATCGCCGTGTTCTTCGCGAGGATCGTGATGCCGCGTTCTTTTTCCTGGTCGTTCGAGTCCATGACGCGCTCGGCGAGCACCGTGCGCTCGCTGAACGTGCCGGACTGCTTGAGCAGGCAGTCGACGAGGGTGGTCTTGCCGTGGTCGACGTGGGCGACGATGGCGATGTTGCGCAGGTTTTCGATGGACATGACGAAAGGCTCGCGGGAGGCGAGCGCGGCTAACTAGGAATCGTTGGATTATACCGGAAATCGGTGGGGATTTCTGCGGCGCAGCAACGGGGGCGGGAAGTCGGGATTCGGGATTGGGGATTAAGGATGCAGGTTCTTACCAATCCCCAATCCCCAATCCCGTTTCGCCAATCTCCAATCCCAGCTCTTCCGCTATCATGCCGACCTCGACACCCGGAGCACAACGGAATGAACGCCAACAGCGAATTGCAGGCCCAAATCGTCACCGGTCGCGGCACGATCCATCTGCGCCTGTTCCAGGACCAAACGCCGATCACGGTCGCGAACTTCGTGAATCTCGCGGTGCGCAAGTTCTACGACGGCTTGAGCTTCCACCGTGTGATTCCCGATTTCATGATCCAAGGCGGCTGCCCCGAAGGCAGTGGCCGCGGCGGCCCCGGCTACCGCTTCGAGGACGAGATCGTGCCCTCGCTCAAGCACGACAAGGCAGGCGTCCTGTCGATGGCGAACGCCGGCCCGAACACGAACGGCAGCCAGTTCTTCATCACGCACGTGCCGACGCCGTGGCTCGACGGCAAGCACACGGTGTTCGGCCAAATCGTCTCCGGCGAGGATCGCGTCATCGTCGACGCCGTGCGCCAGGGCGAGAAAATCGGCTCGATCACGATCAAGGGCGACTACGGTCCCCTGTTCGAGAAGCAGAAAGCGCGCATCGAGCGCTGGAACCAGATCCTCGACGCGCGGTAGCGCGCCGGGACTCGGGAGTTGGGAGTCGGTAAGAGCGAATGCTCTTGCCATCCCTAATCCCTATTCCCTATTCCCGGATTCCCGTCATACATGCACGTACTGCATAGCCCAGAGCAGCACCATCGCGCCGATGATCGAGAGGAAGAACCCGGCTGGATGGAATGCGGCGCCGGCCACGGGCCGCTTGAGAACCATGCCGATCAGGCCGCCGACGAGCGAGCCGCCGATACCGAGCAGCACGGTCATCCAGAATCCGAGGTGATGCACGCCCGGCATGACGGCGCGGGCGATGAGGCCGACGATGAAACCGACGATCACGGACCAGATCAGGTGCAGCATCGTTCGTCTCCTTCGGAACTGGTTTTGTCTGGGTTGCGAAGCGCGTCGAGCTTACCACGGCTCTGCTGACGGCCAGGTTTCATTGCTACGGCGTGAAGCGGCGAGGGAGGAGCGGAGTTTCGACTGCTTACTGGCGCGCGTTCGCGTCTCGGCCGAGAACCGCTTCGCGAGGAATATCCAGTACCACTGCAGCGATTGTGCGCTGCAATGTGCGAGGTGCTAGAATTTTGCGCTCCTTCCGCCCCGATCCGAGGACTGTCGATGCTTGAGCTTGCCGAGCGCATGGGCCGCGCCAAACCGAGCGCGATCATGGTGGTTGCCGAAAAGGCCAAGAAGCTCAAAGCGGCCGGAAAGGACATCATCAGCTTTTCGATCGGCGTGCCGAATTTCCTGCCCGGCGAGCACGTCTACGCTGCCGCGCACGAGGCGCTCAAGCACGACAGCGGCCAGTACGGCTCGAACCGCGGTGCCGATGCGCTGCTCGATGCCTTCCTCGGTCACTTGAAAGAGGGCGACTTCGAAGGCTACGAGCGCAAGAATCTCGCGGCCGGCGTCGGCGCCAAGCAGGTGCTGTTCAACCTCATGTACGCGCTGCTCGACGAGGGCGACGAGATCCTGATCCCGACGCCGTACTGGACGAGCTACGTCGACATCGCCGAGATCCTCGGCGCGAAGATCACGCTGCTGCCGTGCCCGCCCGAGCAGAATTACAAGCTCACGCCCAAGCAGCTCGAAGCGGCGATCAAGCCGACGACGAAGCTGCTGCTGTTCAACAATCCGTCGAATCCGACGGGCATGGTCTACGCGCCCGAAGAAGTGGCGGCGATCGCCGACGTGCTCGCCAAGCACCCGATGTGGGTGCTCTCCGACGACATCTACAATCGCATGATCTTCGACGGGTTGTCCTATGCGCATCTCGTCAAGGCGCGCCCGGAGCTGCGCGATCGCGTCGTGCTCATCGATTCGGTCTCGAAGACCTACGGCATGCCGGGGTGGCGCGTCGGGCTCATCGCCGGACCCGAGCAAATCGCCCAGGCCATGGTGACGCTGAATTCGAACCACATCACGAATCTGCCCGAGGTGGTCACGGCCGCTGCGACGGCCGCGCTCGCGGGTCCGCAGGACGTCCCGCGCGAGAAGCGCGCCGATTTCGCCCGCCGCCGCGACGAAGTCATGGCGGCCCTCACGGCGATCCCCGGCGTGCGCTGCCCGCGTCCGCAAGGCGCGTTCTACGCATTTCCGGATATCTCCGTCGCGTTCGGCAAGAAGCACGGCAGCCACGCGATCGGCAACGACGTCGATTTCTGCAACGCCTTGCTCGAAGCGAAAGGCGTGGCCTGCGTCCCGGGTTCGGCCTTCGGCGAACCGCGCGCGATCCGCATTTCGTATACGTGCAAGCCGGCTGAGCTTACGGACGGCCTCAAGCGATTGCAGCAGTTCTTCGCAGAATTGAAGTAGGCCGGGAATCGGCAGTCGGGAATCGGGAATCGAAAGGCGAGCAGCGCCGCCTCATCCTGATTTTCCGATTCCCCATTCCCGATTCCCCATTCCCGCCCACGGAGTGAATCCCATGAAATCCCCCGTCCGCGTTGTCGTCACCGGCGCCGCCGGCCAGATCGGTTACGCCCTGCTGTTCCGCATCGCCGCCGGCGACATGCTGGGGCCGGATCAGCCGGTCATCCTGCACCTGCTCGAGATCACGCCGGCGCTGCCCGCGCTGAACGGCGTGGCGATGGAGCTCAACGATTGCGCGTTCCCGCTGCTCGCGGGCATCGTCGCGACCGACGATGCGAACGTCGCGTGCAAGGACGTCGACTATGCGCTGCTCGTCGGTGCGCGGCCGCGCGGACCCGGCATGGAACGCAAGGACCTGCTCGAGGCGAACGGCGCGATCTTTGCGCCGCAAGGCAAGGCGCTCAACGCGCACGCCAAGCGCGACGTCAAGGTGCTCGTGGTCGGCAACCCGGCCAATACCAACGCGCTGATCGCGCAATCGAACGCGCCGGATCTCGATCCGAATTGCTTCACCGCGATGGTGCGCCTCGACCACAACCGTGCGCTTTCGCAGCTCGCCGAGAAAACCGGCAAGCACACGACCGACATCCGCAAGGTCACGATCTGGGGCAACCATTCTTCGACGCAGTATCCGGACCTTCATCACGCCACCGTGGGCGGCAAATCGGCGCTCTCGCTCGTCGATCAGGCTTGGTACAAGGACACGTTCATCCCGACCGTGCAGCAGCGCGGTGCGGCGATCATCAAGGCGCGCGGCGCCTCGAGCGCGGCCTCGGCCGCCTCGGCGGCGATCGACCATATGCGCACGTGGGCGCACGGCACGTCCGATGGGGACTGGGTATCGATGGCGGTGCCCTCCGACGGCAGTTACGGCATCAAGCCGGGCGTGATCTACGGTTACCCGGTCACGTGCAAGGGCGGAAAATTCAGCATCGTGCAAGGCCTCGACGTCAACGCGTTCTCGCGCGAGCGCATGGACGCGACGGACAAGGAATTGCGCGAGGAACGCGCAGGCGTCGAACATCTGTTCGCCAAGCGCTGACCGTGACCTTTCGCCCATGCCGGCATGCCGGCTCTCGGCGAAACTACTTCGTTGCCACTTACCGCGCCGCCCATGCAGGCGGCGCGGCCGTTTCCGTACGACCGAGAAGGGGAGGACCCGTGAACAGGATCGCCATTGCCATCGTCAGCACCCTGGTCGCGAGCGCGAGCGCGTTCGCCGCCGAGGGCATGTGGACGCCCGACAACCTGCCGAAGCAGGAGCTAGCGGAAAAGTATAAATTTACTCCGACGGCGCAGTGGGTCGCTCACGCCCAGCACGCGGCGCTGCGACTGGCCGGCGGTTGCTCGGGCTCCTTCGTATCGCCGAACGGCCTCGTGCTCACCAACCACCATTGCGTGAACTCCTGCGTGCAGCAGCTCTCCACGGCCGAGAAGGACTTCATCAAGACCGGCTTCTACGCCAAGGAAGAAAAAGACGAGATCAAGTGCCCCGAGATCGAGCTCAACCGGCTCGATACGATTTCCGACGTCACCGCCCGCGTGAAGCAGGCCACGGCCGGCAAGAGCGGCGAGGACTACAGCAAGGCCGAGAAGGCCGTGAAGTCCGACATCGAGAAGGAGTGCGTCGGCGCCGACAAGGAGCATACGCGCTGCGACGTCGTGGATCTCTATCACGGCGGCGTCTACGATGTATACAAGTATCATCGCTATCAGGACGTGCGGCTCGTGTTCGCACCCGAGCTTGCGATGGCGTTCTTCGGCGGGGATCCCGACAACTTCAATTTCCCGCGCTACGACCTCGACATGGGCGTGCTGCGCGCCTACGAGAACGACAAGCCGGCCAAGGTCGCCGATTACTTCCCGTTCTCGAAGGCCGGCGCCGAGGAGGGCGAGCTGACGATCACGGTCGGCAATCCGGGCGGCACCGACCGTCAGCTCACGATTTCGGAGCTCGAGACCACGCGCGACGTGTCGACGCTGCATCGCTTGCTGCAACTCGCGGAGCAGCGCGGCTTGCTCGAACAGTTCCGCTCCGAGAGCGCCGAGCACTCGCGCATCGCGCAGAGCGATCTCTTCGGCGTCGAGAATTCGTACAAGGCGCTCAAGGGCCGGCTCGAAGCCTTGCAGGACCCCGAGGTGTTCAACTTCAAGCGCAAGCAGGAAGCCGAGTTGCGCGCCTTCGTCGACGCCGATCCCGCACGCAAGGCCAAGTACGGCCAAGCTTGGGACGAGATCGCGAAGGCCGAGACGACCTACCGCAATCTGGAGCTGCCATACACGTACATCGAACGCGGCCTGGGCTTCTATTCGAAGTACTTCGGCTACGCGCGCACGCTCGTGCGCGGCGCCGAGGAGCGCAAGAAGCCGAACGCCGAGCGTTTGCGCGAATACACCGAATCGGCGCTGCCGAGCATGGAACAGCGCCTGTTCTCGACGGCCCCCGTGTATCCGGATTTCGAGAAGGTCAAGCTCGCATGGTCGTTGACCAAGCTGCGCGAATGGCTCGGTGCGGATGATCCGTTCGTGCGCGAGGTGCTCGGCAAGGAATCGCCGGAGGCGCTGGCGAAACGCCTCGTCGACGGCACGAAGCTCGGCGATCCGGCATTGCGCAAGGCGCTCTGGAACGACCAAGGCGATGCCGTGGCGAAGTCCGACGATCCGTTCATCGTGCTCGCGCGCAGCATCGATGCGCAGTCGCGCGCCATTCGCAAGCAGGTCGAAGACAACGTGGAATCCGTGATCGACAAGAACTCCGAGCTCATCGCGGCGTCCCGCTTCGAGAAATACGGCACGAGCGTCTATCCGGACGCCACGTTCACCCAGCGCTTCTCGTTCGGCGAGGTCAAGGGCTGGGAAGAGAAGGGCAAATGGATCAAGCCGTTCACCGATATCGCCGGCGCCTTCGCGCGCGCCACCGGCTACGATCCGTTCGCGCTGCCGCAGAGCTGGCTGGACGCGAAAGCCGCGCTCAACATGAACCAGCGCCTCGATTTCGTCACCACGAACGACATCATCGGCGGCAATTCGGGCAGCCCGATGATCAACCGCAGCGGCGAAATCGTCGGCCTCGTGTTCGACGGCAACATCGAGTCGCTGGGCGGCGATTTCTGGTTCGACGAGCGCGTCAACCGCACGGTCGCGGTGCACTCGGGTGCGATCCTCGAGGCGCTGCACAAAGTATACAAAGCCGATCGTCTCGCCAACGAGATCGAGGCGGCGCGCAAGCACTGACCTGCAGTCCCGCTATTCCTGCCTGTGCAGGAATAGCGGGAAGTTTGGAACCGACCTTCAGCCGTGCGCGCTTGCGTCTTCAGCGCCAATGCCCGCCGACCCAGACGTCGCCTCGCGGTCCGGCCCAATGTCCAGGCACCCACACGGCGCCGACGTACGGACGATACGGACGCGCGGGGTAGTAGACGCAGCCGGTCGACACGAGCGGGAACACGAGCACCGCAGCGAGCAGCAGGACTCTGACATGGCGTTTCATGACGGTCTCCTTCGGTGTTGTCTCACGATTGAGGAACGCCGTCCGCGGCCCGGGGTTTACGTCGGCTGCACCATGATGCAGCGCGCGTTCAGCGAGGCGGAGACCCGCCGCGACGAAGGTCGGGCGTGATTTTTCCGCAGCTTGCGCTACCCTTTCGCCGGCCAGGGCCGCGGAGGCAGCCATGAGCTACGACACCGAGTACCGGCGCTCGATCGAGCAGCCCGAAGAATTCTGGGCGGACGCGGCCCGCGCGATCCACTGGCACGTGCCGCCGCGTGCCGTCCTCGAGTATACGAATCCACCTTTTCGCCGCTGGTTCGTCGGCGGCGAGACGAATCTTTGCTACAACGCCGTCGACCGGCATCTTGCTGCGCGCGGCGAGCAGACGGCGCTCGTCGCGATCTCGACTGAGACCGGCGTCACGCGCCGCGTCACGTATCGCGAGCTGCACCGCGAGGTGAACGTTTTCGCAGCGGTGCTCGTTGCGCTCGGCGTCGCCAAGGGCGAGCGCGTGGTGATCTACATGCCGAACATGGCCGAAGCAGTATTCGCCTTGCTTGCCTGCGCTCGGCTCGGCGCGATCCATTCCGTGGTGTTCGGCGGTTTCGCGGCGCACAATCTCGCCTTGCGCATCGACGATGCGCGGCCGAAGCTCCTGATCTGCGCGGACGCTGGCATGCGCGCGGGCAAAATGATTCCGTACAAGCCGCTGGTCGATGCAGCGCTCGCCGAAGCGCAGCACCCGGCGCCACGCGTGCTCGTCGTTTCGCGCGGCCTCGATCCGGCCCTTGCGTGGCGCGTCGAACGCGACGTCGACTACGCGGTGGTGCGGCGCGATCACGAGAATGCCGAGGTCCCCGTCGCCTGGCTCGAGTCCAACGAGCCGAGCTATCTGCTGTACACCTCGGGCACGACGGGCAAGCCGAAAGGCGTGCAGCGCGACGTCGGCGGCCATGCGGTGGCGATGGCGCTGTCGATGCGCACCGTGTTCGATGTCGGCGCGGGCCAGACGATATTCTCGACGTCCGACGTCGGTTGGGCCGTCGGTCACAGCTACAACATCTACGGGCCGCTGATCGTCGGCGCGACGTCGCTGCTCTACGAAGGCGTCCCGATCCACCCCGACCCGGGAATATGGTGGAAACTCTGCGCCGATTACGGCGTACGCACGATGTTCTCGTCGCCGACCGCGATCCGCGTGCTCAAGAAGCAGGATCCCGCTTGGCTGCGCAAGTACGACCTCAGCGCGCTCAAGTACCTGTTCCTCGCCGGCGAGCCGCTCGACGAGCCGACCGCGAAATGGATATCCGAAGGTTTGGGCAAGCCCGTCATCGACAATTATTGGCAAACCGAAACGGGGTGGCCCGTGCTGTGCCTCCAGCCCGGTCTCGACATGAAGCCGATCAAATTCGGCTCGCCCGGGCTGCCGAACTTCGGCTACAAGCTGCGCGTCATCAACGAGGTGACAGGCGCCGACGCGCGAGCCGGCGAGAAAGGCGTCCTCACCTTCGTACCCCCGCTGCCGCCCGGCTGCATGACGACGATCTGGGGCGACGACGGCCGTTTCATACAAAGCTATTTCTCGCATTTTCGCGAGCTTCTCTACAGCTCGCTCGATTGGGCGATCCGCGACGAGGACGGCTATACCTACATCCTCGGCCGTACCGACGACGTCATCAACGTCGCCGGCCATCGGCTCGGCACGCGCGAGATCGAGGAATCCGTCGCCACACATCCCGCGGTCGCCGAAGTCGCCGTGATCGGCGTCAAGGACGAGCTCAAGGGGCAGGTGCCGATCGTGTTCGCGACGCTCAAGGCGGCCGAAACCGCGCCGCGCTACGCCGCCGCCGCAGGCATGCAGCAGCGCGTCGTCGAACTGCTCGGCCCCGTGGCGCGGCCTGCCCGCGTCTACGTGGTCAATTCGCTGCCGAAGACGCGTTCGGGCAAGCTCCTGCGACGGTCGCTGCAGGCACTCGCCGAGTCGCGCGACCCCGGCGATCTGTCCACGCTCGACGATCCGAATGCGCTCGAAGAGATTCGCGGCGCACTCGAGCGGGGGCCTGATTCCGGTACGTGAGTCTTGCTCACGCCAACGTCGCGATCGTCTTGCAGAACGCCGGCAAATCGTAACGCGTTGGAGGCTTTCAGCAAGGCTCGCTCGCCGCCTTCATTAACCTTCAACCGCATTTCATGCGCTTCAACCGCGGTTGTGCCTCACTGCGGGCAGTCCACCGCAGGAGTGCATCATGAAGTTTTTCGCCATCGCTTTCGGGCTGTGCGTCTTCGCGCATGCTCACGTCCATGCCGCTTATGCCGAGCCCGATGCCGCCGATGGATGGGCCACGGCCGATGCGGCCAAGGCAGGCTGGAACACTGCGCGCTTCGATGCGCTCGAGGCGCGCATCGCCGATCAGGCCTACAAGGGCATCACGAGCGTCCTCGTCGCGGTCGACGGCAAACTCGTTTACGAACGCTACTTCAACGACGGCAGCCGCGAGCGTTTGAACGACATGCGGTCGGCGACGAAAAGCCTGACGGCGCTGCTCGCCGGCGCGGCGGTCGACCGCGGCCTCATCGCGAGCGTCGATGTGAAGGTCTACGACTATTTCGGCGACAAGCGTCCGTGGCAGCACGCCGACAAACGCAAGGAAGCGTTCACGCTCGAGGACCTGCTGACCATGAGTTCGCTCTGGGAGTGCAACGACGACAACGAGTTCTCGAGCGGCAATGAGGAGCGCATGTACGTGACCGAAGACTGGCTTCAGTTCGCGCTCGATCTGCCGATCAAAGGCTTCGCGCCGTGGATGAAGAAGCCGCAGGACAGCCCGCACGGGCGTTCCTTCTCGTATTGCACGGCCGGTGCGTACGTTGCGGGCGCGATCGTCGAGCGCGCCGCGCACCGGCATCTCGACGCGTTCTCGGCCGAGGTGCTCGAGAAGCCGCTCGGCATTGCCAAGGTGCAATGGAATTTCTCGCCGGAGGGCATCGCGATCGGCGGCGGCGGAACGCGCATGCGCAGCCGCGACATGCTCAAGATCGGCCAGATGATCGTCGACCACGGCCGCTGGCAGGAGCGTCAGGTGATTTCGGCGAAATGGATCGACGCCGCACTCGGCGTGCACGCGCAGGCGCGCGACGACGCCGAATACGGCTATCTGTTCTGGCGCTTCCACTATCCGCTCGCGGGCAAGGACCAGCCGGTCTGGGCGATGGCGGGCAACGGCGGCAATTACGTGTTCATGATCCCCGACCGGCGCCTCGTCGCGATCGTGACGAGCACCGCCTACAACCAGCGCTACGCACACCCGCAATCGCAGGAGATCCTGCGCGACTTCATCCTGCAGGCGCTGCCGGCGGCGCATTGAGCAGGTCGTGCGGCAGCCAATTCGCCCCGAGCACGGCGGCGCGTTCGCGCGCCGTCGCGCTCGCGATCGCGTCGATCACGCGGGCGAACGCGGGGTCTTGCGCGAGCGGGCGGAACAGCGCCGATGTTCGCAGGTAAGCGCCGTCGCGATAACCTTCGGCCGCAGCCCGCTCGAGCGCCGCCGTGGCTCCGGCGCGATCCTCGAGCGCGATCTCGATGAGCGCGATCTCGAGCCAGTCGTCGGGCCAATGCTCGTCGGTTTCGAGGTCGCGCCGCTCGGCTTCGAGACGCGCGCGCAGCCAGGCCGGATCGGGCGGCTCGGCGGCGTAGAGCCGCGCCAGCGTCGCGGGCATCGACTGATGCGGACGCAACGCCGCGGCGCGTGCGAACGCCGCGCCCGCCGCTGCCCGGTCGCCGCGCACGAGCGCCAGCTCGCCTTCGAGCAGGAACGTCGTCGGATGCGGCGGCCGCGCGATCGCGCGCGCGAGCGCAGCCTGCGCGTCGGCATAGCGGCCTTGCAGCCAGAGATTGCGCGGATACGCGGCGTTCGCGAACACGTTGTCGGGATAGAGCTCGAAGATGCGCGCGTAGCGCTGCTCGGCTTGTGCGGCATAGCCTAAGAGCTCGAGCGTGCGTGCGATCTGCAGCTCGAGGAAGTGCAGGCCTTCGGCCGAGTTCGCGGCGGCGAGGTCTGCGTGCAACGCCTCCGCGAGGCGGCCCTTGACGGCATAGAGATGGGCGACCGACGCGAGGCTGTCGTTGCGCGCGGCCGGATCGAGCGCGATGGCGCGTTCGTATTCGCGGATGGCCGAATCGATGCGTCCGCGGCAGTCGTACGCGTAGGCGAGCGCGCCGTGCGCGAGGCTGTCGCCGGGGTGTGCGGCAAGCACCGCTTCGGCGAGCGCGTCGGCTCGATCGAGCCAGCGCGGCTCGCGGTTGTAGAGGCATACGCGCGCGCTCAGCGCATGGCTCAAACCGAGCATCGCGGGGACGTTGGTCGCGTCATGCGCCAGCGCCTCCTCGTAGAGCGCGATCGCGCGTTCGTTGTTTTCGTCCTGACCGATACCGGCGTAATAGCGCGCGCGCTCGACGAGATTCTCGCGGGGAGGCGCCGTTGCCGGCATTCGCGTGTGCAGGTACCAGGCTGCCGCGACGCCGAGGGCGAGGACGGCGACGGCGCCGATCGCGAGCGCACGCCGCCGTTTGGGCTGCACACCAACGGGCGCGGCCTCGGCCGGCTGTGGCGGAACCGCGAGCTGGTAGCCGCGTCCGCGCACGGAGCGGATGTAGCGCGGGCGGCGGCTGTCGTCGCCGAGCGCCTGACGTAGCAACTTGACGCGTTGCGAGACCGTCTCCTCGCCGACCACGGCGGGCGCCCAGACGCCGGCGATGAGATCGTCGAAGCTCATGACATCCCCGCCCCGGCTCACCAGGAATGCGAGCAGATCGAAGCTCAGGCCCGAGACGTCGAGTGCGCGACCCGCACGCTCCACGCGGCGGCGCGCGAGGTCGATGGTCAGATCGTCGAGCCGGTAGACGTCGCACGCGTTCATCGCACCGAATGGTAGCCGAAGCACAGTCGCCGGCGCGGCTCGCGCACCGGAATCGGGTAAAATGGCCGTTTTCGGGAGGAGGCCGATGAACCCCCATTCCCAGGGTATGCGCTTTCGCGAAGCGCTGGCCACCGAACAGCCGTTGCAGGTGATCGGTGCGATCAACGCCAACCACGCGCTACTGGCGCGACGTGCGGGTTACCGCGCGATCTACTTGTCCGGCGGCGGCGTCGCCGCGGGTTCGCTCGGCATGCCCGATCTCGGCATCAACACGCTCGACGACGTGCTCGTCGACGTGCGCCGCATCACCGACGTCTGCGATCTGCCGCTCCTGGTCGACATCGATACGGGCTTCGGCCCGAGCGCGTTCAACATCGCGCGCACGATCAAGTCGCTGATCAAGTTCGGCGCGGCGGCCTGCCATATCGAGGACCAGGTCGGCGCCAAGCGCTGCGGCCATCGCCCGGGCAAGGAGATCGTGAGCAAGCAGGAGATGGCCGACCGCGTGAAGGCCGCGGCCGACGCCAGGACCGACCCCGCGTTCTTCCTGATCGCCCGCACCGATGCGATCCAGATGGAGGGCGTCGACGCGGCGATCGAGCGCGCGCAGGCATGCGTCGAGGCCGGCGCGGACGGCGTTTTCGTCGAAGCAGCGTACGACCTGCCGACCTATCGCCGTTTCGTCGATGCGCTCGGCGTGCCGGTGCTCGCGAACATCACGGAATTCGGCAAGACGCCGCTCTTCAGCGTCGACGAGCTCAGGAGCGCCGGCGTCGGCATCGTGCTGTATCCGCTGTCGGCGTTCCGCGCCATGAACAAGGCCGCGGAAAATGTATACGCGGCGATCCGCCGCGACGGTCATCAGCGCAACGTGCTCGACGCCATGCAGACGCGCGAGGAGCTTTACGAGCGCATCGGTTATCACGACTATGAGCGAAAACTCGACGAGCTCTTCGCCGCCGGCAAGTCCGGACGCTGAAGTTGCCCCGCGCCCCGCTCGGCGTCGACGCGATTGGGACGGCGTGGCCGCGGTCATCGCCGCCGTGGTCGGCCTGCTCGCGCTCGGCGTTTCGGGATACACGGCCTACATCCAGCGCCAGCAGGTGCGGGCGCAGGTGTGGCCGTATCTCGAAGCCGGCAACGACGACAACGATCAATCGCTGATCATGTACAGCAAAGGCGTAGGCCCGGCGATCGTGCGCACGGCGCAGATCTTCATCGACGGCAAGCCGTTGCCGGATTGGACACGCGTGCTCGAGACCTTGGGCGTGCCGTCGCACGATTTCCAGCAGTCCACGCTGAATCCCAGCGTGCTGATGCCGGGCGAGCAGCTCAAGCTCATCAAGTTCAAGGATGAGGACCGGTGGAAGCAGTTCCGCGCGGCGGCCGTGGAGCGCATGGCCATGGAAGTGTGCTATTGCTCGACGCTCGGCGAATGCTGGCTCTACAGCGACCGCCACCCCATCGGTTACAAGGCGCTCGCGCAATTGGTGACGCCGGTCGCGCAGTGCCCGCGGGTTCCGGAATCGGCAAGTTTCATCAACTGAATGCAATCGCGCCGAGCGCGGCGCGACGGAGAACACGATGAGCGACAACGTTCAACCCATCCTTCCCAAGGCGAAGAAATCCGTGGCGCTCTCGGGCGTCGCGGCCGGCAACACGGCGCTGTGCACGGTCGGCCGCACCGGCAACGACCTGCATTATCGCGGCTACGACATCCTCGATTTCGCGACGACGAGCGAGTTCGAGGAAATCGCTTATCTGCTCGTCCACGGCAAACTGCCGAACCGCGCCGAGCTCGCCGCGTACAAGACCAAGCTCAAGGCGCTGCGCGGCGTGCCGGCGGCGGTCAAGGCGGTGCTCGAGCAGCTGCCGGCGTCGACGCATCCGATGGACGTCATGCGCACGGGCGTGTCGGCGCTCGGCTGCGTGATGCCCGAGAAGGACGACCACAACCATGCCGGTGCGCGCGACATCGCCGATCGCCTGATGGCCTCGCTCGGTTCGATCCTGCTCTACTGGTATCACTACGCGGTGAACGGGCGGCGCATCGACGTCGAGACCGACGACGATTCGATCGGCGGACATTTCCTGCATCTTCTGCACGGCGAGCGGCCCAGCGAGCTCTGGGTGCGCTCGATGCACACGTCGTTGATCCTCTATGCCGAGCACGAGTTCAACGCTTCGACGTTCGCCGCGCGCGTCGTCGCAGGCACCGGCAGCGACATGTATTCGTGCATCGCCGGGGCGATCGGCGCACTGCGCGGCCCCAAGCACGGCGGCGCCAACGAAGCGGCGTTCGAGATCCAGCAGCGCTACGACTCGCCCGACGCGGCCGAGGCCGACATCCGCGCGCGTGTCGAACGCAAGGAGGTCGTGATCGGCT
>Ga0070741_10008759_pt1 | contig 20068 bp, 14 predicted proteins | sample Coa_R1_4_FD_66440 | JGI IMG/M metagenome (GOLD analysis project Ga0070741, IMG submission 66440) | Surface soil microbial communities from Centralia Pennsylvania, which are recovering from an underground coalmine fire - Coalmine... | ecosystem: Environmental > Terrestrial > Soil > Unclassified ...
CGCATCGCGCACAAGCTCTCCGAGGTCATCGCGATCTACCCGATCACCCCGTCCTCGCCGATGGCCGAGCACGCCGATGCGTGGTCGGCCGCCGGCAGGACCAACCTCTGGGGCGCCGTGCCCGAGATCATCGAGATGCAGAGCGAGGCCGGCGCCGCCGGCGCCCTGCACGGCGCGCTCCTTGCCGGAGCGCTCTGCTCGACCTTCACCGCCTCGCAGGGCCTGCTCCTGATGATCCCGAACATGTACAAGATCGCCGGCGAGCTCACGCCGGCGGTCATGCACGTCGCGGCCCGGACGGTCGCGACCCACGCCCTGTCGATCTTCGGCGACCACAGCGACGTGATGGGCGTCCGCCAGACGGGCTGGGCGATGCTCGCGTCCTCGTCGGTTCAGGCGGCGCAGGACCTAGCGGTGGTCGCCCACGCCGCGACGCTCGAGGCGCGCGTCCCGTTCCTCCACTTCTTCGACGGCTTCCGGACCTCGCACGAGGTCAACGTCATCGAGGCCGTCGACGACGACGTGCTTCGGGGCATGGTGAGCGACGACCTCGTGCGAGCCCACCGCGAGCGCGCGCTCACCCCCGACCGCCCGGTGCTCCGCGGCTCGGCGCAGAACCCGGACGTGTTCTTCCAGGCACGCGAGGCGGTCAACCCGTTCTACGACCTGGTTCCGGACGTCGTGCAGCTCGCGATGGACCGGTTTGCCGAGCTCACCGGGCGCGCGTATCACCTGTTCGACTACACGGGCGCGCCCGATGCCGAGCGCGTGGTGGTCCTCATGGGCTCCGCGGTCGGCACGGTGCAGGAGACCGTTCGCGCGCTCCTGGCCCGCGGCGAGAAGGTCGGCGTGCTCGAGGTCCGCCTGTTCCGGCCGTTCTCGGCCGCGGCCTTCGCGTCGTCCCTGCCGGCCACCGTGCGGGCCGTCGCGGTCCTGGACCGCACCAAGGAGCCCGGCGCGCCCGGCGAGCCCCTGTACCAGGACGTGGTCACCGCGCTCGCGGAGCAGGTGACCGCGGGCCGCCTGGGCGAGATGCCCCGCGTGATCGGCGGCCGCTACGGCCTGTCGTCCAAGGAGTTCAACCCGGCGATGGCCAAGGCGGTGTTCGACGAGCTGGCGCGCCCGCAGCCCAGGAACCACTTCACGATCGGGATCTACGACGACGTGACGCACACGAGCCTGTCGTGGGATCGCTCGTTCACGACGGAGTCCGACGACGTGGTCCGGGCGCTGTTCTTCGGCCTGGGGGCCGACGGAACCGTGAGCGCCAACAAGAGCTCCGTGAAGATCATCGGCGAGGGCACGGACCTGTTCGCGCAGGGGTACTTCGTCTACGACTCGAAGAAGTCGGGATCGATGACCACCTCGCACCTGCGGTTCGGACCCCGGCCGATCGAGAGCTCGTACCTCATCGAGCGCGCCAACTTCGTGGCGTGCCACCAGTTCAACTTCCTCGAGCGCATCGACGTGCTCGCGGCGGCCGAGCGCGGGGCCACGTTCCTGCTGAACAGCCCCTACGGGCCCGACGAGGTCTGGGACCACCTGCCGATCGAGACCCAGCGCGCGATCCTCGAGAAGGAGCTCAAGCTCTACGTGATCGACGCGCAGAAGATCGCCGACGAGGTCGGGCTCGGCACGAGGATCAACACCATCTTGCAGACGTGCTTCTTCGCTCTCGCCGGCGTGCTGGAGCGAGACGAGGCCATCGCGCGGATCAAGCACGCGATCGAGAAGAGCTACGGAAAGCGGGGCCAGGCCGTGCTCGACATGAACTACGCGGCCGTCGACCGAGCGCTTGCCGAGCTGCACGAGGTGCCGGTTCCCGCCGACGCGAGGAGCCGGCTCCACATGGTGCCGCCGGTCCCCGACGACGCCCCGGAGTTCGTGAGGAACGTGACCGCCAAGATGATCGCCGGCCAGGGGGACCTGCTGCCGGTCTCGGCGTTTCCGCCGGGGGGCGTGTTCCCCACCGGCACGTCGAAGTGGGAGAAGCGCTCCATCGCGCACGAGATCCCGATCTGGGACCCCTCGATCTGCATCGACTGCGCGAAGTGCGCGCTCGTCTGCCCGCACGCGGCCATCCGGATGAAGGTCTACGAGCCCGCGCAGGCGGAGGGCGCGCCCGAGACCTTCAAACACAAGGAATGGCGCGACCGCGAGCATCCGGGCATGTGGATGACCATTCAGGTGGCGCCCGACGACTGCACCGGCTGCGGCGTGTGCGTCGACGTCTGTCCGGCCAGGAGCAAGGAGGTCGTCAAGCACAAGTCGATCGACATGCTCCCCAAGCTCGAGCACCTGGAGGAGGAGCGAGCCAACTGGGCCTTCTTCCAGACGATCCCGCCGGCCGATCGCCGGCAGGTCAAGGTGGCCTCGATCAAGGGATCGCAGATGCTCGAGCCGCTGTTCGAGTTCTCCGGCGCCTGCGCCGGATGCGGCGAGACCCCGTACCTGAAGCTCCTGTCGCAGATGTTCGGCGACCGGATCCTGATCGCGAACGCGACCGGCTGCTCCTCGATCTACGGCGGCAACCTGCCGACGACGCCCTGGACCGTCGACGCGAGCGGTCGGGGGCCGGCGTGGGCGAACTCGCTGTTCGAGGACAACGCCGAGTTCGGCCTCGGCATGCGCCTGGCGCTGGACCAGCAGGTCGCGTTCGCCCGCGAGCAGCTCGCCAAGCTGGCTCCCGAGGTCGGCCAGGAGCTGGTCGACGCGATCCTGGACGCGGAGCAGGAGGACGAGGCCCAGCTCTCCGAGCAGCGGGAGCGCGTCGCCGAGCTGAAGCGCCGGCTCGAGGCGCTCGACTCGCCGGCGGCCCGGAACCTCCTGCCGGTGGTCGACGCGCTGGTTCGCAAGAGCGTGTGGATCGTGGGCGGGGACGGCTGGGCATACGACATCGGCTACGGCGGGCTCGACCACGTGCTCGCGACCGGACGAAACGTGAACATCCTCGTGCTCGACACGCAGGTCTACTCCAACACGGGCGGACAGGCGTCGAAGGCCACCCCTCGCGGGGCGGTCGCCAAGTTCGCGGCGGCGGGCAAGCCGGTCGGCCGCAAGGACCTGGGGATGATCGCCGCGAGCTACGGCAACGTGTACGTGGCGCAGATCGCGCTCGGTGCCGACAACGCCCAGACCGTGAAGGCGCTCGCGGAGGCCGAGTCGTGGAACGGCCCGTCGCTCGTCATCGCCTACAGCACCTGCATCGAGCACGGGATCGACATGTCGACCTCGATGACCCATCAGGCCGAGGCCGCGAAGTCCGGCTTCTGGCCGCTGTACCGGTACGATCCCCGCAAGGCGATCGAGGGGGCGCACCCCCTGCAGCTCGACAGCAGCCGGCCGAGCCTGAGGGTCAGGGACTTCCAGGCCAAGGAGGCCCGGTTCGCGATGCTCGCGCGCTCGCGGCCCGAGGAGGCCGCGGAGCTGCAGGAGCTCGCGCAGGCCGACGCGGAGGAGCGCTGGCGCTTCTACGAGCAGCTCGCCGGGGTGGAGCGGCACGTTCCCGGACACCCCGAGCACGGCGGGGACGATTCCGCGGAGGGGCGGCCATGAGCGCCGACCTGCGAACGCGCTACCTGGGGATCGAGCTGCGCAACCCGGTCGTCCCGTCGGCCTCGACGCTCTCGTCCCGGATCGACAACCTGAAGCGGCTGCAGGAGGCAGGCGCCTCCGCGGTCGTCATGCAGTCGCTGTTCGAGGAACAGATCGAGCACGAGCAGATCGAGATCCACCGCGTGCTCGAGCACGGAACCGAGAGCTTCCCCGAGGCCCTCTCGCTCTTTCCCGAGCTCGAGGACTACAACACGGGTCCCGACGCCTACCTGCGGCACCTGGAGCAGACCAAGGCCGAGCTCGAGATACCCGTGATCGGCTCGCTGAACGGCGCCTCGGAGGGGGGGTGGATCCGCTACGCGCGCCTGATCCAGGACGCGGGGGCCGACGCGCTCGAGCTCAACGTGTACGTCGTCGCCTCCGACCCCGACGTCACCTCCGCCGAGGTCGAGTCCCGGTACCTCGAGCTGGTCTCGGCCGTCCGGGAGTCGGTCTCGATCCCGCTCGCCGTGAAGGTCGGCCCGTTCTTCAGCTCGATGGCGAACGTGGCCCGCCGCCTGGTGGAGGCCGGGGCCGACGGGCTCGTGCTGTTCAACCGCTTCTACCAGCCCGACATCGACCTCGAGACCCTCGAGGTCGACCCCACGCTCCACCTGTCGAGCTCCGAGGAGTGCCTGCTGCCGCTGCGCTGGATCGCCATCCTCAGGGGCCGGGTGCGCGCCTCCCTCGCGGCCACCACCGGAGTGCACCGCTGGGAGGACGCGATGAAGCTGATCCTCGCGGGGGCGGACGTGACGATGATGGCCTCGGCGCTGTTCCGCAACGGCCCCGAGCACGTCGCCTCGGTGCTGGCCGGCATCGAGCGGTGGCTGGACGAGCACGAGTACGCGTCGGTCGAGCAGGCCAAGGGCAGCGTCAGCCAGGCCAACGTCGCCGACCCGATGGCCTACGCCCGCGCCAACTACATGCAGATGATCGTCAGCTACACCAGCCCGTACGACTGGCGGCTGGGGACCTCGGAGCCGCGGGCGTAGCCCGGGCTCACGGAGGCCGGCCGCCGGCTCAGCTTGCGAGCATCTGCCGCAGGACCATCTGCAGGATGCCGCCGTGGCGCAGGTACTCCACCTCGGCCGGCATGTCGACGCGGGCGAGCGCGTCGAAGGCGATCTCGCTCCCGTCCTCGCGAACCGCGCGCACGCGCACCCGCTGCCTCGGCCGCAGGCCGGAGCCCAGGCCCTCGGTCGAGAAGGTCTCGCGCCCGGTGAGCCCGAGCGACCCGGCGCTCTGCCCCGGCTCGAACTGCAGCGGCAGGATCCCCATGCCGACGAGGTTGCTCCGGTGGATCCGCTCGAAGCTCTCGGCCAGGACGGCCCGGACGCCGAGCAGCGCGGGGCCCTTCGCCGCCCAGTCGCGCGATGAGCCCGACCCGTACTCGGCGCCGGCGATGACGACGAGCGGAACGCCCTCCCGGCGGTAGCGCATCGCTGCGTCGTAGATCGTCATGCGCTCCCCGCTCGGCAGGTGCGTCGTCCACGGCCCCTCGGTCCCCGGCGCGAGCTCGTTGCGGAGCCGGACGTTCGCGAAGGTCCCCCGCATCATGACCTCGTGGTTGCCGCGGCGCGAGCCGTAGCTGTTGAACTCGCGCTGCTCGACCCCGCGCTCGATCAGGTAGGCCCCGGCCGGCGAGTCGGGCTTGATCGATCCGGCCGGCGAGATGTGGTCGGTCGTGATCGAGTCGCCGACCTTGACCAGGCACCGGGCGTTCGCGAGGTCCGCCGGCCCGCCGACCTCCGGCCCGAGGTCCTCGAAGAACGGCGGCTCCCGCACGTAGGTCGAGTCCGGGTCCCAGGCGTAGGTCGGGCCCGACGGCGTCGGGAGCGCGCTCCAGCGCTCGTCGCCCTCGAAGATCCGCCCGTACTCGCGCTCGAACTGCTCCGGGGACACCGAGGCGGCGATCGCCTCCCGGACCTCCTCCGCGCTCGGCCACAGGTCGCGCAGGAACACCGGCGAGCCGTCGGGCCGCGTCCCGAGCGGCTCGGAGGCGAGGTTCACCCGCACGTCGCCGGCCAGCGCGTACGCCACGACGAGGGGCGGGGACGCGAGGTAGCTCGCGCGGACGAGCGGGTGGATGCGGCCCTCGAAGTTCCGGTTGCCGGAGAGCACGGCCACGACCGCGAGGTCCCGGGCCTGCACCGCCTCGGCCACCTCCTCTGGCAGCGGTCCCGAGTTGCCGATGCAGGTCGTGCAGCCGAAGCCGACGAGCGAGAACCCGAGCTTGTCGAGGTACGGCTGGAGACCGGCGGCGTCGAGGTAGTCGGTCACCACGCGCGAGCCCGGAGCGAGCGAGGTCTTCACCCACGGTCTGGTCTCGAGGCCCGCCTCCACGGCCTTCTTCGCCAGGAGCCCCGCCGCGACCATCACCGAGGGGTTGGAGGTGTTCGTGCAGCTGGTGATCGCCGCGATCACGACCGAGCCGTGCCGGACCTCCCCGTCGATCCGAGCCGAGGCTGCCGGGTTGGCCGGGTCGTGGGGATGGTCGTGGACCGCCGGCTCGCCGTTCACCGGTCCCTCCCCCTCGAGCCGGCCCACCTCCGCCGGCTCCGGGTCCGGCTCGAGCCGGTCCCGGAAGGCCTCCACGAACGAGGCCCACACGCCGGTGAGCGGGACCCGGTCCTGCGGGCGCTTGGGCCCCGCGAGCGAGGGCTCGACCGAGGACAGGTCGAGGTCGACCACCTCGCTGAACACCGGCTCGGGATCGCCGTCGGTCCGGAACAGCCCCTGCTCCTTTGTATAGCGCTCGACGAGGTCGACGAGGTGCGCGCGACCGGTGAAGCGCAGGTAGCGCAGGGTCTCGTCGTCGACCGGCCAGTACGCGGCCGTCGCGCCGTACTCCGGGCACATGTTGGAGAGCGTCGCGCGGTCGGCGAGCTCGAGCGAGGAGCACCCCTCGCCGAAGAACTCCACGAACGTGCCGACGACGCCGTGCGCGCGCAGCATCTGCGTGAGCGTGAGGACGAGGTCGGTCGCCGTCGTGCCCGCCGGGAGCGCGCCCGAGACGCGGACGCCGACGACGACCGGCGGCGGCAGGAACATCGGCTGGCCGAGCATCGCCGCCTCGGCCTCGATGCCGCCCACGCCCCAGCCCAGGACCCCCAGGCCGTTCACCATCGTCGTGTGGGAGTCGGTCCCGACGAGAGTGTCCGGGAAGGCCACGCCGTCGCGGGTGGCGACGACCCTGCCGAGGTGCTCGAGGTTCACCTGGTGGCAGATCCCGGCGCCGGGCGGGACGACGCGGACGCCGTCGAACGCCTGCTGCGCCCACCGCAGCAGCGCGTAGCGCTCGCCGTTGCGCCGGTACTCCCACTCGATGTTCGCGCGGTAGGCCTCGGGCGAGCGGAACAGGTCCACCTGCACCGAGTGGTCGATGATGAGGTCGACGTCGACGAGCGGGTTGACGCGCGCGGGGTCGCCGCCGGCGCGCGCAACCGCGCTGCGCATGGCGGCGAGGTCGACCACGGCCGGCACGCCGGTGAAGTCCTGCATCAGCACCCGGCCCGGCATGAACGCGAGGTTGGCCTCGGGCGCCGGAGCCGGCCAGGCCGCGAGCGCGCGCACGTCCTCCTCGGTCACGTCGCGCGTTCCGGCGCGCCGCAGCAGGTTCTCCAGCAGGATCTTCACCGTGCGCGGCAGGCGCGAGACCTCCCCGAGCCCGAGCTCCTCGAGCCTCGGCAGGCGGAAGACCTCGACGGGTCCCGAGTCGGTCTGCAACCGTCCCCTGACGTCGACGAGCTCGAGGCTCATGCAGGCTCCTTCCCGCTTCGGGTCATCGTCCGCCCATTGTGGCGCACGCGGCCGGCGGTCGACCGCCGCCGCGCCTCGCGCGACCTCCCCAGCGCCTCACGCGGGCTCGGAGTCCCCGCGCTCCTCCCGCGCGACCCGCTCCCGGTGCTTGCGGATCGCCTGCTTGTGGGCCAGGCGCGTCTCGCGGCGAATCTTGGCCTCCCGCTGTCGGCGCTGCTGCGTCGGGGTCTCGGCGATCACCGGCGGGACCGGGCGGGGCTTGCCGGTCTCGTCCAGGGCCACGAACACCAGGTAGGCGCTGCCGGTGTGCGTCCGCTCGCCGGTGATCACGTTCTCCGCCTCGACCCGGACGCCCACCTCCATCGAGGTCTCCCCGACGTCGTTCACCGAGGCCCGAACCGTGACGGTGTCGCCAATCCGGACCGGGGCGAGGAACGACATCGAGTCCATCGAGACCGTGACGGCGAGCCCGCCGCAGTGCTTGATCGCGGCCAGGCCGGCCGCCGTGTCGACGAGCTTCATGATCGAACCCCCGTGGGCGATCCCGGCGACGTTCGCGTCGGTGATCTCCATGAGCTGCACCAGCGTGACCTGCGACGCCGAGACCGGCTTGGGCGTGAGGTCCCACTTCGTCGGGGTCATGGGCGGAACTGTACCGGCCGAGGCCGTAGCATGGACGGGATGCGACGCCGCGCGCTCGCGCTCGCCCTGCTCGCCATCCTGGCGGCGGGCTGCGGCGGCGAGCCGGTCCCTCCCCCGCCGTCGGGGGCGGCGGCCGCGTCGAGTCCCGCGACGACGGCGCCCGCTCCGCCGGCGAGCTCCCGGGCGTCCGCGGCCGCGGTCCACCTCCCGCCGGACGCGCCGACCCTGTACACGGGGGCCATCGACGCGGCGAGCCTGCCGGTGGCGCGCCTCGTGCCTCCGGGCGCGGGGGTCGTTCAGACCTGGGTCCTGCAACCGCCGGACGATGCGATCGCGCAGGTCGGGGTCCTCTGGTCTCGGGGGGCGGACCCGCTTTCGGCCGAGCACGGGCTCGAGATCTGGAGGCCGGCCCCGCCCGGGTGGCGCGTGGCGTTCGCGTTCACCGACCCGGCCGGGGGCGGGGTGTTCGGCATCCGGGCCGAGTCCGCCGACCTGACCGGCGACGGGATCCCCGACCTCCTCACCTTCGAGGACACCGGAGGAAGCGGCGGCTGCGGCATCTGGCGGGTGATCGCGAGCGGGCGCGCGGGGCCGGCCGAGATCCTTCGGCGGAGCACGTGCGACACGCAGATCCAGGCCGAGGGAGGGGACCTGACGGTCCGGCAGGCCGTGTTCGCCCCCGGCGATTCCCACTGCTGCCCGAGCGCGTTCAGGACGACGACGCTGCGGTGGGACGGCTCCGCGTGGAAGGTAGTTGACCGGGTGGTCACGCCGGCCTCGGGGTAGGGCGACAGAAACCCCTGGCCACGAAGGCTCACGAGGACAGCTCGTCCACCAGGTGCCCGGGCAGCTCGTACCCCACGCGCGCTGCTGCCTCGCTCATCTGCCTCCAGCCTCGGAGGACGAACTGCGTCCCGTCTCCTACGACATCCCGCCACAGACAGGCTGCCTGTGCGAGAACCCTGTTCTGGATGCGGAAGGACTCGAACGCAAGCGGGCCGGCGTACTGCACGTCGCGGAGGCCCCGGAACACCGCATCCCACGCCACGTGACCATCCCCCGGGATCCCTCGATCCGATTCGGCAAGCTGCACGTATCCGAGCCGCCCGTTCGCCTGGACGAACGCCCGATGCAGATCTTGCTCCTCGATGTTCATGTGAAACGTATCGAGTTGAATCGCAAGGTTCGGCTCATCGAGCTCTTCGAGGAACTCCCGCATCTGCTCACAGGTGTTGATGAGCGAGGTCTCGTAGCGGTTCAGGGGCTCCAGGCCCAACCGAACGCCCCGATCGGAGGCGTATCGAGCAACCTGCTTCAGCTCGCGCCCGATCAGGCGAAGCTCCTCTCGCCGGTGGCGCGGCTCGCTTCGCTCACCCATCGGCGTGTAGAGGGCTCCCGAGAGCATCCCGGCCCCGAGCTCAGCGGTCGCATCCACCGCCCATCTCAGATAGCGCCTCACCGCCCCGTGCCGCCGATCCGACCAGACGGACCCTGGGATGGCGAGCCCCGTCAGACACGACATCCCATGCCGGACGAGGGACTCCCTGACGGCGCCCACATCGAGCGACGGCGAGGACAGGGAAAGCTGGACGAAGTCAAGCCCGACACGAGCCGCCTCGCCGATGGCTCGATCCAGGGCGGGGACCGAAGCGTCCGTCGCCCAGAGGTAGACATGGGCGCCGAACCGCGACCCCCCCGGGCCTACGTCAGGCAATCCCGGCACGCCTCCAACGTCCTCTCGATATCCCGCTCGTCGTGGGCGGTGGACAGGTACCACACACCCCTCGGGTGGGTCAGCACACCGCGCGTCTTCAGCTTCCTCACAAACTCCTGGTATGAGCGGTGATCCATGCGGACGATGTCGCGGAGGGACCGCGGAGCGGTGTCATTGAAGTCCACGTAGAAGGCGGCCGGAAACCCCTGCACCACATGCGGGATGGAAGCCTCCGTGAGGATCTCGTCCAGTCCCGCCATCAGTTGAGCACCAAGGCGCTCGAGGTACTCGTAGGTCTCAGGCCTCTGGAGGATCGTCAATGCGGCGAGACTGGCCGCCACGGCAGGGACGTTGCTGTTGAACGTACCCCCGTGCATCGGAAGCGGATGATCGCGCGCCACCCGAGGATCGCCGAGGAGGTCCATGACCTCCCCCCGACCCACCAGGCACGCGATGGGAAACCCGCCTCCCACGGCCTTCCCAAGGGTGGTCAGGTCAGGGATCACGTTGTATCGGCCTTGCGCGCCGGTGAGCCCCACCCGGAACCCCGTGATGATCTCATCGAAGATCAGCAGGCAGCCGAATCTGTCGCACGCGGAGCGGACCTCGGCCAGGTAACCGGACGATGGCTCGATCACGGCTGAGTTGCACATCGCTGGCTCCATGATGATCGCGGCCACCTCGTCCGGATGCTGCTCGAGGAACGATTCGAGCACTGCCGCGTCGTTCCAGGGCAACAGGACGACATCGGCGAAGGCGTCGGGGAGCTGACCGCCAGCCTCAGGCCACGGGGTCTGATCGGGGAAGCCGCGCGCATAGTAGCCGGGATGCGATCCAACGAAGATGCCGTCCTGCCATCCGTGGTAGTGGCCCTCGAACTTGACGATCAGGCGGCGACCGGTCGCCGCCCTCGCCAGCCGAAGGGCGGCCGCGACCGCCTCGGTTCCGCTCATCAGGAAGCGAACGCGCTCGGCGCTGGGAACGATCGCGCACAGGAGCTCGGCAAGCTCCAGCTCCCGGGGATGCTGGCCTGCGTAGAGCTGCCCGTCTCGAAGCGTCTCCTCAACAGCCTTGAGAACGGGCTCGGGTGCGTGACCGAGGATATGGGGGCCGAGGCCAAGCAGATAGTCGATGTACTCGTTGCCGTCGACATCTCCCATGTGCGAGCCCCTGGCCCAGGACCAGTAGGTGGGGGTGGTCCCGTGTCGGTAGTCGGTGCTCACTCCTCCGGGCATCACCCGCCTGGCCCGCTCGAAGAGACGTTCGGACGTGCTCTGGTCGAGCGCTACGTCGCGATTCATGTCGGACCTCCTGGATCCTTGTCGTGCGAGACCACGACCTCGCCGGATGGCTCCATCTCCACCTCGTTCAAGATGGCAAGCCGGTTGTCGGGGTTTGGCTCCGGATGCGCGGCCAGCAGCGTCTGGGTGTAGGGGTGTCGTGGCGCCCTGAAGACATCCGCCACAGGCCCCTGCTCGACCACCTTCCCGCGGTGCATGATGGCGACGTAGTCCGCGCTCTGAGCGATGATCGAGAGCTGATGAGCCACGAAGATCATCGTCAACCCCAGCTCCGACTTCAGGCTACGGAACAGATTCAAGAGCTGTGCCTGCACCGATACATCGAGGGCGCTCACGGCTTCGTCCGCGATCAGCACCTCGGGCCCGACCGCGAGGGCCCGGGCGATCGCCACCCGCTGCCGCTCGCCACCGCTCAGCTCGCGAGGCCGCTTCGCGGCGATGCTCGCGGGCAGATTCACGAGCTCCAGCAGCCTCCCCACGAATCTGGCCGGATCGTCGACGCCTGGCCGATGGTGGACTCGCCCTGCCTCGAGGATCGCGGGTCCCACGCGCATCCGCGGGTTGAGGGACGTGTACGGGTCCTGGAAGACCATCTGCATCCGTCTGCGGACCTCGCGCAAGGACCTCCCCGACGCAGCGCGGACATCGATGCCGGCGAAGTGGATGTCGCCCTCATCCGGTTCCACGAGACGAATCAGGCACCGGACGGCGGTCGTCTTTCCGCTCCCGGACTCACCCGCAATGCCCAGCGTCTCGCCACGGCGCAGAACGAACGAGACGTCGTCGACAGCCGCAACTCGCGCGGCCGGCGCCCGCCTGAACCATTCGGTCACCGACCGGCGGAGCCGGAACTCCTTCCGAAGCCCCTTCACGACCAGCAGCGGCTGCCCGGGGCTCTCGTCAGCGCCGGGGCGTGAGCCGTCAGGCGACATCCGAGCTCCTCACGAAGGGACAGGCCGTCATGTGAGCGTCGCCCGCCCGCTGAAGCGTCATGTCGATCTCGCCGCAGCCCGCCCGGACATGTGGGCACCGAGGCGCGAACGGGCATCCGGCGGGAAGGTTCTGGAGGTTCGGAGGCTGGCCTGGAATGGTGCTGAGATGTGCCTCGTCTGGTGAGGCAGGCGGCACGATGCCCGGGATGGAGCGCAGCAGGCCCTGCGTGTACGGGTGGTGCGGACGCCGGTAGATCTCACGCGCCGGTCCCCGCTCCACAATGAAGCCGGCGTACATCACCGCGACCGTATCGCACATCTGAGCGATCACGCCGAGATCGTGCGACACGAGGATCGTCGCCATGCCGTTCTCTCTTCGCAGCCGCACGAGCAGCGCGAGGATCTGCGCCTGCGTCGTCACGTCGAGCGCGGTCGTCGGCTCGTCCGCCAGCAGCAGCCTGGGCCGCGCGGCGATGGCCATGGCGAACATGACCCGTTGACGCATGCCACCGCTGAGCTCGTGTGGATAGGACCGGGCGTGCCGATCAGGCGAGGGAATCCCCACGTGATCGAGGGCTTCGATCGCGCGCGCCCAGGCTTCACGCCGAGTCAGCCCCAGATTGAGCTCCATCGTCTCCGCGAGCTGCCGCCCAACCCGGGCGACGGGGTTCAACGTGCTGTACGGGTCCTGGAACACCGTGCCGATCGCCCGGGCCCGCAGACTCCGCAGGCCCTGCGGACCCAAGGCGAGAACATGGGTCCCGTCGAAGAGGATGTCTCCGCGCTCGATGGTTGCCGTGGAGGGAAGAAGCCTGATGATGGAACGCAGGGTGGTCGTCTTGCCCGAGCCGGATTCGCCGACCAAACCCAGCGTCTCACCCTCTCGTACCTCGAGATCGACCCCGCGCACGACGGTCAGGCGCCCCCGACGCGCGGCGAAGACCACGCGCAGGCCCCGGATCTCAAGCAGCGGCCTCGGCTCGGACCCGATCGTCGCGTCGACCTCAGCTCCCAACGTCCCCCCAGCGGTCGCCGATGGCGTCTCCGACCATGCTCACGGCGACACCGAGAACCACGAGCACCAGGCCCGGCAGCGTCGCAATCCACCAGGCGGTGAGCAGATAGGGTTGACCGGAGGCCACGATGGCTCCGAGCTCGGCGGTGGGCGGCTGAACGCCGAGTCCGAGAAACGAGAGTCCGGCCAGCAGCAGAAGGTTGATGACGACGTCGACCGCGGAGAAGACGATGCTCGAGCGGAGCAGGTTCGGGAGGGCGTGGCGCACGATCGCTCGAGCGTGGGAATAGCCGAGCGCACGAGTCGCAAGCATGAACTGGCGCTCCCGAAGCACGAGCATCTCGCTCCTGGCCAGTCGGGCATACATGGCCCAGCCCCCGACGATGATCCCGATCGAGGCCCCCCACAGGCCGGGACCCGTGATCGCGACGACCGCGATGACCAGCACGAGGAAGGGAAAGGCGATCACCACGTCCGCAGCTCGACTGATCACCATGTCGGTCACGCCGCCGAAGTAGCCGGCGATCGCACCGAGCAGCACGCCGATCGGCAGCGGCACGTACGTCACGAGGAGCACGACCGCCAGATCCAGGCGGACGCCGTACAGCACGCGTGAGAAGACGTCGCGCCCAACCTCATCCGTGCCCATCAGGTGCGCCCATGAGGGGGAGGCCAGCGCATGGGTGATGTCGAGCTTGTTCGGAGCGTAGGGAGCGATCACTGGAGCCAGGAACGCTGCCGCAGCGATGACGACCAACAGGAACGAACCGATCCCCACCGACAGCAGGCCGGAGCGGACCGACCGGGCCCCCTGGAGGTCGCCCGGAAGCAGTTGCACCGAGTCCGTCGCCATCAGCCCAACCGCACGCGGGGATCCAGCATGGCGTAGACGAGGTCCGCGGCCAGGCTCATGAAGACGACGGCGGTCCCGGAGATGAACGTCAGCGCCGTGACCAGCGTGTAATCGCGCCTGAGCGTGGACTCCACGAGCAGGGACCCAAGTCCTGGAATCTGGAACACGGTCTCGATCACGACGGTGCCCCCGATCAAGAAGCCAAGATTGACCGCCACAACCGTGACCATCGCCCCCAGGGAGTTCCGAAGCCCGTAGCGCAGCACGATCCGTCGCTCCGGAAGTCCCCGTGCCCGGGCCGCCTCGACGTACTCGCTGGAGAGCGTTTCCAGCAGGCTGGAACGCAGCGTCCGAATGAGAATCGCGGTCAACGAGAGCCCGAGCGTGACCGCCGGGAGGGTCAGGCTTCGCAGCAGCTCGGGGAACGCACTCGTGTAGCCGCCGACGGGCAGCCACCGCAGCCTGAGCCCGAACAGCAACGCCAGGACGAGACCGAGCCAGAACGTCGGCATCCCGAAGGCAGCCGTTGTGAACAGCCGGATCAGCTGGTCCTCAATCCGGTCGCGGCGCACGGCGGACCACAAGGCGAGGGGCACGCTCACGAGCAGAGCGACGACCACGCCGTACCCCAGGAGCCAGAACGTGGCGACCGCCCGCTGTCCGATGAGCGTCGTGACCGGCTGATTCATCGTGATCGAGCGTCCAAAGTCCCCCCGGAAGGCATCCGACACGAACCGCAGGTATTGGGCGAGCAGCGGTCGATCCAGGCCCAACCGATGCGAGACCTCCGCGACGGTCTTCGGCGTGGCGTGCGCGCCGAGCATCTGCTGAACCGGGTCACCCGGCACGAGGTGGATGATCAGGAAGGCGAGCACCGACAGCCCCAGCACGACGGGGATCGCTGCCACGATGCGCCGTCCCACATAGACTGCCACTGCGCCTCCCGCATCCTACGCGAGCCACGTGTCCTCGAGTCGGTTCGCCCCCAGCGCATTGATGTACGGATTGCGAACGTTGCTGCTGTAGGCCTGGACGAACGGAAGGTTCATGATGTTGATGAACGGAGTCTGCTCCATCATCGCCTTCTGAATCTTGGGCCACAGAACCTTCCGCGTCCCTTCGTCGGCCCCCAGGAACTCCTGGACCATGCTCCAGATCGCCGGATCGTGCCAGCCCGAGAAGAAGCCGTTGGTTCCGCTCTTGGGATCGGCTACGAACGCAATGTACTCGTCGGGAACCACGACGTCGCTCGTGAACTGCGCGTACGGGAACGTCATGTCGTAATCCAGCTGATAGAAGCGCTGCGATGTCGTCCCCTGATCCTGCTCGATCAACCGCACGTTGATGCCGATCTCCTTCCACTGCGCTTGCAGGATCAGAACGAGCTGCCGGTAGTAGCCGAATCCCGCCGGGTACTGCAGCGTCGTGTCGAACCCGTTCGGGAACGACGACTCGGCCATGAGCTGCTTGGCCTTCGAGAGGTCGAAGGGGTACGGCGGCACCTCACTGGGCGGAGCGTCGTAGCGGAGATGCGGCAGCACACTGTTCGGGATCGTTCCCACGCCCGCATACACCGTGTCGTTGATCGTTTGCTTGTCGATCGCGTACTGGAGCGCCTTCCTCACGTTGAGATCGGCAAACTCCGGCTTCTCGTTGTTCAGCCACAGCCCTTGGAAGTACGGAACCTCCGTGAACTGCAGATACACGCTGGAATCGTTCTTCAGGGACTCGATCTGTGAGAACGGAACCCCGTCGACCGCCTGTGCCCTCCCGCTCTGCAGGGCAAGCATCCGGGCGTTGTCGTCCGTGATGAACTCGTACCGCACCTCGTCGAGATACGGCTTGCCCGATTCCCAGTAGTAGGGGTTGCGGCCGAACGTGATGGAGGATCCGGACAGCCATTCCGTCACGACGAACGGGCCGGTTCCCACGGGTCTGTCGAAGAACTTCTCTCCCTGCTGTTCCACAAGCCTCTTGGGAACGATGAAGGCCGGCAGGATGCTGATGTTGTACAGGAAGGCCGAGACCGGCTGGGTCAGGTGGACCACGACGGTGGACTCGTCCACGATCTCGGTGCCCTCGTAGCCGACCGCCAGGACCCCGTAGATCGCGTTCAGCTTCGGGTCCCCGAACCGGTCGAGCGAGAACTGGACGTCCTCGGCAGTCACGCGATCGCCGTTCGAGAATCGCGCGTTGTCGCGAATGTGGAACGTGTAGGCCTTGCCGTCCGGCGAGACGGTCCACCGATCGGCGAGCCCCGGCACGAGGTCTGAGGAGCCCTTGGGGTCCGGGCGCACGAGCGCGGTGTAGACGAGCTCTGCCGCGAAGATGTCGCCGTTCCCGGTCCGGTTCTGAAGGGGATCGAGCGTCTCGGTCGCCGCGCGCCGCGCGTAGACGAGGCTGCCCCCCTTCTTGGGTCGAGCCGTCGTGAATCCGGGACTCAGGCTGATCGACGGTGTCTGCGTCCCCGTCCCCTGACCCCCGCACGCGGCGAGGACGGCCGCGAGGCTCAACCCCGTGCCCGCCACCGCGGCCCCCTTCAGGACCTCCCGGCGGCTGTAACGCCGGCGCGCCCACGGATCCGATGCGTCCCACCGGTCGCTCCCTGGCATCATCACCCCTCCCTGGGTCCGGCCCCCTCGGGTCCGGGCATAACCCCGGTCTCGAGGAAGCGTGTGAGCTCCTCCTTGAACGGCATGGCTGCGCTGCACGCGATGCGAGTCGTCACGATGGCGCCGGCCGCATTGGCCGCGGTGAGCAGGTCTAGCGGTGGAGCCCCGGCGAGCAGGCCCTGCCCGACCGCGGCGGCAAACGCGTCGCCGGCCCCCAAGCCGTTCACCACCGGCGTGGCGAGCGCATCGACGTCGAAGCGCTCGCTCCCGAGAAAGAGGCTCGCGCCACGGGGTCCGTGCTTGACGAACACCCTGGCCGGACCGAGGGCTTGTGCCTCTTCAGGCTGCATCTCGGCCGCCTCGAATTCCGAGTCCCCTCCGATGACCGTGTCCGCCATGCGGAGCGCCATGCGCACGTGGAGCGGGTACTCACTCGGCCTCTCCCAGTACGCCTCCCGCCAGTCGAGATCGACGACGGTGGCAACCTGTCGAGGGGAGCGGGCAAGGCGGCACTCCAGCGCCGCGTACGTAGCGGTGCGCGACGGCTCCTTCGCCAGCGCCGTGCCACTGACGAAGAGCAAGGGTGCGTCCGCGATCTCATCGCGCGGCAGATCCGACTCGCTGAGCTCCCAGTCCGGACACGTGGGGAAGCGGTAGGCCGTGAACGGGAAGTGGTCGGGGGGCCACATCTCGCAGAAGGCCAGCGCCGTTCGCAGAACGGGATCGACGCGGACCCACCGGGTCTCCACTCCTTCTCGCCGGAGGGTCTTGAGGACGAACCGTCCGTGACCGTCATCTCCCACGCCCGACAGCACGGCCGTGCGCACACCGAGGCGGGCGAGACCAATGCCCACGTTCCCGGCAAAGCCGCCCACGAAACGCTCGAACGTCCGCACGTCCTCCAGGGGAGTCCTGACCTGCTGGGGGTAGATGTCGGCGAGCAGGCGACCGAGCACGAAGGCGTCGACCGGCTCCGTCACCGATGCTCCTGCCCCATGGTCACAAACCGCATCCTCCAACGGCCAAAAGCGTGCAGGTTGTGTTCATTCTCACACAAGACTCATGCGACTTGCAACATTTGGCCGGAGCGCTGCACGCCAGGGCGACCCGCTGTCAACGGGGTCGGCGTTGAAGCCCGGCCGGGGGCACGGAATGCCCGGTCACGACACGGCCGCGATGAGCCGCTGGGGGTTCACGACCGTGAGCTGCTCGATCAATGCCTCGGACAGGCCCGCGGCGCGCAGCTTCGGAAGGAACAGCTCGCTGAGATAGGTAAACCCGCGCCCCCCGAAGGTCCGGAGCTCCGATGTCTGCCCAACGTCGTGGGACAGCAAGACGTGCTCCGCCAGGCCCTGCTCGACCAGAGCCTTGATCAGATGCACGAGCCGGTCCTCCAGCTGTCCCATCTGCAGCCCGATGTTGTCGAACGCGACGAACGCCCCGCGCGCCGCGATCGCCACGCAGTAGTCAAGGTAGGGCTGGCTGTCGCAGTGGCCGACGCACACCCTTCGCAAGTCGACGCCCTCCTCCTCGAAGACCTCAAGCTGCGCGAACCCCGCGGCCGCATGTTGTGTGTGCGTGATGATTGCCAGGCCCGTACGACGATGCGCCCGCGCGACGGCTCGATGCACGCGCTCCTCGAGCGGCGACAGCCAACCCTGACTGACGCCGATCTCGCCGATCACCCCCGGCCTGACACCCGTGCCGTCGATCCCCTCTTCGATCTCTGCGACGAGCTGATCGGCGATGGCATTCACGGACCGCCGCGCCAAGGCATCCTCTGGGGGATAGTACGGCTCGGTGTACCAACCGCAGCCCATGATGATCGTCAAGCCACTCTCTTGCGAAAGCCGCCGGGCGGCCAAGGGGTCGCGCCCGCAACCTCTCGGCGTCAGGTCCAGCAGGCTCATTCCCCCCAGCCGTCGAAACGCGGTGAGCTCCTCGAGGAGCACCTCCTCGTCGGCGGCCTGCTCCATCCCCCCGCGACCATCGTTGGCCCACATTCGCAAGAAGAGGTGCTCGTGGGGAAGGGTGAAGCCGAGCCTCTCGACGTCAACTACCCCCGTGACCGCTTGCGCGCGTCCCAACCCCATCTCCTCCGACCTCCACACGCGTTCTCCGTCTTCGGACGGAGGCTGGCGAGTCTACGACGGCGGGAACCTCCACCAGCACAACCTCGACCCCGCGAGCCTTCAGCTCATCCAGCGCGGTGGGCGCGATGTTCACATCGGTGATCACGAGGTCTACGTGCTCGATTGGAGCGACGGGAAGCAGGGCAGCCGACCGGAACTTCGATGAGTCCACGAGCAAGATGACGCGATCGCTGACTTCGATGAAGGCCTGCTTGGCTTGAGCGTCGAAGGAGTTCCCGACATAGATCATGCCATCGCGGACCGAGCTCCCCGCCATGAAGAAGGTGTCCACTCGGAACGACTGGATCGCCGAGAGGGTCATCTGCCCCGCGAAGGATTGGGTCCGCCGCTGGAGCGCACCCCCCAACGACACGACCTCGACGCCTTCGAGTCGCGACAACACGGTGAGAGCAGGCAAGGAATGGGTCACGACCAGGATCCCCTGGTTCGCAGGAAGCTGCCGCGCAAGCTCGAGGGTGGTGGTGCCCGAGTCGATGGCGATCGTGGCACGAAGCGCGATGTAGTCGAGAGCTCGCGTCGCAATCGCAGACTTGGCCGCAACGGCTTGAGAGCTGCGCAACCGAAAATCGATCCCCTCGCCTGCGTCGACGAGTGCGTTCGCGCCGCCGTGGGCCTGCCGGACGAGATGTCGGGCGGCGAGCTCCTGAAGGTCTCGACGGATCGTCATCTCGGAAACACCGAATCGGCTCGCGAGCTCCGACACCGAGGCGAATCCCTTGCCCCGCACGAACTGGACAATGTCCTCTCTGCGCACCTCAGCGCGGGGCCTTGCCGTCATCCGTCCATTCCGATCTGCGCTATGCCACCCTTGAGTACGTCGCAACAAGGTAGATTCATATCATAGAATGTTGCGATATACACGCCCTCTGTGATCACTTCTGCCCGCCGGGTTGCGTGGGCGTGCGGCTTGGAGACTCACCGAAAGCCCGAGGACCGGTGAAGGCGGCTCGGGGGGCCGGCTCCCTTCAATGCGGCCGCGACCGTCCGGTCGCGGAAACCGGGGGGAGGTGGTGCGCCGGGGAGTACTGATTCTGGCTTCAATGGGGCCGCGACCGTCCGGTCGCGGAAACGTAGTAGAGCGAGCGCGGGTTGGGCAACTTGACGTGCACGCTTCAATGGGGCCGCGACCGTCCGGTCGCGGAAACCTCTTGTGTACACCGCAGCGCAGGGCCAACACGGCGCTTCAATGGGGCCGCGACCGTCCGGTCGCGGAAACAATTGTAGTCGGCCTCGGCCTCGGTCCAGCCGGTCGTGCTTCAATGGGGCCGCGACCGTCCGGTCGCGGAAACTGCCGCCGCCTTCGACGCGGTCAACGTTGCCGCGCACCAGCTTCAATGGGGCCGCGACCGTCCGGTCGCGGAAACCACGGTCGCCACCTCGATCCTCACCGAGTACTTGGCCTCGCTTCAATGGGGCCGCGACCGTCCGGTCGCGGAAACCTGCCCGAGGTCGGATTGGCGTCCGGATGGGTTAGGCTTCAATGGGGCCGC
>Ga0070741_10008760_pt1 | contig 20067 bp, 22 predicted proteins | sample Coa_R1_4_FD_66440 | JGI IMG/M metagenome (GOLD analysis project Ga0070741, IMG submission 66440) | Surface soil microbial communities from Centralia Pennsylvania, which are recovering from an underground coalmine fire - Coalmine... | ecosystem: Environmental > Terrestrial > Soil > Unclassified ...
GCATGGGCGACAGAAGCTTTTGCACGCGACGAGCGAGGTCGGGGTCGCCCGGCGCTGGATACTTCACCTGATACAGCTCACGAGGAAAGCCGCCAAAATCATGGATAGTACGCGTAGCGGTAGTCACAGTAACGCCGGTTCCCGGAGCAAACCAGTGGGCAGAGACGCACAGCACAGCCTTTGGGCGGGGAATGCTCTGGCCCAGCGCTGACCACGCCTCAGTGTACGGGTTGAGCTGCAAGGCATTCATGGGATTGCCATGGCCAATAAAGATTGCAGGCATCGATTTGCTCATGAGTACTCTCTAGGACGCGGCTGCTTTGTGAACGATTCCTTTGTATACGATCTCCGCGAACAGTCTTCCGCGACAATCCTTAGGGTCGTGCGAAAGGCAGTGCAATCCCTGAAGTTTAGATGGGTAAAGAGCGGAAAAAGACGCAGCGGGCTTCACGGCGGGCGGGCGTTTAGGAGCTAGACAGGCATTCTCCAGTGCAGCGCTTGTTTTTGCAGCAGACCATTACGGCGGAAACTGAGTGCTTGAAGATAAGCTGCTCCTGCGTGTTGGTCTCCAGCACAATGGAGTATTTATCGAAGGAGCGAACGCTGCCGGAAACTTTCGCGCCGTTCAACAGATGCACAGTAATGTGCTTGCCGGCCGCCTGGGCCACGTTGAGAAACGATTCCTGGACACTGATCACAGACATGATTCCGCCTAGGATTTAAGCGGGGGAAAATGCTCACCGGCCTACGGCGCCCCTTAGGCCGCAGCCAACTGCACACAAAATTAGTGATGATTCATCTATTTGTCCAATATATAATTGGACTGTTTTTAATAGGCTCTAACTATGGAAGTTCATCAGCTGCGGTATTTTTGCGCGGTCGCAGAGTCCGGGAGTTTTACCCGTGCCGCCGAAAGAGAACAGGTGGCCCAACCTTCACTGTCACAACAGATCATGAAACTGGAAGAAGAGCTGGGCGTGCGGCTCTTTGACCGCCTTGGGCGTACGGTGCGGCTCACCGGCTTTGGCCAGGTATTTTTGCCGCGTGCGCGCGCGATCCTGGTGGAACTTAAAGCCGCCAAGGACGAGGTAGCAGAACATCAGTCTTCCGTCTCCGGCCCGGTTTCAGTTGGAGTGATTCCCACAATCGCGCCATATTTTCTGCCTTTGCCGCTGGCGCTGTTTTCACGCAAGTATCCGCAGGCGGATATTAACGTTGTGGAAGACGTGACTGCCCGGCTGATGGACCGGCTGCGCGCCGGACAGATTGACCTGGCGATACTGGCGCTGCCCATGCGCGGCCACGATATTGAAACTTTTCAACTGCGTACAGAAAAGCTCTTTGCTATTGTGCCGCGTGCTCATCAATTGGCCAAGAAACGCCGGGTAACGCTTAAGGATCTGCGCGACCAGCCTTTTCTCCTGCTGCGTGAAGACCATTGTTTTCGAGACACCGCGATTGAAGTTTGCAAGCGTGCGCGCGTTTCACCGCACATAGTTTTTGAAAGCGGGCAGTTCTCGAGCATTCTGGCCATGGTGGGCGCCGGGATGGGTATTTCTATTGTTCCTGAAATGGCACAGGAACAACGCCCAGATTGCAGCTTTGTGGTGGTGTCAGACGACCGGGCCACACGCACCATTGGCGTGGCGACTCTGAAAGGAAGATTTTTGAGCCGCGTTCAGCGGGCTTTTCTGGCCCATCTGCAAACCTTCGCGCAAAAAGATAATTAGAGAATCCTTGCCGACGCAACTCGACTAGTGGGAACACCGGCGTTTCTCTTATGATCGGTCGGGTATCATCAAAATACCTGTGCGCGATTTCCAAACACTCTTTGACGACGCAGAGCCTTCCGCTCTCAACCATCCTGCATACGCGCCTTATGGCAGGCTGGGCTTCCCTGAGCCGCACAACGAGAGGCCCTGGACATTCGCCAACTTTGTTCAATCGATTGACGGCATCGCTTCCTTCAAAGGCGGCCACGCCACCGGGACGGACATTTCACAGTCAGCCGAAGACCGCTGGCTCATGGACCTGCTGCGCGCTCACGCCGATGCCATCATCATGGGCGTGAATACCCTGAAGGAAGAGACGCTCAGCCAACCGGAACTGAATAGCGGACGAGGGCCGGTATATTGCATTGAATATCCTCTGGCGCAGGATTTGCGTGCCAAATTGGGACGGGGGAGAGAAAAGGTAATCTTTGTGACAGCCTCAGCAATTATCGATCCCCGCGCTTACCGCATATTTGACGGTGACCAGATGGAGGCATTCATTCTTACCACCGCCGCGGGTGCGGAGCGGTTGACCAAAAGAGACCCACGGGCGCAGGTGATTGTTGCCGGTGAGGACAAGACCATCGACTTATCTCGCGCGGTTCACCATCTGCGTGCGAAGATGAATGTCCGGTATTTGCTTTGTGAAGGCGGGCCAACGCTTTATGGCAATATGGCGCGCGCTGGGCTGATTGATGAGAAGTTTGTAACCGTTTCACCGATTGAAATTGGCCTGTTTGCGCCGCCGGAACAGGAGCCAATGCCGGCAGGCAATAGCGGCTCGCCTTATCTGCGGCCCACTACCTTTATGGCGCCTGGATTTACCCATGAAAATGTTTCCTGGTTTCGCTGGATGAGCTGTCATCGCGCTGGCGACCACCAGTTCAATCGCTATCGCCGAAAATAGCCGGCGAAGGCCACTTAATGATTTGTAAATGTCCTAATTTAGGACAGTACGGCCAATTAAAAGCCGCACCCAGACGCCAGCCAAGGTAATCTAGTAAGAACGCTTTTGCTGATTGGAGTTCCTTAGTGGCCCCTCAAGTTGAGCCTCAGAAGAAAAAGTCTGCCAAGCAGTACCTGAAGTCTGCCAAGCCGATGCTCATGGATCTGGTACGGCCGCGGCGCTGGCTTTTGGCCGGCTGTTTTCTACTGCTGGTAATTAGCCGCGCATGCGGCCTGGTGCTGCCTGCCTCCACCAAGTGGCTGATTGACGATGTGATTGTCAAGCACCAGCCTGGCCTGCTTGTACCTCTGGTAGCGGCGGTCCTGCTGGCAACTCTGGTGCAGGGAGTAATCTCATTTGCGCTTACGCAACTGCTCTCTAAAGATGCGCAGCGGATGATCGCGGAGATGCGCCGCCGAGTGCAGAAGCACGTGGGCCGTTTGTCGCTCAGCTACTATGACGCCAACAAGACCGGTGCGTTGGTTTCTCGCATCATGAATGACGTGGAAGGATTGCGCAATCTGATCGGCACTGGGCTGATTGAATTCTGCGGCGGCGTAATGACCGCTGTGCTTGCGCTGGTATGGATGCTGCATGTCAACATGCAAATGACCGTTGTCGCGCTGGTTTTTCTGGCAGCCTTAATGCTGGTGCTGGGCCGCACATTAAAGGTCATTCGGCCTATTTTTCGCGAGCGTTCTGTCATTACTGCTGAAGTCACGGGCCGGCTCACTGAGTCTTTGGGTGGCGTGCGCGTGGTAAAGGGCTACCACGCTGAGGAGCGCGAAGCCGGTGTCTTTAGCGGCGGCGTGCAGCGCTTGCTGGATAACGTTTTAAAGACCTTGACTACCATCTCTCTCATGGGTCTCAGTTCGAGTGTCACGCTGGGCATAGTGGGAGCTGCCGTTATGTTCATCGGTGCTCGGCAGATTTTTGCCGGCCACCTGACCACCGGAGGACTTTTCAGCTACACCATGTTCCTGGGCTTTCTTATGGCGCCGGTGGCGCAGATTGCCAGCATCGGCACGCAGCTTACAGAAGCATTGGCCGGGCTGGATCGCACGCGCGAAGTACTGGACGAAAGCCGGGAAGACGCCGATCCGGAGCGCACGATTGTGCTGCCGGAAATTCGCGGGGAGATTGACTTTAAGCATGTCAATTTCGAGTACGAAGCCGGCAAGCCGGTGCTGGAAGACGTGAGCTTTGAATCACAGCCGGGGACAGTGACCGCGCTGGTGGGATCATCCGGGTCAGGCAAGTCAACCATTATCGGATTGGTGGCCGCGTTTTATAAGCCGATTTCAGGACAGGTAACAGTGGACGGCTTTGATCTGAGCAAGGTGCGGCTTGATTCTTACCGTCCAGCTCTGGGCGTGGTATTGCAGGATTCGTTTTTGTTTGATGGCTCCATACGGGAGAACATTGCGTTTTCGCGGCCAGGAGCCACCGAGCAGGAGCTTCTTGAAGCCTGCCGCATTGCTCACGTTGACGAATTTGCTGAGCGCTTTGCCGACAAGTATGACACCATTATCGGCGAGCGCGGCGTAAAGCTTTCCGGCGGGCAGCGCCAGCGCGTCTCGATTGCGCGGGCCGTGTTGGCCGACCCTAAAATCCTGATTCTTGACGAAGCTACGTCGAGCCTGGACTCTGAGTCCGAAGCTTACATCCAGCAGGGCCTGAAATACCTGATGCAGGGGCGCACCACGTTTGTGATCGCACACCGACTTTCAACCATTCGTCAAGCCGACCAGATTCTGGTGGTGGAAGCAGGCAAGATCGTGGAGCGCGGCAGGCACGCTGAACTTCTGGTGCTGCAAGGGCGCTATCACGATCTCTACACGCGCCAGCATGGCCTGGAAGAGAACTTGTTTCTTGCTCCGGGCGAAGGTGATGGCAACAAGATTGAAGAAGCCGGCGCTGGTGCGCGCGGCGCTGCCGCGCCAGATCCAATGAGCTTGATTCGCGGCCAAGGGTTCTAATCAACCCACCGAGGACGTGAAGGGACACAGAGGTAGTAGAATCCTCTGCTGCTTCGGTTAATCTTTAACGCCCTTTGTGGTGAAAATAATGAGACTCAATCCTGTTAAAGTTGTTCTTGTTCTGCTGGTTGCCCTTCCTGCTCTCGCCCAAACGGCTTCTGCTCCCAAACCGATTGATTTGCTCAAGCAAAAGCTGGTGCAGATTTCTTCCGGCGTGAGCGCTGACTGGGGCATCTACGTCAAGTCGCTCGATACAGGCGAAGAGATCGCCATCAACGCAGACAAGGTCATGGACACCATGTCCACCATCAAAATTCCGCTCATGGTGGATGTTTACCGCCAGGTGGATGCGGGCAAGATTTAACACCGCCGACCGCATTGTGTTGAAGATCGCGGACAAGCGCTTTGGCACAGGTGTGCTGCGCACGCTTGATCCCGGCCTGAACCTCAGCTTTCGCGATGCGCTGGAGTTGATGATTATCCAGAAGCGACAACTCCGGGACTGACATGGCTTTTGCCCGTGCAGGCGGCACTGCACACGTCACCCAGACCATGCACGAGCTTGGACTGAATTCGATTACGGCGACAGGGACTTCTTTTGACTGGTTCCGCGCGCTGGCAGAGGCCGGCGATCCTACATACGCAAACGTTACGCCGGAAGAGCTATTCACCAAGGGCTTTCCGGAAAAGCTGACCGACGCCGAAGTGGAACGCTTCCACTTTGATGGCAAGCATCCGTTTGGACTTTCCAGCGCGCGCGAATAAGCCCAAGGCGTGCACAAGCAAAGAAAAAGCCCCTTCGTGCTGGAAGGGGCTTTTTTGAATTACGCAAATTCTTTATTGAGATTTTGGCTGATCCAGCACAATACCGCCCTGGGTTTTCTTGGCGGCTTCTTCAGCTTTTTTCTTGCGGGCCGCCATCGCCTTGTCGCTCCAGTCATTGGCCGTTTTGATGTAATTGGCCCGGGCCTCTGCGTCATCACACGTCATGTCATTGGCCTTACGGCGATAGAGAAGGTTCATGTACGCCATGGCGTCGTCGTAGTCCTGGCGCTTGTCGATGGCCGTCTGCAGCATTTTCATGCCTTCATCAACATTCTGCCCGTCTTTGGTCTTCATTTCATCGCAGATCTTCGCACTGCCTTTACCCTTCAACTCGTCGTCAACTTTCAAGCCATCCTGGGACTTTATGTCTTGCGCGTCTTTAAACGTCTGTGACCAGTCAATCACACCGACGGAGTAGTATGTCTCTGGATCGTTAGGATCTGCATCAATTGCCTTTTTATAGTACTCACGGGACTGATCCCATTTTTTCTGCTGCATGTAAAGAAAGGCGATGCCCTTCAAGCAGGTTACGTTCTTCGGATCATCCTGAAGTACGTTCTTATATTCATCAATGGCCTGCTGGGCATTGCGAAGGTTTTCCGGGGTTTCAACACCGGGAACGTACTGCTGCGCATAAGCAGTGGCCAGATACATTTTGGCGGTTTTCAGGCTGCTATCAAGGCTCACGGCATTCTTGAAATGTTCAATCGCCTCTTCATAATTGGCGCCGCGATAAGCCTGCACTCCCTTATTCAACTGGTCGCGGGCCTTGAGTTTGTTGCAACCCGCGGTGGCCAACAATGTGGCTGCAACCGCTAATACCGTCACGAATCGTGCGGCTCTGTTCATGTTTGCTGCTCTCCTTGCCGGAGTAAAAATTTTAGTTATCCGAATAATGACAAATTTCGCGAGGCCGACAGTATGTGTCGGCCCCACGCTGAGGAGGTTACTGCTTTTTACTGTCCTGCTTCTATCTTTGCGGTGATCAGCCCCACGCGATCCACTACCTGGGTCCCATGCGCGATATCGATCACCTCGGCCACGTTCTGGAACTCAACGTCCGGATCGCCCTTTACGAACATCACGCGCTCGGCGCGCGTCTTAAATATGTCCGTCAACCGCTGTTGCAGGTCGTCCCAGCTTACCTCGTCCTGGTTGATCTTCAACTTCGGCTTTTCGCCTGCGGCTCCCAGCACCTGCACCACCACCGTACGGTCATTCGGCTGTTCGTGCTGGTTTGGTGGCGGAGGCTGCGGTACCAGCGCTTCCAGGCCTTTCGGCGTCAGCGGCGTGATTACCATAAAGATAATCAGCAGCACCAGAAGCACGTCGATGAGCGGCGTTACGTTGATGTCAGCGGTTTGTCCAGCGCCGCTGCCGCCCGTTGTCATTCCCATAATTGTTCCCTTTCATGCCTGTTACTGGAGTGGTTGTGGTTTTTGGGGAGTCTGTCTCTGCTCCGTGAGCAGCCCCAACTGGTCAACTCCGGCCGAGCGCACATCATCCACCACGTCCACTACCCACTTATAGTGAGCGCGCGCGTCGGCACGCACAAATACCTCTTTGTTCGTGCGGCTGGATATGCGTTCCTTGACTTTTTCCGTCAGCTCATCGGGTGTCACACTCTGCGCATCAAAGAAAACTTTGCCGTCACGATTGACTGCGACGATCAGTGCGTCTTCTCTGTCTGCATCAGGCATTTGTACCGGATTGTTGGTCTTGGCCATTTCCACAATGGTGCCCTTCTGCAACATAGGCGTGATCACCATGAAAATGATCAACAGAACCAGCATCACGTCCACCATTGGGGTGACGTTAATGTTGGAGTTGACTTTTGCCCCTTCGTTACGAACATTCATCGACATTGGTCTGCCTCCGGCTTACCGCCGCACTGTGGTGGTGGTGCCGCTCCGCTTGAGGAAATAGTCAACCAGTTCGCTGGATGAATTGTCCATTTCCACATCAAAGGCTTCCACTTTGCCGGTGAAATAGTTAAACATCATCACGGCAGGGATGGCGACGAACAGTCCCAGAGCGGTTGTAACCAGCGCTTCTGAAATACCACCGGCAACTGCGCCCAGACCTGTAGCTTTCTGCTGCGCGATCTTGTTAAATGCGTTCAAAATACCGATGACTGTGCCCAGCAGGCCGACGAACGGCGCCGTGGAACCAATGGTGGCCAGTCCGCCCAGGCCGCGCTTCAACTCCGCGTGGACAATGGCTTCTGCACGCTCAAGGGCGCGCTTGCTGGCTTCCACCTGCTCGCCAGGAATTTCTGCAGAATCGCCGTGGGCCTTAAACTCCTGCAAGCCGGCGGTCACAACCTTGGCCAGGTGGCTTTTCTTATTGCGCTCGGCTACGCGGATGGCTTCATCCAATTTTCCTTCACGCAGTGCGCCGGCAACCACCGGAGCAAACTGGCGGGACTGTTTACGGGCAGCGCTGAAAGCGATCCAGCGATCAATCATTACGCCAATAGACCAAGCTGACATGATGAACAGGACCACGACAATGACAAGAGCGGGCCAGCCCATGTGCTTAAGCAGTGAAATGGGGTCAGACCAGTTGACGCTGGTGTCATCCTGGAAGAGCCAAAAGCCAAGTAGGTGCGCTTTGGCGAGCATTAGAGTTGCGATATTGGCTACAAACATGGGTTTAAATTTTCCTCCTCAGAACTTGTTAAGAACTTTTGCCGAGAGCGTGCCTGGGCTAGAACACACAAGAGCGGCGCGATTGGACGAATCTCCTCGTTTTGGGTCGGGAACGGTGCTCTACTTTTTTAGCTCCCTGTCAGGGAAAAATCCCTCACTTACATGTGGAACTGGACCTTGATAGTGGTCTCTACTTCCACGGGCTCTCCATTCAGGATGTAGGGCTTGTACTTCCACTGCCGCACGGCATCCAGAGCAGCCTGAATGAGAATTGGATGCCCACTTACCGCATGAAGGTTTTCAACAGAACCTGTTTTGCTTATGGTTGCCTGCAGAACTACATCTCCCTGGATGTGGGCGATGCGCGCCATCTGCGGATACGTAGGGTTGGGCGCATTCAGCTTCAACCCTTCCACTACTCCGGATGAAACGCGTAACTTCTGCGGGGTGGCCTGTTTAGGAGGCGGCGTTGAAGAACCAATCAGGCCGCCAATGACTCCACCTGCTGAGCCACCAGGAACTCCGCCCACAACTCCGCCAACCACGCCTGTGCTGGGTGCTGGAGATTCCTCTTCCTTAATCATCTGTATCTTTTTGGGAATTTTGCTGGGAGTGCGCAGCGCTCCATCCACAATCTCGCTGACTTTTTGTACGTGCTGGATTTGCGGAGCGGCTGGAGGTGGAGGCGGCGGTGGCGGCGGCGGCGCAACCAGGAACGTCGTCAACGTACCTTTGGGCAGCGCCTCAGTGAAAATTAATGGCAGCAAGACCAAAAAGCCAACAAGAGAAAGCTGCACTAAGGTCGAAACCAATCCTGTCCACTTCTGGTTGGTTTTAATTCTGCCTCCGGACTCCATCAGGCTGTCTTCAAACATGCCTCTTCTCCTAGGGGAACTCCTAAAGTTATATGGACACCGGGACCGCTCAATTTGCTCCCGAAAACCGGGGGAATTTTCGGCCTATACAAATTTTTTTGACCTATACTTTGACCCGAACCTTACCTTTGTTGCCTGCGCCCTTACCCTGGGTTGGCAGCACCGCTGCACCAGATCCAGAGCGCCTCGCCCGCCAATCCGTATATGCCACTAGCATGGGAGCTGCTACGGCAATCGACGAATATGTCCCTATTAAGATGCCGATCACCAAGGCAAAGGAGAACCCGTGAAGTACTTCTCCACCGAAAAGATACAACGAGAGCACCGTCAGGAACGTAAGGCCGGAAGTCAAAATGGTCCGACTCAGGGTCTGATTAATGCTCTTATTTACAATCTCTGCCAGGCTCTCACGCCGCATGAGCTTCACGTTCTCTCGCACGCGGTCAAACACCACAATGGTGTCGTTCATCGAGTAACCGACAAGGGTTAGAATCGCGGCGATAACAGTAAGCGTTATCTCCTGATTCGTCAAGGAGAAAGCACCTACTGTGATTAAGGTGTCGTGAAAGACCGCTACTACTGCGGCTACGCCGTAAATCAGTTCAAAACGGAACCACAGGTAAACCAGCATGGCCAGCAGTGAGAACCCTACCGCCAGCGTGGCCTGTTTCTGCAACTGTCCGCCAACCTGGGGACCAACAACATCAGAGTTGCGCACGCCAAAGTTGCCAGTATAAAAATCTTCCTTCAGCGCATTCAGCGCCGCATCCGGAATAGCGCCTTTAAGGTCGTCAAGGCTTGAGAGCACTCCGCCCTTCACGTTATCGCGAACATTAATGACCGCATGGGCCATGTTTTCATAGTCAGCGGGGGAGCCATGCGTTGGGTTTTTGTCGATCAGGGCTTGACGCACCGTGTCAAAACCTACCTGATCGCTGTTATTGAGATCTTTTTTGCCCGGTACCGGGTTTGTCTCCAGGGCATTAATAATGTCGGCCTTTCCCTTGTTGAGATCGGCCTCGCTGGTTTCCTTCAGGTCCAGCGAGATCACCACCTCATTGGCGCTGGGCACGTCATAACTCTGGATCTTTGCATTGTGCAGCCCGGCTTTGTCCAGTGCGGCGCGGATCGCATTGTTGTTCGGCGTCTCGGCAAACTTCACATAAACCAGTGTGCCACCGCGGAAATCAACGCCCAGCGGAATATGGTGCCAGAAGAGTATTGACAAGATGCCGGCCACGCTGAAAACCAGCGAGAAGCTAAGGAAGTACCATTTCTTGCCTAGAAAATCGATGTTGGTATCGCGAAAAAATTCCACTGTGTTTTGACCTTGAACTAGATGCTAAGCGCCTCACCGCGAGCTTTGCGGTTGAGGACAGCATCGAAAATTACGCGGGAAACAAAGACCGCGGTGAACAGGTTGGCCAGAAGGCCAAAAATCAGCGTGAGACCAAAGCCGCTCACCGGCCCTGTGCCCACAAAAAACAGAATGATTGCCGAAACAATCGTCGTGACGTGCGTATCCAGAATAGTGGTCCAGGCGCGATTGAAGCCCTGGTCAACCGCTGCGGCAGGAGCCTTGCCGTGGCGCAACTCCTCTCGAATGCGCTCAAAGATCAGCACATTGGAATCCACGCCCATACCGACGGTGAGAATCACTCCGGCAATGCCCGGCAGCGTCAACGTTGCGCCAAAGAACCCCATAAATCCCAGCAGGATAACCAGGTTCAGAATAAGCGCAACATCCGCATTGATGCCGGCGCCGCGATAGTAAATCAACATAAACAGCAGCACCGCTGCCATTCCGGCAATAGCGGCCTTTACGCCTGCGCGTATTGAATCCGCCCCCAATGACGCGCCAACCGTTCGCGTGCTCAGGTAGTGGAGGCTCGCCGGCAGTGAACCGGCGCGCAGCAGCATGGCCAGGTCTTTCGCGCTCTGCGGCGTGAATCCGCCCTCAATATCTCCGCTGTCGTCAATCTCGCTTTTAATAGTCGGCGCTTCCATCACTTTGTTATCCAGCACAATAGCCAGACGCGCTGGATCAGGGCCGCCTTCCATGTGTTGCCGGGTGAATTCTCCAAACTTCTTGGCCGGAGCGGGATTCAAATAGAAATTCACGATCGGCTCATTGTTGTCTGGCTTTGTTCCTTCGCGGGCATCGCGAATGTCAGTTCCGCTGGCTACTGAGGTGCGGGACACCAGGAACACTCTGTCACCTGTCTTGTTAGGAAGCAGGACCATATTCGGCGGCAGAATTCCGCCTGGCTGCGCCTTCAATGCCTCTTCCTCGGTTGAGTACTCGCCCCGCGCCTCACGCAACTCAAGACGTGCAGTTGATTGAATAATTCCCTTGACCCGGGAAAAATCATCCACGCCGGGTAATTGCACCAGGATCTGGTTCTCGCCCATTCCGTTTTTCTGGATCGGCGCTTCGCTCACGCCCAACGCGTCCACACGGTTGCGAATGGCTTCAATCGACTTGTCCAGCGTGTCTGACTTCAACTGCGCTAGATGATCAGGATTCATCGTGAGTATCAGCGAATTGTCGGCGCCCTGGGTTATCGTGTATTCCTGCAGTTTGCTGCTCGCAATATCGCGCACCTGAGAACCTGAATCCAAGGGCACGCCCTTAATGACCACGGTCTCGGGATGGTTCGTATCCGGCTTGCTGATGTCCGCGTAGGTGATGTGCGCCTTGTTGAACTCGTCTCTCAGGATTTCAATGGCACGGTCAGTTTCAGCATTGATGGCATCGTTCACCTGTACCTGAAGAATCAGATACGTTCCGCCCTTCAGGTCAAGGCCCAGGCGGATGTTCTTCAATACCGCTTCCTTCAGGCCCTCGCCTGAAAATGAAGAAGGGATGCCGAAAATCCCGTAAACGAAAACCAGCAGGATTCCAACAATGACTGCGCTTTTAATGAGTAAATTCTTCTGCATTTTTCTACGTCACTTTTCTTGGGATTTCTTTTCTTCCTCGTCACGATTGATGGAGACGACGGAAGTTTTCAGCACTTCCAGCCGGAGATTGTCCGGCGGGACTCGCAAATGAATGGAATCGTCTTTCAAGGCTATCACTATCCCCCGAATGCCACCGCCGGTGGTGACCCGGTCGCCTGCTTTCAGGCCGCCCAGTACTGATTGCCAGCGCTTGGTCTTCCGCTGCTGAAAATAAAACGTGGCAAAGATGAAGAGCAGCGGCAGCATGATAAACAACATGAGCCCGCCGCCTGCGGCGCCACCGGCCTGAAACAAAAACATACTGATCGCGTTTTGCATCATTTCCAGATTGCCTTCACGGTCGCAAACACTCGCGCACTATGGCGAGGGTGAAGCGACACCCTGATTTGTGACAGCTAATGAATTCCGCCCGGGCCTCCGGCAACATGGCCTGCTCTATACCGGAGTTTTTCGGAGGGTTTTCTTGTGACGCCGAATCAGGGGCGCTCAGGCCAAGGACACACTTCCCCGCAGCATTCCTGAGAGGTCCCCAAGCTCTATAGCATGACGTACTGACCGCATGGTGTCAAGATAGAACGCCAGATTGTGAATCGTGTTTAACACCGCCGCCAGCGGCTCCTGAGAGACGAATAGATGACGCAAGTACGCCCGCGTATACCGCCCGCACACCCGGCAATTGCACTTGGGATCGGGCGGCAATTGGTCCTGGGCATAGCGCGCATTCTTAATGTTCATTCGTCCCTCTGAGGTAAACAGCAGCCCATGCCGCGCAGCTCGCGTGGGCAGCACGCAATCCATCATGTCCACTCCCATGGCCGCGTATTGAACAATCTCCTCTGGATACCCCACACCCATCACGTATCGCGGCTTGTCCTTTGGCAGTATCTCCAGCGTGGCCGCAATCATCTCCATGGTCTTCTCGCGCGATTCGCCTACGCTCAGCCCGCCAATCGCATATCCGGGAAATCCGATTTCAATGGTGCGCTCCGCCGATTCCCGCCGCAAATCTGCGTACATTCCACCCTGAACAATGCCAAAGAGAGCTGGGGTGGTGGGCCGCTGCTCGCTGTGGTTTTTTCCTCCTATTACGGCGATTTCGAGCAATTTCGGCGGTTCCGGCGATCCTTCGCTTTCCCGATCACCTGATCCCCCGATCTCCCGATCTCCCGATGTTCCCCATGAACACTCATCTTTATGCTTCTCAAAATATTCTTTTGACCTCTTTGCCCATCGCAGCGTCAGCTCCATCGATTGCCGTGTCCGCTCTTTTTCCGCCGGATGCTCCGTGCACTCGTCGAAAGCCATTACAATGTCCGCGCCAAGCGCAATCTGTATCTCCATTGATCGCTCGGGCGTAAACAAGTGCGAGGTCCCATCCAGATGCGAGCGAAAACTCACACCCTCTTCGCTCACCTTGCGCAGCTCGCTCAGGCTGAACACCTGAAACCCCCCGGAGTCAGTAAGCAGAGCGCGATCCCAACTCATGAACTTGTGCAGCCCGCCCAAATTGCGGACTAGCTCATGTCCTGGTCGCAGATAAAGATGATAGGTATTGCTTAAAATGATTTGTGCGCCGAGTCCGCCAGCGCCAAGGTCTTCCAGAATGTCCTGCGGCACCGCCTTGACCGACCCGGATGTGCCCACCGGCATAAAAGCTGGAGTCTCTACATCGCCATGAGCGGTATGTATGCGGGCCTGTCGCGCCGAACCGGCCTTGGCCTGAACTGTGAAAGGGAGCGTCACTACTTACTATGTTACAAGCTTTGCGCTTGTCCCGAGCGAACTGGAGTCTCCACCGCGCGTTCTTTGCGAAGAGGTGAGAAGCGTGGGAAACCCTACTGATTCAATCACTCCACCCGAAATTGCTCCTGAACTACTCAAAGCCTTGCTTTTTGAGCGCCGCATTCAGGGAAGATTCCGTGTCGTCAGAGTATCCAAACTCCTGATAAACGATCTTGCCTTCCTTTGACACCACCAGCAGGCCGGGAATGCCTTGCACCCCGCAACTGGACGCCATCGCGCGATTTTCATCCAGCAAAACCGTGCCGGGCGCATGGTTCTTGGCAAGATACCCGTCCACGATATTTTTCTCTTCGCCGTAGTCGATGGCCAGAACCGTCAGCCCTTTGTCCTTCCATCGCTCAGCTTCCTTCTTCACAATAGGGGATGCCTCGCGGCAGGGTACACACCAAGTCGCCCAGAAATACATAAGAACGGTTTTTCCGCGCAGAGCTTTCATGCTCACCTGGGTGCCATCAATCGCCGTAAGCGTAAGCTCAGGGACATCTTTTCCAATGATCTTTTTTGATTTGCCTCCTGGAGGCGTCACCTCGGCGACTTCAATAGCATTTTTCGGGGGAGTAAAGGTAAAGACTGCGTCAGGGACCGGTTCATTCACGCGAATGGTCTTGAAGACCACCTTCATCGATGAGCGCATCGTAATGCCCATGAAATCAAACGGTGGTTCTTTCCAGCTTTCCTGCAATACCCAATAGCGAGCTTTATCCACCCAGATCGTGTGCTTTACCGGCTCAGGGTTCTTTGTAAGTTTCTTTTCATCAGGCTGTTCCGCAAACTCAAGCACCGCGCAATCCACCTGCTTGCCTTCAAACGTCAGGTTCTCATTGCCCACGTACCTGGCTTCATGGATCTCTTTTGCCAGATTGGCGTAGCGCTCAACATAATCCTTGGGCAGAAACTGTATTTTCGGCTTTTGTGCCTGGGCTGCCGGCGACTTGCTGAATTGGTGTCCCATCGCCATATAACTCCATGCGGTTGTGCCATCAGAGACGAAGGCCGCTCCTGAGAACGGATCTTTGGTCTCCAGCCGGCGCTTGTCTGGTTTAGCTTTGGCAATGATGATGGGATATTCCGTCAGCTCACGCGATTCATCATGCTGCTGGTCAGCAATGGAAGTGCCCTCAATGTAATAACTCTCAAAAGCTTTGTAAGTATCAGATACCTTGTTAATCAGGGCCAGAGCATCATTTTTCTGCTCTCCGGACTTCTGCTGTCCGGACAAACACAATCCATAGCTCATGAAAGCTATAACAATCGCCAAAGTTATTTGTGGCTTCATATACATCCTTTCCTAACCACTTCAGGCGGATATCTATGTTTACTCAAACTCTATCTTCAAACGAATCTCTGATGCAATAAAGGATGGTTAGATAGCTGCATTCGTTCTATCTGCCTAATGCAGAACGGAAAGTTCCGGGAATTTTGCGGATTTCAGCAATCTTGGCACAGAAAGGCCGGCACGCGCCGGTCTGAAAGCGCCTGGGATTCAGTAGCTAGAGATGAAGGATAATTCTTACGCGCAGCCATCCACAATGGCTGTAAGCCTTGATTCAATGCTTTCGCAGGGAATGAACACGGGCTTCTCCATGCACTGGATCGTCAGCGTCAGCGCCCCGGAATCAAAGTTCCACTGGAAAGTAAAACCGCTCTTGCTGGCGGTGCCGCTGTCTGTCCCAATCTCAACCCCTGTTCGGGTCTGAATTGTTTGTTTAATGCAATCCCACCGGGACTGGGTAACACCGTTGAATACCTGCTGCTGGCATGCGCTCATCTTGTTCCTCTCTGGGATCAAATGCTCTTTGGGCTGACTGCTTTTTAGAGAACGTAAACAATAATTCAAATTCGCTTCTCTGTCTCGCATGATTCATGCCTGGGCTTTTAGCCTCTCTGATAAACTCTCCCCAGCAACACTGAGGGCCAAACATTTTGCGACAACTTCCCGTACTCGTCGTTCACGGCGGCGCCTGGGCAATTCCCGATGAAATGGTAGAAGCTCACCTCGCTGGCGTGCAGAAAGCGCTGGCCCAGGGCTGGCATGTTCTTGAAGGTGGCGGCAGCGCGCTGGATGCCGTGGAAACCGCCATTGTCCATCTGGAAAACGACGAAACTTTTGACGCCGGTCGCGGTAGCTTTCTCACCCGCGATGGCCGCGTCCAGCTTGACGCCCTCATGATGGATGGCGGCACGCTCCGCGCCGGAGGCGTGGGCTGCGTGGAACGCATCCGCAATCCCATTCAGGCCGCGCGACTGGTGCTGGACCAAAGCCCGCATGTTTATTTTGTCGCAGAAGGCGCAGAGCGCTTTGCCCAGGAACACGGCATGAAACTCTGCCGCAATGAAGAACTGGTGATTGAGCGCGAGATCAAACGCCTGAAAGAAGCACAGGAAAAAGAAGCTGCCGGCCAGCCCGATCTCACTTTTGCCGGCCCGCAATCCAGTCATGACACCGTGGGCGCCGTTGCGCTCGATGCCGCGGGCAACATCGCCGCTGGCACATCCACGGGTGGCACGGTCAATAAAGACCCAGGACGCGTGGGCGATTCGTCACTCATTGGCTGCGGCTGTTATGCCGATAACCTAAGCGGTGCTGCTTCCTGCACCGGCTGGGGAGAGCCGATCATGAAGCTGGTTCTTGCCAAGTGGGCCGCCGACCGTGTCCGTACCGGTGGCTCGCCTGATGCCGTTGTTCAGGAAGCCATGCAGTACCTCAAGCGCCGTCTTAACGGCCATGGCGGCATGATCCTGCTCGATGCCCGTGGCCGCTTCGGCATCTCCCACAATACTCCGCGCATGGCCTGGGCTTATAAAAATACGGAAAGAGAGAAGTCGGGAATCAACTGCTGAGCTGCTGGCTTTTTCTCCTAAGCCCTATTTATCATAGTGCAACAACGAGAACACTTCCGTTCCATCAAATTTCTTCCGCCCGTCAAGGAAATCTAGCTCAACCACAAATCCCAGTCCCTCAACTTTTGCGCCCAGCGACTTTGCCAGTTGCAGGCAGGCATTTGCGGTGCCGCCGGTAGCCAATAGATCGTCCACAATAATCACTCGCTGCCCAGATTGGATCGCGTCTTTGTGGACCTCCAGCGTGTCTGTTCCATATTCCAGTTCGTAAGTCCACTTGACGGTCTCTGCCGGAAGCTTCTTGGGCTTACGGATAGGCACAAACCCAGCGTTCAGCCGATATGCCAGCGCCGGTCCAAAAATAAATCCGCGCGCTTCAATGCCCAGCACCAAATCGACACTGCGGCCCAGATAGTGCTCTGAGAGCGCGTCGATCAGCGTGGCAAAGCCCAGCTTGTCTTTGAGCAGCGTTGTGATGTCATAAAAAAGAATTCCCGGCTTGGGGAAATCGGGCACTTCACGCACCAGTCGTTTGAGATGCTCGCAACTCGCTTCTGGCTTTGGCGCCATCTACCATGCTCCTTCAATACGAAAAGTTTTGAGGTCTTCCACCGGCTCGGCCGGTAGCTCGTTTACCTCGTCAACACGCGCTGCTCTTGGCCCCTGCCGCAGCTTGTTGCTGAAAGCGCTCAACTGCGCATCTGTTCCCATGGCCAGCGCTTCCACAGTGCCATCAATATTGTTGCGCACCCAGCCCGCCAAACCCAGCGAACGCGCTTCGTGGTCCACAAACCAGCGGAAACCGACGCCCTGCACCCGGCCGCGAACTATATAACGCTTGGCAATCATAAAATTACTGCGTCTGGAAGAACCCTGCGGCAAACTCACAGTTACGCTCGCGCCAGCTATGCGCGTGACATGTACGCGCCTTCAGCCGTATCCACACGGATCTTTTCACCTTCATTGATGAACGGAGGCACCTGCACGATCAGCCCGGTTTCCATCTTGGCCGGTTTGGTAACGCTGGAAGCCGTAGCTGACTTCAACCCTGGTTCGGTCTCAACCACGGTCAGCTCCACAAATTGTGGCAGTTCAATGCCCACCGGCTTGCCATCGTAAAACTCCACTCGGATCTGCAGGTTTGGCGTGAGATAGTCAACCGAGTCGCCTAGCACATCGCGATTCAAATGCACCTGCTCATAGTTCTCCGTGTTCATGAAGCAGTAGCTGTCGCCATCCTGGTAAAGAAATTCCATGGGAATCTCATCCACATTGATCTTTTCAATAGGATCGCTGGAGCGGAAACGGTGTTCAAACATGGCGCCGGTGCGGATGTTACGCAGCTTGGCCTGGATAAAGGCGCGCAGGTTGCCGGGCGTGCGGTGCTCAACCATAAAGACCAGATGAAGGTCGTTGTTGTGTTTGATGATCATCCCCGGACGCATCTGGGTTGCTGGAATTGCCATGACTTGAACTCTCTCCTTGAAGGAACTAGCTGGATTTTAGATGAGTCTTGCCTGCTTTATTTGCGGAAACACCGAGCGACGGGCGGCCGGGCCTCCCGGTTACAAAGAAGCCGGCAGACGAACTTAAAATTTTACCTCAAATGCCTGTTTTCATCAGCCCATTGTGGGACGTGCGGATTGTCCGATACGCGTGTTCCAGCGTAAACTGTATGCGCTATGAGCCCTTCACAATCCTCGGAGCGCCCGCGCTACAAGGTAGTTTTTGGCCGAGATGCGCAAGACCTTGAGATGAAACTCAACGATCCCATCTTCACGCCTGCCGGCTATGCTGTCACCCACCTCGCATTCAACTCGGCAAGAGCTGAATACCTGCTGATTCTTGAAGACGAGCGCGTCAGCCAGGGTTAGCTGCCGCTAAAACATCTCATCATTGCCCATTATTAAGCCGTAGTGAGACCGCATACTTGCCGCTCTCCGCCACTGAAATGGAATCGCCGCGCCCCACTACTTTCTTGGCAAGGTCAGGATCGTTTACCTGATCGTCCAGCTCCGGGCTTTCCATTGCCACCATCCTATAGCTGCCGGGCGGCACGCCGCGAAAGGTGAATTTGCCGTTAGTACCCGCGCTTGTTCTACGAAACAATTCCGGCGGCCCCGGATCGGAGAGATCGGGCACCAGCAATATTGATCCTCGTGTAGGTTGGTCATGGCTGTCAAAGAGAGTTCCTTCAATATGTCCGCCGGCAGGACTGAGCACTAACTCAATGTCTCCTCGATAGCCGTTCACCACCAGATTGTCCGGCGGAACCTCATGCCCTGAAACCAGCACCGACTTCAGATAGTAATCCTGCCCAAGGCGCAGAGCGTTCACCCGGTAGCGCCGGTCCGGGCGAAGCTGCGCATCAAATTTAAATTCCGGCGAGTTTGCGCTGGCGCGCACGCGCGGCATCAGCCCTTCACCCACAAATTCCACCGGAACACGTTTCACCACGGTTCGCCCATCGCTAACCACAGTTACATGGCCTGCAACAGTAAAATCCGGCATCGCCGGGACATCAACGTTCTGTGCTCCCTGTATCCCCACTTCTATAGTCTGCTCGCCTTGGTACGTCTGCCCGTCTTCCGTAAAGCTGGCCCGCACTTTATACAAGCCGGGCGCAAGGTCGTTGATCTCAAACGTGCCGTCCTTTGGAGACACCTTGGCCTGCAGTCCTTCGCCTTGTATGTAATCAGTCCAGTAAGCGGCTGCGGTAGCGTTTTGCGCGGGCTCGCCAGTCATTCCATTAACAACTCTGCCCTTGATTGAAACCACTGGAGCGCTGACAAAAATAAAATTTGCGGGTATATCGTCGCCCGGCTTCAACTGCAACTGCTGCGCCTGCTGAAAATCTCCGCTGCCCGGATAAAACAATGGCGGATAGGTGAATGATTGGTTCGAGGTTTCCGGCATCTGCAATTGGAACGGCTCAGTCTGTCCTGCGCTGCGCGGCGTGCGATCCATTATTTTCTCAGCCAGGGACAGTTTGAATGCTTGCATGGCAGCTTCATTGGCTTTGTATTCTGCAACCAGGTAATACTTCCCCGGACGAAGCCCGCTGATACGATACTGCCCGCGATCATCCGTGAGTGCGTGGCCCGCATCCCGCAAATACATTTGGCCAAGCCGCACTTCTCTGGCCAGCAGCTTTACTTCCACGTTCTGCAGGGTATCGTTGAATTCGTCGACAATCTCGCCGCTTATCCCCGCCGTGGGCATCAGCCGCACCGCCATGTTTTTTACATGCTCGCCGGCGGCGACTTCAAAGATGGGCTGGTATTCACGCTTATGCTGGTCAGAAAAAAAGCCCTGGCGCGCTGCCATCAGCTTGTAATGGCCTGGCTCAACGTGCTGGAAAATAAAATGCCCGCTGCCGTCTGCACGGGTTGATTTGCTCCCGCCTTCAGT
>Ga0070741_10008761_pt1 | contig 20066 bp, 14 predicted proteins | sample Coa_R1_4_FD_66440 | JGI IMG/M metagenome (GOLD analysis project Ga0070741, IMG submission 66440) | Surface soil microbial communities from Centralia Pennsylvania, which are recovering from an underground coalmine fire - Coalmine... | ecosystem: Environmental > Terrestrial > Soil > Unclassified ...
GTTGGCAAAATAGACGAGACACAAGCTCATCACCAAGGAGAAGATCGGCCTGTTACGCCAGTTTTTAGTGTAGGTTAGCGAAGTATGTTGATGCCAAAAATCAGGAGCGACGTGGTGGTACCAGTTTGCTTTTCTTTGCATCCAGCTCATCTACACATAAAGATGGCCCTTAACATTCGCAATCGTGAAGCGGAGCGGCTGGCTGAGGAATTAGCTAGCGGTCATTAAAGCACTCCTGATCGCTTGTCCCGGATCAAGCGTGAGAACTCTTGCCGTTCTCTCGTCGATGAACTGGAGGAGATCGCGAAGCATTGTGCAAAAGATCGATACGAAAGGACCTAAATCATTCTGACAATAGACGCTCTGCTGAACGCTAAACCGTACGACTTAGGCCAGCCGTATTTTCCGGGCATGCCGCATTTTCCGACTCATCCTCCCTTTCTCTACAGCTTGACGAAAAAGCACGGCGAGATCTTGTACAAGGACGGAGCCACGTCGGCGGCCGATGCGATCGCAATGGGAACACACGTCGGAACGCATATTGACGCTCTGAGTCATTTCTCATGCAATGGAGTCTGTTACGGAGATCGCGTCGTTCAACAAAGCTATGAGCGCGGCATGACGGAACTCAGCGTAGATACTGTCGCGCCAATCGTACGGCGCGGCGTGCTTCTGGACATTGCGGGCCTTAACGGCGTTTCCATACTGCCCGATGATTTCGAGGTCACTACCGATCATCTGGAGCGGGCTGTACATGCCGAAATCAAGGAAGGCGACATCGTGCTGCTTCGAACCGGATGGGCGCAGTATTTTTCGGACGCAAAACGATATATCAATAACACCATCGCGCCTGGTCCTGGGCTGGAAGCGGCACGCTGGCTTAGCTCCCGAAAAGTGTTCGCAGTGGGAAGCGACACAGTGGCTTTTGAAAAATTGCCCAATCCGGCCATGTCCGTACATATGCATCTGCTTGTCCACTCCGGAATTCACATCATTGAGGTGCTCAATTTTAGAAGAGCTTGCGCGAGACCGGATTTATGAATTCGCTTTGATTGCCGCACCCATGAAAATTCAAGGGGCCACGGGCGCGCCGGTCAGGCCACTGGCGTTTCCGATGAACGCGTGAGCGAATCGCTGGTGTGCGGCGCTCAAGCCAGCCGTGTGCGCAGCATCGTATATGAATGTGGTGGAAACGTGTAACGGAGCGTTTTGTCTTGAGCGGTTGCGGAACGTTGTACGGGCTTTACAGGTGTACTCGAGAAATTATTCTCCGCCTTGATATCCGGACCGTTGACTTCAACCACTTCTACTGTGCCGCTGAATTGCTTATCTTCCACAGCAAATTGGGTTTGAATCGCTTCACTTTGATGACGATTGACAACGTTCAGCACCAGCGAGCCGTTGTCGTAGGCAGCCGAGGTGTCCAGATACGGTATATCGTCGAATCGCCGGCTTTTGTATTTGGGCACATCCACTACAAGCTCAAGAGCTTTGCCCTTTGTGTTGTTGGCGAAAAGCTGGAGCGGGTAATAGATGGTTTGCAGAAAGAGGCCCTTTTCATTGGTGAAAATGGGTGCGATGACATTCACCAGTTGCGCCAGGTTCGCGATTTTGACAATGTGAGCATGGTTCACGAAGGCGTTGAGGAAAGTGGCGACAACGAGGGCATCTTCTAAATTGTAGTGTTCTTCCAAGATGCGGCGTCCTCGTTCCTGACTTCCACGCGCGCGATACCACACGTTCCACTCATCCCATGCGATATAGATTTGGCGATTCGGTACACCTGATAGCGCCGCATCGATAATTCCACCGGCAGTTTGGAGACGCGAGCTTAGTTCCATGGAGCTTGCGACGAAATCGCCATAATCGTTCTGCGGATTGCCGACGTACATATGAAGGGAAAGGTAGTCCGCATGATGCTTCAGATATTCGAGCACCGTTCGATTCCAGCCGGTCCAGTCACTACCCGGTCCAAAATTTGAGGAGCCGGCCGCAATCAGTTTTATGTTGGGGTCGGTCCACTTCATCAGCTTTGCCGCCTCAAGCGCGAATTTTCCGTAGTCTTCAGCGCTACGATGCCCCATTTGCCAGGGCCCATCCATTTCATTGCCAAGCCCCCAATACTTAACTTTCCACGGATCGCGGCGGCCATTTTGCTTGCGCAGCCGTGTGGTCGCGGTGTCTTCGCCGGAATTGCAGTATTCCACCCACTGCTGCGCTTCGTCCCAGGTGCCGGTACCCAGATTTGCGCAGATATAAGGCTCAGCGCCAAGCAGTTCGATGTAGTCGAGAAACTCGTGAGTGCCGAAACGATTGCTCTCCACGGTGCCCCACGCCATTTCCAAGCGTGCAGGCCGCTGGTCGCGCGGACCGATGCCGTCACGCCAGTTGTAGTTAGAGGAGAAGTTTCCGCCGGGCCAGCGCAAGAGCGTGACGTTCAGCTTTCGGGCAGCTTCCAAGACGTCGCGCCGATAGCTCTTCGCATCGGATAGCGGTGAGTTCTCCTCAAACACACCGCCATAAATGCAGCGGCCCAGATGCTCGATGAAATTACCGTAAAGCTTCGGATCGATGTCGCCAATAACGCGCTGACTATCGATCTTTACATTTGCTTGTAAGGCGCCTGATTGCGCCCGCAAGATCCAGGGTGCAACAAGAACCGATTTTGAAAAACTGCGTCGTGACAGCATCAAGCGCTCCTTCCGGTCATCCGGAATGTAACCGTTTTCAGAAACAGTAACATTTGATGATGGTGATTTCAATGGATCGCGGGAGGCTGCAGGCGTTATTAATTTGGCAATCTGAATGAACGGTTAAGGCGCGGTTCAACGAAAAACAGGAATCTGGGCAAATTAGGACGGGGTGCAACAAATTTCTTGCAAGCGCTTGCAAACAACCGTATACTGCCAAACATATAGGTGCGGGAGGTGAATCGCCATGTTGGTGCGGTCCGCTTATTCGGCTGTAGCTCTCTTTGCCACAGTCGCATTCTTCATTCTGCTCTGCCCAACCCGAGCCCAAGCGCAGGAACAAGGCACGATCTCCGGTTTAGTAACAGACGCTTCAGGCTCAGTTGTGCCGGGAGCAAAGGTTAAGGTCACTAACGAATCGACAGGCTTCACACGTGACTTAGAGACCAATCAGTCTGGAAATTACACCGTTCCACAGCTAATCGTCGGCAAATACACAATTGAGATCTCTGCTCATGGGTTCGCCACTTACAAGCAGACCGGCATCCCAATTAATGTAAACGATAACCTGCGTATTGACGCACATCTCGATGTCAGTACGATGGCGCAAACGGTGGAGGTCCAGGCGAATGCCGTGCAGGTGCAAGCCGAGGACGCCACCGTTGGTCAGGTGGTGAATCAGACGCAAGTGGAGAATCTTTCCGTAAACGGCCGCAACTTCACCTCACTTGCGGCTTTGGTGCCCGGAGCGTCTTCCACTCAACCGTCTTTGAACACACCGGTGGGTGTCACCTCCAACACGAGCATCGAATTTAACGGGATGCGCCAGAGCAACAATGTTTGGCGCATGGACGGGCAGGAAAACTATGATCGGGGTTGCGGCGGATGCGTGGTGGTTTTGCCATCTGTAGAAGCGATCAGCGAATTCAGAGTGCAAACAGCGGACGCCGCGGTGAGCACCGGATTTGGCAATGCTGGTCAAGTCAATGTAGCGACAAAGTCGGGTTCGCGCGATTTTCACGGTACGGGTTGGGAATACGTTCGCAACGAAGACCTGGACGCAAAGAATTTTTTTACCAACTTGAACGGCCAGCCCAAACCTCCGCTGAGATTTAACGTTTACGGCTATAACATCAGCGGGCCTGTGTTCATTCCGAAGATCTACCCCAAGAGCAAATCGAGAACGTTCTTCTTTTTTAATGAAGAGTGGCGGAAATTGCGGCAAGCCTCTTTGTTCAACGTTCCGACTCCCAGCGTTGCGGAACGCACGGGCGATTTCAGCGCTCTGCTGCCAAAGACGGTTATCAAAGACCCAACCACTGGCATTCCTTTTCAAAACAACGTCATTCCGGCCAGCAAGCTCAATCCAGATGCGCTGCTGCTGGCCCAACCGAATTTCTTGTTTCCCGTGCCGACAAACGCGAACGGAAACTTTACGCTTTCTTATACTGTGCCGACGAACCTCAGGGAAGAAATCGTCCGTATAGACCACAGCTTCACAGATAAGGAACAGGCCTTCTTCCGATATATCCAGGAAACCAATAACCAGAACTTCACCAATAATCTGTGGTCGAGCAGCAGCTATCCAACAACCACAACACTGCTTGTGAATAAGCCGAAATTGTATTACGGACAGTTAACGTCGACTTTGAGCCCGAGCACGGTAAACGAGGTTTCATTAGGCTATACAGACCAGCCGCTGAATCTGTCGCTCAATGGAAACTATCAGCGGCCTGCCGGACTCGGTATTCAGTTGGTTTATCCTGGCGCGAACACGGCCAATAAAAATCCGAATATCTACTTGCAGCAGACCGGAACGAATTACGATCTCGCGTCCTGGCCTTGGGTGAATGAGCTAGAGACCTGGACCATTCAAGACAATCTGACGATGACTCGCGGAAGTCATACATTCACGTTTGGCGGCATCTGGATGCATTTCAATAAGCAGCAGGATTTGTTCGGGCCTACTCAGGGAGCGTTCACGTTTACCGGCCAATATAGTGGAAATGATTTCGCGGATCTCCTGCTTGGATACCCATACGAATTTCAGCAATTACAACAGCAGACCGAGCCGAATTATTTAAGCCGCAGCGGCGCCGTATGGGCGGATGACAGTTGGAAGGCTTCTTCGCGATTAACCCTCACTCTGGGGCTGCGATGGGATGCATTTCCGCATGCCTATACGGAGAAGAACGATGTGTCGTCGTTCTATGTGAACCTGTATAACCCGGCAAATGCCCCAACGATTGATTCAAATGGACGCATTGTTCCCGGCAGCGGCAATCTGCTGAACGGACTCGGGATTGCCGGTCAAAATGGAATACCGCGCGGACTGGTGCAAAACCACTGGAACATTTTCGAACCTCGCCTGGGCATTGCATGGAGGCCCTTTGGCGACGACACCGTTATACGCGCGGGCGCAGGCATTTACTATGAGCGGGTTCAAGGGAACGACATTTACAATGTGGCGCCTAATCCGCCATTCAGTAATCTGGCGACGATCTTTAACAGCAATAGCGCCAGCACACCACCCGCTCCGCTGTTAAGTAATCCGGGAGGCGGAACGAGTGCGATTCTTCCCGCGGCATTGACCGTCTATGATCCTGCCTATCCAACGGCATCGACTTATCAATATAATTTTGGCGTCCAAAGACGGCTAGCCACAAGCGTTGTTGCCGATGTTTCCTACGTAGGAACAAAGGGCACTCACCTTTCCGACACGCGAAATATTAATCAGCCGTTCCCGGCTGGCGCCGCACAGGTTCTGGCCGGAAAGGCCAATGTGAATCAGGTGAGGCCGTATCTTGGATATGCAGCCATCAATCAATACTTCAACGGCGCAAATTCCAGTTACAATTCATTGCAAGCGAGTCTAAGGACAAACGAATTTCACGGGCTTACTTTACAGGCGTCTTATACCTATTCGCATAGCATTGACGACGTTGATGGTGATGTTCCAGGGAATGCGCATCAAGACGCCTATCGTGCTTACCTTGAGTACGCTAGCAGCGGATATGATCGAAGGCAGATACTTGCGTTGAGCTACGTGTACAACATACCCTCTCCGTCGCAACAAGCCTTCGTCAAAGCTCTCATGGGCAATTGGCAACTATCCGGGATCAGTATCTTCGAAACCGGTACGCCGATCAACATCACATTGCCGGGCGACAACGCGGGGATCGGTGGCGCTCCCTATCGACCAAATCTGGTTGGAGATCCCAACACGGGAAACGGCACGTGGCAGGAGTGGTTCAATCCAGCGGCATTCGCCAGACCGATCGCAGGCGCATTCGGCAACTCGGGCCGGAATGTCGTAACGGGCGCAGGCATTAACAATACGGATGCTTCGCTATTCCGGAGTTTTCCACGTATTCTGAAGGTTGAAAGCAGTGGGCTGCAGTTCCGCGCAGAGTTCTATAACATTTTCAATCACGTCAATTTCAGCAGCTACGGGACCACATTCGGCTCCTCTAACTTTGGGCAGGCGACCGCGGCCAGGGACGCGCGCACGATACAACTGGGTCTGCGCCTGTTCTTTTAGCATCTTTGTTGGGGCGCTTGCCGCATGCGCGCAAGTGCCTCAGCAGAGCCAGCAGACCAAGCAGTCTCAGCAAGCAGAAGCCCGGCTTCAACTTGATCGGGGCCTAGAATTAGTTCGCAAGGGCAAACTAAGCGAGGCCATTGCCCCGTTGCGCAGAGCCGCCGCCGAGCCCACACTAGCCGCGGACGCCCATTTTCTTCTTGGCGTAGATTACTTCGAAAGCAAAGAGTACGCAAAGGCGATAGAAGAACTTAAAGGTCTGGAGAATTCCGATCACAGCGAGCGCGTGCTGTACATGATAGAGGAGAGTAGCCGGCGAACTGGCCGTGTAGGCGAGGCAAAGGCTGCCTTTCACCAACTGCTGACGCGATACCCTGATTCGGCTTGGACGCATTACCTGATGGGCACGGCTTATGAAGATCAACAGGAGTTAGAAAAGGCCATTGGCGAATATAAGCAGGCCCTCCAAAGAGATCCCGAAATTCCAAACGCCAACTTCGCGATAGGCTATCTTTACTGGCGCCAACAGAACACGGAAGAGGCGCGGCAATGGCTTAAAAACGAGACGAGCAAAGGTTGCCACGGTTTAGCAAACTTCTACCTGGGCGAGATTGCCCGAGCAGAACACGACAATAAAACCGCCGAATTTCAATATAGGCGCACGCTCGAATGCGATCCATCGAGCGCGGAAGCACACCTACGATTAGGAACCGTGCTTGGCGATCAGAAGCACTACACGGAGGCGATAACAGAATTGAAGCAAGCTATTCGCCTGCAACCGAACGAATCATCGGCACATTATCATCTCGCGGAGGCGTATAGCCAGATGGGCCGCAAAGCTGACGCGGAAGCGGAATACAACAAAGTGCGTCAGATTCAAGCTGCCAAAGACAACGGCATCGACGTCACGAAGGTAAGCAAGCAGTGAACGGGCAGCGCCTGCTTGAACGGGCGCTTCGTATAGGATGTGTTTGCGCAGCACTCCAATCAATTTGGGCTGCGGACTACGTGGGCGCCCGCTCTTGTGCTCCGTGCCACGGAGCAGAGTATCAAAAACAATCGAAGTCTCATCACGCGCAGTCTTTGCACACGATTGCGGACAGCGTTGTCGGATCGATATTGCTGCGTGATGGAAAATCGCCGGACGGGAAACTGCGCTACCAGCCGGACACGACCGGAATACTCGTTCACGAAGAGGGACTGCCGGAGCGTGCACTTCTTGAATGGGCCTTTGGGGCAGGTGTTCAAGGAAGTACGCCGGTGGGTCATCTGGGCGGCCAATTCTTCGAACATCAGTTTTCGTTTTATTCCCGTATCCACGCGTTAGGACCGACTTTCGGTCATCCCGCGCACCCGGGGACCCCTATTGCCGAAATTGGAATTCTGCAAGACGACAGGACCATATTCAAGTGTTTTAACTGCCACGCAACCGGCGTAAAGCAGGGCGAGAATGGGCCGGATCTGGACAATTTGCTGCCTGGTGTTCAGTGCGAGCGATGCCACGGTCCGGGAAGCGCGCACATCAAAGCCGCTGAACAACACGCTCCAGTTGCTGCCATACGTAACGAGGTTGTAAATCCCGGACGTCTCCAACCGAGAGCGCAGATTGAGATTTGCGGGGAGTGCCACCGTCTACCAACGCCAGATACTGGCGATAGACCCGAAGTAGCCGATCCGGTAAATATCAGGTTTGCGCCAATCGGATTGTTAGCCAGCCGTTGTTTTCGCGAAAGTAAGACGCTTTCGTGCCTGACTTGCCATGATCCGCACGATAACGCGCGCCCCAGGACCGACGCCAGCTATTCCGAAAAATGTCTGGGCTGCCATGAAAACGACCGAGAGCCGATTAAGCTATGCCGTCGCATGCAAAAGCAAGATTGCCTGCCGTGCCACATGAGACAAGCATCGTTGGGGACCTACTTACAATTTACGGATCATCGGATTCACGTATATTGAGGGGCAGGGAACACCCGGGCAGACATTCTACCCTAAGACATTTTAGAAGTATTCAAGATTTCATCGGAGTAGTGGTCAATTGCTGTTAGCTAGAAGCGTAGTGTACGTTGTGATGTGTTTGGGAATTGGAATGTTGATAGGCGATTACCTAAAAAAACGGGAATAACGCAGATTCTGAACACCAGGCCAGCGCCGAACGCTGTCCTTCCATATACTAGTGGTCAACGGCTGAAAGCTTTTTATCCGGAGCACCATTGTAGTGCGGCGGATCAGTTGCGTGTAAACGCCTTGTGTCCACGATAAAAGAAGTTGCCAAACTTGCTGGCGTCTCGATCGGAACGGTTTCTCATTTTCTGAGCGGCAGTGTTCGGGTCAGCGAAGAACTTCGCCATCGCATCGCGGGTGCTATTCAGGTTCTGGATTACCATCCCAATCACGTTGCGCGCAGTCTAAAGACCTCGAAGACGCGCACGATTGGCATGGTGGTCCCTGACTTCGGGATACCGTTTTTCTCCAAGGTGATACGGAGCGCTGAACAGGCAGCGAGGCTACAAGGTTATTCGTTGGTGGCTGTTAGTTCAGAAGACGACGCGCTGCGGGAAGACGAATTGCTGGTACTGCTGCGTTCTCAAAGAGTGGAGGGCATCCTTCTAATAAGCGCTTCGGCCCAGGGATCCGGTTTGCAAATTCGTAAGCTCATCAATTCGGGTATTCCGGTGGTCTGTTTGGATCGGCTTCCGGACAACGTCCAGGTCGATTCCGTGTGTGTTGAAGATCGAGTGGCCGCGGAGATGGGAGTTTCACATCTAATATCGATGGGGCATCGAGATATCGCAATCGTAACCGGTCCACTGACCTTGCGCAATGAACGGGAGCGGCTGCTTGGGTACAAGCAGGCGATGCAACAAGCAGGCCTACGAGTTAGCCGGTCCCTCATGTGGGAAGCCAGTTTTCAGCAAGACCACATCCTTCAGGTCTGCAAGCAAGGTCTGCTCAATCCCTCCAAACGACCTAGCGCTCTCTTCTGTTCAAATGGCGTGATCGGCTTAGCGACTCTAAGAGCGATCGAGGTCTGCAAATTAAGCACGCCGAAGGATATTGCATTCGCGACTTTTGACGAGCTTGTGGAACACGATGTTTTCCACCCAACCATCACGTCAGTGATACAGCCCGCCCATCAGATCGGTAATGGCGCCGCCGAAATTTTGATCGAACGAATCAAATCGCCCGGGACGATTCCTAGACGGGAGATTCGTTTGCCCGCTACGCTGAAGGTCGGCGAGTCGTCAAACTGCTATCGTCCGAAACTCACCAGGGTAGGACGCACCGAACGCAGACCTTAGGCGGTAGTCGCGACCCGCGAAGTCCAAATAATCGCTAGTTGAATAGGATTCGGTCTTTGTGCGACTCGAACTTGGCGAAATCAATACCGGGCGCGGTCCGCAATTCGTCCAGGGACGTAATGGGACCGTGTTTATCTCGCCAAGCGACAAACGCGAGTGCCTGCGAATGCCTGACCGTGAGCGCGGCTTCGATATCGATGGGACGCGCCGAATTTATATGCAGCTTCGGTGGCTCCGCGGCCGGGAAATTTTTCGAAAGGTAGTTGAGGATGGCTTCGAAATCTTCAGGGGGAGCCGTTGCACCCAGAGAGATCATCTTCTCCATGGTTGCCTGCCAGCCAGCGCGATCCTGATGTAAAGAGAGAGCGCGGGCAAGTTCATGGCATTGGCTACAAACCTTGACTGTTGCTTCTTTGCCAGGACCATCCGGCATATTTTGCGGCCACGCGGAAACGGCAAATAGCGCGGCTCCGATAAAGATGCGAATCAGCGACTTAGTCATTTATCTTTGCGTTCCTTACGAAGTTACTAGCGAGGAATTAAGGGGATACCTGGCGCTCGATCCAGGCGCCGAATGCATACAACATTCCGTCATCCGCTCCGAGATAGATCTGACTTCCGCCGCCTGAGAGGCGGCCGTTGTGAGCGGAGGACGTCATTGCCTTACCGCTGTTCCACAATTCTTTACCGGTTGTGCCATCCAACGCATAGATGACCGAGGGAGATCGCCGCGCATTTTTGGTGTCGGCAGGATCGGCGTTCGAGGCGGCGAACACCACGCCATTGATGATCATCGGAACAGAAGGAGAGACTATCTCGCGGGAAGTCCAGCCTGGAATGAGCGACAGAGTGCCGTTCTCATCCTTAACTTGCCAAGCCGCGATAGCGCCTTTGCCTGAGTTTTTGGCAGGCAAGAGTATCCAGCGGCGCGCGCCGGTGTCCATCCAACTTGCCAATGTTATGGATGTCGATTGCTGGCCCGCTTCCGGGTTTGTTTTGGAAATGGGCGTCTGGTGGTCTTCGCCGCCCAAGGATTTGGTGTCGAACAACACCAGTGCGCCTGCATTTGTTGCGGCAACGCCGAGTACTCGCTGGCGATATTGAAAGATGACGGGCGATGAAGCAAACGGCTGGTTTGACTTGAGCTGGTCTTTCACCTCGAGTGTTTTTGGATCGAGGGCAAATAGTTCGCCGCCAACAGTGCTGACGTATACGGTTCTATCCGGACCGAAGGCTGGACCGTCGGTACCAGCTATCTCGCTCGGTGCATCCCACTTGGCTGTGGCACCGGATTTCAGGTCCAGTGACACGACGCTACTGGCTCCGCCGCCGCAAGCGACCGTTGCTGCATAGGCAACGTCATCTACCACGATGAATCCTCGCGCTGACATATTGGCTGGGATGAAGGGCACTGCGGGCTTTGGCTCTTGCCCGTTCGAGACGTACATGGTGTGAAGCATGCCGTCGGCGGTCAGGACTTGGGCTTCAATGGGAGGCCGCGGGGGCCGTGGCGCCGGACCGCCAGAACCGGGAACACCTGGCGCGTTCGCGTCACCACGTGCAGGCGGAACAGGCGCTCCCGAAGGAGAAGCGGCTGCCGGGGGCACGGGTGGTGGATTCGTACCAGCACCTGCCGCGGCGGGTTGCGCGGGCGTTGCTACTGGTGGCGGCCGAAATCCGTAACGGCCGGCTTCGGCCAACGTGACGGCTCCGGCTTCCGGTTCTCCAACGCCGCTATGAGCAGGACCACCTCTGCCAAATCCAAAGCCGACGCTCGGACTTGGAAATGCCGCTAACACGGGCCGCGCGACACCGGCAACAGTACCGACGGCACAGGCCGAAGCTTGTTGCGCTTGCGGGTCGTGCACCGTCCACTCAATTCGACCCAAATCGTCATCGATGCCGTAAATAGCCGTTCCGTTGTTCTCAACAAACGCCAGGTCACGGAAACCGCGATAACCGATATAGCGATTCAAAATAACCGCAGGCGTGAGCGAGTTGGGGTGGGAAGGATTGTCGGTCAATTTCAGTTTCCAGAGGTATTTGAACTCGGGTTTCTGCACGCCCTCCTTCGAAATCTTCGGATCAGTACGCACCCAGGACGATCGTTGGGCATCCGCTCCTGATGTCGCCCAGGAAGCGTCGCCGCGCCCGAACGCCGCCATTGCCGCCCGCTCGCGTTGCGCCGTAGCGTTGGCAGCCGCATTCTGAGCGCCTGGCGGTTCGGCTTGTGCCGGCAACGCCGAGCTCTGGCCAGTAGAAGCCGGAGGCGTACTTTGACTTTGAACGACACCAGTTATCGCCAGCGCTGCGCCGCAGCACAAGATCACTCGTGGAGTTGCTCTTCTCATTCGAAAGCTCCTTTCGATCGAATACCGGACGTCAGGGCGCGCCTCATTTTTGTCCCAACGCCTGTTCAATGGCGGCTTCGGCAAGCGGCGCCATCACAGCGTAGCCGGCCTGATTCGGATGCAAGCCGTCGCTGGTTAAATCCTTTTTGAAATCCCGTCCATCCGCTAGGGCGGAATAGTAATTCAGGTAGACAGATCCGCTATTCGCAGCGTATCGCTTAATCCAAGCGTTCAGGCCAATAATCTTTCCTTGGGGGCGTCTAGTCGTCTGATCTGAGTAGCAGTTACAAACGGGTGTGACGGAAGCCAGCACGACTTTAATTCCATTTGCCTTAGCAACTTCAGTCATCGACTCAAAGTTCCAGCCGATGGTTGTTTCCGTCGCAGGGCCGCTGAATCCTGCCAAATCGTTCGTGCCGCCCGAAATTACTACTACCCTCGGCTTCAGATTCACCACATCCTGCTGAAAGCGGATAAGCATTTTACCCGTAGTCTGGCGGGCAATGCCGCGATTAATGTAATGCTTTCCAGGGAAAAACTTTCCCATGTCGGATCCCCATTGCTCGGTGATGTCGTCACCCAGGAACACAACCCGGTTTTCGTTCGGAGAGGGAGGAGGAATTTCTGTGTCTTCGCTGCCGTAACGGGTTAATCCGCCCCAATCACTTAGGGTACGCATGGCAGCATTAAGTTCACGCTCTAAAGCGGCCACGCTCTCATCGGTAGCCGTCTGCGCGGTCAGGCAACAGGAGAGAATCACAACGCCGATAACGGAGGCCGCAACGGGGCACCGCATATTCAATTCCCGATGAATTACTTCTTTATGCCGAAGCAGTACAGTGTGCTGTCATACGTGCCAATGTAAACGCGGCCGTTCGCGATAGACAGACCGCTCCAGTGATTCCAGGACGTGATCTGATCCCCGCTTGACCATAGCTCTTTGCCCGTTTCAGCATCAAGGGCGTAGAGAACGGCGTGCGTGGAACCGGGTATGCGCCGCGAGGATACATCATCAAGACCGACATCGGGGTAGGCTTGATCAGTATCTTCACCGCTGCCGTAAGCAAACACGACACCGTTAGCAATGACCGGCGGCTCCGCCCGGTTCATGTCGCGCGACATCCAGGCTGGAGTGAGTTGGGTTTTACCGTTCTTTTCTTCGACCTTGAAGGCAACAATAGCGCCGTGTGTCACTTCGCCATGTTCGATAGGAGCGTGAAACTTTGAGTGGGGCGGACCCCAGATAGGGCTGAGCACCCACCGGGTCCCCTTCGAATCCTCCCAACTCGCCATCGCCCCCCAGATGCCTGCGCCCGCAAAGTTCACATCTTCGTTACAGATGAGCGGCGTGGTGTAGAGAGGGTGGCGATGGTCGTCGCCCCCGATCTCGGCGGTGTCCATCAAGAAAATGCGGCACTCCTTGCTTGCATCTACCATCAATTCCTTACCTTTAAATGGAAAAATGGCGGGAGTGACCTGCATGTCCAGATCGCGTGACACGAGCCATTCGGCGTTTGTCGGCGCGAAATAATCGACAAGTTGCAGCTCTTTGTTTTCGGGATTTTGCTTGAGACCGATCATTCCATTTCCGAATAATCCGTCTTCGGGGTTCCAACGTCCGTCACCAGTGCCGGTATACATGACACCGCTGGGACTGATAGCCGGCCCGGTACGTCCCCACATGCCGCCGCCCGCTGGCCCCCATGAGCCCACCTTTTTGGACGCCAGATCAAACGCATAAGCATCGTTCGGGTTGCCCCCGCAGCCTTGCGCGGTGTGAGTGTAAACAACTCCCTTCCAAAGATTCAGCGCATACGGCTTGCCGTTTGGCGGCATGAACTTCGTGGGAACGGCTACGTCTTCTCCGTCGGCCACGTTGATCTGGTGCAACCGTCCATCCCAGGAAACCGCGAGGATCGTGTACTTGCCGGGCGTATCCGTCGGTTCGATCACCGGCGTCGCCGTCAAGCCGCCAGGACAGAGTGGCCCGCCACCAAACGCAGAACGGCCGGGCGGAGGTGTCCACGTGCTTTCAAAGTGCTTCCTCCAAATCTGCGTTCCCGTTTCCACGTCGATTGCGAAAAGATTGTCGGAGACGCCGGCTACAACGGCGACCTGCTTGGGGCCGGAAGGAGTGTTCACCTTTTCCATAATTAGCGGCGGAAAAAGGTTGTGCATTTCACGCGGCTGATTATCGAGTTTGATTTTCCATAGCAGCTTCATATCCTTCACGCTGGTCGTGCTCAGGATTTTTTCGTCCTTCTGCCAGGCAGTGCGCTGAGGATTGCCGCCGTCAGTCAGCCAGTCGGCGCCATGGATGGTCGTATATGCGAACAACAAGGCGAAAGGCAGTAGCGGCTTCGAATTAAGAAACATCAAAAATCTGTCTCCTTGTACTCATGGGCAGGTTGCCAATTCTCACTCAGAAGGGCTCCGCTAAACGACCCGGTGCCTGAGCCGAAATGTCTCTGGAAAAAAGCACTCATGGTCGCTTCATTTCTATACCGCCGCTCGATTCCGAGTGGCGCCGACTTCAATCCAACTGCGGCGCGCAGCCGATTGAAGGATTGCATCCGTTACATAGTCTGTCTTGAGCGCATCGCGAAATGTCGGTTCGGCAGATTCGCCCGATTCCAGCGCCGTGAAAAAATCCGCAGCCTGATGGATGAAGGTGTGTTCATAGCCGATCTGCAGACCTGGCACCCACCAGTTTTTCATGTACGGCTGATCGGAATCGGTCACATGGATGCTACGCCAGCCGCGCAGCCGGCCTTCATCTTGATGGGAAAAATACTCCAGCCGATGCAGATCATGCAGATTCCACGCGAGAGAGGCGTGCTCGCCGTTCACCTCTAACGTGTATAGCGCTTTGTGTCCACGTGCGTATCGGGTCGCCTCAAATGTTGCCAGCGATCCGTTTTGGAATCGCGCGAGTACGGAACTCGCGTCGTCGATACGTACAGGTTCTTCTTTACCTGTTAAGTTGTGTTTGCGCGACTTGATGAAAGTTTCCGTCATGGCGGTCAGCTCTGAAATCGGTCCGTTCAGCCATAACGCCGTGTCGATGTTGTGCGCCAACAAATCGCCCGTGACGCCGCTGCCCGCCACGCTGGCATCCAGACGCCAGAGCCCGGCGCCGCCCTGTGGCAGATCACTCGATATTGTCCAATCCTGCAGAAACACGCTGCGGTAATGGAAGATACGTCCGAGTTTCCCTTCGTCCAAGATCTGCTTCGCCAGCATCACCGCCGGAACACGGCGATAGTTGTACCAGACCATGTTGGCGACGCCGGCCTTTTCGACGGCATCGACCATGGCTTCCGATTCTGCTACCGTCCGGCCGAGCGGCTTTTCGCACAGCACCATTTTCCCGGCCTGCGCCGCGGCGGTCGCAATCTGCGCGTGCGTGTCGTTTGGGCTTGCGATATCCACCAGATCAATTTCAGGAGATTCCACTAGCTTTCGCCAGTCTGTCTCAAATCCTGAATAGCCCCAGTTTTTAGCGAACGCCTCCGCATTTCGCGAAGTCCGGGCGCAGACGAGTTGTAATACCGGTTCGACAGGCAGCTCGAAGAAAACGGGCGCCTGCCGAAAAGCATTCGAGTGCGTGCGTCCCATAAAACCGGTTCCCACCACGCCGATACGCACGCGCTTCATCGCCTTAGTCCCAGCCATGCGCATCTCGCACCGCGATCATTACCCTCAGAACGTCGTTCCAGGTGTTGGGATTGGTCATCAGCGCGTTTGGAAACATGCATCCGTCCCAACAGATATGCTGCAAGGCGCGCGTCGGATTTCCGTCATTGCCGCGCAGCCATGCGCCCGCGTCTCGCACAATATCAAGCTTGCCATTTGGATCGAACGGCAAACAGTGCCGTCCGGTTTTGTCATGCGAGCCCTCGCCTTTCACCGTAGCGTCGTTTTGCGCAACGTGGAAGTCGATCGTCCAAGGACGCAGGGCGGCTGCCATTTTTCGATAGGCTTGGGCCAACGTATCGTGGTCGGACCAGTCGAAGTTGTTCGGCAGCAAGCGATCTTCAGGCGCGTTGTAGCCGATGGTGAACAGCATGGTGTGCGCCATGTCAGCCTGAAATCCGAGTGTTTTCGGCCGGCCCACCATTTCCAACAGTTCCAAGTTTTTTCGCCAGCTATGCATGGCTCCCCAGCAGATCTCGCCTTCAGCCGCTAAGCGCTCACCAAATTCGTCTGCGATGTTACACGCCAACCGAAATGTTTCGGCAATGCGCTTCGTGCCTTCCGTTGGATTTTTGGACCACTCCGCGGCGCTCGTAGCGGAATCGATACGAATGACGCCATAGTGGCGCACTCCGAGTTTTCGCAATTGTTGTCCGATGCGGCATGCTTTACGAACTTGTTGCAAAAAACGCTGCCGTTCGGCGTCATCGCCCATGGCTGATCCGCCGCCCGTCGCCGGCCAGACCGGAGCTACCAGGGAGCCGACGGCTAAGTTCTTCGAAGACACCAGTTCCGCAAGCCGTTTTAGTTCATCGTCATCGGCATCAATGTCGGTATGCGGCAAAGAGAGGAAAAGATCAACGCCCTGAAATCGCTGGCCATCCACCTCCGCGGCCGCCGTCATGTTCAGCATGGTTTCCAGATCGATAGGCGGTTCCGACTCCGGACCTTTGCCCACCAACCCAGGCCACATCGCGTTGTGCAGCACAGGAAATTGATGCTTTTTCATCGTTTCGTCAGCTACGTGGCGCGCCTCCATGGCTTCAGATTCGGCGCTTGAAACGTATCAAGTGTATTCCGCCGAATTCTATCGAGGAGATCATCCGGTTGTCAAATTGAGCATCCGTTGAGCGCGAAAATAGTTCCGAATCATGCGCTTCTTTATGGGACCTGACCTTAACGTCCTGCGCTCGTTGCCATAGACTTTTCAGAAACGAAACACTTGAAACGTATCAAGATCCGACGTACATTATCGGCTAAGGACGTCCAGCGGGTTAATCTGTACCGTTAAGCGACTATATTCTTAAAATCGTGAGAAAACTAATTGCTGCAGCTCCGCTCCTGCTCATAGCGGGGATGCTTTATCTAAGTCCGGCCAGATCGCAACAGACCGCGGGGAAAGCACCTCCCCGCCGTTTTCCAGGTTTCAGCCATCCTGAGCCGGTTAACTTCGCCGAACATGAGGGCTGGACATCGCTGTGGGATGGTCAGACTTTGAACGGTTGGTCCGGCGATTCAAATTGGAAAGTGGAGAATGGCGCAATCGTCATTGAGTCCACCTGTGAAAAGCCCACCGGGACCATTTATTTGGTTTGGCAAGGCGGTGAGCCTTCCGACTTCGAGTTGAAGCTGGAGATGAAAGGTAACGGCAACATCAACAGCGGTATTCAATACCGTAGCTGGATTGTCCCTCCGCGTGAAGGACCAGCGCGGGCGGTTCCCCCGGGCGCCAGCGAAACTTGCCCGAGCGGTCAACCTCGCGGAACACCGCCCAGCCCGGCGTCCGAAGCGCAATGGAATCTCGCTGGACCGCAGTACGATTTCGATGCAGGAAATCGTTTTACCGGGCAGTTTTATGAACAGGCAACGGGCCGCGGAATCATCGCCTGGCGCGGCGACGTTGTGCAGACGGAAGAAGAAAAGAAGCCTCGTTTGTTAGCTACACTCGGCGATATTCAGGAACTCGGGAAATATTACAAGCCCGACGATTGGAACCAGCTTCATATTGTCGCCCGCGGCCATCAGTTCACTCATATTCTGAATGGCCACGTGATGGCAATTCTATTTGATGACGACAAGACCAAATTTCACGAGAGTGGCAAAATCGGTCTCGAAGTTGAGTCCACTGGCAAGCTTTGGGTTCGCGACATCTGGCTTAAGAAGCTTTGATGTGTCCTTGCTGGAAACTCTCAACAACTGAGATCTGCCGATTGAAGCAACTTACCAGAAATGCATAGCAACGACATGCGGCTCACCCCAGTCGTCGTTCACGACGTTCGATTTTATAACTAATTCGATATTCCGCCGCGCCCATCCCGCCGGCGCTTGAGAAGCGAATCGATCAAGGTACTTGGGGTTGGTCACGAACTCTAGTGCAGCCGCTGAACCTTTCTCACTCAGGCCCGCTATCACCAGCATCGTTTGTCCCGTCTCCGGTTCAAGTGCCCTGGCAATCAAAGCGTAATCGGCGGTGAGCCCGGAAAGCATAGGCGCCGCCCACTCCCGGCGTTCGGGATTCTGGCGATCGACGATCCGCCGGACAAAGGGGTCGCGATCGAGCTGAAAATAAAATCGCATTGGGGCTACGGCGCGCCGGGTCCACTGATTATTGAAAGCGCCCCTCAAAATGAACGGTCTGCTCCGTAAGGTCGCAAGGCCGACATTGCGAGCCAATTCGTAGTCTATGTGCTTGCCATTCGCAAGGAGAAAGCAGGCGAGTTTTGCCGATTCCCGGCTCACGTTGAGGAAGATCTTCGGATCGATGATGTCCTTTACCGCCCGTGAGCTATCGCCAAAGTCCGGTTGTGGTTTGTCTCGAAGGGCTACCAATGTGTCGGTGACTACCAGAACCGGATCCGAGTTCTGCAGAACTGGTTCCCAAAACAGCTTAACTGCCGGCGTTGGGGCAGAAAGCTGAATCGCACCCCAGAGCGCGAACACCGCAAGCAGCAATCCGCTAAAAGCCAATACATGCCGGCGGCGAATATTCGCCAGAATAGCCATGACCCACCGGTTCAGCGAAATCGCTGAACCGTTACCGACGGATGGCCGGAACTCAGCGATATAGGCGCCAGCAGGAAGACTAATTCGAAGCTCACCTTCGTGACCCGGACCAGAATAGTATTCTTCTAAACGCTTCCGAACTTCCGAGGCAGTGTTGCGAACCACTGGATCCGCGCTTGTGTCATAGTCCGGCGCGCGCCCGAACACCGCAATTCCCAGGGTCCGCTCTTTCAGTTCATCAGCGGCTCCACGGAGCGTCCGCTCAACGACGCACCTCAGGAAGGCAGGATAACGTTTACTGTGCTGGAAGAGCGGCGTCGATAAGATACGATTCAGCTGGGCTAAAATCGCCGCGTTCTCCGGGTGCTCTGGTTGTGCACCCTGTTTTGCCTTGTCCCGTATCACCCGCCCGACCTCGAAAATTATATACCTTCCGCACGCTGGCCTTTATTGCCCACTTCTGCGATGTCAAGCAGCCTCTCGTGAATGGCAAGATGCTCCTTGATACGGCAACAAGTGCCGTAACAAATTCCGAAACATGGTCCTAAACAGCCAAATCCGTTGTAATCTCTCCACACGGCCTCAGGGAATCCACACACTTGGGCGACCGCAGGGAAGCATCCAAACGAGGCGTGAGTGGGATGCACCTATGTTGTTCGTATCCACCGGGTTTATAACAAAACTCCGAGGCTAAGAGGAGTTTTTTGGTGCCTTTCAGCGTTCGGAAAAATGCTCAATGTGGGCGATTACTGCCTTTTACAATCCTGATCGGGAACATTCTTTGGGGCCAGAGCTTCTTTGGCTCAATTGTAAGGCCGATCGATGCCTCGCAAGTAAGCGTACCGGGAATGACTGTCCGAACTCCCGTGGCGGGACACTTGCGCGCTGGGGCGGCGAAGGTGGATATCACACCCAAGGAGAGTGAACTGGCTATTTCCACGGATTCCATCCGCGATCATCTGTTCGCTCGCGCGATCGTAGTGGATGACGGCGGTACTTGCGCAGTGCTCGTCGGTCTCGACTTGGGAGGCGCTTCGAATCAGATTGTGGACGAGGCGATCGCCGCGGCATCGCGCTCTAGCGGCTGCCCGGCTCAGAACTTCGTTATCTCGGCGACTCATACTCACAGCTCCAATACCCTCGGATTGGGAGGCCAAGGAGCCCCTACGGCTAAAACAGTGATCGATGCCATTGTGAACGCCGCCGCCACTGCAAAATCCAGACTCTCGCCGGCGCGAGTCGGCTATGGAATCACGAAGCTTGATCTAAACGTAAACCGCGATCTCTTCAACAGCCGACTTGAATGGAGGCAAGAGCCAAATCCGCAAGGGCCTTCGGATAAGACCCTCGCCGTGCTCGAGTTTGTGGGCAACGACAATGTTCCGATCGGTGTGTACCTGAATTACGCGATGCACCCCATTAACTTCTACCTGAGTGGGGTGATTAGCGCCGATTTTCCCGGTGAGGCATCGCGCTACATCGAGGG
>Ga0070741_10008762_pt1 | contig 20066 bp, 16 predicted proteins | sample Coa_R1_4_FD_66440 | JGI IMG/M metagenome (GOLD analysis project Ga0070741, IMG submission 66440) | Surface soil microbial communities from Centralia Pennsylvania, which are recovering from an underground coalmine fire - Coalmine... | ecosystem: Environmental > Terrestrial > Soil > Unclassified ...
CACCTCCGTACCTGAACAACTACCACTACCCCCGCAACACTCGGCCCCAGATTCAGTGGCTCGGCTTTTCCAAAAAGCGCGGTTATGAAGGTGCCAACGAGAGCCTGAGTTTTGGCAAGTTCTGGCAGACAGTGCGCGAGCTCCCTGAAGTGAAGTTGGCCTTCAGATTGCCGGCCTTGAGCAAGATTCTGAAGACAGTCAGGAAACTGAACACGGATAAAGATCAGTATGGCGGGCCGGGGTGGGCAAATTACATTGCGACGTATTTCAATGACACGTACCGTTTCTGCAAGGTGCTGAAGAGCCTGCTGCGCCCGAACGGAGTCGCCATAATCGTCTTGGGCAACAGTATCATCCAAGGGGTAGAAGTGCAGACGGATCAACTATTCGGCCAGATCGCAAAACTGTGTGACCTGAAATTCGAAAAGACTATCTTGCTCCGAAACAAACGAACCGGCTCCAGCATCATCCAATCATCAGTGCGAGTTGATAAAGCCAAGCAGAAAACCGTACTGTATGAGTCAGCGATAGTGCTGAGGCGGATGAAATGAAAATGTCCTTCGTTCCGGGTGACCTTCACCTGACGAAAGAGCGCACCGGCGAGTACGTCTTGATGATGGCCGGCACCGAGATTCTGCGCAGTCATTCCGAAAAGAAAGCTATAGGCCGGTTCAAACAGCTTCGGACGGAGATGGAAGAGAAGTATCCTGCTCGCGAGCTAACGCAGGAAGAACGATTCGCTATGCTCAAACAGGCGGTAGGGGATTCCCTGGTGGGTCATAACAGCCTCGGTGGCAGGAAAAAGAAGACCTCAGCGGGCGGTACCCGCACCTTCGGCGGCTGACTTCCTCGACCCCCTCAGAAACATAGCTCTTACATCGGGATGGCGCGAAATGCTATGTTTCTGGGTACGCCATGCCGTTTTTCGACCATTTTGAAATAGACATCGTTTCCGCGCTGTCCGGACAACTCGTCTCGGCATTCGAACAACTTGAAGCCGGGGACTTGAATGAATGGAACGTGAATCAGGTTCCTGACGAACAGGGTGTATACGAACTGTTCCTCAATGGCGTTCTTGTTTACGTCGGCAAAGCGGGCGACCTAAGGGACAGGCTCAGGGATCACCGCTGGAAAATTCTAGGTCGTCAGAACATCGACATCAACCAAGTCACATTCAAGTGCCTCACCGTACACCCCAACTGGACGGCACTCGCTCCTGAAGTCAGCTTGATCAAGCACTACAAGGCGCAGGGACTTTGCGCATGGAACGGGATCAGCTTCGGTCCGCACGACCCCGGTCGTCCACGAGAGACCACCAACAAGCCCCCTGACGGTTTCGATGCTCAATTTCCGATACGGCAAGACTGGGTTCCTGAAGGGATTACTGCTGGCGACTGGAATGCCCGCGATCTTCTGCGCAGACTCAAACGCAATCTACCGTACTGCCTCCGCTACGAGGGGCTAATGAACGGAGGCCACAACGACCACAACAATACAGTCGTGCACGTACCGCAAGATGGAATGACAGCTGAGGATCTCCTGCGTCTTATCGCTCAAACCTTACCAGCAGGATGGCAAGCGACACGCTTCCCGAGCCACATGATTCTCTACAGGGAGCATACGAATTACATTCATGGCATTACAATTTGGCCGCTGCAATAGGAGATCGTGGTAGATGACAAAAGGCATGAAGTCAGACATCAAGAGCATAGAACAGAAGTTCGGCGATACTGCTTTTCGTCTCACACAGGAACGGAATGATTTCCTTCTTCCACAAATAATGGACTTTGTCCGGCAGAAGCACTGGCTTAATCTGCAACCCGAATATCAGAGGCGGCAGGTATGGGATGACGCGAAACGCAGTCTTTTCATTGAGTCGCTCCTGCTGAATGTTCCGATACCACCAGTCTTCTTGTACGAGTATGACTTGAGCCGTTATGAGGTCATGGATGGCCAACAGCGTCTCAATTCCATTCTTGATTTTTATGAGAATCGATTCGCACTAAAAAAACTCGAGCGATGGAAGGAGCTAAACGGGTACAGGTACAGCGAATTGCCGGAATCGCTGCGCAGAGGCTTGGACAGACGCCGGTTGTCAGCAACTGTGCTTTTGGTGGAAAGTGCGACTCAACCGCAGCAAGCGAGCCAAAATGATGTTCGCAAGCTGGTTTTTGAACGTCTTAACACAGGAGGACAGCATCTGAACCCCCAGGAGCTCAGAAATTGTTTAAATGACGGCCCGTTCAACAAGCTCCTGATCAAGCTATCGCAGAATCCATTATTTACGGACGCCTGGGACATTCCTCCATATTCCAAGAATGTTGATAGGCATGGGAATATCTCCCGAACACTTCGGGAAAACGGCCTTTACAAAAGGATGGGGGACTGCCAGATAATCTTGCGGTTTTTCGCGTTTCGGAAGAAGGCCAACATCAAAGGCTCCGTGCGTTCTATGCTGGATCGATTTATGGAACAGAATCAGGATGCTTCAGATGCTGAGCTTAAGCAACTGGAGGATGAGTTCTTGTCGAGACTGCGTGTTGCCACTGATGTCTTTGGCGACAAGGTGTTCCGTTACCAAGATGAAGATGGCAAGTGGCATCTTTCACAGCCGCTGTATGACGGAATCATGGTTGCGATTGACAGACTCTGGGATGACAAAAATCGGTTATTGACCCAGAAGACGAGGATCATTCAGAGCGTTGAGCGGCTCCTTGCCAAAAAGAAGGCTTTCGAGGTCATCATAGGAAAGCCGAACACGGCTCGTGCTGTGCAGGACAGGATGGATTTGTTGGTCACAGCGATGCAGGAGTAGATTCCCAATGAGCGCTCCTCTCGATGACCTCACATCTCGCATTACTGAGCTCAGAGCAGACCTGATGTTTGTCGCCGCCGCATCGCAGCTGCGTCCCAGATTGAGCGAGATACTCGACTGGACAGGGCCGAGGGGGACTCTCCAGTTGGCGCAACGTTTCATGGACGTCAAAGCAGCTCGTCCAGAGGGCATTTACGGGCCGTTTCTTGTCCGATTGATGGCGGTGTTTGAACGATACCTCAGATTGCTCATCGTCGAGAGTGTGGAGCACCGAACAGCCGCTGCAAAAAGATTTGATGATCTGCCGCAGAAACTCGTTAACAGAAATCTGATTCTCACCGGGAGAATTCTTGCGAACCTCGAAAACCCTCGCGACTATCTCACCTTCAATATTGATGGGCTAATCGTCAATCTGGCGACGTGCAAGCAGGGTAACGCGTCATTCAAATTAAACCCGCAGGCTTTCTCCACAACAGTTACAGGTGTAAATCCAACCGCAATTGACAAAGCTTTGGAAAGCATCGAGGTGATGGAGTGTTGGGATTCAGTAGGAAGCGATCCAAAGTTAGAAAAAATGCTCGGGACGAAGGGGCCTCGCGCAACTGGATCGCAGGCCGGAGAACGGCTCAAAGAGTTATCTCGGTGGCGAAATCATTTGGCGCATGGTGGCGACGAAATAGTTATTTCCGAAGCACAACTGCTAGACGCGATCGATTTTGTGGCGCAATTCAGTCAGTCGTTAGATGCCGCCGTCAAAAAGCAGCTCAACACGGCCAGCAAAAAGCCACGGTGAACTACCGTTTTTACCTCCGCAGTGTTGGCTGGTTCTAAAATTTTCTGGTTTACTTCCGAAGCCAAAAACGGCTACCGTAACGGCTACCCGTTTTTACCAGTAACACTGGAAAAATGGGAATTTACAAAATGGGCCAATACAGAAGTCTTTAATTATCAAGCTGGTGCCGAAGAAGGGACTCGAACCCCCACACCCTTGCGAGTACATGGACCTGAACCATGCGCGTCTGCCAATTCCGCCACTTCGGCATTAATGGGCGCCAGACAAACACCGGCGCTGCGACGGGAATACCTCATCTATTTTAGAGGGTTTCTGGGATGTGTCAAACCCGGGACAGGCTGGAGCATCAGGCTGAATCTCCCGCTACCCGAGTTGGCTGCTTCGGGCGTATCCAGCGGAAGCAGGGATGCTCAGCGAAGCAGGCTTCGCCGCCAGCAGCTGACGCAAGCACTATCCGACCGCGATATTCACACAGTAGTAGTGATCGGCTACGCGGCTTCAGCATCCAATTTTATGAATCGTTATAAGGCAGCAATTCTGAATTGGCTTGCAATTTTTTTGATCAGTCTGTTAATCCGCTCACGTGCCGGATTTCACACACAGACAAAGTTACTTCCCATAAAATTTCAATGTTCCTAAAGGAGACCCTTCATGTCGACGCTATCTTTAGTCGCTACTCCAGCCAAGACCAAGACTGCTGCTTATGCGGCACAGTCAGCCACTTCTCCTCTTGCGCCCTTTTCTTTTACCCGGCGCGAACCGCTGCCGCAAGACGTTCAACTGGAAATTCTTTTCTGCGGCGTGTGCCACTCTGATCTGCACACGGTTCGCAACGAATGGAAGGGCACCACCTACCCTGCCGTCCCCGGACATGAAATTGTTGGTCGCATCACCGCCGTCGGCGACGAAGTTAAGCGCTTCAAGACCGGTGATCTGGCCGCTGTCGGCTGCATGGTGGATTCTGATGGCACCTGCACAAACTGCAAAGCGGGATTCGAGCAGTTCTGTGACACCGGCTTCACCGGCACCTACAACTCACCTGATAAACATCTTGGCGGCATGACCTACGGCGGATATTCAAAGAGCATTGTCGTGAACGAGCATTTTGTCCTGCATCTTCCCGACAAGAAGAACCTCGCCGGAGTTGCACCGCTGCTCTGCGCCGGCATTACCACGTATTCGCCGCTGCGCCACTGGAACGTGGGAAAAGGGCAGAAGGTCGGCATCGTCGGCTTGGGCGGACTGGGCCACATGGGCGTGAAGTTGGCCAACGCGCTGGGCGCGCATGTGGTGCTCTTCACCACTTCACCCAACAAGAAAGAGGATGCACAGCGCCTCGGCGCGCATGAAGTTGTAGTCTCAAAAAATCAGAATGAAATGGACCGCCACCTGAACAGCTTTGATTTCATTCTCGATACGGTCTCTGCCCAACACGATCTGAATGCCTATCTGGCATTATTGAAGCGCGATGCCACGCTCACTCTGGTCGGCGCGCCGGAGAATCCGCCTGTAGTTGAGCCGTTCAATCTCATCATTAAGCGGCGCCAATATGCAGGCTCTTTGATTGGCGGCATTCCAGAGACGCAGGAGATGCTTGATTTTTGCGCCGAACGCGGTATCACCTCAGACGTGGAGATCATTCCAATCCAGAAGATCAATGAAGCGTATGAACGTATGCTCCGCAGCGACGTGAAGTATCGCTTTGTGATAGATATGGCGTCGCTGTGAGTAAAGCCGCACGATGCAACAATCATCGTGCTTCCACCTGTCATCGTGAGCGAGCGGCGAAATCGGGTCCATTCACGCCTGCTTTGGCGTGGATGGGTGGGAGAAGTCGCGAGTCGAACGATCCAGAACGGCGAAGCCAACTTCTTCAAGCCTCATAGCAAACGCAAAATTACCGCGCGTCCGGGCCGAGCAGCGCGACTACTTCGTGCTCCAGTTTAGGAAAATCAACAGTGCCTTCCTGCTTCCCGTGAATGCGGCTATCGCGGCCGATGACAAACGTTGTGGGCAGGCCCAGCACGCCGCCAAAAGCGTCAGCAATGCGGAGATCGCTGGGCACAATCGGATAGTTCACCTGATGTTCACGGCAGAAGTCGCGCAGCTTTCCCGCATCGTCTTCCACAGATATGCCAATCACCTGCAAGCCCTGCTCCTGGTATTTTTTCTGCAGCGCCACGAACTGCGGCACTTCCTCAGCACACGGCACACACCACGCCGCCCAAAAATTTACCAGCACGACTTTGCCTTTGTAGTCTGCCGTGCGCACCGTAGCGCCGTTAATGTCAGTGAAGGCAAGCTCAGGCGCAGCCGGCCGATTCGCCGAAGAAACCGGCAGTCGGGAACCAGCAGATGATTTAGCAGACGTCGCGGCATTACGTTGGGAGTGTTGCAGGCCAGCATAGATGCCAACGGCGAGAACCGCAGCAGTGATCAAGAAGATTACGCGGCGCAACGTCAAATGTTTATTCTCACAGCAGGTTGCCGAAAATTATTTCAGTTCTGTTTGGATCCGGCCGCTATTCACCTTTTGCTACGGGCAAGCCCTTTTCCGCCCAATCAACTCCAAACCCTTTCTCTATATAGAGAACGCGTACTTTGCTAAAGCCCAGCTTCTTCAGCTCGGCAAACGCCGGCCGGATATTCGGGCAACGGTCCCACGGACAGCACCCGCAATAGATCACCACCGGCCCGTCTTTCGGCAACCATGCAGCTCGCGCGCGCAGCTTTGCCATTCCCTCAGGCTGGCCCACCGCGCCCATGTCTTCCGCCCCAGGAATATGCGCCTGCACATAAAACTGTTTCGGCCCCACATAAAGGACCACCGGCTTTTCTCCCGACTTCAGCGCCTGCGCCAGCTCCTGCGGCTGAACCAGGCTGCCCGATGGGATATCGCCTGCGGGCGCTCCCGCGTATGCCACCGCCGTTAAGACCATCGCTGCAACCACTGCCATTACTGCCGGCCAGCGCCGACATGACGAGCGCCGATCCCAGCCCAAACCCTGCAAAAATCCCGCCATTATGAGTCGCCCCTTTTCTTTAACTAAAGACAGAAAATCTTACGTGCGCGATTAGAGCAGCGTCAATGCGTGCGCGCCAGCCGTTAGCTCTTAGCCGTTAGCTCTTAGCCATTAGTCTTTAGTTCTTAGCCTTTGGCTTTTGATTTTTTTGGTTTTGCTTTTGTCTTTAACTAATTGCTAATGGCTAATTACTAATGGCTTATTTCTCCCTCCACCAGCCACAGCGGCGCTTTGGTCGGGATCACCCTGCTCAATCGCCAGCCCGCTGCGGCAAACAGTTTCCTGAACTCTTCTTCCGTGCGCTCCCGTCCTCCCGGATAAACGAACATCTCCAGGTCAATAAATTTTCCAAAGTGCGGCTCATTCCCCGGCGGAAGCACAGTTTCAACCAGCAGCAGCTTGGCGTTGGGCTTTCCCGCCAGGGCCTTGCGGCAGTTCTTCAGGATGACGACCGCCTTGTCGTCTTCCCAGTCATGAATAATGTGCTTCATCAGGATGGCATCGGCCTTCGCCGGCACCTCGGCAAAGAAGTCGCCGGTAAGGAACTCGCAACGGTGCGCCATCGCCTGGTTCTCCGGCACTTTCTTTGCTCCTTCAATCACGTGGTCCAAGTCAATCAATATGCCGCGCATCTCCGGATGCTTTTTCAGAATGGCGCGCAGCAGTGCGCCGTGTCCTCCGGCCACATCCATCAGCGTGTGGATTCCGGCAAAGTCATAGGCCTCAAGCACTGCCGGTGTAACCGCCTCGCTCATGCAGGTCATGGCCGCATTGAACACCGCAGACTCCTCCGGATCTTCCGCAAAGTATTCAAAGATCGGCTTGCCATAGACGTGGTTAAAGGTGATCTCGCCGGTCTTCACCGAGTGCAGCATCCCGGCAAAGGTCTTGAAGTGGAAGGCATCGGTCATCCAGGTCACCATCGGCAGCGCAGAGTTAGGCGCGTCAGAGCGCAGCGTCTCCGCCGGCGGAGTCAGGGCAAAGGTGCGCGGCCCAGTCTCCGTAAATACGCCCACGCTGGCCAGCACCCTCAGCACGCGATAAAGCCGGTCCTCGTGCGATCCAGTGCTCCGCGCCAATTCCTTTACCGGCTTCGGCCCCGCGGCTAGCAGGTCGGCAATGCCCAGCTTCGCCGCCACCTGCAGACACATGGAAGCCATGTAGCCCAGGCTCAATTGCATGATGGTTTCCACCGGATCGGGCTTGGGTGGTGTTTGACGTACCGTTCCGGAAGTTGATACAGACGCAGACATTCATTCTCCTTTTACTTATTTATAACACCTGAAATCGGGGGAATGCGCTTCTGCGGCTGAAGCAGGCTAACTTGTCGGATGGAAGGAGCGTCAATTGTGGGTGCAAATCGTCGTCGGCGGATGGTTACGAAATCTGCACATTTTCGACTAGTTCATGGCAATATCTACGTGGAGATCACAATTAACGTGAATGGCATCCAGTTCTGATTTTCAATTTGGTTCTCAACCAGCGCAAACACCCGAAATCGTCAGCAAGCTTATACGATTCTCCTTATCTGAATTGTCGGTTGAGAACGGTCATCATGCGTTCGAACATTTGTGCCGTCATTTGGCTCGCCGACGAATTTGCTCCAACATCATACCTGCGACTGGTCCTGTTTCCGGAGGAGGAGATAAAGGTGCAGATTTTGAGACGATTCAGGTTTTTGGGACAGGAGCTTCCACTTATTGGCAGCTTGCTTCTGCGGGAAAGGTGATTTTTGCTTGTTCACTCGAGCAAAACCTTAAGAAAAAAGTAAGAGCGGATTTACAGTCAGCAGCTGCCTTCAGCGAGCCTCTTGAGAGGATGTATTTCTTTTACAATCGCCCTATCAAGGTGGGCGATCGCAACAAATTGAAAGAAGAAGCAAGCACGAATTATGGGATCAAACTCGAAATAGTCGACGCTGTTGCAATTGCCGAGTACTTAGCCGACCCAGAGCTGTTGTGGATCGCGGAAAAATATCTCAATCTACCGAGCGAAGTCAGCCTCCCGCCTTCTGGTTCTGCACCCGAGTGGTATTCGACTTTGTTATCAGTGCCAGAAAAGGATCTCTGGATCAATGCAGACACGTTTTATCAGATCAAGTCTGCACTGCGATATGCCCGTGCCAACCCCGATCACCATTCTGAAATTCCGAAGCTCGTAGAGCGAGTACGGCGTTTTCGGAAGCACCCTGATGGTGTAATTGCTAGAAAAGCGTTTTATGAAGAGTTTGTTGCTGTTCTTAGAGGGCTGAATGCCGCAGAAGGCTATGAGGATCAAGTCATAGAATATTTATTGTCTATTTCTGAGACCAATGAACCAACTGAACTTGAAGACGCCGTATTGATGCTCTCGTATGCCAATGGAGCATGCGATCGAAACATTTTAAATATTGATGATGCACAGCGCATAGGATTCCGCGATTCACTATTAGCCAAGCTGGATTCGAGAATCACCCAAGAGCCCTCATTCGTGAATTGCTCATTGCTATTTAACAAGGGCTATCTTCTTTTAGTCGCGCCGTCGCCAGAAGATACTGATAAACATGGGAATGAAAGTTTTATTGCGAAAAGAGTTGAAAGGGCCGTATCAGTGTGGACGACGTTGCTAAAACATTCTGGGCATGTAGCTTTTTATCCGGTAGAACGGCTGCGATCTCTTATCACACTAATCCTACCGCTAGACACATCCGAGAAATTCACTGATTTCATAAAAAAATTCGATGCCCTCATCGCTGAACGCGCAGGAACTCAGGCCCTGGCCGAACAAGTTGTTGAAAGAGCGTCCGCGTTGCTCGACGCAAAGCAGTATCTCAGAGCTCTCCAGGAATTTCACGAAGCGCTCTTGTTAAGCCAAAGTTTAGAGTCACAACAGACCGCTGTCACTATATGTCTGCAATTGGCAGCTCTTTATCACCATATCGGATTGCACCACGCCTCTAAATATTATGGGTTAGCGGGGGCCTATGCTGCCCTTCGCCTTCCGGAAGACGAGTTACGAAAATATTCGCCAGTGGGGTTGAGTCTGGCAGCACAGGCGGATTATGCGACCGGCGCGTCATTATTATTTTTTTTGACCTGCAAGGTATTTGTCTGGCTCACTCATCAATATTCAATGGTCGGTGAAAAGAATTTCAGAGAGCATGAGTGGGGCAAAATTGATTACTATGCTTTGCTGCTGACCGAGTCAGCAAAAGTAATTAGCGAGCAACTGCACACTCGGCGCCGCAATTGGCTTAAGCAACTTGGAATTGAGGATATTTATGAGGCTGCCAAAAGTGACCTTGAAGTGATGTTTAAGGATCTAGATGCGTCGGCAATGCAGGAACGCTTTGCGGCAGAAGGTATTAGCATACCGTTTTGCGATTATGCATCGAGTCGAAAGACAGCCTGGAAACAATTAGGGGTGATCTGGAGTGTTGAGTGGAATTCCACTTACGATTCAGAGCAATATGGAGAGACCATTTGTGCTGCGTTACAGATAATCTTTGCTGCTTTGGCGGGAATTGAGTTTTCCGTGATAGCAACAGCGGCCACGATTGAGCTCAATACGGAGCATAGCGGCAACATCAGCCTCAAGCAGGTGCCGGATAACAATACCGTCCGTTTCCGCATGTCTGTGGATCCTAAGGCCGGTATGGATTTGCATGACTATTTGACTCTTGCTTACCTTGTTCTGTCTATGATCTCTGCCATTCCCAGTGACGATTTTAAAGTTCGTTTTGAAGAAAAGCTTAAACATGGACTAGTAGAACGGGTGGCTGTGTACATTTCGCTCAGCGAAGCGTTCCGGCAGTTTTATGCTCAAGAGGACTACAGGGATATCCACAGTACGGACCCGCAGGAAGCTGTTTTTCATGCGCTTCCCACGAAAACATGGAATGTTATATCGGAAGTCTCCACAATACATCCTGATTTCAACGAAAACGAGGCCTTGGAAATAATAAGGAATCGTTATCGGCGCTCTTTTGAAATGTTTCCATACACTATTGCCCAGCTCTCTTCAGATTCTACGTTTCGTAAGCTCGTCCAAGAGCTACGAAATGAAGGCTGGAAAGATTGGCATATTCTGCTAGCCCTCGGTAATGTGCGTGTAAGCTCATTTTTAAATAATTCTAAGTTTTATCAGGATCTCGCCAAAGATGTTGCCCGGAATGGGGAGCGCAAAGAATATCCGCTCACCCCATCAAGTTTTTTTGATCGCGAGCGGTTGAAGATTTGTCTAGAAACAAGCCAGCTCAGCACGCTTAACAATATGGGATTTAGAGTCGACCAGATGACACCGAATTTTAAAGGTATAGATGCCTTTCTCAGACGTTTTAAATATTGGGAGCTTGACGTGCCCCATGAGAACCCCTTTCCGGAGGCCAAAGACTAAATCGCTCCGCTGCGCTGCGCGCGGGCCTTCGGCAGAGCGGAAGAGGAATTTTTTCTTTGCTTACCCGCCACTTATTCCTTGGCGCGGCGTTGCGCGCCCTCGGAAACGTAGCGGGCTATTATCAGCCGTCCCGCCAGGGCGGGACTGGTCTTGTGAGGTCAATGCTTTCTCGTTGTGTGCCGAGGTTGAATCAGCATGGTGAACGTTATCCGGGTATTTCTACGATCACTAAGCTAGCTGGTGTTGCTGCATTGACAGCGTTCACTACCAAGCGAACATGCTTTTTCAGCTCCGGCCACTGCGCCATGCCAATCACCACAATCGCGATCGTGCGCCCTTGTAGATTCTGTTGATACTGAATATTTTTGTCTGTGGTCAGCAGGACCTCAAAATGGGCGGCTTCTGCGGCGTCCAGCAATTTGCCATTTTCAAGCGTGCTCCACCCCTGTTCGGCTGCTGTCTTGACCGTATGGCCTAAAAGAAAGGCGCGGAGAGGAACGGGCGTTCCCTGATCGAAAAGGATGAGCATCAGCCGGTACGCGCAGGCTCTTCCAGGCTGCGCGCGGCAAAATCAATGACGGCCTTGACCTGCTCGCGGTTAAGCCCGTCAAACCACTGGAGAATATCGTCAATGTTGGCGCCGGCCTCAAGGTTCTCAAAGATCGTCGCTACGGGCATGCGCGTGCCCCGCAACACCCAGGCACCGCTTACCTTCCCAGGCACCCTTTCCACCGCCGGACATTGCGACCAATCGAGGACTGGCATTCTCGTCTCCAGACGCTTCTATTTTACTGCGCTTTAGAATACCTCGGCGGCTAAAGCCGCATGTTTATCAGCCCTACCGCAGACCTCCGCCCCAACAAGCCAAAGTCGGGCTTGTTGGGGATCCCCTAAAAGTCTGCTCCACCCCGTGTGGGATACAGCAGAAACCTAAAATGGTCTAAAAAGACAAAGACATGCCGTTTTGTCTTCATTTTTATCTTGACAAACGGGCGAATATATGGCAAAGTTAATTTGCTAGTAATTCGGCTTGCCGGGGTGTGTTCCAGGGCAAGTTTTGATAGCCGGGGAGCGGCGCCCGTGCGGAATGAGGCAAAAAGGCCTGCAACTTTGTTACGGTCCGCGGTTTCCGCCTGCCGTAGCACCCCGTAGCGTGAGTCAGGGCCAATAGGCTTTTGTTTTTACTCGCTCACCAGGTGGGGAGAGGTGTGTTCAAAGGCGATTGCCAAAATCGCCGAAACTGCCAAAGATTGACGATTGAAAACCTGAACACCCCAAAGTTTCTCTAAGCCGAAAGTCAAAAGCCAAAAAGTGAGCCACCCAAACGGGTGGTTTTTTGTTTAAGGCACCTATTCGCTCTTGGCTCTTGGCTTTTGGCTGTTAGCAAAAGCAAATCCCATTCCATTCTTTCCGGTACCGATAAATCCCAAGTTAAAAGATCTTCCTGACAAATCCAAAGTGAGAGTAAAGACATGACTAAAGAGGAAATTATTGAGGCGGTACACAAGTGTGTGGCGAAGCTGGGACGCACGCCGCGGACAACAGATTTCTATAAACACAGCGGAGTGAGCATAGGAGCGGTGCGAAAGAACTTTGGCACTTTTACGCGCCTGCTGAGGGCAAGCAGCCTGGAAGAGGAAGGCCCAGGCTTTGCGCTGGCGATGGAACCGCTCTTTCTGGATTGGGCAAAGGTCACCAGAAAGCTGGGAAAAATTCCTACGAAGGCCGATTACTCACTGGAGGGGAGGTACAGCGTACGCCCCTTTACCAGGCGATTTGGATCATGGAGCCACGTGCCGGATGGGATGAAAGAATATGCGACGAGGAACAAGATGGAAAGCGAGTGGGAAGATGTGCTGAAGATCATCAGGGAACATCGAGAAGCGGCGGGAACGTCCCCGGGCACCTCCGCAGGAACACTCAGAACGAAGAGGCGGCTTGACCGCCCTATCTATGGCCGGCCGATGCTGGGGACGCTCAGCTTTACGCCGACCAATGAGCAAGGCGTGATCTTTTTGTTTGGCGCCGTAGGCGACGATCTGGGATTTTTCATTACACGCGTACAGACGGAGTTTCCTGACCTGGAAGCGCTGCGCGAGGTAGGACCGAACCAGTGCCAGCGAATGACCCTGGAAGCGGAATACGAGAGCCGGAATTTTCTGGCGCACATGCATCCGCTGGATGGATGCGACGCGATTGTGTGCTGGATCCATAACTGGCCGGAGTGTCCGCTGGAGGTGATTGAGCTGAAGAGCGTGGTGGAGAAGCTGGCGAAAACCCAGAAGAGTTAACCATAGAGGACGCAGAGAAACACTCGGGGATTTCACCGCGGAGACGCGGAGGCGCGGAGAGAAAAAATAAATATCAGGTATTCATGTATCCCAGTGGTATGTACCTCAGTGGCTGAAGCCCATGTTTTATCAGTCTTCCCGCAGGCCTAAAGGCCTGCTCCACCCCGCGTGGAATACAGCAGCGTGTGGCTTATGACGAATAGGGAGAGGCGATCTTCGCATACAAAAAGTTCGCACGAAAAAAGGGGCCGTTGCCGGCCCCAAGATTACTGCTTCAGCGATCCTTACTTTTTCGATCTTGCTTTTCCGATCCTTGCTTCTGCAATTCTTACTTTACGAATCCTGACTTTTACAGATCGTTACTGAGCGGGAGTGCCGGCAGCGGCCTGCACGGGGTTTCCGTCAGCATCGATTTTGTGGATCTCGCCCAAATTCAGGTCTTTGATGCCTTGCTCAACCTTGCTCATGTCACCCACGATCACCCAAACCAGATGGTTGGGTTGGATGAGTTTTTTAGCAATGGCATTGGCTGAGTCTGGCGTGACGGCCATTGCTTTCTGGGTAAAGGTGTTGAAGTAGTCTTCCGGCAAGCCGTACTCCAGAATCTGGCTATAGGCGCCGGCCAGTTGTTGTACGGTTTCAAACTGTCCGGGCAGGGCGAGGGTGGCATTGCTCTGCTCGTGCTCCAGTTCTTGCGGGGTAATAGGTTTGCTGCTGATGATATCGTCGTACTCTTTTTTCAGCTCAACCAGTGATTCCTTGGTCTTATCCGTTTGCACTGGAGCAATGCTGAAGTAGGGCCGCTGGCCGCGTGCCGGAGGCAAGGCAGCGAACGAGCCATACGAGTAATGCTTGTCTTCACGCAGGTTCATGTTGATGCGAGAGCTGAACGTGCCGCCGAAGATCGCATTCACCAGCTGAATGGGAATGGAGTTTGGATCATTGCGCGGAGGCGCCAGCAATCCGCCGAAAATGATGCTCTGGCCGGAACCAGGGCGATCGATAAGATAAACTTCCGGCTTCTGCGTCATCTGGACGGTGGCGATATCTTTCTTGGGAACTTCGCCGCGCTTCCATCCGGAAAAAAGTTTTTCCAGCTTAGGAGTGATCTCCGCCAGAGTGGTGTCACCCACGACCAGCAAAGTCGCGTTGTTGGGCTTGAACCAGGTGTCATGCCATTTGACCAGATCTTGCCGGGTCATCTTGCTGACACTCTCTTCATTTCCAGAGCCGGTAAATGGAACGCCATACGGGTGGTCTTTGCCGTAAAGCAGTTCTGGGATTACGCGCAACCCCATGGTCTGAGGCTGAACCTTTTCACGACGAATACCGGCAATACGCTCGCGCTTGAGACGGTCAAATTCTTTTTCCGGATACGCAGGATGAAGAATGAGATCGCCGTAAATATCAAGCGCCTTATCCATGGTGCTCTTGAGCGTGTTGAGGTTGACAGTGGCCCAATCCAGATTGGCTCCGGCATTGAAGTCAGCGCTGAGGGATTCGAGATCTTCTCCGATCTTGAGCGAATCGCGCGTAGGTGTGCCTTCTTCCAGCATTCGCTGAGAGAAGCTGGCCGTGCCGGGAGCGCCGGCGGGATCAGAGGCGTAGCCGCTATCAACCAGAAGACTAAAGTTCACCACGGGCGCGGAGTGCCGCTCAGCCAGAACAACTTTTAGTCCGTTGGAGAGCGTTGCCTTTTGCATCGGCGGCAGCTTGAGTGACTCAGGCGCGCCCAGCGCAGGCTCTTTGGAGCGATCTAATTTACCTTCAGCCTGCAGGTTGGCAGGATAAGGCTGGACTTCCAGATTGTAGTCGCCGTCGCTGAGCCAATCATTGGCCGCTTTTTTTACTGAAGCAACAGTCGCTGCTTTGACGCGCTCAAGATAAACGCGATAACAATCCGGATTGCCGGTGAAGGTCTGGCAGCGGGCAAGCAAATCACTCGTGCCGCCGAACCCGCCAATGCGCTCCACAATGCGCACATAATTCCCTAAGATGCGTGTCTTGGCCAGTTGCAGTTCGTTTTCTGTAGGACCGTTCTTGAGGAAATTCTGCAGCTCCTCATTGGCCTCTTTTTCAGATCGCGCGAAGTTGTCTGCGGTTTTTTGTGCGTCCTGGTCTGGCTTGGCGGTGAGGATGATATTAAATTGTCCGGCGATTTCATTGGTGTCATCAAAGGAAATAGCGCCCGTGGCAACCTGATCTTTGTACACCAGGCGCTTGTACAGCCGTGACGTTTTTCCGCCACCCAGAATTTGCGCTACAAGATCAAGCTGCGCTTCTTCTGGCGATCCATATTGAGGCACATTCCATGTGCGATAAAACCTTGCTTGAGGTACGCGATCTTGCACGACACCTCTGTGCGAACCGGTGCGCTTGGCGACCCATGCCTCCTGCTTGGCGATGGGCGGGCCGGGAGGAATTTCGCCATAATATTTTTCTACTTTTTGGTGTGCTTCTTCTGGAGTAATGTCGCCGGCGATGACCAGCGTGGTATTGTTGGGACCATAGTATGTCTTGAACCACTCGTGCACGTCGTTAAGCGAAGCAGCATCAAGGTCAGCCATCTCGCCAATTACCGTCCATGAATAAGGATGGCCTACCGGATACGTATTTTTAGCGAGCAGCTCTTCTGTCACGCCATAAGGCTGGTTCTCATCCTGGCGTTTTTCGTTCTGCACCACGCCGCGCTGCAGATCAAGCTTCTTCTGGTCGAGCACGGGAAGCAAGTGTCCCATGCGGTCGCTCTCTGCAAACAGGACATAATCAAGCATGGAAGCCGGCACGTTCTCAAAATAATTTGTGCGATCGTTATTGGTCGTGCCATTGAGATTGGTCGCGCCAATCGCTTCCATCGGCTGGATGTAGGTATGGTTGAAATTTTCGCTGCCGCTGAACATCAGGTGTTCAAACAGGTGAGCGAACCCGGTCTTGCCCGGCCTCTCATTCTTTGAGCCAACGTGGTACCAGGTATTCACCGCCACAATAGGCGCTTTGTGATCTTCATGCACCAGCAACGTCAGCCCATTCTTCAAGACAAATTTGGTGTATTTAATATCGGGGATAGGAATGTTGACGGCGTTGGTTGCAGACTTGGTGGCCGACGCTGTAGCTTTGGGCGCTGTTTTTTGCTTGGCCTCAGTTTGGGCCTGCGCAGCCAGGGGAAGAGAAACGTAACTCATGGCCGCCGCAGCCAGCACTAGGCTGGCGATTCTACGTATGAACGTGCTTTTCAAAGATGCCTCCACAAAGAAATTGAACTTTTTCACCGGCTAGGAGCCGGGGCCTCGGGCGATCCAGAGCGAACTCAAGGTTTGCGTCTTTCCAGCCGTGTTCTTGCCATGCTTTCTGTGGCGCTGCAAAACACTGCGTGGAAACGTATTTTTAAGTTCGGGGGACTTGCGCAATCATAACAGGATTGGCTGGCAGAGTTCATCCCGGTAAGGCTGTTTTTGCTGAAAACAAGAATCTTTTCTAACGATTACCCGCCTGCCGCGTCTAAAATCAACGTAAGAGTGTATGCGGGCTGCGCTAACTCAAATCTAGAGTTGCTGTGTCCCCGATCCGTAGAAGAGAGGCTCTTTAGGTGTCCTGTCCGATGACATCCTTTACGAAACGTCCGGGACATCCCTTACACTCGCCCGCAGCTACCGGCTGGCAATTGCCCAAACAAGAGCGTCGCTAGGCGCGTCTGAAAATAGCCCGGCAGGAACTGCCTGGTTGGCGTACCCCCAAAAACACCAGTCCCGCCAGGGACGGCTGAACTCAATCCTCATCCATAAAATCTGCGTGCCGTTGAGAATGGTTTTCCATTCATCATCAAACCGCATCCTTTTTTGTGATGCCGGGGCTGATTCAGAATGTATCGAATGCTTGCGGGGTACATGCCGCTCGGGGTACATCAATACCTAAAATATTTAGCCCAAACTGGCGAATCTCTCGACAAAAGCCTTCTGCTCCAAAGTATCCGGAACAGGGCAACCCCGCGCGTCCTGAACTAAACCCCCAGGCCTGATTGCAAGTGAAGCCAAGCCGAACCAGCACTGAGCATAATAATAAGGATGAGCGTCCGATTCCGGCGCGGCAGTGGATGGCTACGGAATTACCTTCCTTTACTCTGGCTGCTATCTGCTCCACAAACTGCTTGAACCGAGAAATGTCTCCCGGCAAGCCACGATCATCAATCGGGAAATTATGATACTCAACGCCGCAAGCGCGGCATTCTTCCTGCTCCAGCAACAAGTCCAATTCCTTCATTTCATTTTTTGTGAGCATGGAGATAAGAACATCAACCCCGGAATTTTTCAGCCGTCGCAGATCATCGCCAAGCCAGTCTCCACCGCGTGGACGCGCAGCAATGGCCAGCCGATAGAACTTCGCATTGATCCAATAGAGTGACAGGCTTTCCTACCTCCGGTTCCTTTCGGGCCCCGGTTGGTCCGGCGAAGACTTCAATTTCCGTCCCAAAGACTTTGCAGACACAAATTCTCGGTTCGTAGGGCCGCGTTAAGAGGGCAAAAGTCCTGGACTTCAGCCCCGGTAAAAAATCCGACGGGATACACCAATTCTGAAATTGCGCTAGCTCAAATGGCAAATCTCTCGACAAAAGCCTTCTGCTCCAAGGTGTCTCCGGAACTGGGCAACCACGCGCTCATGAACTAACGACCACGCTTGGTGAAGCCGAGCCAACACTGGACATAATAATAAAGATGAGTATCCAGATGTTTTGACTGCAAAATGTTTCCGCTAATGCCGGTTTACACAATTCGAAACTAGAAAAAAGTTAATCAAGAATAGGTATTCCATTTCGGAACAAATCAAACATGCGTAGAGCTATAACCAAAACTCAAATGATTCTTTATATATCTTGCTTTAGGGATTGAATATATGGGGGGTTGATGTATATAGACTAAAAAACATTTCATGAAACAAAAAATATTTTTATATATTTTAAATTTATTTTTAATTCTGTTTTGGTACTCATTTCTAAATTCAAGAAATAATCCACTGTTAAGTTGATCTTTGTAACTTCTCATCTAATTTACATGCAGGAGGTATTACTATGACGCGTTTCAAACTGTCGAGAGCTATCTGCGCTCTCGTTCTCGGAGTGGTCTCACTGGGCAGCGTTTCCCAGCTTGCTCAGGCCACTGTCTGTAAGGTACACATAGCGGCGGGATGCACATGCACAGTGAATACCGACTGCTCATTGGATTGCACTTGCACTGTTGGCTAAATTAACTTGTTCTGCCCGGAATACCCGGGCAGAACGCTTAGCATGCCTAAAATTCAGGGAAAGGCCCTCAAATGACAAGCCTTCGTGTCCTTTTACTAGTCATATCGATGCCTATTGCAGCACAACTAGGAGTTGCGCAGGCTCAAACCTCCTCGCACCGGCAAAATCCTCCTGCAGTTTTCACCGTCAATGCACCCATTAAGAATTTATTGGAGGGCTATCACACTTGGACCCATCGTCGCCTGGGATCAGCTTCACCCGATATGATAAAGACGTATATGCCATTTATTGATGTGTACTCACCATCAGGTGTCTCGATCTATCACGGCATAGGTTCAGCCAAAAATGCCGCATTCATCCATGCCCTTCCAGGCAACATCCCACATGGAAAGGCGGCGCAGACGGATGCTCGACCTACGCTCCAGGAAGCCATCGATATGTTTCCTGAATTGGCGACCTACAAGATCAAGCCGGATTCCGGGAATATTTACACAATATTTGCTGTGACTTTTCCTGATAATGAGCAGTGCAAAGCGCAAAACGAAGCAATGGATCAATTCAAGGCACGAGCGCAAAGTGCCGGCCTTCGCGTGATTGAGGTCAAAATTCTCAAGTGAGGTTAATCGTAAATGGATTCGAAGGTTAAATGTCGTCAGCATGCCGTGCGATATACATTGATCATATTGCTATTTTCGTCGTTGTGGATTTTCGGATGTAAACAATCGGAAGGAAATAGAGGAGTATTGATCTCAGCTAAGTTTCCGTTATATTCCTATGTGCACGCTCGTTTGAATGAACATTCCGGGGAACACTTGAACTTTCCGCTATTGGCCATTTACGACCGGTCTGGCGCTCTCATTTACTCCGGCTACGATGTGAGTGAAAACATGCAGTTACTGGCAGACCTCCCTGGCAAAATCAGTAATTTGCAATCGAAACCGGGGGCTGCGAATCTTGCGGTGGCAGTCGAGGAAATCCCGGATTTCAAGACGCGGAAAACTGAGATATTGAATAGCCGTAAAAACACTGTTGTTTCTACCTTTCTGCAGGAATGCGACGCCTGTTCCTTTCAGGAAGAAGCTTTGCAAAGCGCCGAGCCTCAACTGCTGAGAAGCGGCATCAATGTGTTAGTTATCCATCTTTTAAAGTCCAAACAATGAGGCTCTCATTGTTGAAGTCTGACGTTAGAATCTCAAAATTGCGTTCTGGTTACCTCTACCGGGGAAGATCCCTATGATCATGCGGGAATCGCGGCGCTTTCTTCGGAGCAGTCCGCTTTTAAGCCTATCTGGCACTATGGTTCTGGCTTTGGGTATAGGGATTTCTTCGTTGGCGCTGACTTTGATCCTGGCATTTTCTTCGCTCACTTATTCCGGGATGCGCTCTGCCGGCTATGCAACCATTGCCGAAGAAACACAAGGCGGAGGCTCCGTACAGGTATCATGGCGCAGACTGGATGAATTGCGCGCGCCGCTCGGGCAGGATACGACTCTCGCGACTTACAGCACACCGATTTCAACACCCCTTGAAGCTG
>Ga0070741_10008763_pt1 | contig 20064 bp, 20 predicted proteins | sample Coa_R1_4_FD_66440 | JGI IMG/M metagenome (GOLD analysis project Ga0070741, IMG submission 66440) | Surface soil microbial communities from Centralia Pennsylvania, which are recovering from an underground coalmine fire - Coalmine... | ecosystem: Environmental > Terrestrial > Soil > Unclassified ...
GTGATGTCCGATTCATTTTCGATCGAACGCCGCAAGCTGATGCGCGCGTACGGCGCGAAGGTGATCCTGACGCCCGCGGCCGAGCGCGGCACCGGCATGGTGCGCAAGGCCGAGGAACTGGCGAAGAAGCACGGCTGGTTTCTGGCGCGGCAGTTCGAGAACGAAGCCAATCCGGCGTATCACCGCAACACCACGGGACCGGAAATCCTGCGCGATTTCGCCGGGAGGCGACTGGATTACTTCGTCAGCGGCTGGGGCACCGGCGGCACGCTCACCGGCGCGGGCGAAGTGTTGAAGCTGGCGCGGCCGAATATCAAGATCATCGCGACCGAACCCGCCAACGCATCCTTGTTGGCCGGCGGCGAATGGCACCCGCACAAGATCCAGGGCTGGACGCCGGACTTCCTGCCGAACGTTCTGAGCCGCAGCATCGCCGACGAGATCATTCCGATCGACGAAACGCTGGCGCGCGACGCCGCGCGGCGTCTGGCGCAGGAAGAAGGCATTTTCTGCGGCATTTCGTCGGGCGCCACGGTCACCGCCGCGCTGGAAGCCGCCAAGAAAGCGCCGCAAGGTTCCGCATTGCTCGCGATGCTTCCCGACACCGGCGAGCGCTATCTTTCGACATTCCTGTTCGAGGGGGTGAATGAGGGATCGGACGATGAGTGGCTGAGCCGGCAAACGTGAGCAAGTAGCCCGGATGAAGCGAAGCGACTGCGTTTGCAGGATTGCAAACGCGAACGGCGAAGCCGGCCCGCAGGGTGAGCGACAGGGATGTCGCGAATCAATCCGGGATCTCCGCACGAACATCCCGGATTTCGGCGCTGCGCGCCTGCATCCGGACCACGCGGAACGCCGGTGCATCTTGCGCGGTCGAATTTGCTCTCCCATTGGAGTCGTCCGTCATGCACCGCCACCTGTTCGTGTTGCTCGCCTTGTTCTCCGCTGCGGGCGTGATGCTCGCGAAACCTTCGCCTGCGGCGAACACGGATTCGGACGATCTCGGCCAATGCCTGATCCGTTCCACCACGCCCGCGGATCGCAAGGTGCTGACACAATGGGCATTCGCCACGCTGGCGCTCGATCCGGATGTTGCGCCGCTGGCGTCCATCAGTTCGGTGCAGCGTGAATCCATCAATCAACAGGCGGGCAGCGTCGTCACCTCGTTGCTGACGGATGCATGCCCGAGGCAAGCGCAGCACGCGTTCGCCAACGGCGGACCGGAAGCGATCCAGAGCGCGTTCGAAACCTGGGGCCAGTGGGCGATCACCGGCGTGGCTAGCGAACCGCACGTGATGCAGGGCATGGCCGGCCTGCTGCAATACATCGACATCGGCAAGCTGATGATGCTGGCGCCCGTGGGCTGAGCCACGCTATGCGGGCTCGTCATTCCGGCGCAGGCCGGAATCCAGTTTTTCTGCTCTTCCGTAGCCCGGATGGAGCGAAGAGGAATCCGGGATCTTTTCGCCAAGCCTCCGGATTCCGGCGCTACGCGCCTGCATCCGGGCTACGCTGGCTGAGCCACGCTATGCGGGCTCGTCATTCCGGCGCAGGCCGGAATCCAGCTTTTCTGCTCTTCCGTAGCCCGGATGGAGCGCAGCGGAATCCCGGGCCTGTCGCGCAACATGTTCTACGAGCCGGATTTTGCGACCGCCGATGTGCTCTGCGGTTTTCTCAGCGCAGGATAGTCGAGCCAACCGGACGTTGGCGAGACCGTCATGCCGGCGCAATGGCTTTGGTTACTTTCCCCGAAAGGAAAGTAACCCGCTCGCCCGGGAGGCGAGCGGAAAAAGACATGGATGTCGATACATCATGCGCGATAGCGCAGCTTGGAGGGGATAAAGCCACTGGATGCCGGCCTGCGCCGGCATGACGAACTAAAAAGCGCGCTTAAGCGCCACCACCGCATTCAAACCGCCAAACGCGAACGCGTTCGACAGCGCGGCGCGCACTTTGCGTTCGCGTGCGGTGTTCGGTACGTAATCCAGGTCGCATTCCGGATCTGGATCTAGGAAGTTGGCCGTGGGCGGCACAACTTGATCGCGCAACGCACCGATCGCGGCGATCAACTCGATCGCCCCGGCGGCGCCGAGCGCGTGGCCGTGCACGGACTTGGTGGAGGACACGGCCAGCGAATCCGCGTGTTCGCCGAACACTTTCCGTATCGCGCGCGTTTCGGTGGGATCGTTGGCAGGCGTCGCGGTGCCGTGCGCGTTGATGTAGTCGATCTCGTCCGCGTTCAAGCCCGCATCGTCCAGCGCGGCCTGGATGGCGCTCGCTGCGCCGGTATCCGACGGCAGCACGATATCGCCGGCATCGGCCGACATTCCTGCGCCAGCGAATTCCGCAAGGATTTCCGCGCCGCGCGCGCGCGCGTGATCGAAATCCTCCAGCACGTACATGCCGGCGCCCTCGCCGAGCACCAGACCGCGGCGCTGCTTGCAGAATGGCCGGCAGGTGTCGTCGGCCAGCACGCGCATCGCTTCCCACGCGCGCAGCACGCCCAGCGTGATGCAGGCTTCGGTGCCGCCGGCCAGCGCGACATCGCTCGAGCCGCCGCGCACTAGCGCGAATGCCGCTGCGAGCGCGTGATTGGCCGAGGCGCAGGCGCTGGACGTGACGAAGGTCGGGCCGGTGAGGCCGAGTTCGATCGAAACCTGCGAGGCCGGCGCGCTCATCATGCGCCTCACGATCGACAGCGGATGCATGCGCGGGTTGCCTTCGCCGTACAGGCGTTTCGAACATTCGCCGTTGGTCTGCTCGCCGCCGGTGCCGGTGCCGACCACGCAGGCCGCGCGCGTGCGCAGATTCTCGTCGGCGGAAAAGTCGAGGCCCGATTGCAGAACCGCTTCGCGCGCGGCGATCAGTGCGAATTGCGACACACGATCCAGCAGCAGCAGCTTCTTTTCGTCGAAGTGCTGCAGCGGATCGTAATCGCGCACTTGTGCGGCCACGCGCACGCGCAAGGTTGGATCGTCGAAACCGGAAAGTGGCGCGATAGCGCTGCGGCCCTCGCGCATGCCTTGCCAGACTTCTCCCGCGTTGCGGCCGAGCGCGCAGACTGCGCCCATGCCCGTGATCACGACGCGGCGGCTCATCGCGTCAGCCGGAAGCGGGCGGGCTCGGGGGTGGCGCCGCGGGCGGCGGATTCGTAGTTTGTTCCGCCAGCAGTTTCCGTACCGTTTCCACCAGTCCGCGCACCGACTCGGTATCGAAATTCGGATCGCGATCGGGCATCTGGATCTTGTAGTGATCCTCGATCTCGAAAATTATCTGGATCGCGTCCAACGATGCGATCTGCAAATCCTTCAGGGTCGAATCGAGCGTGATCTTCGACACGTCGATGTTGGCTTCCTTGGCGATGATGCCGAACACCGTCTGCTGCACGTCTTCGCTCATGGGCCGCTCCTGTTTCGCGTGCCTCGCCAGTATGCCAGCCGACGGGAGTTTGCGTTTCGGGAAAACAACGGTTCGGATCACGCGGCAGCAGCTGCGGCCAGGCCTGCGAACTCGCGGGGAGCGGCCAGCACGCGCGCGAAGAAATCCGCCGAGCGGGCGATCACCTGGTCGCGCTCGCCGTCCACGGTGATCATGTGGTAGCTGTTCGTGAGCAGCACCGTTTCGGTCGGCGCAGAGACACGCCGCTCGATCAGCCGCACGTTGCGCGCGCTGGCGATGTCGTCGTCGGCCGAATGCATGATCAGGCAGGGCGCGCGCACCTTGTGCAGAAACGGCCGCACGTTCCAGACCAGCTTGTGGAACTCCGCCAGCGAGGGCCAGGGGTTGCCAGGCAAGCCGCCGGTTTCGCTCATTCCCGCGAACATCGCGCCGGCGATGCGCTGACGCACGCGCTCGTCCTTGATGCCGTATGGAAAGCTTTCCATGAAGCGGCGCTGCTTGAATAGTCCGAACCCGCAAACGAGCGGCAGCATGAAGGACAGCCGGGCAAGTTTGGGAATGGTCCAGCCGTCGTAGAAAAATGTGCTGCCGTACAGCGCCAGCCCGCGCACCGCCTGCGGACGGTCGATCGCTAGTTGCAGCGCCAGCACCGAGCCCATCGACAGGCCGCCCACGAACAGGTGGTCGACTTCGCGCAGCAATCGATCCGCCGCTTCGGAAACGCTGCGGCGCCAGTCGCGCCAGCCGGTTTTCAGCAGATCGGATTCGGAACCGCAGTGTCCGGCGAGCTGCATGCCGTAAACGGTGTAGCCCGCGCGGTGCAGGCCCTTGCCGACGAAGCGCATCTCCGCGGGCGTGCCGGTGAGGCCGTGGATCAGCAGCACGCCTGCGCGTCCGCCGCGCAACAGAAAATCCGCCTGCTTGATCATCGATTGCGTCATGGCGCGCAGCTTCACCGTAGCCACGCGAGTGTGGTGCAAATCCCTTTCGGCGAGGTTTCGCCGTCACGCGGCGAGAACGCCGGTTGACGCAAGGTTCAGCCTGCCAGCTTCGCCTTGACCTTCTGCGACAACGCGCCGAAATCGGCACGGCCGGCGGCGCGCTCCTTCAGCAGCGCCATTACCTTGCCCATATCGCGCGGCGAAGCCGCGCCGGAATCGGCGATGGCGGAAGCGATCAGCGCGTCGATTTCGGATTCCGACAACTGCGCCGGCAGATAGGACTCGATCACGCCGATTTCGTAGCGTTCCTGCGCGGCGAGGTCCTCGCGCTGCGCGGCTTCGTACTGCGCGACAGAATCGCGGCGCTGCTTCAGCATCTTCTCCAGCACGTGCAGCACCTGCGTGTCGTCGAGCTGGATACGCTCGTCCACCTCGCGCTGCTTGATCGCGGCCTGCACCAGCCGGATCGCGCCCAGCCGCTGCTTGTCGCCGGATTTCATCGCGGCTTTCATGTCGTCGGTGAGGCGGGTTTTCAGGGCGCTCATCGCACTCGCTCCTCGAATCGTGGGCCACAAAAGCAAACGGCCGGCGTCGCGTTGGCGAGCCGGCCGCTGATGCGCGTTGCGCGGGTTCTCAGTACAGCCGTTCGCGGCGCGTCACTTCGCGCGACAGGCGGCGCAGATGGCGCTTCACCGCGGCGGCGCGCTTGCGCTTGCGTTCCTGGGTCGGCTTCTCGTAGAACTCGCGCTTGCGGGTTTCGGCGAGCACGCCGGCCTTCTCGCAGGTGCGCTTGAAGCGGCGCAGGGCGATTTCGAAGGGTTCGTTCTCGCGAACCTTGACGCTGGGCATATCGGCTCCACAGTGGTTAGACTGCCCGGACCCGTGCGGGCGAGCCGCGAAGTATAGCGTGTCCCAAGCTACGTTTTCAAAGCCCGTGCTGGGCATCGAATCCTCCTGCGACGAGACCGGGGTGGCGGTCTGGCAGGCCGGCCGCGGGCTGCTGGCGCACAGTCTCTACTCGCAGGTAGACCTGCACGCCGAATACGGCGGCGTGGTGCCCGAACTGGCCAGCCGCGACCACGTCCGCAAGCTGCTGCCGCTGCTGCACCAGACCTTGGACGAAGCAGGGTTGACCGTGCGCGACCTGGGCGGGGTGGCTTATACCTCCGGTCCGGGTTTGATCGGAGCCCTGCTGGTCGGGGCCTCGCTGGCGCGCGCGCTGGCTTGGGTGCTCGAGATCCCGGCGATCGGCGTGCATCACATGGAAGGGCATTTGTTGGCGCCGCTGCTTGAAGAGCCTGCACCAGGCGCTGAGCCATTGGCGCCTCCGTTCGTGGCGCTGCTGGTTTCGGGCGGACATTCGATGCTGGTCGGTGTGGAAGCGATCGGCCGCTACCGAATTCTCGGCGACACGCTGGACGATGCGGCGGGCGAGGCCTTCGACAAGACGGCGAAATTGATGGGCCTGCCATATCCGGGCGGGCCGCACTTGGCGAAGGCTGCCGAGTCCGGTCGGCCCGATGCGTACAAGTTCTCGCGGCCGATGACCGACCGGCCCGGACTGGATTTCAGTTTCTCCGGCTTGAAAACGCAGGTGCTGCTGGCCTGGCGCGATTCGGATCAGTCCGAACAGACGCGCGCCGACATCGCGCGCGGATTCGAGGATGCGATCGTCGAAACGCTCGCCATCAAATGCCGCCGTGCGCTGGCGCAAACCGGCTACGACAAGCTGGTGGTCGCCGGCGGCGTGGGCGCCAACAGAAAACTGCGCGCGCAATTGGCCGAAGCGGGTGCGCGCGAGGGTTTCCATACTTATTTCCCGCGCCTGGTGTTCTGCACGGACAACGGCGCGATGATTGCGCTGGCCGGTGCGCTGAGATTGGCGGCAGGACAGGTCGAGAGCGCGGAGATTCGCGTGAGGCCGAGGTGGGATCTGGAATCGTTGCCGGTGGTGGGCTGAACATGGACATCGTCTTCATCGAAGGCCTCACCATCGAAACCACGATCGGCATCTACGACTGGGAGCGGCGCGTGCGACAGCCGGTGACGCTGGATGTGGAGATGGCGTTCGACAACGCGAAACCTGCGGCCAGCGAACTGATCGCGGACGCGCTGGATTACAAACGGGTGTCGAAACGATTGATCGCCTTCGTCGAAGCATCGCAATTCCAGTTGATCGAAACGCTAGCCGAACACTGCGCGCAGATCCTGCGCGAGGAATTCGGTGTGGCATGGCTGCGCTTGAAGTTGTCCAAGCCCGGCGCAGTGCGTGGCGCGAAATCAGTGGGAGTTGTCATAGAACGCGGCACGCGGCCGGCCTGAGATGCACCGCTTCCATCTCAGCCTCGGCTCCAATCTCGAACCGGAAAAACATCTGCACGCGGCGCTGCGCGAACTGCGCGCGCGTTTCGGTGACCTGAGGGTCTCGCCGGTGTACGAATCCGCGGCGGTGGGTTTCGAAGGGCCACCCTTCTGGAATCTCGCGGTCAGCTTGCAAGCCGATCTGGAACCCGAAGCGTTGAACGAATGGCTGCATGCGCTGGAAGCGCGTGAGGGCCGCATGCGCGGAGGGCCTCGTTATGCGGACCGCACGCTGGATATCGATATCGTAGCGATCGACGACCGTGCGACCGAGCGTCCCGAATTGTGCGAAGCCTTCGTGTTGGCTCCGCTCAATGAAATCGCGTCCGGGCTGGTCGAGCGGCGAAGCGGTGAGACGATCGGAGCATTGTGGACGGGTATTACAAAAACCAAGCCGGACGAATTGCCACGGCGGCTCGATATCGACCTGCGCGCGGATTGAAGGATTACAACCCGGCCTCGCGCGCCAACTGATCCAGCCTGATCCGCTTCGCGGGAATTTCGATGCTGCGCGACGCGGCTTCAACAAAATCAATCTCGTGCGAGAACATCGCGATCGCGGTGCGCGCCACCTGTCGTGTGTCGAACCACGCGTAGGTGCCGACTCCGGCCGCGCCCACCAGCGGCAGCATGCGCGATAACGCGGTGCCCAACGCGCGTTGCGAGAGTTTGACCCCGATCCTCTCGGCGATCGTACGCAGAGCCTGCGCGGTGGCGTGGCGCACGATGAAGCGCTCGCCCGCGCGCACCACCAGGTCGCGCACCGCCTGCGCGGCGGTGTGCTTGAAAAGGCAGTAGAGCATCTGCTCGCGCGTGATCGTCGAAGACTGTCCGTAGGCCGCGGCGATGTCGGCCACCATCTTCGCCTGGATCTTCCAGATCGCCACCAGCTCCGGCAGCACGGTCATCCAGCCCAAGGGCCCCGGCGGCAGCGACAGCGAAGCCGAAGCGATGAAGGCGCGGCGGCGCGCTGCGGCCGCGATCGCTTCGGCGCGCATGCGCGGCGAAACCGAAGGCGGTTCGACGCTGCGCGGGATCTCGCCGAGAAAGTTGAGGATGGTGCGCGCGATGCCGCTGCTATCGGAAGGCGCTGCGATGGCGGTCGTGGTGGCTGCATTCATGGCGATCGATCCGGCGATATGCAATCCAATCTGGCAGGTCGCGGCTCAAGAGGACATGAATATCGCGTCAAATCGACAGTCCTCTGCCGCCGTCCACACGCAGGATCTGGCCGGTGACGTAGTTCGCATCCCGCAACAACCACAGCACCGCACCGGCGATATCCTGCGGCGAGCCCTGCCGCTTCAAGGCGGAACGCTGCAAGATCGTTGCCATCGTTTCGTCCTTGATCGGCTGCTCGGACCACAGCACGTTGCCTGGCGCCACGCCGTTGACGCGCACGTCCGGGCCAAGTTCCTGCGCCAACGCCAGCGTCGCCATCGCCAGCGCGGCCTTGCTCATGCAATAGGCCGTGTAATCCGGCAGCGGGTGCAGCGCGTAGATGTCGATGATGTTGACGATGCTGCCGCGCGAACGTTGCAGGTGCGTTGCAGCGGCTTGCGCCAGCAGCAGCGGCGCGCGCGCGTTCGTCGCAAAAAACTCGTCGCACTGCTGCGCGGTGATCGTGCCGAATGGTGTGGGATGGAACATGGCGGCATTGTTGACCAGCGCATCGAGCTTGCCGAAACGTGCGACCGTGTCTTCGACCAGTTGCGGCAAGCGCGCGCTGTCGGTGAGATCGGCTTGCAGTGCCAGCGTAGAATTTTTACGCGCCGATTCCAGTTCGGCGATCAGCGCATCCAGTTCCGCGCGTGAGCTGCGATAGTGCAGGGCGACGTCGTAGCGGGCGCTGTGCAAGGCGCGCGCGATCACCGCACCGACGCGCCGCGCCGCGCCGGTGATCAGAACAACCGGATTTTCGCTTTGTGCATTCATGCATTCGTCCTTGCACGCTATGCTGCGGGATTCGCGCACCTGCCGCAATCACCGAACCGATCTTGAGCACGGACCTCCCTCCACCCGACGCCGAAGAACTGGCGCATTCGCAGAAACTTTCGTCGCTGATCAGCGAGGAGATCGCGGCCTCCGGTCCGATGCCGTTCTCGCGCTTCATGGAGCGCTGCCTGTACGCGCCCGGCCTGGGCTATTACAGCGCCGGCAAGCTGAAATTTGGCGAGGGCGGGGATTTCGTCACGGCGCCGGAACTGGGCGCGCTGTTCGCGCGCTGTGTCGCGCAGGCGCTGGCTCCCGCGTTGCGCGCGTGCGGAGAAGCTGCGGTCCTGTTCGAACTGGGCGGCGGCAGCGGCGCGTTCGCTCGCGATTGCCTGCGACAACTGCAAGCACTGGACGCTCTGCCGCAACATTACTGGCTGCTGGAACCGAGTGCGGACTTGCGCGAGCGCCAGCGCGCATCGCTGCGCGAGTCACTTTCTCAGGAACTGTTCGCGCGCATCGAATGGCTGGATCGCCCGTCGCAACAAGCTTGGTCGGGCGTGCTGTTCGCCAACGAAGTGCTGGACGCGTTGCCGGTGACGCGGTTCGCGATCACCGACGGCGAGGTATTCGAGGAGCACGTCGCGCTGGATGCGCAGGGCGGGTTCACGCGCATCGATCGTCCGGCCGATGCGCTGGTCGCGGGCGCTGTGCGGCACGTGCAACGCCAGCTCGGCGCATTCGTGGACGGCTATCGTTCCGAAGCGCTACCGCAATTGCCGTGGTGGATCGAGGCGATCACGCAGAACATGCAGCGCGGCGCGGCACTGTTCGTGGATTACGGTTATCCGCGCCGCGAGTTCTACCTGCCCGAGCGCCGCGACGGCACGCTGGTGTGTCATTACCGTCATCGCGCGCACGACGATCCGCTGCGGTATCCGGGATTGCAGGACATCACCGCGTTCGTGGATTTCACCGCGCTGGCCGAAGCGGGCGACGCCTGCGGTTTCGAGCGCGTCGGCTACTCACCGCAGGCCGCGTTTCTGATCGCCGCGGGTCTGGAAACCGCATTCGCGGAAAGTTACGCCGCGACGGACGACGAAGCCGCGCGTTACGCGCTCGCGAATCAGGTGAAACGATTGACGTTGCCGGGCGAAATGGGCGAGCGCTTCCAGATGATGCTGTTCGCGCGCGGCCTCGACGCGCCAGAATTGTTCGCGCCGCTGATGGAAGCGGATCGCAGCGAGCGATTGTGACAATGGATTGTCATTCCGGGGCCGCCGCGGCTTCATCACGGCGGAACCCGGAATCTCGCTTTTCGAAAAAGCAGATTGCAAAGTCCATCCATGGACTTTGCCCTTCGGGCCAACCTTCGGTTGTCCAAATTCGTTCCAGACGAATTTGTCCGGATCGTGGCTCCGCCACGTCCGGAATGACGGCTAGGATGAAATTTGCGGTTTCGGCACCTTCGAAATCGCCTCGATCCGCGCGCGACGCATCGCCTCGCCGATCTGCGTGCCCTGCAACCCTTGTTCGACGAAGGGCTGCGACGTGACGGATGCCGCGGCGGCGCGCGTGGCGCGCAAGTAATCGGCTTGCGGATATGCGTCGTGCTCGTGCTGCAAGCGCCCACGCTTGTCGGCGGTGCAGGTCAGCAGAAACGGTTCGAGCCGCGAAAGCCGGCGTAGCGCATCGAAGGCCAGCAGCAAATCCAGCACCGTGGAGGGTTTCAGTTCCAGCGCACGGTGCGCGTCGAGATGATGGCGGCAGGTCAGTTCCGCCAGTTGCGCGTGCTCGGCGGGCACGCGCAGGCGTTCCGACAATGCGCGCACCGGCGCCAGTCCGCGATGCTCGTGCGCGATATGGCTCGGCAGAACGTCCGCGGGCGTCAGCGCCTTGCCGAGATCATGCGTCAACGCGCAGTAGCCGACCAGATCGTTACCGGGCGCGAGTTTCGCCGCCTGATCCAGCACCAATTCCAAATGCACGCCGCAGTCGACTTCCGGATGGTGTTGCGGCGATTGCGGCACGCCGTATAGCGCGTCGATTTCCGGAAACAACACGCGCAGCGCGCCACAGGCTCGCAGGGTTTGCAGGAAGGCGGAAGGCCGCGGTTCGCAGAGCGCCTTGCGCGTCTCGGCCCACACGCGCTCCGGCACCAGGTGTTCCACTTCACCGTTCGCCACCATCTCGCGCATCAGCGCCATCGTTTCTTCGGCGACGCGGAAACCGAGCGGTGCGAATCTCGCCATGAAACGCGCCACGCGCAGCACGCGCACAGGATCCTCGACGAAAGCCGGCGAAACGTGCCGCAGCACGCGCTGGTGCAAATCCTTTTCGCCGCGAAAAGGATCAACCAGCGTGCCATGTTCGTCGCGCGCCATCGCATTGATGGTGAGATCGCGGCGCGCAAGGTCCTGCTCCAGCGTGACATCCGGCGATGCCTGCATCTCGAAGCCGTGATAGCCGCGGCCGGACTTGCGCTCGGTACGCGCCAGCGCGTATTCCTCTTTCGTTTGCGGATGCAGGAAAACCGGGAAGTCCTTGCCCACAGGCATGTAGCCGAGCTCGAGCATTTCCTCCGGCGTGGCGCCCACCACCACGTAATCGCGATCGCCGTGTGCGCGGCCCAGCAGCTCGTCGCGCACCACGCCGCCGACTTCGTAGATTTTCATGCGGCGATTCTGACAGCGAAAACGCGCGGACGCTCGATCCACCGTTTTGCGTCACGCCTCCGTTGTGCCGCCTTCAGCGCACGTCTTCGTATGCGTGCCGCACGTTGTCGCGCTGGCTGGCGCGCGCCTCGTTCATGCGCTGCTCGCGAGGATTCGGCGAAAGCAGTTCCGGCAGCAGCGTTTCGAAGCGGCGCGGCGTGATGCCCAGCTCCGCCAGGCCGTCCCGCATTCCGACCGCATCCAGTTTCAACGATCTGAAATTGTCGCGCGAGAAGGGTTTGCCTGGAATCAATTCCGCGGTGCACGCCTGTAGCCAGCCCAGCATGTCGGGCAGCGGCAGCACCGCGCGGCGCAGGTGAGCGGCATCGCGGATCATTCGCACGATTCGCAGCAGCGTGTAAATATCCGGCCCGGACAACTCATAGAGGTGGCCGATGCTGCTGCGCTCTGTCAGACAACGCATGATCGCGGCGCAGACGTCGCCCACGTAAACCGGCGCGATCTTCGCCTGCGGGCGCGCCAGCGGCAGCACCGGCGAAAGCTTCAGCAGTTTATGGAAGCGCGACACCAGCCCGTCTCCCGCGCCGTACACGATGGTCGGACGGAAAATCGTCCAGTCGAGGCCGGAATTCTTCACCAGTGTTTCCGCCTCGCCGCGCGTCTTCAGATATTTCGAAACATCGTTGCCGGCGTTGATCGAACTCATCTGCAGCAATCGCGCGATCCCGGCCTCGCGACAGGCGGCGATCGCGGTGGCGGTGAGGTCCACGTGCGCGTGCGCAAAACGCGCGTGTCCGGTTTCGTTCAAGATGCCGACCAGGTTCAGCACGGCATCATGGCCGGCGAACTCGCGCACCAGCGCCGCGCGCTCGTAGACGTCCGTGCTGACGATGCGCACCGAGGGCAACACGAACAACGCGCGGTGCCTCTCGCGGTTGCGCGAGAGCACGGTGATCCGATAGCCGTCCGCCGCGAGCTTGGGCACGAGGTGACCGCCGATGAACCCGGTGCCGCCGAGGATTGCGATACGTTGCGTTTTCATCACTGCGCTCAATGTGCGTTGCGGGTTGCGGTGGTACTCGATGCGGGGATGGGCGACGCGGACGCTGCCGTTGCGGGCGCCTTGGCGGTGCGCCCGGCGTCATTCGCGTCCAGATGGCAGACGACCTGCTTGCGCGGAACAGTGCGGCCGGGCTCGTACACTGTGCCGATCGGGGGCATCCGCGAGGAGACCGGCAGCGCGTCACCATGCAGGCGCCAGTCGTACATCGTGGTGAACGACAACACGCGCGCGACGTATTCGCGGGTCTCCTGGTACGGAATCGTCGCGATGAAGACGTCGGGTTCCAGGCTGCCGCGTGCATCCACCCAGCGCTGCACGGACAGCGGGCCCGCGTTGTAGGCCGCGCTCGCCAACCAGGGACTGCCGTCGAAGCGCAACGCCATCGCGGCCAGGTAACGCGCACCCAGCGGGATGTTGACGTCCGGATCGAACAGATCGTTCGCCACGTCGTAAGGCAAACCGCTTTCGCGCGCGAGCTGGGCCGCGGTTCCGGGCAGCAATTGCATCAGGCCGTACGCGCCTGCGCCGGAACGCGCGTCGGTCTGCCAGGCGCTCTCGGCGCGGATGATCGCGAACGCCCAGGCCGGATCGATGCCGGCGTTGCGCGCGGATGCGATCACATCGTCCTTGTCGGCCAGCGGAAAACGCTGCTCGTACAGGCGCAGGTCGTCTTCGTTGCCGAACGCGAACACCGCGCGGTCGTACCAGGCGCGCCGCCATGCCAAACCCGCGGCGGCGCGTTGGTCGGCATCGGGCAACGCGGCGAAGGCCCGATTCCATTCGCGCCGCGCCGGTTGCAGCATGTCCAGCGCGAAGAATTCGAAGGCACGTGCGAAACCGGGTGCGTCCAATACGCGCTGTTGCGCGACCGGATCGTCCACCAGTTGTTCCGGGCAGATGCTGTAAGGCAGGCCGGCGCGGTCGGCGGCGAGGAAACCGTAGTACGTCGCTTGTTGCGCCAGCGCCGCGTACTTCGCGCGCGCCTCGTCCGCGTGTCCCATTTTTTCCGCCACGCGTGCCTGCCAGTAACGCCATTCGTCATGCTGCATCTCGTCGGGCGTCAACGCCGCGATCGCGCTTTGCGCGGCGTTCCAGTCGCGATTCGCCAGCCCCACGCGCACGCGCCATTCGCGCGTGGCGTCGGTTTGCGCCGCCGGCGGCAATGAGGCGAGTTTCGCCAGCGCATCCGGCTCGAAATCCGTGGCGCTGTACAACGCCAGCGCGTTGAGGATGCGATCGCGCTGCTCACTGTCGAAAGCGTAACGCGCCGACAACTTGTTCCAGAAGGTTTGCGCGTCATTGCTGTGGCGATGCGCGTACCGGCGGAGGGCGATCGTCAACGCCTGCCGTGAGCGTGCATCATCCGGAACCGTGTCCGCCTGAGACAGCAACGCGGCCGGATCGCGCAGCGCCTTCGCCAGCCGGCGAGCGGCATTTTGCCGATCCGGCGGCAGCCACGCCGCGGATTGCTCGATGGTGGACGGCGTGTCGGCTTCCGCCGCGTGATCGATGCGTTCCCAAATTCGCGTTGGCGTCAGCAGCCCCTGCGCGGCTGCGGCCTGCAGCACCGGATCGCATTCGCCCGGCAGCTTCGCTTCGTCCCAGAGCGCCGCCAAGTCCCGTTGAAAATCGAGCTTTGCGCCCTGCGCAAGCTGCGCTTGCAAGGCATCGCAGGTCAGCGCATCGCCCATGCCCGGTTTGTAGAAAGCGAGAAAACCATTCCAGTCGTGCTGCTGCGCCAGCCACTGCAATTCTTCGCGGCGCAGATCGTCGGCGGGAATCAGATCGAAATAGCGCGCCAGATACGCTTGCACCTCGCCGCGATCGGCGTGCGCGATATCGCGTTCCAGTGCGGCCGCTTCGAGATACGGGTAGAGCGGGTAGGTTTCGAGTCCGCCCGCCAGCGGCCGCCAATCCCGGCCCGCATAGGCGGCCGCATAAGCGGCACGAAACGCGTCGCGCTGTTGTTGCAGATCGTCCGCCCGTGCGGCGCCTGCGCAAATCAGCAAGAGGAGCAGGCAAGCGACGCCGCGCAGCGGCTGCGCGATCCTGCGCGGCATCGTACGAATGGGCGCTGCGTTCATCGCCTCCGATTCTAGATGATACCCTCGCGCGATACGCGAATTGGCGCATCAGCGCGTCGGATGCGCGCGATGATCACGCGCTCTGCTGCGCGGATGAAAGCACGGCCACGGGCAGGCGTATCTGCGCGGCCAGCGGCAGGTGATCGGAAAACGCATCCGGCAGCGTCCACATGCGTTCGATGTGGATGCCTCGCGAGACCAGGATGTGATCGATCGCGCGCTGCGGCCGCCAGCTCGGAAAAGTCGGTGTGGTTTCGAGCGGCTCGGCCAGCGCGGTGCGCGCGAACAGCACGCGCAGTTCCAGACTGTCCGGATCGCAATTCAGATCGCCCATCAACACCGCATGCGGATGGCTCGAAAGCAGTTCGGCGATAAAGGCGAGTTGCCGCAGCCGCGCCTGCGGCCCCAGCGAAAGGTGCGCGACCGCGACCGTCAGCGCTTCCGGGCCGCTGCCGTAGCGCGCGATCAGCACGCCGCGTCCGCGGCCGGGCAGCGGATAGTCCAGCACTTCGGCCGGGGGCAGGCGGCTGATCAGGCCGTTGGCGGAATGCGCCACGCGCGATACGCGGCGATTGGGTTGATGACTCCAGTACGGCAAGCCCGCGGCCTCCGCGAGGTACTGGGTTTGATTGAGAAACCCGCTTCGCATGCTGCCGGCATCGGCCTCCTGCAAGCCGATCACGTCGAACTGCGCGATCTCGCGCGCGAGTTTGTCCAGATTGCTGCGCTTGTGCTTGCCGGGCAGCACGGCGCTCCAGCTTCGCGTCACGTATTCGTGGTAGCGCCCCACGCTGGCGCCGGCCAGGATGTTGCAACTCAGCAGGCGCAGCGTGGATGCGTCGCTCGATGCGGAAAGATCAGCGGTCACCGGCGCAAGCCTAGCATCGTGCCGATGAACGCAAATGCGAAATCCATTCCCTTCGGAACAACGAGGCAATCACGTCGCCGCTACTGCTTGTGCGATTGCTCTTCCTGCTGCACCAGCCAGAGGCCCAGTCGATCCAGTTCCTGGAAGCTGCTGATCTCCGCGCTGCGGTAATCGGCCACCACCGGTGCGTCGGGCGAATCGTTTTGCAGACGGCCGACGACGAGCGTCGGCGTTTCGTCGATGCCCCAGCCTTGTTCGATCTTCAGATTCGCCGCCATTTCCGCGTCGGTTTGCGGAGACTTGGCGGCATCGAGGAACTTCTGCCTATCCACGCCGTGGCTGGCATAGAAATCCGCCAGATCCTCCAGCGAGTTCAGCGGATAATGCTCCTGCATCGCCTTGAACAGCGCATCGTGCGTGGATTGCAAGGCACCGAGTTTCGCCGCCGCGTAGAACGCACGCGCATAGGGCTCCCACGTATCACTGAAAACCGCGGGCATGTAGCGCACCTGCACGTCTTTCGGCAGCTTGGCGCGCAACTGATCGAAGTACGGCGCGAATTCCGCGCAGTGCGGGCAGGCGTAGGAGAACACTTCCACGATCACCACCGGGCCGGTCGCCTTCTCGCCCGCTTGCGCGAGGCGCACGTACTGCTTGCCCTCGGTGAAGGTGCCCGTCGTCTTCGCCGCAGATGAAGACGAGGCCGGCGCCGAAACCGGAGCGCCGTCGGTGTCGTTGTGCGCCGAGCAGGCTGCCGTCAGCAGCAAACCCGTTGCCAGCAACACGCCCGGAATGAAACGCCGCGCGTTCATTGCTTCAATGCAGCGGCTTCGCGTGCGACCAGATATTGCGTCAGCTGCACCACCTGCTCCGGGCCGCCCGCGGACGCCATGTCATAGCGCCACTTGCCGTTGACAATCATGGTTGGTGTGCCGGTCACGCCGTAGGCCTGCACCAGCGCGTCGGCGCGTTTCATCTTGGTGTTCACCGCGAAGGAGTCGGCGGTCGCGATGAAGTCCGCGGGTTTCACCCCGTACTTCGCATACCACTTGGCGATGTCGTTGATGTCGGGCAACGGATTCTTCAACCGGTTCGTGGCGGCGTCGTAGGTCGCAAGCTCGCCACCGGGCGAATGGATCGCCTTGAACATCGCATCATGCGTCTTGGCTTCGACGCCCAGCGCCTGCGCGGCGTAGAACGCGCGCTGGAACACCGGAAAGTCTTCCACCGGATTGAACGACACCGGCAGGTAATCCATGTACGCGGTCGGTGGCAGCGATTTCGCGATACGGTCGGCGTACGGCAGAAACCGCCAGCAGACCGGGCACGCATAGGAAAACACTTCCGTCACTTCGACCCTGGACGGATCGGGCGTCGGCTGCGGCGTGTCGATGCGGAAGTAGTTCTTGCCTTCGACCCACTGCGTGCTGGACGCCGGTGCTTGCGCGAAGGCTGCGTCGCTCAACGCGAACGCGGCAAGAAGAAGGATCACGCGTGGGATCATCGCGATTTACCTCTGATCAGAGAACTCGAAGCGCAGTTTCCGCGGGCGCGGCTGAATGATGGACAAGCATTCGGCCGTGTTTGTTTCCGGCAGGGAGATCAGACCGGCCGGCCATATCCGCTCTTTCGTTTCAGTGCTTGCCGCTGCTCGCAGAGCTTGCAGGCGTCGCCGGTTGCGGCGCGCCGTTGGCCGGAGCCGGCGCCACGCTCGAACTGTTCGGTTGCGGCGCGCTGGCCGCTGCTGCCGGATGCGCCGTTTCGCTGTTCGGCGCCGGCGCGGCTTCCGGACCGGCCACCTGCTCGCCCGGCTGTGCGGTGTGCAAACCTTCGACGTAACTCGCCACCGCTTCGATGTCGGCCTTGCTCAGGCGCTGCGCGATCGCCGGCATGATCTGCGCGTGCTGCTCGTCGCCCCAGGTCGTGCCATCGTGCCACGCCTGCAGCGTCTTCTGCACGTAATCGGCATGCTGGCCCGCGAGTTGCGGATAGATCGCGCCCGGATTGCCGTGGCCGTCCGGACCGTGGCATGCCATGCATGCGGGAATGCCGCGCGACGCATCGCCCTCGCGATACAGCTTGCCGCCGGGCACCGCTAACGCCTGATCGGAGACGCCGGGGAGCGATTCCTTGCCGGCGAAGTACGCGCCGATGTCGTGCATGTCCTGCGGCGACAGCGGCGCGGCCATGCCCTGCATGATCGAGTTCTGCCGCTCGCCGCTCTTGAACTTCATCAATTGCGTGACGATGTACTGCTCGTTCTCGCCCGCGAGTTTCGGATACTGCGGATCGCTCGAGTTGCCGTCCATGCCGTGACAGGCGCCGCAGGCGGCGGCCTTGCCTTGGCCCGCGGTCGCATCGCCGGGCTTCACCGGCGTGGCTTCCAGTTGCGCGAACTGCGCGGCCGCGCCGCTGCTCGCGCTCGATGCCGGCGCAGCGGTAGTCGATGCCGCGGCCGGGCTGCTGGAACTGGCGCTCATCGGCGTTTTCACCGGCGTGTTGATGTGCTGGTTGGAGCTCTGTGGCGTCTTGGGTGCCGTCGCATACGATTGCGGGGGCGCGGTCGGCTGCGGCGGGGTCGGCTTTTTCGCGGTGCTGAGTTGCGCGGAAGCTGCGCCTGCGAAAGCGAGCACGGCGACGAAGGCAAGCGGTTGCCGGAAACGCATAGAATCATTCTCCCGCGCGGATGGCGAACCGGCCACGGCCGGCCATAAACTGCGGAATTATCCCCGCACGCCGAAAAACGGTCAAACTCATGGCCGAACCCGACAATCCATTGCGCGGTGCGCGTTTCATCCTCGCCGCGCACGAGCCGCGCCAATTGCCGGAAGACGCCGGCGTGGAAATCGCTTTTGCCGGCATATCCAACGCCGGCAAGTCCAGCGCGCTAAATGCGCTGGTGGGACACGCTGCGCTGGCGCGCACTTCGAAGACGCCCGGCCGCACGCAGCAGATCGTGGTGTTCGAATTGCCGCACGGCGCGCGGCTGATGGACCTGCCGGGCTACGGCTACGCCAAGGTGCCGGCGAGCATGCGCGAACACTGGCGCCAGGCGATCGATGCGTATCTGCGCAAGCGCAAATCGTTGCGCGGGTTGGTGCTGATCGCCGATGTGCGGCACGCGCTGAAGGAATACGACAGGCTGATGCTGCGTTTCTGCAAGGACATCGATTTACCCTGCATCGTGCTGCTCAGCAAGGCCGACAAGCTGTCGCGCGCGCAGGCGCTGGCCGCGCAACGCAAGGTGCAGGGCGAGATCGCGAAGATCGGATCGAGCGAAGAAAAGACGGCGCTGCGCGCCGGCACGATCCTGTTCTCGGCGGCCACCGGCGCCGGTGTGGAAGAGGCGCGCGCGGCGGCAATGGAACTGCTAGGGATGCCGGAAGCCTGATTGCAAACCGCCGTGGGTGGCCCCATTGTTCCGCGTCTGCCCGCGACGTAAGGAACCGCGCATGTCCGGCCCCAGCCACGTCGAGAAGACGCCCATCGAGCATCGTGCGCAGCTCGTCGATTACCTCGCGAGCGGCGGCAAGCCGCGCGAACAATGGCGTATCGGCACCGAGCACGAGAAGTTTGTGTTCCGCACCGATGATTTGCGGCCGCCGCCGTACGAAGGCGAGCGCGGCATCCGCGCGCTGTTGGAAGGCATGGCGCGCTGCGGCTGGGAACTGGTGCGCGAACACGACCTGCCGATCGCGCTTTCGCGCGGCATGGCTTCGGTGACACTGGAACCCGCGGGCCAACTCGAACTCTCCGGCGCGCCGGTCGAAACCATCCACGACACCTGCTGCGAGGTGCACGAGCACCTGGAAGACGTGCGCGAGGCGTCGGAAAAACTCGGGCTGGGAATTCTCGGCATGGGCTTCCAGCCCAAGTGGCGGCGCGACGAAATGCCGTGGATGCCGAAAGGCCGCTACAAGATCATGCGCGAATACATGCCCAAGGTCGGCAAGCTGGGCCTCGACATGATGACGCGCACCTGCACGGTTCAGGTCAATCTCGACTTCGCCGACGAAGCGGACATGGTGAAGAAGTTTCGCGTCTCGCTGGCGCTGCAGCCGGTCGCCACCGCGCTGTTCGCCGATTCGCCGTTCACCGAAGGCAAGCCCAACGGCTATCTCAGTTACCGCTCGCACATCTGGGAAGACACCGATCCGCATCGCACCGGCATGCTGGATTTCGTGTTCGCAGACGGTTTCGGTTTCGAGCGCTACGTGGATTATCTGCTGGACGTGCCGATGTACTTCGTCTATCGCAAGGGCGAATACATCGACGCAGCGGGCTTGTCGTTCCGCGATTTCCTGGACGGCAAGTTATCAGTTCTGCCGGGCGAGAAGCCGACGCTGCGCGACTGGTCGGATCACATGACCACCGCGTTTCCGGAAGTGCGCTTGAAAAAGTATCTGGAAATGCGCGGCGCCGACGGCGGCCCGTGGAACCGGCTGTGCGCGCTGCCGGCATTCTGGGTGGGGTTGCTTTACGACGATGAAGCGCTGGATGCCGCGTGGGATCTGGTGAAGGACTTCACGATGGCCGAGCGCAACGCGCTGCGCGACGGCGTGCCCAAGCACGCGCTAAAACTTCCTTTCCGCGGCGCCACCGTGCGCGAGCTGGCATTGGAAGCGCTGAAAATCGCCGGCAACGGCCTCAAGCGCCGCGCCCGCACCAACATCAGCGGTGCCGACGAAACCCTGTTCCTGCAACCGCTGATCGAATTCGCAGAAGCCAACCAGACACCGGC
>Ga0070741_10008764_pt1 | contig 20064 bp, 23 predicted proteins | sample Coa_R1_4_FD_66440 | JGI IMG/M metagenome (GOLD analysis project Ga0070741, IMG submission 66440) | Surface soil microbial communities from Centralia Pennsylvania, which are recovering from an underground coalmine fire - Coalmine... | ecosystem: Environmental > Terrestrial > Soil > Unclassified ...
GGACGTCCTAGACCGCATGACCAACGGCCATCCGGCTAACCGGCTCGACGACCTCTTGCCCTGGAACTGGACGCCGGCTGCCTGACCCCGTGTCAGGAATGGACGCTTACCCGAGCAGCGACCGCCAAAAGGTGGCCAACCCCACAGCGCGGGATAGCCATTTAGCGGCGGCGCTGGCGCCGAGGCCGCTCCGTCCGGAGCAGCGTCAGCTTTTGGTAGCTACTGGAGTCGGCAGCATCTCTCCGCAGGCGCGTGCCACGTCGGAATCGGTCGTCTTGCTGCCGGGCATGAGTGCAAACCGGCTCTTTTCGACGATCGTGCCGCGCTCCCATGAACTCGACTTGGCGAGCGCCGCAACCTGCGCCGCGCCGTCGGCCTGGGCGGCGGAACCGTTCGGCGCAGATCGGCGCCAGTGACGCGACGACAGCGTCGCGGGCCGAGCCACCCGGCTGCTGGCGGGCACTGCCACCAGTCACTCAGCCTCCCCAGGTGAAGCCGACGATCGCACAGGAGCACGGCGCCGCCGACGCCACCCCATAGACTGGGCCTTGTGTTGGCTGGAACTTGCATGGCAGATCCTTTCACGGCCGGCTTGCGGCCGTCATGTCGCCGCCCGCAGGATTGCGTAGCCGGCGATCAACAGGATGAGAAAAAAGCGGAAACAGAACGGGCGGGGCGAGCCAGCCGCGCATCGGTGACCTCGCGAATTGGGGCGGGAGTGCACGGACCTCTCAGCCATCGCAAGCCGACGCTTGGTGGGCGATGCTACAAGATCCGTACACTGTACAGGTGGGCGCGCGTCCAGTGGCGAGTTGATGGAACTCAGGAGGGACTGCCAGCCTGGACGTGACTCAGGCGGACCGTCCGTTCATGGTCCTCACGCCACGAGGTTCGGCTCGGCCAGTGGCCAAGCTGCACGAGTTCGCAGTCGGGATCAGCAGGCACCCGACTCCGCAGCCCGGGCCTCGAGTTGCCGCCGGGAGTCTCCAATGACCATGCTCAGCATCCGTCACAAGACGACCTATCGCTATCGTGAGCTGGTGCAGCTGGGGCCGCACCGCCTGATGCTGCGGCCGCGCGAAGGCCACGACTTGCGCCTGCTCTCCTCCCAGCTCGACGTGTTGCCTGCGGCAACGCTGTCATGGACCAACGACGTATTCAGCAACGCTGTCACCACGGCGAATTTCTCCGATCTGACCGAGCGGCTGACGATCGAAAGCCTGGCCGTCGTCGAGCTCGCCGCCGGGCCGTGGCCGGTGTTCGATATCGCGGCCTCGGCCGTCCGCTATCCGTTCGACTATTCCGACGACGAGAGGACCGACCTCGGCGCGCTGGCGCAGCCGCATTATCCCGATCCGCTGGCCAGGCTGGCTGACTGGGCGCGCGGCTTCGTACGCAGCCAGGGGACCGACACGCTGGCGCTTCTGAAGGACTTGGCTGCTGGCGTCGCAGCAGCGATCTCCTACCAAAGTCGAGACCAAGAGGGCACCCAATCTCCGGTGCAGACGCTCGGCCGCGGGTGGGGGTCGTGCCGCGACATCGCCGTGCTGTTCGCCGAGGCGGCACGCACCTTGGGCTTCGGAGCGCGCCTGATCTCGGGCTACCTGTACAATCCCGATCGCCCGCTCCCTGCGGCCACCTCCGAGGGAGGCTCGACGCATGCCTGGGCGGAGATTTTCCTGCCGGGCGCAGGCTGGATCACCTTTGATCCGACCAACCGCGCGGTCGGCGGCCATAATCTCATTCCCGTCGCGGTCGGCCGCATCATCGACCAGGTGATGCCGATGACGGGGACGTTTGTCGGCACAAGCGATGCCTACCAGGGTATGTCGGTCGAGGTTCAGGTGACGTCCTAACGCGCGTGCGACCGTGCTTCAGCCTGGTGTCGCGGGGTCGATCCAGTCGATGGTTTCTACTGTGCCCCACAACGTCGCCCCGGTGGCCGCAAGAGAGGCCAGCGCGGCAATCAGGGCGACCACGAGCGCGATCCCATCCTCTTCCAGGTAGGCCAACGCCAGCAGCATGATGACCAGCGCCGGAAGGATGTGGCTGAAAGGCACAGGGGAGATCAACGAGAGGCCCAACAGGAGCATCACGGCGCCCGTCAGCCGTTTGGTGGTTTCGAAGGGAGTGCGCCAGCGCGGGCGCACCAGCCGTTCGATCCACTCGAGCCGAGGTGCGACGATGCCAATGATCCGCGCCAGCCTCTCGACGCCGATTTGCTTGCGCACAATCAGGCGCGGCAGAGCGGCGACGTCGTGACCGAGCATCATCTGGACCGCGGGCCAGGCAATCAGCACGCCCATAACGGTGGAGGCGCCCGGAATGAACGCGATAACGGCCATCATAAAGAGGGTCAGGCCGAACGAACGCTCCCCAAGCTGCTGCATCAGCCAGCCGACCGAGACGCGTGGTTGTTCGGCCCGGTCCAGTATCCTCGCGAGATGGACCGACGTCGGGAGGAAGACTGATGATTCAGCGCGATCCTGGGCCACGGTTCTGAAGCAAGCACTTTGCTCAGTCTGGGGAGCCACGGTTTTAGAGCCTGATGCGGGCAATGCAAGCGGGGCCGTCATTCATGTCGGACGGCACTGGCTTTGGCGGGTCCCTGACGGACGTACGCTCACTCGGAAGACGGCTGCAATCTGATGTCAAGGACCTGAGAATGCCCCATCATCATCTGCTCGTAGCCGTCGGCTCTCCACTCATGACCGGATGCCATTCCATGGCGGCAGCACAGTGTTCGGAAGCGGATCGATGTTAGCGAAAAGCATCGTTTGCCGCGCGGCGGGATACTGGCTAAATCGCCATCCGCTGCGGTGTCGGCCGCACTTTTTCGGCGGCATGGAAGGCGAGCTGCGGTGAAGGGAAGAAACGATCGTCCGTGATGACTCCAAAGATGTCACGACGGTGCACCACGTCAATAGCACCGGGGCGGTCAATAGCGGGACGGCGTCTACTTTCTCTCTTCGTCTTTCCTAAATTTCGACGTTGCTGGGGACAAGTGACAGACGGCCCTCTAACCATGTATCGACACGCCGGCCTCGTGGCCAAATGCGAAGTTGTTGTTGCTGAAGAGATGCAGGGTAAAAAAGAGCAGGGCGGCGGCAAGCACGCCCCAGGCCAGCGCTGTCGCAATTCTTAACTTCGTTCTCTTGTTGTCGACATATTCGCCTTGCAGTAGGGGAATGGCCTGCGGGACTTGCCCCGGCAGCCAGTTTACCAGACGCGCGGCGATGGCCTCCGATTCCGATGCCTTCCAGTCTCCTTCGGGAAGCATCGCAATCGTCACGGCGAAGACCCGAGCCGCTGTCTCTCGGGGCAGGCCCGCCAATCGGGCGGCTTCCTGCCACGGGTCGAAGCCCAGCCGCGTCAACGCGGAAAGAACCGTAAGCGGCCCGCCGACCTGTTCCTCACCGATGGCGGCGAACAGAAACGCGTTATACGGAGAGTAACCGAGGGAGTATTCCGGACGCAAGGTCATGAGGCCTCCTGTTCCACCTGTCGTCGCGGGCGTGGGATACTGCTCTGCCCGCGAGGACAAGAAGCGCCGGGCTTAGAAGCCCAGATCGCCACCGTCAGGCATTCCCTGTGGCACGGTCCTGGACGGTGCTTCCGCCACCATGGCCTCTGTCGTGATCAGCAATCCGGCCACCGATACCGCACCCTGAAGCGCTGCGCGGACGACCTTCGTCGGATCGATGACGCCGGCCTTGATCATGTTGACGTACTCGGCCTTCTGGGCGTCGAAGCCGAAATTGTTGTCTTTCTGGTCGAGCATCCGGCCGGCGACCACGGCGCCGTCGAAGCCGGCGTTCTCGGCGATCTGTCGGACCGGCGCCTGTAGGGCGCGGCGCACGATCTCGATGCCCACCTGCTGGTCATGATTGGTGCCCTTCTTGCCCTCCAGCACGCGGGTCGCATAGAGCAGGGCGGCCCCACCGCCTGCGACAACGCCTTCCTCGACCGCGGCCTTGGTGGCATGCATGGCGTCCTCGACCCTGTCCTTCTTCTCCTTGACCTCGATCTCGGTGGCGCCGCCCACCTTGATGATGGCCACGCCGCCGGCCAGCTTGGCCAGCCTTTCCTGCAGCTTTTCGCGGTCGTAGTCCGAGCTCGTCTCCTCGATCTGCGCCTTCAGCTGGCCGACCCGGTTCTCGATGTCCTTCTTCTTGCCGGCGCCGTCGATGACGACGGTGTTTTCTTTGTCGATGCGAACTTTCTTGGCTGTGCCCAGCATGTCCAGGGTCACATTCTCGAGCTTGATGCCGAGATCCTCGCTGATCTCCTGGCCGGCGGTCAGGATTGCGATGTCCTCCAGCATGGCCTTGCGGCGGTCGCCGAAGCCCGGCGCCTTGACGGCTGCGACCTTGAGCCCCCCGCGCAGCTTGTTGACGACCAGCGTGGCCAGCGCCTCGCCTTCGACGTCCTCGGCCACGATCAGCAGCGGCCGACCCGACTGGGCGACCGCCTCAAGCAGGGGCAGCAGCGCTTGCAGGCCCGACAGCTTCTTCTCGTGGATGAGGATGTAGGGATTCTCGAGCTCGCAGATCATCTTGTCGGCGTTGGTGATGAAATACGGTGAGAGGTAGCCGCGGTCGAACTGCAGGCCTTCGACGACATCCAGCTCGGTCTCGAAGCTCTTGGCCTCCTCGACCGTGATCACGCCCTCGTTGCCAACCTTGTCCATCGCCTTGGCGATCATGTCGCCGATAGCCCGGTCGCCGTTGGCCGACACCGTGCCGACTTGGGCGATCTCTGCGCTGGTCGAGACCTGCTTGGAGCGGCTCTTCAGCTCTTCCATCACCCATTCGGCAGCGAGGTCGATGCCGCGCTTGAGGTCCATGGGATTCATGCCTGCGGCCACCGACTTGGCTCCTTCGCGCACGATCGCCTGAGCGAGCACGGTCGCCGTGGTCGTGCCATCGCCGGCGCTCTCAGACGTCCGGGTCGCCACCTCTCGCACAAGCTGAGCGCCCATGTTCTCGAACTTGTCGGAAAGCTCGACCTCCTTGGCGACGGTGACGCCGTCCTTGGTAATGCGCGGTGCGCCGTAGGATTTGTCGATCAGGACGTTCCGGCCCTTCGGACCGAGCGTGACCTTCACCGAGTCGGCCAGGAGATCGACGCCCCGCATCATGCGGGTGCGGGCATCTCCGCCGAATCGTACTTCTTTTGCTGCCATGATTCTTATTCCTTGTTGTTTGAGCTTTGAGTCTTGAACGGGCCTTACGCCGCCTTCTTGGCGACGGCCGGACTGTCGATGATGCCCATGATGTCCGATTCGCTCATGATCAGGAGATCTTTGCCATCGATCTTGATCTCGGCCCCGGACCACTTGCCGAACAGGATGCGGTCGCCTGGCTTGACGTCGAGCGGCACCACCGTGCCCTTGTCGTCGCGGGCACCAGGACCGACGGCAACGATCTCGCCCTCCATTGGCTTCTCCTGCGCGGTGTCGGGTATGATGATCCCACCCGTCGTCTTGCCTTCGGCGGCGACGCGGCGAATGAGCACGCGATCGTGCAGCGGCCTGAATTTCATGGCATTTCACTCCAAATTTTCGGGGCGTTGGGAGGCGGGCGCTCGGCACTCGCGATACAACAGCTGGTAGAGAGATGGTGATGCTTGACCAGCGCACAAGCGACATCTGCTCGAAATGACGCAAGCGCGACACTTTTCGGCCGTCACGGGCAGAATAGGTCCTAGTCCCGTTCGTCCGCCTCCACGAGGGCGGCCCATTCCAAGGGATCGATGGCCACGACCTGATGCTGGCCGCCTGTCACCGAGAGGGCGGGCAGATGCAGCAGCGTCGCCGAGCGGCGCCAAGCCAAGAAGGACAGGCCGGGAATCTGCTCTTCCTCGATGACAAGTCGATAGGTTCCGGCTGGCTGCGTCGTCTCCAGAGCAGCGAGAACGAAGGGATGCCGGAACGTGGTCGCGATCTCACTGCTGCGCATGCGGGTCATTATGGGCTCCATCTCCAGGCAGGGGTAGCGCCGAGACCAAGCTCGCCACTGATGAGGTCGAATCGGTCCTTGAGCCAGGGTGTGCTCATTGTTGCGGCGCTTCTTGCCAGACCTTTATCGTTCTCCTCGCCGTCGCCGTTGTCCTTGAGTGTGGCCGTCAGCTCATCGCCCCGCCGGTCCCAATGAGATAAAAGTGAACCTCCGGTTTTATCGCGCCGGTCTCCCTAGGGAGTGAGGTTGCGTCCGTCCATTAGGATGTCGACCTCACGCTGAGCAGCCTCCTTCTTGATGTTGTACTTCTTCACGATCTCGCCGATGAGCTGATCGTTGGTGGTGATGTTGGTCAGGTCCCGCTTGGAGAATTTAGTCCACTTGCGGGCGATCTCATTGAGAGCATCCTCCCGGTCTGGATTGGTTGTGGACGAATGGCTGCTTGTGCCCGTTGTCATGTTTTTCTCCTCGTCCTCAAGTGGCCGCTGTCTGCGTCGACCGATCGTCGTTCGAATGGCCCTTCCCACAGATGGTGCCGATGCGCCCCATTGTGAGGGGCAGGGTCAGTCCTATTTCTCGCCAGTCCCGGCCGAAAGCATTGGACATCGCTGCGGACAGCGCGACGCAAACGTCGGCCTCACACGACCGACGAGCTGATTAGTCTCGACCCGCATCAAGGGGCCGCCGCGGGAGTTCTCCGACCGAACATGTATTTGACCTTTTCCACGCGAGGTAGCAGCTCGGCGACAAGCTTGCCGAACCGACCATATCCGACGACCAGAACCCTCGGCCGGTCCTTGGATGCGGGTCGGGCACAGCGTGGCGTGCTCCGGGAAACCGAGCGGCCAATCGCGGCTGCGATCACTGCCAGAGCGGGAACGCAAAACATAGAGAGGATGGAAGACACGAGGATCGTTTGCACCAATTGACGTCGAGCAAGCCCTCTCGGGAAGCATCAGGTCGCTCGAGTGCGTTCTTGTTCAAGCGTCGAAGCGCGCTTCCAGTAGATCCAGCTCACGCACGAGCTTATCGGCTGTCTCGCTGCCAATCAGTTGTGACCGCAGCATCCGGAAGATCACGGTGCGCTCGGCTGTGACCGCTGCCATCCGCATCGTCCGTTCCGCGTCTTCGCGCTCTCTCACGAGAGTTGCCGCTTCTCCTTCTCGTGAGCGGGCCTCGATGCGGGTGCGATAGAAGTCCATGACACGCGCGGCTGCTGCTATGTATACGTCGGCATTCCTGCGGCCGGCAGCAAGCGTATGCTGGACACGCTCGATCTCGGCAATCGCGGCTTCGGCCGCGGCGACCCGTGCCCGATCTTCCTCTGCCTGATAGGAGGGGTCGGCCGGCATCTCAAATCCCCGCAGCAGCAGCGGCAAGCCAATGCTGGCGGCGACGAGCGACACGATGATCACCCCCATCGCCAGGAAAATAGCAAGGTTCCGAGCCGGGAAGGGAGAGCCATCATTGAGCACGATCGGCAATGTCAGAACGCCGGCCAGAGTGATGGCGCCGCGAATGCCCGCCAGTGACGTGACCGCCACGAGCCGCCAATTTGGCCCCTGGGCTTTCGAACCATGAAGCCTGGCCTTGAAAATAGTGAGACTGAGCGACACCCAGACCCAGACGAAGCGGAGCATGACCAGGCCGATGTAGATCGCCAGGACATAGACCAGCAGCCACCATGGCTCACGATGCCCGGTCAACCGGACTGTTTCGGCCGCCGGCTCCAGGATCGAGGGCATCTGCTCTCCCAGAAGGACGAAGATGATGCCGTTCGCAACGAACTGGATCGTGTCCCATACCGTATTCTGCCGCATTCGGGTCACGGCCATTGACCGGCCTGACGCCTCGACAAAGCTCATGGTCAGGCCGGCTGCCACTGCCGCGAGAATCCCCGAGCAATGGAGGAACTCGGCGAGCAGGTAGGATGCGAATGGGAGAAGGAGGCTGATCAGAATTTGCGATCCGCTCTCCTCACCGATACGGCGGGCAATCCACTCCTTGCCCCTCGCCGTCAGCCACGTAATGCCGAAGCCGACCGCAATGCCGCCGAGCGCGACCCAAACGAAATTGAGCGCGGCCTCGGGGAGAGAGAACGCGCCCGTCAGCGCAGCGGCAATCGCGAAACGGAGGCAGACGAGACCGGATGCGTCGTTGAGAAGTGACTCTCCCTCCAAAATGTGCATCAGGCGTTTGGGGATGGGCACACGTGCGGCGATGGCCGACACCGCGATCGGATCGGTTGGAGATATCACCGCCGCCAGCGCGAAGGCGACGGTCAGGGGCATTGCGGGGATCATCCAGTGCACGAAGAGGCCGATACCGACCACCGTCAGGAAGACGAGGCCGAGCGCGAGCTCCAGGACCGTCGCTCGGTCCTTCAGCAACTCCTCGTTTGGAATGCGCCAACCGTCGAGGAACAGCAGGGGCGGAATGAAGAGAAGGAAGAATATCTCCGGGTCGAGGTCGACGCGGAGATTGGAAACAGATCCAATCATTCCGCCCAACGCGATCTGGACGAGCGGTCGGGGAATCGGAAGTGGCAGCATCCGTGACACGAAACCACTCACCACTACCGCCACCAGGAGAATAAGAACGATTGTAATGGTTTCCACAGCGCAGCCTTGTTCTTGCGAGAGTTGTCCTGATATCTGCGAGGTCAGCGTGGCGCTGTGGCATTCGCACGCGCGCAGCCTCAGGCCATAGCGGTCTAGGATGGTGACGACGCCGCGACTATAGCGGATCAAGCCCGTCAGCTGCAGGTCAGGGTTCGGCAGTCAAGGCGCTCATTTTCCCGCCGAGTCCAGCCTGGTCGGTACCAGACGGTATATGTCCGGTATGTCGCATGGCACTGCTTCAAGACAAGGACGAGACGATTCGGCGGCAGGAGCTCTTGAACTCGGGAATGCCATCACAGGCTGTTGAACCACCTGCAGATAATCGTCGCCCTGCTGTCACTGCAAGGCCGCCGAGAAGTCAACGCCGAGGCCGCGTCGCCCTGGCCGCAGCGGCCAACCGCGTGCGTGCGAGAGCGCACCTCACCGGCACCTCCAGTCCATGGACGATACGCCCACCGTCGAACTCAAGCGATATCTTGACGAACTCTGTCGAGACCATGCAGCGATGTCGTTGTCGGAACAGCGCCCGGATCAGCGCATCGTCGTCGACGCGATCGACCGGAGGCTGCCAGCGACCACGGACTCGTACCCCTTCCCGTTCGGCAATCGCCGAAGACCGGAAAGACCGATTGTGGCACGCAGTCCTTGAAGACCGAGTTCAGACGGACCACATGACGATAACGCGAGAGCTCTCGACCATCCCAGGCCGACGTTTCTCTGGGAATGCCAGCTCTCCGGAGACAATCATGTTCGGTTTTCAGGGCGGCGAAGCCGCGGACATCGTGGCACGCAAAGCGGGCTACATGAAGGACGCCCAGCAAAAATGGAAGTTCCTGACGAACTTTGATTGCTCGACGATCAAGACCAGGGGCCAGTTGAGCTCCATGATCCAAACGCGGTCCAGCATCTCGGCGGAACAGGCGGACCGGGATGTCGACGCCTGGATGCAAGGAAAGCAATTCTGACGGCGCATCTTGGGGGTTCGCCCTCGTCTCACGGGCCCCTCCCACGAGGGCTCGCCAGGAGTCCACGCTATGAATATCCTCAAACCCAAAGACACGCCGCCTCCGACCGAAGAAGCAATCGGCCAGATGGCCCAGTACGGTATCACGTGTGTCCCCGTCGACTACTTCTACTTCAGGGAATTCCGCTATACCAGATTTGCCGATGCGCTGGCTGAGGCGCAACGGCAGGCTGAGCGGGATGTCTTGACCACGCAAATGCGCTGACGGCGCTCGCCCTACATCGCTCGAGAATCCGCCGGTGTTGCAGCGTTGCAGCCAGCAGCGATTTTCTTCTTGCTGCCAGACAGGAACGCCATGCACGAACACTTGAAGATTGCCGATGATGAGAGGTTGCGCATGATCATCGCCGATGTGCTCGGAATATCGACCCATAAGGTACTGGCGAAAGCGGCGCTCGGGTTGGACCTGCATGCCACCAGCCTGGATTTAATGGAAATAGTTGTGGGCGTAGAAGAGGCTTTTCAACTGGTGATTCACGACCGTGAAGTGGCCGAATTGGTCTTCGTTGCCGATTTCGAATCGCTGATCCGTCGACGCCAAGCCGAAGAGGACACGAAAGCGACCCTTCTTCCCACCCGCACCACCCCCGGCCGATGGTCCACTGTCGGGCCTGCGAAATAGCGGGACCAATGTCTTCGATGAGGGTAAGGAGCGTTCCTTACGCCGAGCAGAGGAAGGCGATGAAAGTGGTGATCGAGTTCTACCGTATCCGGGAGGCAGACCACGCGCATGCCATCGTCGGCCGGGAAATCGCGGATGCCACCGATCTCGATGATGCGGTCGAGATCGCTCAGCGCCTTTGAAAACTCTCGATATGCCGCAGCGGCCTGACGCCATGACCATCAGCAATAATGAGGGGCACAAACTCTATTCGGGAAATTTCGACCCTGCTGAGGACTTCTAAAGGCAGCCTTTGTTCGGCCGTGTTGGCATGACATGCTGCAACATGTCTACTCATCCAGCTGAGAGCTACACCGTGTCGTGCGTCCACCCCGAAACGCGTCAGTTCCATGGGGAGAGCTGCGCGACGCTGGAAGACGCGCAGCAGCGGGCGAAAGACCTCCGCACAGCCGGTTATCAGAGCGTCACGATATCGCCGTCGGCCCCCGGGACGCCTTCGTGGCCGAGAAACTGAAAGAAGCGCCCGAGCGATCAGGGCGCCAGCGAGGCTGGCGCCAGCGGGACGCGCATCCCGCCGCGGCCGAATCCAAAGCCGTCGTTTCACGCGCAGAAGAATCCAGTCGTACTCCGTCTACCGGCGAGAATAAAAACGTTGCCGGCGCTTACTTAAGTCCGAGCCGCACCCCTTCTCCGGAGTGCCGCCTGATCATCGATCGGCCCGGCAGCCCAAGCGAGATTTGCGTACGACTTCTTCAAGGACTATGCTTTGGGGTGGAGCTTCCTTGCGACTGCTTTGCGTCCAGGTTCAATGGCTGCAGAAAGTAGTGAAGTGGGGTGGTGGACGTGCGCCTGCTTCTGCTGATTGGCGTCTGACTCTGCGTCAGCTTCGCCGGGGGTGTCCGTGGTCTCGAAAAACAGGACTGTAACGGCCGCAGCTTCCCGGCCGCGCCGGGGGGCGGCGGCATCGTCCCCATCCGGCCCGATAGCGCGCATCGCGCGGCTGATCGTCGGCATCGGCGCCTCGGCGGGCGGCCTCGAGGCCTTTAAAGGCTTTCTGGCGAAGATGCCGCCGGACAGCGGCATGGCCTTTGTGCTCGTCCAGCATCTCAACCCGGATCGTAAGAGCCTACTGCCCGAGTTGATCGCGCGCGAGACCGCCATGCCGGTGCGAGAGGTCGAGGACGGCATGGAAGTTGCGCCCGACGCGGTGTTCATTATGCCGCCCAACGCGACGCTGACCCTGCAGGAGGGCCGATTCAGGCTGGAGCGGCCGGCGCCACCCCGGTCGCTGCGCTATCCGATCGACGCCTTCTTCACTGCGCTCGGCGAGGGCCACGGCGAGCATGCCGTCGGTATCGTGCTCGCCGGGACCGGCAGCGACGGCACGGCCGGTGTGCGCGCGCTCAAGGTGGCTGGCGGCCTGACCCTGGCCCAGGCCGGCTTCGACCACCTGGCGCTGAGCGGCATGCCGCACAATGCCGCCGCCACCGGCCTGGTCGACGATGTCCTGCAGGTCGCTGACATGCCGGCCCGGCTGGTCGAATACGAGCGGCATCTGGCGAGCGTCGCCGGCCTGAAGGACGGCGATGGCGCGCGCGTCGACACGGCCAAGCACCTCGCGGCCATCAGCACCCTGCTGCGCGCCGCGATCGGCCACGATTTCGGTCAGTACAAACAGAATACGCTCAGCCGCCGAGTGCAGCGCCGCATGCAGGTGCTGCAGATCGCCTCGGTGCCGCAATTCATCGAACGGCTGCGCAGCGATCCACCGCAGTTGCAACTGTTGTTCCGCGAGTTCCTGATCGGCGTGACCCAGTTCTTCCGCGACCCGCAGGCGTTCGAAGCGCTGCGCACCACCGGCATCGCCCGCTTGCTGGACGGCCCGGAGATGCGCGACGCGATCCGGATCTGGGTCCCCGGCTGCGCCACCGGCGAGGAGGTCTACTCGATCGCCATCCTGTTGCGCGAGGAGCTGGAACGGCGCGGCAAGGCCAGCGAGATCCAGATCTTCGGCACCGACATCGACGACGCCGCGATCGCGACGGCGCGCGCTGCCCACTATCCGCGCGGCATGCAAGGCATGTCGACCGAGCGCATCGAGCGTTGGTTCGTCAAGAAGGGCGACGGCTATTGCCCGGTCAAGCAGATCCGCGAGATATGCATCTTCTCGGTGCACAACGTGGTCCGCGACCCGCCGTTTTCAAAGCTCGACCTGATCTCCTGCCGTAACCTGATGATCTACTTCGAGCCCGGGCTGCAGGAGCGTGCCATCCGCAGCTTCCACTACGGGCTGAAGCCCGACGGCATTCTGTTCCTCGGTCCCACGGAAGGAATCAACCGCAGCACCAAACTGTTTGCCGTTCTGGACAAGGGCCATCGCGTCTTCCGGCGGCGCGAAACGGATGCGCCGCCGCAGCTGCCCGATTTCCCGCCGGTCGAGCTGCGCCCGCCGGAACTCGCCGCCACCGGTGCGGCGGTGTCGGTCGCGCCGGTCGAGGACCGCATCGACCGCAACGCCCGCCTCGCTCTCGAGAGATATTCGCCGGCTTATGTCGTGATCGACCGGCGCCATGAGGTCCTGCGCTTCTCGGGCGGCGCGATCGGGCGTTACCTCGAGCCGTCTGGCGGGCCGCCGAGCCTCAACCTGTTCTCGCTGCTGCGGCGCAGCCTGCGGCCGGCGGTGCGATCGGCGGTGCAGACGGTCTTCCGCGACCGCCGGAGCGTGTTCGAGGAGCAGGTATCGGTGAAGCTCGACACGGAGAGCCACAACCTGGCCATCGTCGCCGAGCCGTTGGCCGGCACGCGCGAGGACGGCGGCCTCTGCGTCGTCGCCTTCCAGGACCTTGGCGTGCGGCCGCGCCGGCGCGGCGGAAGGTCGAAGCCGGCTGACTCGCTCGACCGGGAGCTGGAGGCCGCCCGGGCGCAGCTGCTGTCACTGACGGTGGAGCTGGAAGCCGCCAACGAGAGTGCTGCGTCGGCCGGCGAGGAGTACCAGTCGGTCAACGAGGAGCTGCAGTCGTCCAACGAGGAGCTCGAGACCGCCAAGGAGGAGATGCAGTCGATCAACGAGGAGCTGCAGACAGTCAATGCCGAGCTGAACGGCAAGAACGACCAGCTCATGCGCACCAACAGCGACCTGCAGAACCTGCTCGACAGCACCGACATCGCCACCCTCTTCCTCGACGCCGACCTGCGAGTTAAGCAATACACGCCGGCCACTACCGTGCTGTTCCACCTGCGCGAGGCTGACCGCGGCCGGCCGCTCGATGAGATCGTCTCACGCATGGCCTACGGCGACCTGCGGGCCGACGTAGAGGGCGTGCTGCGCGATCTCCGCCCGGCCGAGCGTGAGCTGGAACTGGCCGGCCAGGCCGGAACCTTCATCATGCGCATCCGGCCGTACCGCACGATCGAGGGCGCGGTCGACGGCGTGGTCATTACCTTCGTCGGCATCTCGGGCCGTCGCCGGATGGAGGAGATTCTGCGCGAGCATGCCGCGATCGTGCAGTTCTCGCAGGACGCCCTCGTCGGCTTCACCGTGGACGGCGTCATCCGCTCGTGGAACCCCGCCGCCGAGCACCTGCTGGGTTGGACCGCCGTCGAGGCGATCGGCCGGACGATCGACCTGCTCGGCAGCGAGGACCTGCGGCAGGGCGCGAGCGAGCTGGTGCGGCGGGCTCTGGCCGGCGACGCGGTCGGTCCGGTCGAGGCGACGGGCCGTCACCGCGACGGCACGATCCGCGCACTTGAGATCGCCCTGGTCCCAATCGAGGGTGCGGCCGGAACGGTTACAGGCCTTGCGCTCGCGGCCCGCGACATTGCCGACCGCAAGGCCGCCAACGAGCACCGCGCGCTGCTGGTCGCTGAGCTCAGCCATCGGGTCAAGAACGTGCTGGCCACCGTGTCGGCGATTGCGATGCAGACGCTGGGCCGCGGGCCGACGGCGGCAATCGTCCGGCCCTTCATCGACCGGCTGCAAGCGCTGTCGAAGACCCACGACCTGATGACCCGGCACGAGTGGCTCGGCGCCGATCTGTATGAGATCGTCGAAGCGGAGCTGCGGCCCTACCAGGATGCGGCCGGCACGCGCTGGCGCTGCGACGGGCCGCCGGTAACCCTGCCGGCAAAGGCCGCCGTCGCCCTCGCCATGGCCTTCCACGAGCTGGCGACCAATGCCGCCAAGTATGGCGCTTTCTCGGTGCCGAGCGGCCGGCTGGCGATCGCATGGGAGGTGGCGGCACGCGGCGGCGACCGCCGGCTGCGCGTGACCTGGACTGAATCGGGCGGTCCGCCGGTCGCACCTCCTATCAAACCCACGGGGCAGCGCGGCTTCGGCACCCGCCTGATCGCCGACGGCCTGGCCCATCAGCTCGACGGTGAGATTGGGCTCGACTTCGATCCGACAGGGCTGCGCTGCGCGATCGACATCCCGCTGCCGGAGGGCCACCATGACATCCTTTAGCGTGCCGTCCTCCGGAGGGCTGGGCGCGCCCGTCGTCCTGCTCGTCGAGGACGAGATGATGATCGCCATGCTGGTTGAGGACATGCTACGCGATCTCGGCTGCGACGTGATCAAGGCCGGCCACCTGCCGCGCGCCCTCACTCTCGCCAACACTGCCGCGCTCGACGGCGCCATTCTCGACGTCAATATCGACGGCGAGATGGTCTATCCGGTGGCTCGCGCGCTGCGGGCGCGCGGCATTCCGTTCATCTTCTCGAGTGGCTACACCGCTGACATGGTGCCGGCGGAGTTCAACGGTGTTCCCCTGCTGCCCAAGCCGTTCGAGGACTGGACGCTGGGCCCGCTGATGGAAGAGACGTTCGGCCGGGCGAAGCGAAGTTGACCTTCGCCCCCAATTCGAACGGACCGAAAGAGGTCAGGAGCTGCAACACGTCCACCGATCGGCTGTGCAAAGGCAGCCGGCGCAAGCTGGGGGTAGCCCTGGAGCAGTCGTAACCGACGCGGATCTCGATCATGGGGCGCCTGCCGCCTCAATCGCCTTGGCGGCCCGACCGGTCCGAACGAGGCTCACCCTCCACTCCTTGCCGGCGATCAGGCCCGGCCCAGTCAGCGTTGCGCCGTCCCAAGCCAACTGCAGTGAACCCTGGTGCTCCGGCAAGGGGATCACAAGCGCGCCGCCCTCAAGCCTCGCCTCGCCACTCTCGCCGCCGAGAGCATATCTCGCCGTGAACCCGCCGGTCGTGCCGATTTCGAGGCTGACGTCATGATTGTTGGCGTGGCCGACCCACTTGCCGGCGACGTCTTCGAAGCTGGCAATCGATTTCGGGGCAATCGCTGATGTCTGGCCGTGACCGGCGTTGCAAAAACCCACGACGGCCAAGGCGGCGCTGGCCAGCCAGACGGATCTACGCATCGTGCCTCCGAACCTTAACGCTCGTCTTCTCGAAGGGCATCCCTCGCCTCGGCCTCGGTCTCCCTCACAGGGCCCGGCGACGGAAGAGCGCGTGATAGAGCACCAGCAAGACGATAGCCCCGATAACCGCGACGAACATGCTGTAGAGATTGAAGCCCGTCGCTCCCTCGTGGCCAAGGACCGAGGTGAACATAAAGCCGCCGACAAACGCCCCGGCGATCCCCAGCACGATATCGAGGAGAATGCCTTCGCCTGTCTTGTTGACGATCTTGCTGGCAATGAAGCCGGCAATGAGGCCCAGAATGAGCCAGCCGATGATGGTCATGGAAACTCCGATGGAGGAGAAGTGACCGTCAACGCAGACCCGATCGCGTTCGTTGCGCGATCATCGATCCTTTACCGCTGGTGAAGAAGTGGCGCTCGTCGATGCGCGTTAACAGGGTGCAGCGGTCATTTATTCGCGTCGCTTACAGGAAGCGTTGACGGCGCGGCCTGCATCTCGCGGGCTTCCGTGCCAAGGAAGTACCCGATCGCGGCGAGCGGCTGCACGCGGTCGCAGACGATCTTGAGCGTCGCCAGCATCGGCACGGCAAGCAGCGCGCCGGCCACGCCCCACATCCAGTACCAGAACACCAGCGAGATGATGACGAGGACCGGATTGAGCGTGAGCCGCCGCGCCAGGAGTGTCGGCGTGACGATCTCGCCCTCGGCGACGTGGATGGCGAGGTAAATGGCGGCCGGCAGCAGCGCCTGCCAGATCGGGTCGAAGCTGAGCAGGCCGGCCAGCGTCAGGATGGCACCGCAGACCAGGGGCCCCACGAACGGCACGTAGTTCAGCAGGAAGGCGACGCTTGCCCACAGGATGGGGTCGCTCAGGCCGCAGAAGTAGGCAGCGAGGCCCGTCAGCAGGCCAACGGCGAGGTTCATCATCGTGACAATGCCGAGATAGGTAGACACCGTGCGCTGGACCTCGGAGATGATGCCGACCGCCTGCTTCTTGTCGGTGAGGGTCGGCAAGATCTCGACGGTGCGACGCAGGAATGAGTTGCCGGAGACCAGCAGGAAGAACAGCAGGACGACAATGGTCAGCAGCCCCGCGGTGAGCGCCCGGGTGCCGCTGAACAGGAAAGTGCTGAGCGGCGGTCCCTTGACCGCCACGGCGGGCGGCCCGGCGGCATCCTCGGTGATCTTTTCAACGTCGCGAGAGGCCCGCTGCAGGTCGTGTCCGATCGCGGCGAAGCTGGCCAGGCGTGTCTCGAGCCGGGTGAAGCTCTGGGGCGCCTTCGATACCCAACTCGCCGCCGGGCCCGACAGGGCAAAGCCAAGGCTGCACAGGACCGCGATCAGGACCACGATCATGACCAATGCGGCGAGGAAGCGCGGCACGTGCCAGCCGACCAGCGTCTCCGTCGCCGGCTGAAGCACCAGCTTGAGCAGGAAGGCGATGACTATGGGGACGACGATCTCGCCGGTGAGATAGAGGGCGTAGAAGGCCATCAGGGTGAAAATGCCGACCAGCATCAACGCCTTGAGGTCCGTAGGGAGGGGCAGATCCTTGCGCTCGGGAGCTTCCGACACGGGCACCGCCCTCATGTGGCGTCCCCGGGCCAGCGCGGTGCGCGGGCATCGCGGGGTGCCTCGCGCTAACGGCCCCTGCGCAACGGGGGTTGCGCGCGGATGCGCAACGAAAGGCCGCTCCATGGCGTTGTTTGATGGGGCCCGCGTGCTTCAACGCCCTGAACAGCCCCGAAAGGTAATCAAACAATGAGAACGATTTTGCTGGTCGCCGCAGCCGCGGCGGCCTGCGCGGTGACACCTGTCTATGCCGCGACGGGCGCCGAATGCCAGGAGATGTGGACGAAGGCTGACGTCAACAAGGACGGCGTGCTGTCCGACGCGGAGGCCCAGCGCTACGCCGCGGCGATGCGCGTGCACGACGAAAAGGCCAAGGCCGACGGCCAGATCAACGAGGCATCGTTCCTCGAAGCCTGCAAGGCCGATGTTTATGCCCCCCGCCCGGCCGATGCCGGCGCGCCGCTCAAGGGCGCCAACAGCTTTACCGAGGGCCAGGCGAAGGACCGTGTGCTGTCGCACGGGCTAACCGACGTCGGCGCGCTCAAGAAGGACGATGACGGCATCTGGCGCGGCTCTGCCTCGCAGGATGGCAAGCCGGTCGAGGTCGCCGTCGATTTCAAGGGCAATGTCGTGCCTCAAGCCACGCGCTGATCGCCCCTCTTCCCGTCATCTAATCTAAAAGGTCAAACAAATGCAAACCGTTAGTCGAGTTTACGACACTTATGCCCACGCCAATCAGGCCGTGCAGGACATCGAGGCCACCGGCGTGCCGTCGAGCGAGGTCAGCCTCGTCGCCAACAAGTACGTCAGCGACAACCACGAGAACGTCGAGTCGGTCTCCAGGGCCGGCACCGGCGCCGGAATCGGCGGCATGGTGGGCGGCGGCGCGGGCCTGCTGGCTGGCCTCGGCCTGTTGGCGATCCCGGGCCTCGGCCCGGTGGTGGCGGTAGGCTGGCTGGCTTCGCTTGCCGTCGGCGCGGCTGCTGGTGCGACCGCAGGCGGGCTGGTTGGCGCCCTGGTGAGCGCCGGTACCTCCGACGACCACGCGCATGTCTACTCCGAGTCGGTGCGCCGGGGCGGCACGCTGGTCAGCGTGCGCGCCGAAGACGCCGACGTGGCGACCGTCGAATCGATCCTCGACAGTCATGGCCCGATCGATCCGGTGGCGCGTGGCGCGGAGTACCGCTCGTCGGGCTGGACGACCTTCGATCCGAAGGCGCCCCCCTACAAGCCGAGCGAGACCGAGATCGAGCGCATGCGCCGCGCTCGCGCTGCCTGATCACCCCTAACAAACAAGGAGAAGCAGATGGACAAGGAACATGTGAAGGGCGCGGCCGACAAGGCCAAGGGCGCCATCAAGGAAGCTGCCGGCAAGGTGACCGGCGACAAGGAGCTCGAGACCAAAGGCAAGGTCGACAAGGCGAAGGGCGCCGTGCACAAGACCGCTGGCGACGCGAAGGACGCATTGAAGAAGTAAGGGCCACGTCGACGCCCCTAGCCTGATCGATCGTGAGGGCCGCTCGCGGGCGACCCTTATTCCTGGCTGCGTTCTCGAGCAACCCGCAAAATCTTGCCATCGGCGCGGCACGCAGACGCTGCGGTGCCACGTCAATGGCGTAACTCACAAACGCCGTCGCCATCTATCCACCAGCGGAGTCCAGCATCAGGCGGGCAGAGCCGAAGCTCCAATCGGTTAGGCATGCGCCGATCGCCAGGTCGATATCGTTCGAAAGTCCGTGCCGGACGGAGTCAACGTGCCGACGGAGAATAAAGGGGCGCCTGACACTACCATCCGCAGCCATCGTCCCCATGTTTGGAGAACCTGGTCGATTGATATCCGGCACTGCAACAACCACGGGGTCAGCCCGTCGGCCGGGACCTTGATGTCCTTGAGACAAGTAGGAGCCACCATCCAGCCGACAATGGACGACGAGGAGAACGACAGGGAGCGCGACGCTTTGCAGATCGCACCCGCCAGCAGGTGGAAGCGGTTGAGCCTGCAGGAACTCCGTCTTGTCGAGGACAGCAATGACATGGTTGGCCACATCGTTGCCAGGTACGGAGTCGACGAATGCCGCGCCCGACATGACGTCGATGCCTTGCTGAACGGCCGCGTTCTGAGTGCTTTGTCGAGATGAGTCCGCTCAGCGGGCCACCGATCGGTCTCGCGCCTTCCGTACGGTCCGGGAGATTGTACGCTGCCCTCAAGCGCGTATTTGCGCCTTCGCAAAACATTTCCCCTTGGAATGAAGGCGATCCCATCCGCAGCGAGCTGTTCAGCGTGGAACGGCTGGAGCAGCACGCGGTAAGCCTCGCCGCCAGCCAGCCCGTCTCCCCCACGGCACCGAGAGTCAGGTCGCTGGTCGCTCGCCTGGCCGACAACGAGCGCATCCTGCTACAATCCTACCGCGCCATCGCGAAGGCCGCTGGCGCGGGTCGGCCAATTACGCCCGCCGGAGAGTGGCTGCTCGACAACTACCATCTGGTCGAGCGCCAGGTACGCGAAGTCCGCACCGACCTGCCGCCGGGCTACTACAAGCAGCTCCCCAAGCTGAGCAGTGGCCCGCTGGCCGGCTATCCCCGCGTGTTCGGTCTGGCCTGGGCGTTCGTCGCCCATACCGACAGCCGGTTCGACCCGGAGGCACTGACCCGCTTCGTGCGCGCCTATCAGACCGTCCAGCCCCTCAGCATCGGCGAGCTCTGGGCGGTGGCGATCACGCTGCGCATCGTTCTGGTCGAGAACTTGCGGCGATCGGCCGTGGCCATCATGAGCCGCTGGTCGGCGCGTGAGGCGGCCGATGCCGTGGCCGACCGGCTGTTGGGCGTGAACGATCTGGTAGCCGATCCGGCCGCGCTCGCGCTCCACCCACGAGCGCGACTCTCCGAA
>Ga0070741_10008765_pt1 | contig 20063 bp, 29 predicted proteins | sample Coa_R1_4_FD_66440 | JGI IMG/M metagenome (GOLD analysis project Ga0070741, IMG submission 66440) | Surface soil microbial communities from Centralia Pennsylvania, which are recovering from an underground coalmine fire - Coalmine... | ecosystem: Environmental > Terrestrial > Soil > Unclassified ...
GGCGCCGTCTGGAGGATGTGCCGGCTTCGCCGGCGCATCCGTCCGAGGTCGCTTGCGTCGGAGCTTCGAGCCGATGATCTACTGCGTCGTGCCCAAGGAGCTCGAGTCGGAGCTGTACGACAAGCTCGTCGCGTATTACGGGGAGAACCCGAACGTGACGGTGATCGTCGATCGGAGGCTCCACGGTCCCGACCGGCGCGAGAAGTACACGGGCGCGGAGTTCAAGGAGCGCAGGGTGACCCGCGATCGCCGCCGTGCGCGCGTGACGGGGACGTTCCCCGAGACGGACGCCCCCGAGTAACTTTCCGCCCTATGGCGGCAGAGACGTTCGAGTCGGTCGCGCCCGCGACGGGCGAAGTCCTGGGACGGGTGCGGCGCTCGACCGCAGACGACGTCGACCAGGCGGTCGCGAACGCGAAGGCGGCGTTCGACGAGTGGCGCCTCGTGCCGGCGCCGGAGCGCGGGAACATCCTCTTCCGGTTCGCGGAGCTCCTGCGCGCGCACAAGGGCGAGCTCACCGACCTGATGACGCGAGAGATGGGGAAAGTGAAGGCCGAGGCCGGCGGCGACGTCCAGGAAGCGATCGACATGAGCTACTACATGGGCGGCGAGGGACGCCGGCTCTTCGGGCAGACGACCCCGAGCGAGCTCCGCGACAAGTTCATGATGAGCGTGCGGATGCCGGTCGGCGTCGTCGGCGCGATCACGCCGTGGAACTTCCCGATCGCGATCCCGTCGTGGAAGCTCGCACCCGCCCTCGTCTGCGGCAACACGGTCGTGCTGAAGCCGGCGGAGGACACGCCGCTGCTCGCCGACCGCTTCGTGGAGCTGCTCGCCGAGGCGGGAGTGCCCGACGGCGTCGTCAACGTCGTCCACGGGTTCGGAGAGGAAGCGGGCGCGGCGCTCGTGCGGCATCCGGACGTCCCGGTGATCACGTTCACGGGGTCGCGGGAGACGGGGATCGAGGTGACGAAGGCCGCGGCGGACCTGCTCAAGCACGTCCACCTCGAGCTCGGCGGGAAGAACGCGATCATCGTCATGGACGACGCCGACGTCGACCTCGCGGTCGAAGGCGTCGTGTGGTCGGCGTTCGGCACGAGCGGCCAGCGGTGCACCGCTGCGTCACGCGTGATCGTCCACGAGGCCGTGTACGGAGAGCTGCAGTCCAAGCTCGTCGCAGCCGCCGAACGTCTGCGGCTCGGGCCCGGCTGGGAAGACGAGACCGACGTCGGTCCGCTGATCAACCGCGCTGCGCTCGACAAGGTGCACTCGTACACCGAGATCGGCAAGAGCGAGGGCGCGAAGCTCCTGACGGGCGGTGAGCCCGCCCCGAACGGCGGCGGCTTCTACTACCGGCCGACCGTGTTCGCAGACGCGGAGCCCGGGATGCGGATAGCGCAGGAGGAGATCTTCGGCCCGACGACGGCGTTGATACCGGTGCGGACGTTCGAGGAAGCGGTCACCGCGGCGAACTCCGTCCGGTACGGGCTCTCGTCGTCGATCTACACGCGTGACGTCAACCGCGCGTTCCGCGCGATGCGCGACCTGCAGGCCGGCATCACGTACGTCAACGCCGGCACAACCGGCGCAGAGGTGCATCTGCCGTTCGGCGGTACGAAGGAGACCGGCAACGGCCACCGCGAGGCGGGCCAGGCGGCACTCGACGTCTTCACCGAGTGGAAGTCGATCTACGTCGACTACTCCGGAAAGCTGCAGCGGGCGCAGATCGACAACAGCGAGCGTCCCGCTCCGCGTTGAACGACCGCAAGCTGGTCGTCTTCGTGCCTGCGGACGCGCTCGACGCGGTGCGCGACGCGCTCTTCGCGGCCGGCGCGGGGCGGATCGGCGAGTACGAGCGCTGCTCGTGGTACTCGGAAGGGACCGGGACGTTTCGCGGCCTGCCGGGCGCAAACCCGTCCGTGGGCGAAGTCGGCAACGAGGAGCGCGTCGCTGAGCTCAGGCTCGAGACGGTGTTCCCGTCGCAGCGACACGACGAGGTGATCGGCGCGCTGCGGCGCGCTCACCCCTACGAGGAACCTGCGTTCGACGTCTACGAACGCCTGTGACGGCGACCCTCTACACCGACGGCGGCGCGCGCGGGAACCCGGGGCCCGCCGCGTTCGCGTACGTGCTGGAGGCCGAGGACGGCACCGTCCTGGCCGCCCACGGCGAGACGATCGGCGTCGCGACGAACAACGTCGCGGAGTACCGCGGGCTCGTCGCCGGGCTCGCGAAAGCGGTCGAGCTGCGGGTGCCCGAGGTCGACGTCGTCTCCGACTCCGAGCTGCTCGTGAAGCAGATGCTCGGCGAGTACAAGGTGAAGAACGAGGCGCTGCGGGAGCTCTCGCTCCAAGCCGCGCGGCTCGCCCGCGAGCTCGACCGCGTGCGCTACCGCCACGTCCGCCGTGCGCAGAACGAGCTCGCCGACCGGCTCGTCAACGAGGCGCTGGACGCCGCCTGACCCGGGGCTGGAGGGATTCCGAGCCGGGGCTATACTGAGGAGCCAGCGCGGATGTAGCTCAGTTGGCTAGAGCGTCTGCTTGCCATGCAGAAGGTCGTGGGTTCGAGTCCCATCATCCGCTTCTGAAAGATCCTGAGAGAGAGCAGGTGCCGTCGCCCCGGACTCACCGTTCGAGTCTGACACCGCGCGCCGGGGCGGCAAGCGCAGTGCCCGCCGCCTTGGGCGCACGTGTTCTCTAGCCGGTCTGCTGGTTGTGAACGGTGAAGGTCGTTTCCTGCGGGGGTGTGCTGAAGCCGCCTTCGATGCCTGCGCTCATTTTCGGCATCAGGGTCTCGTCGCGGAAGCGTTCCCAGCTCTCCTGTGAATCATGAACGGCGACGACCGTCCAACCGTCTGCAGATGGGCCGGCCGCGTGGAAGATCTGTCCCTGCGGCAGGCTGCCATCACTTGGATGGACGGCCGCGAGCGACGCCTCGTACTGCTCCTTCGTTCCGCCCGGAAAGTGATGCACGATCCCATACGCCATGCTGCGCTCCTTTCACGACTCCTAGCGACCGGACTCCACGGCGACTATCTCACGCGCCCCAGCCGCTGCGACTACTCCTCGATGAGGAGCACAAGGGTCTCGGGCAGCACGCCGTCGTAGGCCATAGCTTCCCCGGCCTCTGGAGTCTCCATCGCGGTCATGACGGCGTCCATGTCCGACACGTCCATGAGCACAGCGACGCGAGTCCGGTTTGTCGGATCGACGAACGTTCGAATGTTTGTTACGCCTAACGGGCCGAAGAACTCCTCTCGCTTCGGTGAGGCCAGCCAGTGATCCGTGTCCTTCACGTCGTGATGAGCGATGACGGTCGGCATCGTGACTCCTTGCTCGTGGGTGGCATCCGCATCTTCGTGGCGACGGCTGGAACGCGGTGACCGATCCTACCCACCGGGGTCGGCTGCCTGACCACTCCGGCTCGGCTCGATGCGGGAGCACGCGGCCCCATGCGGGAGCAACCTTGGCTGGGCGAGTGCTCGCTCGGGGGTCAGAGGTGCTGCCAAGGGTCGGCCGCCGCGAAGTCCGACCCGGCGCGGAGCCCTAGCCTCGCTTCGAGTGCGGGCTCGACGCCCGCGCTGCGGACGAGTCGCTGCCGGCTGCGAGTGCCGGCTCTGGACCCGCGCTTTCGCAGGCCCGTTACGGATCGCTACTCGACAGCCGTCGTGCCCGCGCCGGGCCCCCCGAGCCGCTTGCCAAGGTTGTAGGCCAGGTACTGGCGCATCGGCCAGATGAACCAGAGGTAGAGCGCGCCGACGAGCGCGAAGACGATTCGTCTCTTCCTCATCGAAGTGTTCCAGCCCCTTTCCGCCGCCTGTCGGTTGTCGGACCCGTCTCGAAGGGCTGCCGCAACCCAAGCTCGACCGTGGGACCCTACCCGAACGTTGCGCGGCCAAGACGCGGGCTCCACCTCCGCGCGCGCGAACAGATCGTTTACGAACTGCCCCCCTTCTCCTTGCACACGGAGGGCAGCAAGAGAAGTGGAGCCGCCTGGGCCGGGGTCAGTAGCCGGGCGGCTCCCTCAATGCAGCAGTCGGCTACGCCCCGACACGCGCCGTGTCCGCGCTCGAGCCGCGCCGCTGGCGCTTCTCCTTGACCTCGAGCTCAGCGTTCAACTCCGCCCCGTAGAGGAGGGCGAGGCTCGACAGCCAGAGCCACGTCAGCATCACGATCACCGCCGACAGAGAGCCCCACGTCTTGTTGTAGGAGCCGAACTTCGAGGTGTAGAGCGCGAAGAGCCCGGAGACCACGAGCCAGATCACGGCCGCGACGACCGCGCCGGGCGTGATCAGCTTCCAGCGGCGGCTCTCGTCCGAGAGGTGCGGGCCGAGGAACAGGATCGTCGCGAACGCGGCGAGCAGGCCGAAGATCAGAATCGGCCACTGCGCGATCCACCAGACGTACGTGACGAGCGTCTTCATCCCGATCGCTGAACCGACCCATTTCTGGACCTGCGGCCCGAACATCAACAGGACCGCCACCAGCAAGAACGCGAAGCCGATAGCCGCCGCCATGACGAGTGCGACCGCGCGCTTGCGGATGAAGTTCCGCGAGTCCTTGCAGTCGTAGGCGATGTTCGTCGCCGTCATGAACGACGTCATCGCACCCGTGACCGACCACACCGCGAGCACGAGCCCGACGGCCGTCATCGTGATCCCCGTCGAGGGATGCTCGTCGAGGCGGTGGAGGCTGCCGCTGATGAGCTGCGTTGCCTGATTGGGCATCACGTGCCCGAACTTGTCGATCAGTGACGTGATCGTCTCGGGGCCCGCGATCAGCGTGAACGCGCCGATCGCGACGAGCAGCACCGACGGCAGCGCGAAGAACGTCGAATAGGCGAGCGCGGACGCGATCATCATCATGTTGTCCTCGAGCATCGCCTTCGCCGCGCGCTTCGCCGCGTCGAGGAAGCCTCGGAGCGAGAACGGCTGTTCGAGCTCGGCTTCGTCGGGCTCGGGGCGTGTGGCGACGGCGGCGTAGTCGCGGGAGCGCACGTCCATGGTTTCCTAACGGAGAAGTCCGCCTCAATGGTGCGCGGGCTCCCTCCGGCCGATCTGGAGCAGCTCCGATTGCACGTGGTCGACCTGCAGGGTCGTGTGCCCGATCGAAAACCGCGCCTGGAGGATCTGCTCGAGCTCGCGCCGTATGCGGTGGCAGTCGGCCTCGGGATCGACGAGGACGTGCGCGGAGAGGGCGGGGAAGCCGGAGCCGATCTCCCACACGTGGAGGTCGTGGACCTCCGCAACCTGCGGATGACCGGCCAGCGCGTGCCCGACCTCCGCCACGCTGACGCTGCTCGGCGCCATCTCGAGCAGCACGCGCCCCGACGCCCGGAGAAGACCGATTCCGGCCCAGACCATCAGAGCCGCGATCAGGAGCGCTGCGATCCCGTCCGCGCGACCGAACCCTGTCACGAGGATGACGACGCCGGCGACCGCCGTCGCGACGAACGCGAACAGATCGGTCAGGAGGTGTTGGAACGCGCCCTCGACGTTCAAGGACTCTCGGTTCGCGCGCGCGAGCTCGCGTGTCGCGAGGAGGTTCACGACGATCCCGACGAGAGCGACGACGACGATCGTCCACCCGCCGGGGCTCGGCGGCGTCACGAGGCGCTTGATCGCGCCGTACACGATCAGCCCGGCCAGGACGAGCAGCAGCGCACCGTTTGCCTGCGCCGAGAGCGCCTCGAGGCGGCGGAACCCGAACGTGACGTTGCCGGCGGCGGGACGGCGGACGAGTCTGATCACGACGAGCGAGAGGAGCAGCGCGCCTGCGTCGGTGAGCATGTGCGCGGCATCCGACAGGAGTGCCAGCGAGTGGGCGACGAGACCCGCGGCGATCTCGGCGACCATGAACCCGACGATCAGGGTGAGGCCGCGCGCGAGCCGCTTCGCGTCTGCGTCGTCGGCGACGAGGTGGGTGTGACCCTCGTGCGCGTGTCCGGTCATTCCGTCTTCGGCCGCGCCTCGTAACCGGGATTCGTCGTCACCTCTCGACACGTCGGGCAGAAGACGCCCCCGCCGAGGAGGAGCGCGCCCGCCGCCCCGCACGCTGGGCACGTGCGGCGCTCGGCGGCACGTGTCCAGTCGGAGATGTCGACGTCCTCCTCGTCCGTCTGCTCGTGCTCGTCGCCGTGATCGTGGTCGTGACTCACGTATCGACAGTATCGTCCCGCCGCACGTAGTTGCGGTGGAGGACGTCGAGCGCGTCGCACAGGTCGCCCGAGGTGAGCGCGTCCTTGTGGAGGAACCCCGACGCGCCGGCATTCTCCGCCCGGCTCACGTCGGCGTAATCCGCGGACCCAGTGTAGATGACGACGTGCTGGTCCGGCTGAAGCGAGCGGATTCGCCGCGTCGCCTCGACGCCGTCGCAGCCGGGCATCGCGAGGTCCATCACCACGATGTCGGGGAGGTGCACGGTCGCGAGCTCGACGGCTTCGTCGCCGTCGCGCGCGCGCGCCACGACGTGGTAGCGCTCGTCCTGGTCGAGCAGCGACATGATCAGCTCTGCGAGTTGGTCGTCGTCCTCGGCGACGACGACGCGCAGCGTCTCGGCCCGCACGGATGGAGCGTGACACATCGATCCCTACGATGCGGCGGTGATCGTCGACGGGCACAACGACCTGCCGCTCCGCCTGTGGCGCGGGGAGCAGCCTCGCCACATCGACCTGCAGACGGCGGCGGCAGCGGGCTTCTCCGGGGGCTTCTTCTCGCTCTTCGCGCCGAGCGGGCCGACGCCCGCGGATCCGGGTGCCGACGTGTATTCGCTGCCGCCCCCGGAGCCGCTCGGCCGCGACGACGCCGCGCCCGTCGTCGAGGCGCAGCTCGCGCTCCTCGCCGGCCTCGGCCTGAAGCACGCGCGCGTCGCAGCGGACTTCGACGAGGGGCGCGTCACCGCCGTCGTGCACATGGAGGGCGCGGAGGCGCTCGCGCCCGACCTGTCGGACATCGAGGAGTGGTACCGGCGCGGGCTTCGTTCGGTCGGGCCCGTGTGGTCGCGTCCGAACGACTTCGGCTCCGGCGTTGCGTTCGCGTTCCCGTCGTCGCCGGATACCGGCCCCGGCCTGACCTCGACGGGGAAGGCGCTCGTCCACGCCTGCAACAGGCTCGGGATCGTCGTCGACTGCTCGCACCTGACGGAGGCGGGCTTCTGGGACGTCGCAGCCGCGACCGACGCGCCGCTCGTCGCCACCCACTCGAATGCCCACGCGCTCTGCGCGTCGTCGCGCAACCTCACCGACGCGCAACTCGACGCCGTGGGCGCCTCCGGGGGCGTCGTCGGGATCAACTTCACGCCTCCGTTCCTGCGCGAGGACGGCAGGGACGACCCTGAGACTCCGGTCGAGGAAATCGTCAGGCACGTCGCCTACGTGGCCGACCGCATCGGCGTCGATCACGTCGCGTTCGGGTCGGACTTCGAAGGTGCGACGATGCCCCGCGGGCTCGAGAGCGCCGACCGGTTGCCGTACCTCGTGAGTCTCCTGCGTACTCGGTTCGCCGACGACGACGTCGCAAGAATCACCCACCGCAACTGGCTGCGAGTGCTCGACGAGACGTGGCGGCCGTGGAGCCGGTACCTCGCCGTCGCGGGAGACGATCCGCGCCCGACGCTGCTCGATGCGCTCGGGCGCTTTCCCGCCCCCGGCTTCGCCGTCGACCTCGGCGCCGGCACGGGCAGGGATACGGCCGAGCTCCTGCGCCGCGGCTGGCGCGTGCTCGCGATCGACGGGGCGCCCGAGGCGGTCGAGCGGCTGCAGGCACTCGACGGCGGCGGCCGGCTGGAGACGAGGCTGTCGCGGTTCGAGGAGGCCGACTGGCCGCGGTGCGACCTCGTCAACGCGAGCTTCGCGCTGCCGTTCTGCGCGCGCGAGCGCTTTCCGGTGCTGTGGCGCAGGATCGTCGACTCGCTCCGGCCGGGGGGCCGGTTCTCCGGCCAGCTGTTCGGCGAGCACGACGACTGGGCCGGCAGCGGCGTCGTCGTCCAGACAGCGGACGAGCTCGCGCAGCTGCTCTCGCCGTTCGAGGTCGAGCGTCTCGACGAGTTCGACGACGACGGCCGGACGGCGGTCGGCACCCCGAAGCACTGGCACGTGTACCACGTCGTCGCGAGGAAACTGTAGGCCGATGCGCGAACGGCACGTCGGGAAGAGCGGCCTCGTCGTCTCCGTCGTCGGCCTCGGCTGCAACAACTTCGGCTGGTGGCTCGACGCCGAGCAGTCCCGGCAGGTCGTCCATGCCGCGCTCGACGCGGGGTTGACGCTCTTCGACACGGCGGAGTCGTACGGCGGCGGCGAGAGCGAGCGGTTCCTCGGTCACGCTCTCGCGGACAGGCGCGACGAAGTCGTGGTCGCGACGAAGTTCGGCGGGAACCGAAGCATCGACGACCGCGGTTCGGCGACGAACGTGCGCCGCTCGATCGACGGGTCGCTGGAGCGGCTCAGCACCGACTACGTCGACCTCTACCAGTACCACTGGCCAGACGACGTGACCCCGATCGAGGAGACGCTCGGTGCGCTCGACGAGCTCGTGCGCGCCGGGAAGGTGCGCCACGTGGGCTCGTCGAACATGTCCGCCGCTCAGGTGCGTGCCGCCGACGCGGTCGCGTACGAGCGCGGGCTCTCGCCGTTCGTCTCGGCGCAGAACGAGTACTCGTGGCTCGAGCGGGGCGTCGAGGAGGAGCTCGTGCCGACGCTCGAGGAGCTCGGCCTCGGCCTGATCCCGTACTTCCCGCTCGCGAACGGCCTCCTGACGGGCAAGTACCGCCGCGGTGCGCCGGCACCCGAAGGGTCGCGGCTCGCGGGCCGCCTCTCGGACGACGCGGCGACGTGGGACCGGCTCGATGCGCTGCAGGCCTTCGCGGATGCGCGGGGGCTGTCGCTGCTCGACGTCGCGGTCGGCGGTCTCGCGGCGATGCCGGCCGTGAGCTCGGTGATCGCCGGTGCGACGACGCCGGAGCAGGTGCGCGCGAACGCCGCCGCAGGGGAGTGGGTGCCCGACGCGAGGGAGCTGGCAGAGCTCCGTGGCTGAGCTCTGGGAGGAGCTTGCGCCGCGCTGGGCGCGCGGCCGCGAGCTGCTGTGGGACTCGACGCGCCCGGTGAGCGAGTGGCTCGTCGATCGACTCGCCCCGCAGGCGGGGCAGACCGTCCTCGACCTCGCCGCGGGAACGGGGGAGACGGGCTTCCTCGCAGCGACGCGCCTCGGGAGCGGCGGGAGGCTGATCTCGAGCGACCGTTCCGCGCGGATGCTCGAGGCGGCGCAGCAGGTGGCGGCTTCGCTCGGGCTCACGAACGCGGAGTTCAGGCTCCTCGACGGCGAACGGATCGACCTTCCCGACGCCAGCGTCGACGGCGTCCTCTCACGTTTCGGGTACGTGCTGAAGGGCGATCCGCCGCCGGCTCTTCGAGAGGTGCGCCGCGTGCTGCGGCCGCGGGGCAGATTCGCGTTCGCGGTGTGGGGCGCGCGCGAGCGGAACGCGTGGATGACGGTCCCCGCGGACGTGATGGTCGAGCGCGGCCACCTGCCGCTGCCCTCGGAGGCGGATCAGCGGCTCTCGGCCAAGCGGAACCCCGCCGCGATCCGAGGGCTGTTGGAGACGGCGGGGTTCGGCGCGATCGAGATCGAGGAGATGCCGGTCGCGTACCGCTTTGCGGATCCCGAGGAGCTCTGGTTCTTCGTCAGCGAGCTGCGCGGAGGTGTCGCGCTCGCGCTCGCGAACCTCGACGAGGGCGAGCGCGCGGCGGTGCGCGAGCAGGTCGAGGCGCGGGCGACGCGCGTCGGCGGCGGCTTCGAGCTCGGCGGCGTGAGTGTGAACGTCGTCGCGTGGTAGCTACGATGGCGCGCGCGGCGCCTTGGCCGAGTGGTTAGGCAGCGGCCTGCAAAGCCGTTTACAGCAGTTCGAATCTGCTAGGCGCCTCTCACGAAGACGGAGCTCTCGAGCACGTAGAAGAGCGCGATCGCAGCGAACAGGATCACGGACGCGGTTGGGCTCGCGAGCGCAACGAGGGTCGCCCCCGCGTAGATAGGCGCGCCCGGCAGGTACGACCGCGAGATCCCGCGAACCATCCTCTCGTCGGCGTCGGCGGCGATGAGCCTGCGTCCGATTGCCGCGTAGAACCAGAACGCGAAGAAGCAGATCGCGGTCGCAGTCATCGTCAGCCCGTACGCAAGCGCAGCCGCGCGGAGGCCGCCGTCGCGCAAGTGCTCCGCGACGAGGCGCGTCGGGAAGGGGACGAACGCGATGCACGCGAGGAGCGCGACGTTGATGAAGAGGAAGCGCCGGTCTGCGCGGTCGATCAGCTCGAGGCACGTGTGGTGGTTGACCCACATGATCCCGATCGTCACGAACGAGACTGCGTATGCCGCGTACTGCGGCCACGAGTGCGCCAGCGCGCCGCCGAGCGCGCCGCCGTGCGCATCCGCCGTCACGTCGATGATCAGCAGGGTCGCCGCGATCGCGAAGACGCCGTCTGCGAAGGTCTCGAGCCGGGTGGTCGGCACGCGGTTAGTCTCCCGGCAGTGGCGGACGCTGCGATCAAGACCGTCTGGCTGGACAACCCGCCGCTGAACGTCATCGGCGCCACGGTCGCGGAGACGATTGCGGTCGCGCTCGAGGAGATCGCGGACGACACGCGCGTCCTCGTCCTGCGCGGCGCGGGGGAGAAGGCGTTCTCGGCAGGGGCGGACATCAGCGGCTTCCAGGAGTCCGACGGCGGCGCCCGCCGCCTGCAGCGGCTCGCGGACGCGATCGAGCAGGCGCGCGTCCCGGTCGTGGCGGCGATCCACGGGTACTGCCTCGGCGGCGGTCTCGAGCTCGCGCTCGGCTGCGACCTTCGGATCGCGCGGCGCGACGCACAGCTCGGCTTCCCGGAGGTGAAGCTGGGGCTGCTTCCCGGCGGCGGTGGGACGCAGCGGGCGCCGCGACTGATCGGACGCTCGCGCACCGCGTGGCTCGTCATGTCCGGCGAGCGCATCGACGCGGCCCTTGCCGAGCGCTGGGGGCTCGTCGACTTCGTCTTCGACGACCTCGACGCCGGCGTCGAGCAGGTCGCCGGCACGCTCGCGAAGCAGAGCCCGAACGCGCTCCGGGAGATCAAGCAGCTCCTGCTCGCGACGCGCGACGAGCGGAACGACGACCTCGAGTCCGACGCGTTCGCGCGCTGCCGCGCGAGCGACGACGGGAAGGAGGGGGTCGCCGCGTTCCTCGAGAAGCGCGAGCCGCGCTGGGCCGCTGAGTTCAAGGGGTCAGACGGAAGTCCGACCCCTAGCAGCTAATTCAGTTTCGGGTCGTACGGCATCGTCGCGATCAGCGCGAACTTGCCGCCCTTGCGCTGCAGCACGGTGCGCCAGAGCTCGTCCGGGTCGGGTGCGAAGACATCCTCCGGCTCCGCCGGCACGACGATCCACGACGACTCGTCGAGCTCACCTTCGAGCTGCCCCGGTCCCCAGCCGGAGTAGCCGGCGAAGACGCGCGCCCGGACCGCGTCGAGCTCCTCGACGTCCGACCCCGCCTGCATGAACGCGACGTTCCCGACGATCGGCGTTTCGGGCTCGCTCTCGTGCTCGATCAGGACGACGACCGCCTCGGGCTGCACGGGGCCGCCGACGTACACGAGCTCGCCTGCGGCTGGAAGGTCGGCGAGCTCGGGGACGGCGTCGCTGACGAGGATGTCCGACGGCCGCGACAGCACGAGGCCCATCGCGCCCTCCTCGTCGTGGTGGGTCATCAGGACGACGGTACGCCTGAAGTTCGGGTCGACGAGGATCGGCGACGAGATGAGCAGCTGCCCCTGGAGCGAGTCCACGTCCTTCACCCTACGCTCAACGCCGCGACTCCCGCGAGCGCCACTCCGACGCCGCCGACCTGCACGCGCGTCAGCCGTTCGCCGAGCACGAGGTGCGCGAGCAGGACGGTCGTCACCGGGTAGAGCGAGCCGAGCACCGACACGAGGGCGAGCAGCCCGTGCGTGCTCGCAGCGGCGAACAACGCGTTCGCCCCCACATCGACGAGACCGACGGCAGCGACGGGGGCTGCCGCCCTCCACCCGAGGCGCAGCGGCGCGCGGCGTCCGAGCGCGAGCGCGAGCAGGCAGGCAAGCGACCCGACGCGCGCGCCGACGAGCGTCGACAGCGCGGAGCCCTCGCGGCTGCCGACGCCGAGGAAGTAGACGAAGAGCCCGAGTGCGCCTGCCGCCGCCACCGCGAGCAGGATTGCCTGCGCCCGCTCGGCCGCAGGCGCGCGACGTTCCTCGGTCGATGCGAAGACGGCGCCTGCGAGCGCCGCGGCGGCACCGGCGAGCGCGAGCCGAGACGGCCGCTCGCCGGTGGCGAGCGAGATCGCGAACGGAACCAGCGCGCCGCACGCGACGACGGGCGAGACAACGCTCATCGTGCCGAGCGCGAGCGCGCGGTAGAAAGCGGCCAGGCCGGCGCCTCCGCCGGCGCCGGCGGCGAGCCCGAGAGCGAACGAACGGCCGTGGACGTCGCCGCCGCGCACCGAGAGCGCCACGAGCAGCGCGAGGAAGCCCGCCCCCTGCGACAGGACCGTGACGGACAGCGTGGGCAGCCGCCGCGACACGAGGCCGCCGCCGAAGTCGGCGGTGCCCCAGGCGACGGAGGACGCGAGCGCGAGGAGGACGGCGAGGGTGCTGACGGGCCCGGGATACCATTTCTTCCATGAAGCCGCTTCGGATCGGCGTTCTCGCCGTGCAAGGCAACTTCCGCGAGCACGCGGCGATGCTGCGCCGTCTCGGCGCGCAGGTGATCGAGGTCCGCGTCCCCCGCGAGCTCGAGGGCCTCGACGGCCTCGTCATCCCCGGCGGCGAGTCGACGACGTTCACGCGGCTGATGCGTCTGTACGGGCTCGACGAGGCGTTGCGCGAGTTCGAGCGGCCCGTCTTCGGGACGTGCGCCGGGATGATCGTCCTCGACCGCAACCACCTCGGGCTCGTCGACCTCGAGGTCCGGAGGAACGCGTTCGGGCGGCAGGTGGCGTCGTTCGAGACCGACCTCGAGCTGCCGGGCGACCCGGTCCCGCTGCGGGCGGTGTTCATCCGCGCGCCGTGGATCGAGGACGTCGGCCCTGAGGTCGAGGTGCTGGCCGAGGTGGACGGCCATCCCGTGCTCGCGCGCGAGGGCCGGTTCCTCGTCGCGGCGTTCCACCCGGAGCTCACTGACGATACGCGGTTGCACGAACTCTTCCTCGAGGAGGTGGCGGGTGTCAGGGCATAGCAAGTGGTCGTCGATCAAGCACAAGAAAGGCGCCGCCGACGCGAAGCGCGGCAAGCTCTTCTCGAAGCTCACGCGCGCGATCATCGTCGCGGCCAAGGAGGGAGGAGGCGACCCGGCGAACAACCTCGCACTCCAGAACGCGATCGAGAAGGCGCGCTCGTACTCGATGCCGAAGGACAACATCGACCGCGCGATTGCGAAAGGGACGGGCGAGGGCGGGGACTCTGCGGCGTACGAGACCGTCGTCTACGAGGGCTACGGGCCCGAAGGCGTCGCCGTCATCGTCGAGGCGCTCACCGACAACCGCAACCGCACCGCGTCCGAGGTGCGTCACGCGTTCACGAAGTTCGGCGGCTCGCTCGGCACGACGGGCGCCGTCGCATGGCAGTTCGAGCGGCGCGGCGTCGTCGTCGTCCCCGCGGCGGGCGTCGACGAGGACGAGCTCTTCCTCGCAGCGGCGGACGCCGGAGCCGACGACGTGCAGCTCGACGACGACGTCTTTCAGGTCACGAGCGCGCCCGAATCGCTCGCAGCCGTGCGCCAGGCGATCGAGGCTGCCGGCTTCACGGTCGACTCCGCGGAGCTCTCGATGGTGCCGAAGACAACGGTTGCGGTCGAGGAGGAGTCGGCGGCGAAGAGCGTCATGCGGCTGATCGACACGCTCGAGGACAACGACGACGTCCAAGACGTGTACGCGAACTTCGACATCCCCGAGCAGGTGCTCGAGGCAGTCGCCGGCTGACATGGGCACCGTCGCCTCGACCGGGATCCCGGCGGCCGAGCTCGAGGAGCGGCGCTCCCGCCTGCTCGAGCACGTGCGCAGCCGGGATCTGACCGGCTACGTGCTCTTCGGCCAGGACTACATCCAGTACTTCACCGGCTTCTGGTTTCTCTCGACGGAGCGGCCGGTCGTGTTCGCGCACGCCGTGTCGGGCGAGATGGTCGTCTTCGTGCCGGAGTTCGAGGTGGAGCGAACACGCGCCGAGTCGGACTTCGAACGCGTCGAGTCGTATCCCGAGTACCCGGGTGTCGAGCACCCGATGCGGATCCTCGCGCGCGTGCTCGCGGACATGGGGATTGCTGGCAGGATCGGCGCCGACCAGGACGGCTACCCGGGCATCCTCGGCTACGAGGGCCCGCCGCTCAGCGAGGTGACCGGCGCCGGCGTCGCGCCGGTGGCCGCGCCTATCGAGGCGATGATGGTGCGGAAGAGCGACAGCGAGATCGAGCTCATCCGCGAGAGCGCGCGCTGGTGCGAGCACGCTCACCGCCTGCTGCAGGAGTACACGCGCCCTGGTGCGACCGAGGCTGCGGTCAGCCTCCGCGCCGCTCACGAGACGACACTGACGATGCTGGAGAGCCTCGGCTCGTCCTTCGGCGGTCAGCTCGGATCTGCCGACGGCGTCAAGGCCGGCTACCGCGGCCAGATCGGCCTGCGCAGCTCGTGGGCCCACGCGATCGCGCACAACATCGAGTTCCGGGCCGGGGACGTGCTCGTCTCCGAGACGGGCGCGCCGATCTGGGGCTACAACGCCGAGCTCGAGCGGGCGATGGTGATCGGCCCGCCCACGGACGAGATGCGACGCCTGTTCGACCACATGGTCGCGGCGCAGCAGGTCGCGTTCGACGCCCTGCGCCCGGGCACGACATGTGCAGATGTGGACGGTGCTGTGATGCGCTACTTCGAGCAGCACGATCTCGTCCCGTACTGGCGTCAGCACACGGGTCACGCGATCGGGCTTCGCAACCACGAGGCGCCGTTCCTCGACCTCGGCGACCACACGCGCATCGAGCCCGGCATGGTCTTCACGATCGAGCCGGGCGTGTACGACCCGGGGATCGGCGGCTTCCGGCACTCCGACACCGTTGCGGTCACGGCCGACGGGATCGACGTCCTCACGACCTATCCAAGCGACCTCGAGAGCCTGACGCTGCCCGCTTGAGCGAGGCACGTCCACGCGGCGCGTGAGAGAATCGACGCGCTGGCTCCAATCGAGGTTTGGGGGGAAGATGAGAAGGAGCGCAAGACGCAGGCGGCGGACGGTGCTCGCCGCAATCGTCGCCGGCGTCGCAGCCGCAACGTTCGCCGGCGGTGCATCGGCTGCGGGCGGCGTCCTGTTCGTGTCGCCGAGCGGGAGCGACGCAAACGCCTGCAACGCGGTCGCACCGTGCAAGACGATCGGTCACACGGTGGCGGTCGGGGGTAGCGGTTCCGTGATCAACGTCGCGCCCGGAACGTACGCGGAGAGCGTCACGATCACGCAGCGCGTCCTGCTGCTCGGCAACGGCGCCGTGATCGATGCGACCGGACACGAGAACGGCATCTCGATCTCGGGCGCGGACGCAAGCGGAACGTCCGTTCAGGGGCTCACGGTCGAGAACGCAACCGCGGAAGGCATCCTCGCGAGCGCTACGTCGCATCTCTTGCTGCAGGGCAACACGGTCACGGGCAACGACAAGGGGTCGGGTGTCCCCGGCGCGCCGGCGCGGTGCTTCGCCGCCGGCAACGAGCCTGCCGACTGCGGCGAGGGGTTGCACCTGAACGGCGTCACCGACTCGTTGATCTCGAACAACGAGGTGACCGGCAACGTCGGCGGGATCCTGCTCAGCGACGAGGCGGGGCCGACCGCCCGCAACACCATCACCGCGAACTACTCGCACGACAACCAGGAGGACTGCGGCATCACGCTCGCGTCACACAACCGCTCTGCAGTTGCAAATCCGGCAGCGGCAGGCGTCTACAACAACTCCGTGATCGGCAACCGTTCCCAGAACAACGGTGCAGGCGGCGGCGGGGCCGGCGTCGGCATGTTCGCATCGGCGCCGGGGACCGCGTCCTACAACAACCGCGTGATCGGCAACGTCCTCACCGGAAACTCGGAAGCGGGAGCGGCCGTCCACGCGCATGCGCCGAACCAGAACGTGTCCGGCAACCAGATCATCGGCAACACGATCGCCGGCAACGGCTCCGATCCGGACGCCGGCGCGAACCAGCCGACCGGCATCTCCCTCTGGAGCGGCGTCGTTCCGAGCTCGGTCACCGTCATCGGCAACAGCATCAGCAACGAGTACTACGGCATCTTCGTCGGCACGAACATCACCGTGAACGGGTTGATCACGAACTCGTTCTCGAACGTGACGAAGCCGATCGGGCCGTAACGGCAGCGGGCGGAGGCGCCGGGACCCGGCGCCTCCGCCCTCTAGAGTGACCGCGTGAGCGACCACCTCGACGCGCTCCGGCAGATCGCGGCGGCAGCGCCGGCGGCACCGCCCGGGATGAGCGCGTATCTCGGGAAGGTGCGCGAGCGGGCGTACACCGTGACCGACGCCGACGTCCAGGCGCTCGTGCAGTCGGGCTTCTCGGAGGACGAGATATTCGAGCAGACCGTCGTCGTGGCGATCGAGGAAGGGTTGCGCCGGCTCGACCCTGCGGAGGCGGCGATCGGATGATCCGCCTCTCGGTGATCGAGAACGGGCCCGCGCCTCCGACGGCGCTCGGGGTCGTGAAGACGCTCCTGTACCGGCCGGAGCTCTTCGGCGGGCCGTTCTCGGAGGCACTCCACGAGGCGATGCGCGGGCCGTCCGAATGGAGCGCGGGCGAGCGCGAGCTCTTCGCCGGCTTCACGTCGCTCCTCAACGAATGCCGTTACTGAATGCGCTCGCACGGCGCAGTTGCGTCGTACGCGCTCGGTGAAGACGTCTGGCAGGCCGTGGCGGACGACTGGCGCAGCGCACCGCTGCGCCCCGAGCTGAAGGCGACGCTCGTCTTCCTCGAGAAGCTCACCCTGCGTCCGGACGAGCTGTCGCCGGCGGACGTCGACGCGGCGCGCGCCGCCGGCGTCTCTGACCAGGCGCTGCGCGACGCGGCGGCGGTCTCCGCCCTCTTCAGCATGATCGTGCGACTCGCCGACTCGTTCGGGTGGGAGGTGCCCGCGCCCGAGGTGCTGGAGCAGCGCGCGCCGTCGATGCTCGAGAACGGTTACGCGATGGGCGCGATCCTGAAGCGCGTCTGAGCGCGGATGGCAATCACCGTGTGAACGCGCATCGCGCGCTTCGAATCCCCCGTTCTCTCGAGTGCCAAACGGGGAGCCCCTACACTCCCGAGCTATGGCGCTCGAACGGCCGCAGATCGAGAAGCCGGATGGCGACATCCCGTTCGAGCTCGGGATCGAGGACCTGGTCGTCGGCGACGGCGACGAGGCCGTCAAGGGGAGCAAGGTCGCCGTTCACTACGTCGGCGTCGCGTTCTCGACCGGCGAGGAGTTCGACGCGTCGTGGAACCGCGGCCAGCCGTTTCGGTTCAAGGTCGGCGCGGGGAACGTGATCCCCGGCTGGGACCAGGGGGTCGCCGGCATGCGGGTCGGCGGGCGGCGCAGGCTGACGATCCCGTCCGCGATGGCGTACGGCGCGCGTGGTGCGGGCGGCGTGATCAAGCCGCACGAGCCGCTCGTATTCGTCGTCGACCTGCTCTCCGTGGAATAGCCACGGGCGGGGCTCGGCGCGGCAGGAACGTCCGACTCCGCCCGTAACTTCTCGACGTGAAGGTTCTCGGGATCGACCCAGGAACGGCTGCTTGCGGGTACGGGATCGTCCACGAAAGCGACGGGCGCCTCCGGGCCACGTGCCACGGCTGGTGGCACACGGAGGCGTCGATGCGCGTCGAGGCGCGGCTGCTCACGATCTTCGACGGCGTTCGCGAGCTGATCGCATTGCACGCCCCGGACGCGGTCGCGCTCGAGGAGTCGTACGTCGGCGCAGACGCCCGCATCGCGCTCTCTGTCGGCCAGGCTCGCGGCGCCGTGCTCGTCGCCGCGTGGTCCTCGGGCGTGCGGTGCGTCGAGTACGCGCCGGCGCTCGTCAAGCAGTCCGTCTGCGGCTACGGACGCGCCGAGAAGGGTCAGGTGCAGCGAATGGTCAAGACGATCCTCGGCCTCCCCGAGCCGCCGCGGCCGCACCACGCCGCGGACGCGCTCGCGGTCGCGATCTGCCACGCGCTCACGCCCACGCGGCTGCTCGAGGCGGCCTCGTGATCGCGCGTCTCCGCGGCACCGTCGCCGCGCGGACGGCGGCGGGCGTCGTCCTCGACGTCGGCGGCGTCGGGTACCTCGTCGCCGCCACGCCGCGTGTGGCCGCCCGCGTGGGGGAAGAGGCGACGGTCGAGACCTACCTGCACGTGCGCGACGACGCGCTGCAGCTGTACGGCTTCGCGAGCGCGGGGGAGCGAGAGCTGTTCGAGCTCCTGCTCGGCGTCTCCGGAGTGGGGCCGAAGGTCGCGCTCGCGATCGTCTCGGGCTCGTCGCCCGAGGAGCTCCGCCGCGCCATCGCGCGGGAGGACACGGCGCGGTTCGAGGCGATTCCCGGCATCGGCCGCAAGACCGCGCAGCGCGTCGTGCTGGAGCTGCGCGAGAAGATGACGGTGAGCGCGCCGGACGTCGGGACGGCCGGTGCGGGCGTGCTGGCTCGCGATGCCCTGGTCGAGCTCGGGTGGTCGGTGCCGGATGCCGAGCGCGCACTCGCGGGCGTCGACGAGTCGCTGCCCGTTGAGGAGCAGGTCCGGAGCGCGCTGAAGAGGGCGGCGTGACGGAGCTCGTCGCGGCGGTCGCGCACGACACCGGCGAGGAAGAGCTCGAGCGCTCCCTTCGACCTGCGACGCTCGGCGACTTCGTCGGCCAGCGGCGCGTCAAGGAGCAGCTCGGAATCGCGCTCGACGCGGCGAAGGCGCGCGGCGAAGCGCTCGACCACGTGCTTCTCGCCGGTCCGCCCGGGCTCGGGAAGACGTCGCTCGCGCAGATCGTCAGGCGCGAGCTCGGCGTCGGCATCCGGCAGGTCGCTGGCCCCGCGCTCGAGCGAAAGGGCGACATGGCGGCGATCCTCACCGCGCTCGAGCCGCGCGACGTCCTCTTCGTCGACGAGATCCACCGGTTGAACCGGACGATCGAGGAGATCCTCTACCCGGCGCTCGAGGACTTCCGGCTCGACATCGTCGTCGGCCAGGGGCCGGCGGCGCGGACGCTGACGCTCGACCTGCCGCCGTTCACGCTCGTCGGTGCGACGACGCGCACCGGCCTCCTCACGACGCCGCTGCGCGACCGCTTCGGGCTGACGTTCCGGCTCGATCTGTACGCGCACGGAGAGCTCGCTGCGATCGTCCGGCGGAGCGCTCGCATCCTCGGCATCGAGGTCGAGGACGCGGCCGCGGAGGAGATCGCGCGCCGCGCCCGTGGAACGCCCCGAATCGCGAACCGGATCCTGCGCCGCGTGCGCGACGTGGCGGAGGTGCGGCACGCCGGTGCCGTCACGCGCGAGATCGCGGAGGAGGCGCTCGAGCTGCTCGAGGTCGACGAGTCGGGGCTCGAGCGCTTCGACCGCGAGCTCCTCCGCGCGGTCGTCGAGAAGTTCGGCGGCGGCCCCGTCGGCCTCTCGACGCTCGCGGTCGCGCTCGGTGAGGAGCCCGACACCGTCGAGGACGTCTACGAGCCCTACCTGCTCCAGCTCGGGTTCCTGCAGCGGACGCCGCGCGGCCGGATCGTCACCGCGCTCGGGCGGGAGCACGTTGGCGCGGCGAAAGCGCCGGCCAGCCTCTTCTGAGCGCAGCGAGCACGAGCGGCGCCGTCAGCAGCGCCATCACGTCGAACCAGACGTAGCCGGACGCGACGCCGGAGGGTGGATTGCCGTCGGGAATGCCGAGACCGGGCAGCGACGCCGTCCACCGCCACGTGCCGAGCGCCGTCCCGTAGAGCTCGAGCGCCGCGACGACGAGGAACACGCTCGCGTACAGCGCGCGGTTCCGCGACCGCCAGAGGAACGCGAGCAGGAGCGGCACGCCGATCGCGCC
>Ga0070741_10008766_pt1 | contig 20062 bp, 18 predicted proteins | sample Coa_R1_4_FD_66440 | JGI IMG/M metagenome (GOLD analysis project Ga0070741, IMG submission 66440) | Surface soil microbial communities from Centralia Pennsylvania, which are recovering from an underground coalmine fire - Coalmine... | ecosystem: Environmental > Terrestrial > Soil > Unclassified ...
CAACTGTGATAGATCCGCATCGAGGCTGCCGGAATGCCGACACATCGGCACGCGTTCTAGTTGTCAGCCGCGGACCATTCTGTCCCGCGAACCCAGCTCGAATTCCGCGTGCTGTGACACCGGTCGCGCACTTCCGCGAAAACCCGGTACATACTGGCCGCAGAGGAACTATTCTTATGTTTAGTCAGACAAAAATTATCCACCTGATTGCCTGCCCGCGTTGGGAAACCTTCCTGAGTGCGCTCAGCAACCATTCGATCTATCGATCGCCACACCGCTTCTGGAACCGTCCATGCCAGGACTGCGGCAACACCTTGGCGGTAAGCGCCGAGGTCTTGCAGGAGGTTCAGGCCGACCCCAACATCCGCCTGGTATGCGAAGACTGCACCACGCTCGGCGGCAGCCCACAGACACAATGACGCAACCGATAGCCCTCGTGCACGCGCGGGCTATCGCCTCCGCCAGGGCAACTCTACATTGAGGCGAACCGGATAAGGGAATCAGCTTGGAAATCGAGCAAGTCGATCCGCTTGCCTGCTAGCGTTCGCTGCTGAGCAAGGAACCCTACCCAGTGCTGGTTGAGTCCCGGGGTGGCGGCCTTCTGCTACTGATCGACGAACATCATCTGGGAGCTGCTGGTCGGGCGCCCTCTACTTAAGCCCAAAAACACAGCGGGCGCGTACCGTATTAGATGTGGGGTGAGGATGGCAACGGCACGCGCCCTATTAAGTTGTCTTCATCTTACTCCGCCGGCCCGCCATGTCAAGCAAAATCGTTTTTTCTCTGCTACTTAGCAGGAATCCGGAGATCACATTCACGGGGAATCGGCAAGTGCAACCGTCACCTACCTTTGTGACTCGCGCACCGAGCGTCGAGGGGTAATTTCGCGGGGGCGCGTGGCTTGAGTTGACCCGCGCTAAGTCCCTGCCCTGACCTGGCCGCGCCCAAAGACCTGGTACTTAGTCGAGGTCAGTTCCGCCAAGGCAAAGGGACCACGGCAATGAAGCTTTTGGGTGCTGATGCCCATTTCCGCGCCAAAGCCAAATTCCGCTCCATCGGAAAATCGCGTCGAGGCATTCCAGTACACCGCTGCGGAATCCACGTAGCGCATAAACTTTTGAGCATTCTGCTCGTCGCGCGTGAGGATGGAGTCGGAGTGCTTTGTGGAATGGCGGTTGATATGAGCGATGGCCTCATCCACGCCCGAGACCACGCGAATGGCCATGCACAGCCGGAGGTATTCTTCGAACCAGTCTTGAGGCTCAGCTGGCGCAATGGGCAGGCCGCCGGAAAGCTGGCGCGAGTGCTCGTCCCCGCGCAGTTCAACCCCGTGCCCGATCAGCAATTTTGCAATTCTCGGAAGGTAGAGGCTTGCGATGCTTTCGTGAATCAGCAATTTCTCCGCCGCGTTACAGACTGACGGCCGCTGCGTCTTGGCGTTGATCACGATTGTGTCGGCCATGTCAAGATCAGCCGATGCGTCCACGAAGATATGACAGTTCCCTGCACCAGTCTCGATGACCGGCACGGTCGCATTCTGTGCGACAAACGAAATCAGGTCCGCGCCGCCGCGCGGAATGATGACGTCCACCAGGCCGCGCGCCTTGATCAATTCGTGAACTGAGTCGCGTGTGCTGGAATCGAGAAGTTCGATAGCGCCCTGAGGAAGTCCGGACACGGCACTTAAAATCTCGACCAGGCAGTCATTGCTGTGAGCCGCTTCTTTGCCGCCCCGAAGGACAATCGCGTTTCCTGCCTTGAGAGCAAGCGCGACAGTATCCACGGTCACATTGGGACGCGATTCATAAATAATGCCTACCACGCCCAGGGGTACGCGAATTTTTCGTATGCGTAGACCGTTCGGGCGGGTCCATTCGCTCAACACTTCATAGGTCGGATCAGCCAGTTTCGCCACGTCGCGCACTCCTCGCGCAATCCCAGCGATGCGCTCGGGGCTCAGCAGCAAGCGATCCCGCATGGCGCCTTGCAGACCGCAGGATTCGAGATCGACCCGGTTGGCGCAGAGGATACGGCTCGCATTGGCCTCAAGCATTTCCGCCATCCGCAGCAGAATCGCATTTTTTGCCTCGGTAGAGAGCTGCGCCATGCGTGATGAAGCGTCGCGGGCGCGCAGCAACTTATCGTGAGTAGATAGCCCCGGCCTCACCGATGTAGCCATTTCAGTAGGTCTCTTGTGGAGGAAAGTAGGTGCCGATTTTGCGTTCCAGAGCTGCCTGAATGGCGCGCGGATGGCGGCCATTCACGATCGCAACGCTCACGCCGGCTTCACTGGCAACCTTCGCGGCGCGAAGCTTTGAACGCATGCCGCCGGTGCCCAGTTCTCCTTTGCCATTGCACAGCCGTTCCATGGCCGGCGTAAGTTTCTTGATAGTGCGGATGATTTTTGGACGCTTGCTGCCGTTCTTTGCGTAAAAGCCATCGACGTCGGTGAGCAGGAGTAGCCAGTCGGCTTCAACCGCGGTAGCTACAAGCGCGCTGAGTTCATCGTTGTCGCCAAATGCGCCGACCAGCTCGCGTACCGAAACACTGTCGTTTTCGTTAATGATCGGGACCACGCCCAGCTTGAGCAGTTCTCCCAGCGCATTCTGCAGGTTCTTGTAGCGCACTGGAGAAGTAAAATCGTCGCTAGAAAGCAGCAATTGAGCGACGACTTTTTTACCAAAAAACAATTGCTCGTAAGTGTGCATCAGGAGGCTTTGTCCAACGGCCGCACAAGCCTGCATGAGGGGAACATTGCTGGGTCGTCGCGCCAACGAAAGGTTCGACATGCCGGAGCCGATCGCGCCCGAGCTGACGATGAGGAACTCGTGATGCGAAAGATCCAACTGGTCAATCAACGCGCGTAGTTGCCCGGTGTCGATTCGTCCTCCCGGCGCAACCAGGCTGGTGCCGATTTTGACGACGACTCGCATGAGAGTGTCAGTTTAGCAAGTGATCAGCCACGTTGCGCATGGGATTTCTCGCTCAGGCAGTTATTTACCTGCACACCCGTGGTTTCGACTGCGGACAAAGTGAAAAATATTTCCGCGCGTGCGTAAAGAAATGCAACACACGGTGCTCTGTCCGATCTTGTGAAAAAATGGAAGCATGGATCCCACCCTCCGCTTCTCTTCGCGAGTCGAGGATTACGTGCGTTATCGACCGGGATACCCGCCCGAAGTCATGCGACTGCTCGAGACTGAGTGCAACCTCACGCCGCAAGCGTTGGTCGCGGATGTGGCCTCGGGGACGGGCTTGTGGACACGGCATCTGCTCGAGAATGGAAATCGCGTTTTCGCGGTCGAGCCCAATGCGGAAATGCGCGAAGCGGGTCAACGATTGCTGGCGTCGTTTCCTAAACTGGTAAGCGTTGCCGGGCGGGCAGAAGCCACGACGTTGCCGGATCGCAGCGTCGATTTTGTCACAGCGGCCCAGGCGGCGCACTGGTTTGAACGCGACAAAGCACGGCAGGAATTCGTCCGCATCCTCAAGCCGCACGGCTGGTGTGTTCTCGTATGGAACGAGCGCCGGACCGATTCCACGCCGTTCTTGCGCGATTACGAGAAGCTCTTGCAGGCGTATGGCACTGACTACACGAAAGTTCGCCACGAGAATACGACCGCCAGCATCGGCACTTTTTTTGCTCCTTCGCCGTTTCGGCAGCGGGTCTTCGAGTTGCGACAGGAATTCGACTATCCTGGGCTTGAGGGGCGCTTGCTCTCGTCTTCCTACGCCCCGCAACGCCAACACCCTGAGTGTCAGCCCATGCTTCGAGAACTGCGCGAGATTTTCGACAATTATCAGAACAACGGCGGAGTGTTTGTCGACTACAACACGCGCGTTTACTACGGGAAGCTAGACTAGCTGTCGGCCCGCAGCAGGTTGCTTGTGCGCGTGTTGTAAGCCGAGAATAGATGTTCGCTGACTTGCATCGAGGCCCGCTACGTAATCCGTGGTGGTCGTCGGGGGAGGAACTTTGCCCGATCATCAGAATTTCCATATGACGCCTGAGGACTTCCGCCGCTACGGCCATGCAGTCGTCGACTGGATCGCCGACTATCAACAACGAGTCGAATCATTTCCCGTGCTCTCGCATACGCAACCGGGAGAGGTTCGGAAAATGCTGCCCGCCCGTCCTCCGGCTAAGGGCGAGAGCTTTGAGGCCATGTTGCGCGATGTAGAAAAAATTATTCTGCCTGGCATCACCCACTGGCAGTCGCCCAACTTTTTCGGCTACTTCCCCTGCAATGCGTCAGGACCTGCAATTCTTGGAGATCTTTTCTCGTCCGGACTGGCGGTTCAAGGCATGCTATGGTCGACAAGCCCCGCGTGTACCGAACTGGAGAGCCACGTCCTTGACTGGCTGGTACCCATGCTGGGGTTGCCGGAGAAATTCCTTTCGAGCAGCAGCGGCGGCGGAGTCATACAGGACACCGCATCCAGTTCATCTCTATGCGCGCTGTTGGCGGGACGTGAGCGCACGACAAAGTTCAGCAGCAATCAGCACGGCTGCGACGGCAAACTGGTCGCCTACACTTCCAGCCAGGCGCACTCATCGATCGAAAAAGCGGTTAAGATCGCCGGCCTCGGCGTCGAAAACCTGCGGCTCATCGATGTTGATGACAAGTTCGCGATGCGCCCCGACGCACTCGCGCGCCAGATCTCCCAGGATAAGAAGGCCGGCAAGATTCCCTGCTTTCTGTGCGCGACCGTGGGGACAACCTCATCGAACGCGCTAGATCCTCTTCCCGAAATCGGATCGATCTGCCGCGAGCACGGCATGTGGCTGCATGTCGATGCGGCGATGTCGGGCACGGCCGCGCTCTGTCCCGAATTTCGCTTCATTCATAAAGGCCTGGAACTCGCGGACAGTTACTGCTTCAACCCGCACAAGTGGATGTTTACAAACTTCGATTGCGACTGCTTCTACGTCGCCAATCGCAGAGCTTTAATCCAGACGCTCAGCGTCCTTCCCGAGTACCTGCGAAACCGGGCCACCGAAACCGGAACCGTGACCGACTATCGCGACTGGCAGATTCCCCTCGGGCGGCGCTTCCGATCTCTGAAGCTATGGTTCGTCATCCGCCACTATGGCGTGGAGGGCCTCCAGTTCCACGTCCGGCGGCATGTTGCGCTAGCCCAGCAATTTGTCGAGTGGGTAAAGCAGGACGAGCGCTTTGAACTGCCTGCGCCTGCGCCATTGAACCTTGTCTGTTTCCGATTGAAGGGTGCCGACGAACCCAACCAGTTGCTGATGGATCGCCTGAATAGCAGCGGCGATTTATTCCTGACCCACACCAAGTTGAATGGCAAGCTCACACTTCGCCTGAGCGTGGGACAGACTCATACCGAGGAACGTCACGTACAGAATGCCTGGGAGAAAATTCAGCAGGAAGCCGCTAAGTTGAGCGGCGTTGCGGGGCGCGCTGCGTCCTGAATGGCTTCAAGCGGACGGCTTTACCATTCGCCAACCGCCGCGGAAGTGGCTCTGGCTTTTTCCGATTGTGGGCCTCGGGCCGGCACACTTTCGACCCTTCTTTGCGCATCTCGCGCTCGCCGCGCCAGGTATTTTCCTGGACCGCTCAGAAATCGCGCTAACTCTTCCGCTACATTCTCGAGCATCACTCTATCGTCACGGCCGAATCCGAATTCATGATGGGTTTCCACTGCCAGCACGCCAATTTCTCTTGCGGCCATCTTCATCGAGAACAACATCTTGGCGCAGCTGTCTGGCGAAGCAAATCTCGTTAGTTCTTCCCCGCCAGCCAGGTTCTGTGTCGTTTTGCTATCAAAGGTGAGATAGATGCCCACCCATGTGTAGTGCCGCGCGTCGCTTAGGACGTCAGCCACATCCTCGAGAGGCGAACTGTGCGCCGGAGCTTTAGAAGTTAACAGGCGGTGGACTTCAGATAAGACTGCGCGAACAGGACGATATGTTTTCATGGCAGATCCGGCAACCTTCCAGAAAAAACACGGACAGTGTATGCGTCGCGGTAACGATGGTCAATGCTTGCCGGATCTTTAGAAGGCTGGGGTACTTAATCGGCCGGCATGGGCGAGGGGCCGAGCCCCTTTTGCGCATGAAGAGGACTTGGTTGCACTGCAAACCACTCGCGCACTTGCGGAAGGGCTTCTCGCATCGCGGCTTCACCCGCACGCAGCAAGGCGTCAGCCTGCTCAAACGAGTCATACTCAAATCCGTTGACATCGGGCTCGACCACAAGGTCAGCAGCCGATTTCCATGTCGCACAAGCCATTTGCTGCGCGATCGCAAAACACTGTCCAATGACATCGAAGACGTGCCGTGGCCCCTGTGGTCGGGACCACCCGCCCTTTAAATGGATTGCAAGGACACGGTCCGCACCCATCTCGTGCACCGGTGCTGTGGGCACGGCATGGGAGAGCATGCCGTCGACATATAGGTGGCCATCAATATCAACCGGCAGAAACATGCCCGGATAAGCGCAACTGGCTCGAATCGGATCGATCAATGAACCGGTGGAAAATACGGAACCTTGTCCCGTGCCGAAATCCGTGGCTGCGACTGCCAGGGGTATGCGGAGTTCCTCGAAATTCTTAACCGCCAAGACGCTGTTCATGAACCGCGTCATGCGATGATTGCTGGCAAATCCGTAGCGCGAAAGAGTCCAGCGGGCGAAATCTTTGAAGCGCACGCGACGCGCCACGGCGGCTAAATCGCTGGCGCATACACCGCTGCAGTAGATAGCCCCAATCAGCGCACCCACACTGGTACCGGCCACACAATGGATAGGAATGTTTTCTTCTTCGAGGACTTTGAGAACGCCAATATGAGCGATGCCGCGGGCAAAACCTCCACCCAGGGCGATGCCGATTCGCGGCGCGGGCGGAATTGATGAGGAAGCAGACGAATTGCCGGTCAGGCCGCGTCCGAAGGCGCGCACGGACCGTACTAGGCTGCCCAGACTCTTCACCCGAACCCCACATCCCGGTTGCCCGGAGTGAACTACTACTGCACCTAAGATGCCATTTTTTCAGCAAGCGATGCAGTCCACTTTGGTGCTATTACGCCGGCGGTTACCGGCTGTGGTTACTGTCCCCCTTAGTTGCATCGACGCCTTTAGGCGCCCATGACTAAGTCGTGGATTCCTGCTAAGTTGTGAGCAATGATTCGTGAGATTTCCTCCGGGGGCGTGGTCGTCAGACGGGACGAGAGCGGCTGGCAGGTAGCCGTGATTGAGCCCCAAAAAGAACCTCCGAGTGGCCCCAGCCCAGCAAAACCCAAGAGTCCGAAACTCGTGTTTGCCCTGCCAAAAGGCCTGGTCGATCCCGGTGAAAAGCCGGAGCAGACGGCCGTTCGCGAGGTCCGCGAAGAAACCGGCATCGACGCCATTCCAGTGGCCAAACTCACGGATATCAAATACGTCTATGTACGTACCTGGAGCGATCTGGAGCGCGTGTTCAAGATCGTCAGCTTTTACCTGCTGAAGTACGCCGATGGCAAAATCGATGATGTCACGCCCGAAATGCGGATTGAAGTTAAGCGTGCCCTATGGCTGCCGCTCGCGGAAGCCGGTAAAAGATTGAGCTATAGCAATGAGAGGAAAGTAATGCGTATGGCCGAAGAATACTTGGCAAGCCATCCCGACGTCTAAGTCAGCGCATCAGCGCTTCTTATCGTCAGCTCGATGCTTATTTATGCGAGTGATTCCCGCCAGAATGAGACGACCAGCCCACTTCGGATAAAATAACGGTTTGTACCCGTATTCGCCGCCATGCTCATCGCCACCTCTCAATTCGCGCCTCCAGCCATGGCTTTGGCGGCCTCCCGCGGAGTGGGGCAGTTCATCCGACAGCATTTCCTTGATCGCACTTTTCAGGGGCTCTATCACGCAAACGCGTTCGATATGGCCCTGCTCATCCCCTACTTTGTAGTTCTCACTCTCCTCGCCTCCTACGGCATTCACCGCTATTTCCTGGTGTACCTCTATTACAAGCACAAGAAGAATCGCACCATGGAACCCGCCGCGCTCTTTACAGAACTGCCGCGAGTCACCGTGCAGTTGCCCATGTTCAACGAGAGGTATGTGGCTGAGCGGTTGATCGAGAGCGTCTGCCGGCTCGACTATCCGCGGGAAAAATTGGATATCCAGGTACTGGATGACTCGACGGATGAGACTGTAGAGGTGGTGCGCGGCCTGGTAGAGCGCTTTGCAGCGCTGGGCCATCCAATTACCTATCATCATCGTACGAATCGCCACGGCTACAAGGCAGGAGCGCTGGAAGAGGGACTGCAAAGCGCCAAAGGCGAGTTCGTCGCGATCTTTGACGCTGACTTTGTTCCACCCGAAGATTTCCTGCGGCGTACGATTCACCACTTTAGCGATCCCAGGATTGGCATGGTCCAAACGCGATGGACCCATATCAACCGGAATTATTCCTTCCTCACAGAAGTGGAAGCCATCCTGCTGGATGGCCATTTTGTGCTGGAGCATTCCGGACGCGCGCGCAGCGGTGTGTTCTTCAATTTCAATGGCACGGCGGGCGTATGGCGTCGGCAGGCAATCGCGGATGCGGGGGGCTGGCAGCATGACACGCTCACCGAGGATACCGACCTCTCTTATCGCGCGCAGCTAAAAGGCTGGAAATTTCTTTATCTGCAGGATGTGGAGTGCCCCGCCGAGTTGCCGGTTGAGATGACCGCGTTCAAAACCCAGCAGGCGCGCTGGGCAAAAGGACTCATCCAGACGGCAAAGAAGATCCTTCCTCAGCTCCTCAACAGCGATGTGCCGCGTCACACCAAGCTGGAAGCGTGGTACCACCTGACTTCAAATCTCAGCTATCCTCTGATGATTGTACTTTCGGTGCTGCTTTTGCCCGCCATGATCATTCGTTTTTACCAGGGCTGGTTCCAGATGCTGTATATCGACTTGCCCCTGTTCATGGCTTCGACCTTTTCGATTTCGAGTTTCTATCTGGTCTCGCAACGGGAACTCTATCCCAAGACGTGGCCGCGAGCTCTACTTTATCTACCCTGCTTAATGGCTCTGGGTATCGGCATGACGATCACCAACACCCACGCCGTGATCGAAGCTCTTATCGGCAAACAAAGTCCGTTCGCTCGCACACCGAAGTACCGGGTTGAGACGAGAAACGACAAAGTGGGTGTCACGAAATATCGCAAGCGCCTGGGATGGGTGCCCTGGATCGAGTTGCTGATTGGGTGCTACTTTGCCGCGGCAATGATCTATGCCCTTCAGAACGAAAACTACATCACCGTCCCATTTCTGGTATTGTTCGTCTTCGGGTACTGGTACACAGGACTGATGTCACTGTTACAGGGACGCTTGGGCGCCTTGTCGCTAGGTGCAGAGAGTCACAGTAAGCCTTTTCCGGTGGGCGTGTAAACGCATCACGTGACATACAGCAACTGCAGTGTTCCCCTCCAGTTCTCATATCGAATCACGAGATAATCTTTCTTTTTCGACAGCACATAATCGTATAGAATCCACTCGCCTTCGGTTGGCCATCTCATTCTGCGTCAAGGATGGTTACCATGCGCCGTTCGCTCCAGCAAAATCTTCTTATCTGTCTCAGCGCTCTTCTCATCGCTTCGCTTGGATGCGGCACCGCACATGACGAGAAAGAAAAGTATGTTCTCGTTTCTGACAACCTGCAGATTCCCTATTGGCAAGCCGCCGCAGCCGGATTTTCGCAAGCGGCCAATCAGCTCAAAGTCAGGAACGATATCGTGGGACCGGATACTTTCGACCCCAAGGCAGAGCAGCAGGCTTTTGCCAAAGCGCTTCAGGAAAAGCCTACCGGCATTCTGGTTTCTGCTGCCGATCCCGGCCTGTTGAAAGATGACATCGCACAGGCGATTGCCGCGGGAATTCCGGTCATCACCATCGATTCCGATGCGCCCGCCAGCAAACGTCTCTTTTTTATCGGCACAAACAACTACGAGGCTGGGAAAATTGGCGGCGAGCGTTTGGCCAAAGAATTAAAAGGCAAAGGAAATGTCGCCGTCTTCACCATGCCCGAGCAAGCCAATCTGGCGGACCGCTTGCGCGGCTACCGCGACGCGCTCGAGGCGCATTCCCAGATCAAGATCACGCAAACCATCGATATTAAGGGCGATCCTCGCATCGCCTTCGACACCGCAACCCAGATTCTCGGTAAAGACCGCGACAAAATACAAGCGTTTGTCTGCCTCGAAGCGCTGGCGGGCAAGGAAGTCGCGACTGTCCTCAGCAACAACAGTGTTAAAGACAAAGTCGTGATCGCCATGGACACCGACCCTGACACGCTCGAGTGGATTCAGAAAGGGGTCATCGCCGCCACCATTGCGCAAAAACCCTACACCATGAGCTTTGTCGGATTACGCATGCTCGATGATCTTTATCATCACAAGCCGTCCTCGTTGGACACCGACTGGTCCAAGGACAGCTTCGCCCCGATTCCCGCATTCGTCGATACAGGATCCGATTTGATCGACAAAAGCAATCTCGAGGCCTTCCAGCAGGCCAAGAAAAGTGTGACCGGCGGAAAGAAATAACTCCACTCGAAGGAATCCATGCGCGCGAGCCGAACTCTCTTCAGCGTAGTTCTCACAACAACTATTTCACTTTCCTCACTGGCACTGGCCCTCGATGGTCAATCCAATGCGGAGTACCGTGCACGTCGTGAAAAGCTGGCAACCAAAGCAAATGGCGGAATCGTCTTGCTGTTTGCTCCCATGGAGGCTCAGGATGCGAGCGAACTGACCGGCTTCCGGCAGGACAGCGACTTCTTTTATCTTTCTGGCTGGGCGGAACCGCAGGCTGCTCTGCTGATCGCTTCCCGATCGCCGGCGACGAATACTGCTCCAGGGCACCCGTACACGGAAATTCTCTTCATTCCCGCCCACAACTTCGTCGCGGAACGCTGGACCGGACCCAAGCTCGGCCCCGAGAGCGCCGATGCTCCGCGGATCACCGGCTTCGACCATGTCGAAGCAATAGATAAACTGCGCGACGAACTGGCGCGTTTGCTGCCCTCGGCTCGCGAGGACATCTACACGGATGTTCCGGCCTTTGGAGAAACATCTACGTCGATTGAGCCTCTGGATTGGTTAAAACGAGCTGACGCCTTTCCGGGATACGCGTCATTTCATGATGTGAAGCCGCTCGTGGCATCCCTGCGGCTGTACAAGGACTCCGGTGAGCTCGAGCGAATCCGTAAGGCGACCAGTGCGTCGGTAACCGCCCACCTTGCAGCCATGCACCTGGTGAAACCAGGAGTGACAGAGCGCGAAGTCTCGGCGCTGATGCAATATGAGTGGGGCAAGCGCGGATGCGAGCGCCCGTCGTACGCCCCGATTGTGGGTTCCGGATTCAATTCAACTGTGCTGCACTACGATCAGGATTCCGCCACCATGCAATCCGGGGATCTGGTTGTGATCGATGCCGCCGGTGAATACTCCATGTACGCGTCCGACATCACCCGGACGCTTCCGGTCAGCGGCAGGTTCACAGCCCGCCAGCGCGAGATCTACGACATTGTTTTGGGTGCTCAACGGGCAGCCATGGCGGCTTTTCAGTCGGGCAAGTCAAACCTGCGGCGTGGTGATGACCCCGATTCTCTTTACAAAGTGGCGCTCGATTACATGAACACTCATGGAAAAGACATGCACGGCGGCTCACTGGGCCAGTATTTTATTCACGGCCTTGGTCATTATGTGGGACTCAATGTACACGACGCCGGCGACTACACTGTCCCTCTCGGCCCGGGCATGGTGTTCACGATCGAGCCCGGCATCTACATTCCCGAAGAAAAACTCGGTGTCAGGATCGAAGACACCGTGTACGTCGATCAGGATGGCAAGCTAATCGACCTGGCAGTCGACCTGCCCCACACGGCTGACGAAGTGGAACGAACCATGGCAGGACGATAAGGCTTCCACCGTCGCATTCACATTCTGACTCTGCATGTCCAAGGCATGAATCCAGAAGCGTCGGGCGTTCTTACAAAATCCTTGTCGAACGAAGTCAAAATCATCTTCAACCGTGACGTTTGGTATTCTAGTCATCGTGCGAATGACGTGGTGGTTCATCATCCTGGCCCTGAGTGCACTTTTAGTGATATGTGCGGCCATCGCCTCGATCATCCGCGTCCGCAGTCACATGAAATCTTCCACTGGCGAAGCCTCCGGCGCGAATCGAGGCGCCGAGGCGGGCAACAACCAACACCCTGGCTGAGCACGCCAGGATGATGCACTTGCTCGTGACGTAGGAGATCTGAAACATGGCAAGACTTGAGAATTCGCAAGCTTTGGGTGCGGTGCGCTCTTCGGAGTGGCTACGCAATATAGCTCTGGTCGTCGGCGCCAGCCTGCTGGTGGCGCTTTGCGCGCGGATCACGGTGCCACTGCCCTTCACTCCGGTGCCACTGACCATGCAAAACATGGGGGTGCTGCTGGTCGGCATGTTGCTCGGCAGCCGTCGAGGTTTTGCGGCACTGGTGCTTTATGTTGTAGAAGGCGCGTCTGGGATGCCGGTTTTCAACCCGACCGGGCCCGGCGGAATCGCCCAAATACTCGGCGCGACCGGCGGGTTTCTCTTGGCTTACCCGTTCGTCGCTTTCGTCGGGGGGCGAGTCATGGAGCGCGGCAAAACCACTTTCTTTCGCGCCTTGAGTGCGGCATGCGCGGGTGAACTGGTTCTTTTCCTTGGCGGCCTGGGGTGGCTGGCGATATTGACCCATTCACTCGGTCAGGCATTCCGCTTCGGCCTGTACTGGTTCGTTTTTGCCGAAGTCATCAAGATCATGCTCGCAACTGGTCTAAGCCAAAGGCTGCGGCGCTCGTTTCGGGTGCAAGGATGAGTAATCTCAGCGCGCTTGAGCGGACCACCGGTGAGCGTCACACCGGGGAAGCAGAAAATATGAGCAGTACGCCCAGTGTTCAAAGCCGTGAAATCACCATTGCCCACAGCCCGGATTCCGACGACGCTTTCATGTTCTACGGCCTGGCCACCAACAAGGTGCGGGCCGCCGGCCTGCGGTTCACGCATACTCTTTGCGATATCGAGAGCCTGAATCGCATGGCCATGGAAGGCGTCTACGACGTCACCGCAATTTCGTTTCATGCTTACCCGTACATCCAGGACAAGTACGCGCTTCTCCCCAGCGGTGGCAGTGTGGGCGAAGGCTACGGGCCCATGATCGTCTCGCCGCGCGCTTTCTCGGAGTCGGAGGTCAAGAGCAAGACGATTGCAATACCCGGGAAGCTCACCACCGCGTACCTCGCCCTGCAGTTATTCGCTCCGGGCATTCAAACCGAGGTCGTCCCTTTCGATCAGATTATCCCCCAGGTTCTCCAGGGCAAGCACGAAGCGGGTTTGATCATTCACGAAGGTCAGCTCACGTATGCAAAGTCTGGCTTGCACCGGGTCGTCGATCTCGGCCGCTGGTGGCACAAAGTCACTGGATTGCCGCTGCCCCTGGGCGGCAATGCCATTCGCCGAAGCCTTGGCCCGGAATTGATAAGCAGCGTGGCCGCTGCCTTGCGCGAAAGCATTCAATACGCGCTGGATCACCGTGAGACCGCCCTGGCCTATGCTATGCAATTCGCCCGCGATCTCGATACTCAGTCCGCCGACAAGTTTGTCGGCATGTATGTGAACGAGCGGACGCTCGACTACGGTTCGGATGGCCGTGAAGCGGTGCAACGTTTGTTGGCCATGGGTTATCGCGCGGGCATTATTCCTCACCCCGCCACGCTCGACTGGGTGGCATAATCACAACCACCGGAAGCCCAATCTCGGGTATCGCTACCTCACTGTTTGTGGAAACGAGAACACCGGATCTATATCGACTGGAATGTCGCGGGTCGTCTTCAGTGCGGTTTTCAGGTCGTCCGGCATTGTGTCGTATTTCTGGAACCAATTCTCTGCTCTCTGCCGGTCGCCAGTCGCCTCAATTTCCAGTAATTCCTTGGCAAGATCCGCGAATGCGTCCGGCATCTTTGCGAAGTCAATCGCGTATCGTCCCGTAGCCGTGCGCTTCACAGCGCCGCGTTCTAGCAGGTAGTTGAACTCCATCATCTCCGCCTGGGAGTGTGCTTCCGCCACCCCGAAGCGAACCGTCCGCAACAACCCGCCTACCTGTGACGCGTAATATTCTTCGAGTTTCTCCTTCGGCAGCGCGCCATGGTCGACCAGCCATTTCAGAGCATACATGCCCACCACGTCTGCCTTGGCCTCTTCAAGGCCACTGTACATCGGGCCGATTGCCTCGCGAATGCTGGTTTTTCCGCTCGCCGTGCGCGCAAATGCCGGTCCCAAACCATGCGAGATCTCGTGCATGATTGTGCCCAGCAGGTAAGCTTCTCCCGTCACCTTGGCCGCCTGTTCCGGCGCCATCAGCCTTCGCGCGACAGGCAGAATTACGTAATCCACCCGCGCATCCATAAAGTTCTTGAAAAAAATCTTCTTCGTCCCTTTCTTTTCATGAATGCGAGGATCGTTCGGCAGGTTGTCAGCTACGGCCTGGTAGCCATGGGTCAAGTCAGCCGCGCGGAACGGCGCGTCCATTACTTCCATGGGGGTTTCTAATCCCTGCTTTGACGGCTTGTCCTCCGCGCTCAGTGGCAACGAGTCCTGGATTTGTGCCTCGTACTTCTGGAACATCGCCACCTTCTTGCTCTCTTCCGCATTGCGCACTAAGACCGCCGCACCGTACGAACCCTTCACTCCCAGCAGCTCGTCCGTGTAGGTTTCGTACGGGGCAAAAATGATGTCGATCTTCGGATCTTTTAAATCCAGCCACGCGAGGTCGCTGGGGTAGTAATCGTCGTTCAGCAAAGCGTCAGCGCGGAGCCGTAAAAAATTGGCAAATGCGGCATCCGAACTCAGTTCTGCCGCCTCTCGCAGGGCATCGGCCGCGGGCTCAAGAAACGAGCGGTATGCGATGTGATAGGGCAGCGCTTCCAGATCGTCGCCGTGCCAACGCACCACCGTCGTCGAACTATAGAGCGCCTCTTTCTGCTCGGGATGATCTTTGACGTACTGCTCGACCTTCTCCCGCGTGAGTCCCTGGGGATAAAAGCCATGTCCCGGCGACATCGGTTGCTCGCCGACGAACGGTTTATTCCCTTCCAGCAGGTCAAAACGCGACGCATTAATCCACAAATATCGACGAAGATGGATGTCTCGCGGGCTCTTGCTCCCAGCCAGGGACTGGTACAGTATCAACGCGTCGGGATCGCTCTGCCGCCAGTAGATGCTTTCAAGATTGCGGCAGGCTTCGACCAGTTTGCCCACCATCCTGATCTCGCGGGCGCTGAGCCCCGCGGAACGGAACGGCATCTCCACTCGGCGAAACTTCGCCACCCGCTCCGCGATGTCCGGAACCACGTACATGCCGGCCGATGCGGCGCCGTGCGCGGCGGAGCCCGTCATTGCTATCGGTTCTTTGCGATTTCTGATTTTCTGCGCTGATCCTGAACTGTTCATGGAAAAGATTAAAATCACGCAGCAGAGAAAGGGAACCACGCCCTGGGTTCTCATAAAAACTAAATTCTAACAGAGCCACACATCGCCACCTCCGGATGGCTCGCGTCCCGACCCTCAGAATGGATATCATGGTTCGCGCAATGCTCGATTCGGAACAGAACGGTGCACAAACTTTGTTGATCGATGCCGATGACACGCTCTGGGAGAACAACATCTATTTCGAGCGCGCGATTGGCGACTTCATTTCCTTTCTCGATCACCGCGAATATTCCCCACAGCAGGTGCGCGAAATCCTCAACCAGGTGGAGCGCGAATCCATTCTTACCCATGGCTACGGGCTGCACAGCTTCGCGCACTCCCTGGTAGAGACTTTTGAACGCCTGGCTACAGAACCGGTCACGCCCGAATTGCACGTTAAAATTCGCAGCTTTGCCCACGCTGTCGCCGAGCACCCGATCGAAATGCTGCCCGACGTCCCCGAGACTCTCCAGTATCTTTCGCAGAAGCATCATCTGATCATGATGACGAAAGGCAACTTCGCCGAACAGTCGGGCAAGATCGAGCGTTCCGGAGTGAAAGATTATTTCGAAGCGGTCGAGATTGTGGCCGAGAAAGACACGGCGGTTTACCGATCGATTGCCTCAAAATACGGCCTGGTAGCCGACACAACCTGGATGGTAGGGAACAGTCCCAATTCGGACATCAATCCCGCGTTGGCGGCGGGCCTGAATGCCGTTTTTGTACCGCATGGCAATACCTGGATCCTGGAGAACGGCGATGTTGCCGAGCCGCAAGCACCGGGCCGCTTGCTGGTTGTCGATCGCTTTTCCGATCTTCAGCAACACTTTTGACATAACATTTTGGGCACCTCGTACACCGACGTGGCATGTAGAGCCACATTGATCAATATCGTTCTAGGCGCTCCAGATGCAGCCAACGACGCGTTTCGGCACCAAACTAACTAACCTATAGCGGTGATTGCTTTGCTACTCTCATTCTGCTCTGGTTTTTTGTGGCTTCCACTTCGCGTGGCAAGTGCAAAAGAACAACTTTCGGCGGCTGTTACGCACAATTGAAGCGCTTTCCGATCTCGGTCCTGAGCTGACGGCAGAGCGCGAATTTACGCAAACGGCGCGCACTATCCTCTCCACAGTCATGGAGGCGACTGCGGCGACTGAGGCTGCGCTCTTTCTGTTCAGCGACAAGCCTTCCCTGCTGACCTCCCTTGCCTCACACGGGTTTGCCATGTTGCCGGAGCCCGCGATCATTCCGCTCTTGCCCAAGCATGTGCACGCTCTGGCCGCCGCGCAAGGCCCGGTACTGCTGAACGCGAGCACCTACGAAATCTTTCTGAGCCTGAATGGCAACGTCGCGCCTGAATTGTTTCGCTGTCTGGGCCCGTTGAAAGTGCGTAACAAGCTGGTCGGCGCCGTCATGCTCGGTCGCCGTGAAGGAGAAGCTCTTTATGGTGACGATGAACTCGATGCCCTGCATCTGCTCGACACCTACATTGCCCTCGCGCTGCAGAACCATTCCCTTACCCAGACCTTGGCGCAGCGGGTCTCGGAAAATTTGCGGCTGGTTGCCTCGCTGCATCGCTTCTATGACAACGCGCTCGAAGCATTCACGGCTGCGATCGATGTCAAGCACGTAAACATTCACGGCCACTCGCTTCGCGTCGGACGCTACGCCGCTGGTATAGCCGAGGCACTGGGTATGGAGCCAGGCGAGGTCGCCGCACTGCGTTCTGCTGGATACCTGCACGACATTGGCAAAGTAGCTGTCGACAAACGCCTGTTTGGCAAGCCCGGCGCGCTCGATGCAGAGGAATTCCGTCAGATGGCGGATCACACGGTCGTCGGCCACGAAATCGTGAGTGGTGTTCAATTCCCGTGGCCCAGTATCCCGGAAGCAGTACGCTGGCACCACGAGCGCGCTGACGGTTCCGGATATCCCGACCGGTTGGCCATGGAAGAAGTGCCAAAGGAAGTTCGCATCATCGCCGTCGCCGATACCTTCGACGCCATGACCAGTGCACGCCCTTACCGCGAGCCACTTTCTGTCGGTGGAACATTGAGCGAGCTTGTTCGGCTTACTCCGCAGAAGTTCGACCCGAATGTCATCCAGGCGCTGCTGGTGCAGGTTCGGCGCGATGCGGTCGGCAGCAATCGCACTCCGTTTCTCGAGGAGCGCATGGGGCTGAGCATCGCCCCTCCCGATATCGATCAGCTTGCCGCCAATCTCCAGCACAAGATGTCCAATGGGCGGCTCTATCTCACATAGCCGTTGCTACACCTGCTCCCAGGAACTCAGAATAGTTGGACACCTCGAGCCCAGGCACTCTCGCACCTCAGCAGCTAAAACCGTTGTCGTGGCGGCACTTACGGGCGGCGGAGGGCAGCTCCTCTCCGGCACTCATGCCCTCCCAGATAGCAACTTTTCGCCCTTTTCGGGTTCATAAGGTAAGGACCTTTTTCATGCCGAGTGGGGTTTGTTCGTGGCTTTGAATCGCCGGGAGATCGCTGCGTTTGCCTTGCTGTTGACGTTGGGGACACCCGCGTCTGTTCAGCTTGCGGCAGGAAAGAAAAAGGAGAACTCTACCTCCGTCGCGCCGCAAATGGCTGAACAGAAGCGAGCGCTGCATGCCCTCAACCGGTTGACCTTCGGAGCGGGGCCCGGAGACGTGCAAAAGGTCACTGCCATCGGTGTGGACAAGTGGATTGACCAGCAGCTTCACCCTGAAAAGCTCGACGACAGCGCTCTCGAGGCTCGGCTGACGCAGTTTCGCACGTTGCGAATGAGCACCCGCGAACTGGTAGAAGCGTTCCCACCCCCGCAGGTAATCAAGGCGATTATGGATGGCAAGCAGTCTTTGCCCTCCGATCCAGCGAAGCGCGCGATCTATCAGGCGCAACTGGATCGACTAGAACAAAAGAGAGAGCGTAAACAGGATGCTGCGGAGAATCTCGTCTCCGCTGCGCCCTCCGGACCGCCCCAGGCGCCTGCTCCCGCTCCAGGCCCGGCAGAACTCGCGAAAGCGCGGGAAGACAAGCTATACGCGGATATCCATGCCGAGCAGCTTTTAAGCCTCCCTCCCGATCAGCGAGTCAAAGAAATCCTGAAGATGACGCCTGAAGAGCGGCATGAAATGGTTGGCTCTTTCAGAGGCGCCAAAGGACAGCAACTTCTCGACGGTCTCAATCCGCAACAGAAAGAGACCCTGATGGCGTTGAATAATCCACAGCAGGTCGTTACCACGGAACTCATGCAGGCCAAGCTGCTGCGCGCCATCTACAGTGAGCGTCAACTCGACGAAGTAATGACTGATTTCTGGTTCAATCACTTCAACGTGTTTATCGGCAAAGGCTCGGATCGCTACCTGCTCACTAGTTACGAGCGCGATGTCATCCGGCCGCATGCTCTCGGCAAGTTCGAGGATCTGCTGGTGGCCACGGCTCGCAGCCCCGCCATGCTTTTTTATCTCGATAACTGGCTCAGCGTGGGCCCAAACTCCGATATCGCGCGCGGCGTCCCGAAGAATCCAGCCAGGCGGCGTCTCTATTCCGCGGTTCCTGCTAAGCGGACTAAAGCGGGTCCCGGCAAGCGTAGCAGCGGCCTGAATGAAAACTACGGCCGTGAGTTGATGGAGCTTCACACGCTCGGAGTCAATGGCGGTTACACGCAGAAAGATGTGACTGAAGTCGCGCGCGTCTTTACCGGTTGGACGCTCGAGCGTCCCCAGGATGGCGCGGGATTTAAGTTCGAATCGCGCATGCACGATCCCGGGGACAAGAGTGTCCTCGGGCACAAGATCAAGAACCACGGCGAGAAGGAGGGCATCGAGGTGCTTCATCTGCTCGCTCACAATCCATCCACCGCCAGGTTCATCTCTACTAAGTTGGCGATGCGCTTTGTTTCCGATAATCCCCCGGCGTCGCTCGTAAGCAAGATGCAGCAGACATATCTCAAGAAGGACGGCGACATCCGCGAGGTGCTACGCACCATGTTTCGCTCTCCGGAGTTTTGGGCGGACGACACTTATCGGGCGAAGGTGAAAACACCCCTCGAATTCATGGTTTCAGCGGTGCGCGCCACCGATGCCGATGTAACTAATGCCATGCCGCTGTTGGGGCAATTGAACAACATGGGTATGCCGCTGTTTGGCATGCAGCCGCCTACCGGCTATTCCATGAAAGCCGAGACTTGGGTGAACTCCTCGGCTCTCCTCGGCCGCATGAATTTTGCGTTGGCGCTTTCCGCGAACCGGCTGAAAGGCATTACAGTGCAGCCAGAGCAGCTCTTCGACACGGGGGCCAAGGCCGGAGACGCGCAACAGGTGCTCGTCGGGTTGGAGAACTCGTTTCTTGGGGGCGATGTATCCCGGCAAACCCACGAAACCATTAGCAGGCAGCTGAATGATCCCCAAGTCGCACAGCGGCGCCTGGATGATCCCATCGCTCCTCCCAACGTGAGTGCGATCGCAGGATTGATTTTGGGGTCGCCGGAGTTTCAACGAAGATAGCTGTTAGAAATCGAGGTCCACGTTGCGAATCGACTGATTTGAGTCGATGGTCGCGCAAGAAGGAAGG
>Ga0070741_10008767_pt1 | contig 20060 bp, 17 predicted proteins | sample Coa_R1_4_FD_66440 | JGI IMG/M metagenome (GOLD analysis project Ga0070741, IMG submission 66440) | Surface soil microbial communities from Centralia Pennsylvania, which are recovering from an underground coalmine fire - Coalmine... | ecosystem: Environmental > Terrestrial > Soil > Unclassified ...
CGGTGTAACCGGACATGTACAGAACTTTCATGTTGGGGCGAATTTCGGTGATGCGTTGCGCCAACTCGCGGCCATTCATGCCCGGCATGATCACATCGGTGAGCAGCAGGTGGATCACCGACTCGTGGGCGACGGCAATCTGCATGGCCACCGCGCCATCGGCAGCCTCGATCACTTTGTAGCCCTGCTTCTCGAGATATTGCCGGGCAAGGTACCGCAAGTTGGCTTCGTCTTCGACCAGAAGAATGGTTTCCGATCCGGGCTCGACGCGTTGCAATTGGGCGGCAGTTGCGACCGGCGTTGCCGGTTCCCCGGCGGCCGCCACGCGCGGCAGATAGATTTTGAACGTGGTGCCCTTTCCGATCTCGCTCTCCACCCAGATATAGCCGCCGCTCTGCTTGATGATGCCGTAGACCGTGGAAAGCCCCAGCCCGGTGCCCTTTGGTCCCTTGGTGGTGAAGAAGGGTTCGAAGATGTGCGACTGGGTATCGGCGTCCATGCCGACGCCGGTGTCGCTGATCTCGATCATGACGTAGTCGCCGGGGCGCAGCGGCGCGTGATGGCGCGCGGCCTCCTCGTCGAGGGTGACGTTGCAGGTCTCGATGGTGAGCTTCCCCCCGGAGGGCATGGCGTCCCGGGCGTTCACCGCGAGGTTCATGATGACTTGTTCGATCTGTCCGGCATCGGCACGCACGGGCCAGAGATTCTTGCCGGGAGCCAGAACAAGATCGATGTCTTCGCCGATCATGCGAGTGAGCATCCTAAGATTTTCAGTGGCAATGTCGTTGAGACTGACGATGCGCGGGGCCAGCATCTGCTTGCGGCTGAACGCCAGCAGTTGGCGAGTCAGGGAAGAGGCGCGCTCGGCGGCACTGGCGATCTCCTGGGCCGGGCCGCGTAGATGTGGCTCGGCCCCGAGACGCTCGAGGAGGAATTCGGAGTATCCCGAGATGACCATCAGGAGGTTGTTGAAATCGTGTGCGATCCCGCCCGCCAGCCGGCCCACGGCTTCCATCTTCTGCGATTGCCGGAGCTGCTGTTCCAGGGCGCGGCGCTCAGTCACGTCTTCGGCGAAAAGTTCGAACACCACGCCTTCCGGCCTGCCGTTCACTACGGACCGGCCGGAAATCCGGACCACCGTGCTGCCCCCCCGGCGCCTCCAGTCGGCTACCAGGCCCTTAAAGGGGGCGGAGGCGCGCAGGCAGTCCGCTAACTCGAACCATTGTTCTGTATCGTTATACAAGCCGTAGATATACTGCCCGACCAGCTCTTCGGCGGACTTGAGACCGAGCAGTTCGAGAAATGCCGGGTTGGCGTCGAGGATTTTCCCCGTGGAATCGCAACTGCAGATTCCGTAGGGGGCGTTGGTCACAAGGGAGCGAAAGTTCGCTTCGGACACCCGCAAATTCTCCTGCACCGCGCGTAGCGCGGCATTCAGCCAGCAGATCAGGATGGCCAGGAAGGAGAAGAGGGCCAGGCGGAGAAGCGCCACCCGCAACTGCTCCGGGGCATGCTGGCCAGCAAGTGAGAAGTACGCGATAACGGTGAGCGCGAAGGAGGTGGCGACGAGCCCGGGTTTCCAGCCACCATACCAGGCACTGACCATGACTGCGACGCCGAACAAGGCGAGCCGGCTTTCGGCCACATCGGCCAGCAGAATCGTGGGAATCAGCGCCAGCGCCGTACTTAGCACGGCCACTCCGTAGCGCAAGATGGGCGCACGGGCGGGTGGAATGCGGAGTAGGGGGAGGGTTACTCGCATATGAGGCAGAATAATTGCGAAACTCTAATACTGATAGTTACAGGAGTTCATTTTGATGTTGGCCGAGGAGAACAGTTGCCGTGTCCTGTTGTCAAGAAAGGAACTGGTCCAGTCGGACATTTTTTCCCGTGATGCCGCTTGCATCCAGAGACGAGAATCGCGAGACTAGGCGGGATTAAAACCATTATGAATATTGGTCTGTTTGGCGGAACCTTTGATCCCGTGCATCGCGGCCATTTGGCGGTGGCCCGTGCCGCGATGGAACGCTGCAAGTTGCATCGCGTGATTTTCGCTGTGGCCAATGTTCCTCCCCACAAGCAGCGCCAGGCGCACACGCCTTTTCTTCACCGCTTTGCCATGATGGCTCTGGCCACGGCGTCCGAGAAGGCATTCGTGCCCTCGCTGCTCGAGGCACCTGGAGACCGGCCCGGGGGGAAGCACGGCTCCGCCAAGCCGAATTACACCATCGACACGGTGCGCCGCCTGAAGCAGCAATTCAGAAGCAGCGATCGGCTATTTTTTCTGATCGGGATGGATGCATTCTGCGACATTGCCAAGTGGCACGATGCGGAAGCATTGTTTCGCGAGTGCGCCTTCATCGTAGCCGGCAGGCCGGGATACTCCCTGGCAGATGTGGCGAATGCTCTTCCCGCGAGTCTGCGCCCGCGCGCAGAGGTCACCCGGCCATTCCAGAAGCAGGCGGCTACGGGTGACCTGGTGTTGCCCGGCGCTACTATTCATCTGATGGGCGACCTGCACCAACCCGCATCAGCCACTGCCATCCGGCAGGCCATCAGCGCGGGACGATCGCTGGACCGCTTTCTAGATCCGCCGGTGGCGGAATATATCAAGAAGATGGGCCTTTACCGGTCCACGTAGGCCTGGACGCATTCGTCCGGGGACCTGCGGATTCCAGCCACGCAACGGTCTCCCACAACTCCCGCACGAACACGAAAGCCGAACTCCACTCGCTCCCTGCCTGAAGCGAGTTGGCACATTTTGGCATGCCCTCCCTGTGGATGGGGAGGGCCGTGCCCTCGGTTACAATGGGAGCGGAAGAACAAGCCTTTTCTGAATGAATAAGACGACCGAGCTCAAGCAGCAAGTTTCTGCCGCCATTCAAGCCTGCCTGGAAAAGAAGGCAGAAGAACTCAGCATCCTGGAAATGGAAAAGGGGTCGGGGGCGTTTACCGACTACTTTGTGCTTTGCAGCGGAACCAATCCGCGGCAGGTGCAGGCGATTGCCGACGAGGTGGAGCTACGGCTGAAAAAGGCTGGCCTGCGTCCAACTCATGTGGAAGGTTACAACCAGGCGGAGTGGGTTCTGATCGACTATGTCGACTTCGTGGTTCACGTGTTTTCCGAGAAGGCGCGCAAGTTCTACGATCTGGAGCGGCTGTGGAAGTCTGCCCGGCGTCTGCAGCCCGGTGATTTGAAGGCTGTAACACGGGCGCGGAAGACGGCGGCCAAGAGCGCGCCAAAAAAGAAGAAAAGAAAAATCAGGGCCTAAATCTTCTACGGCACATTCTCTACTCGATTTTCCCAATGCCATCCCAACCAGAAGCCGGACGTGACTGGGGAAACCAGTACCGGCTGGTCGCGTCGGAAAAATGGAAGGCGAAGTCAGCTGCCATGGGGCAGCCCGTTACCGACGCGCTCGTCGAGTATGCCAAGCCGGCACCCGGGATGCGAGTGCTTGATCTGGCGAGTGGAACCGGTGAGCCAGCCATAACTCTTGCGACGCGAGTTGGACCGAAGGGGCAGGTAACAGCATTCGACCTGAGTGCCGATCTACTGGAGATAGCTAGCCATCGGGCACGATCGCGGGGGCTGACCAACTTCACGACTCGCCAGGGGGATGCGCATTCCTTGCCCTTTGCGGATAACAGCTTCGATCTGGGCACGTCGCGCTTCGGGGTGATGTTCTTTCGCGATCCGGAATTGGCTTTCGGTGAATTACGGCGGGTGCTGCGGCTGAGAGCGCGGGCTTGCTTTCTGGCCTGGGGAGGCTTCGATCAGCCCTATTGGCGGAGCATGATGGGAGTTGTTCATCGCCATGTGGGCGGCCCCTTGCTGTCGCCCGGCGGACCAAATCCATTTCGCTTTGCCGAACCCGGCAGTTTGTCGGCGGTGTTGCGAGCTGCGGGCTTTCAGGCGGTGGACGAGGAGAACCGGAACATCGAGTGGAGTTGGCCGGGTCCTCCTGAAGAAGTCTGGGAGCAGATGAAGGCGGTCGCAGTGCCGTTTCGTCCGATGCTGGACCGGGTTCCGGAGGCTCAGGGGCCCCGAATCAACGCAGAGGTGCAGCAGGCGGTGGCGCCCTACTTTGACGGCGTGAAGATCGCGTTCGGAGCCTCGGTAATACTGGCTTCCGGACAGAAATGACGGGGCCACGGCAGTGAAAATCCGCATTGCCTGGATCGGCAGGACAAAAGAGCCGGCTATCGCTTCTTTGAGCGAAGAATATCTGAAGCGGATTTCCCGTTATGCGCCGGTCGAAGCGCTGGTCCTGCGAGATGAAGCGGATTTGCTGGCGAAATGCCAGATCTCGGGAAAAGCCGGCCAGAAATCCACACTCGTCCTGATGGATCAACGAGGCAAAGAATTCTCCTCAGAGCAGTTGGCAAAGTTTCTGGGAGATTACCAGGACAGCAATCCCTTGCCTCTGGTGTTTGCCATTGGCGGCGCGGACGGCTTTAGTCCTGCGGCCAGAGCCGCCGCCCAGGTTGTGATGTCACTGGGGAAACTGACCCTGGCGCATGAACTGGCGCGGGTGGTACTGCTCGAGCAGGTCTATCGTGCCTTCACGATCATGAAAGGCCACCCGTACCATTGCGGACACTGATGTCCGAGGGAGCGCGAAAGACAATCCAAGGGCTGGCGCACCAACTGACTCGCATTGTGTCTGAGGAGAAATTGGAACCGAGCTATTGAGTAACCGTGGCCTGGTAACTTACCGCCTGCCACCTGCCTGCACGGCGGACCCAGACCCTGGTGTAGCGGTATGGGCCGCTAAAATCCTCGCCCAGTTGATGGCCTTTGACGTCAGCCCGCGCGGTGACAATGGCCGTATCCCCGTAAAGACGCACGACCATGTCGCTTACATCGATGTTGTCATAGCGGAGTTGTCCGCTCCGGCGAGCCGAGATGGCCTCTTTCTTGGTGGTGACCTGGCCCAGGGGACTGATGGCGACGTAATCGTCGGCCAGCATGCGCTGGGGAAAATCCGCATCGCGGCGAAGGGTAGCTTCCTTCGCCTGGCGCTCAATCTCTACGACCTCGCGAATCGTCTCCTGGTCGCCGGAATCAACCACCGCCAGGGGCTTGCGGGCTCCCACACGCTGCGCCGGAAAGGCGGGCACGGTTGCGACCACGAAATACAATAACAACGCAGATCTGTTTCTCACCATGAGACCTCCGCGGCTTGCGAGGGGACAGAGATCCGCTGACCCGAGCTACGCAACTTTGGATGCTGCAGTTCCGTGGAAATATTCTTGCTTTGTAATATTTTTGGTTCACTGAGCGGTCCGTGAACCGTCTCAGCCGGAAGCCTGTGTTGAAGGCCTGCCGGCCACCCGTTCCGATGGTTTCTCCTCGGCGCGCCTCACGACTCTTCGGATCCGGTAGCGCCACTGGAGCCCCTGAGACATGTTGCGGTTGAGCTCTTAACAGTGCAACTGTTGTTCCCGGGCAAGTGGAGGTAAATCTTTGATAAGACAGTGTCAAAGGTTCGGTAGAGCCCTGTTATTGTCCACCGTGGGACTGCACTGTCCACCATCGGACACAGCGGACGGCGAGGAAGGGACAGAATTGGAGGAGCCGCATCTAGTAGAATCAAACATCCGGTCTGGACATGGCTGATATTCGTCGTGGTCTCATCATCGTCAATACCGGGCCAGGTAAGGGCAAGACCACGGCCGCCATGGGCACGGCGTTACGTGCCGTCGGCCAGGGCATGCGGGTGTTGATGCTGCAATTCCTGAAAGGCTCCTGGCATTACGGCGAACTGGATGCGGTGCAAACGTTCGGCGGCAAATTTGTCATGAAGCAAATGGGCCGCGGCTTCGTAAAGGTCGGAACGGAAAAGCCGGACCCGGAAGACGTGCGCATGGTAGAAGATGCCTGGAGCGAGGCGGAGCGGGCAATCGCGTCCGGTGCCTGGGATTTGGTGGTGCTGGACGAGATCAACTATGCGATCAGCTATGGCATGCTGGATCCCGCGAAGGTAGTCGAGGTTCTCAAGAATAAGCCGGAGATGGTTCATGTAATCTTGACCGGCAGGAATGCGCACCCCACAATCGTGGAGATTGCCGACACGGTCACCGAGATGCGCCAGGTGAAACATGCGTATGAAAAAGGCGTGATGGCGCAGAGAGGAATCGAATATTGATTGGGTAATTTTGTAATTTGGTAATTGGGTAATTGAAAGGCAAATTTTCGATTTCACAATTACCTAATTACACAATCACCAAATTCTTTATGGCCTGGTTTAAACGCGAATCCGCCGAGCTGGACACTTCGGGCGAGAAGAAGGTTCGTACCGAAGGATTGTGGGTGAAGTGTGAGAACTGCCGCCAGATTATCTGGAAAAAGGATCTGGAAGAGAACATGAATGTCTGTCCGAAATGCGACAAGCATTTCCGGATTGACGCGCGCGCGCGGCTGGCACTGCTGCTCGACGACAACCAGTACGAGATCCTCGACGCCAATATCTCTTCTACCGATCCTTTGAAGTTTGTCGATTTGAAGCCATACTCCTCCCGATTGAAACAGGCGCAGCAGGATACGGGGTTGAAGGACGCGGTCATCAATGCGAAGGGAAAGTTGATGGGCCGTCCGGTAGTGGCCAGCGTGATGGAGTATTCGTTCATCGGCGGCAGCATGGGGGCGGTGGTGGGCGAGGCGATCACTCGCGCCGTAGAGCGCGCCGCCGATACGCGGACACCTCTAATTATCGTGTCGGCCTCGGGAGGCGCCCGGATGATGGAGGGCGTCATCAGCCTGATGCAGCTGGCGAAGATCTCATCCGCGCTGGCGAAACTGGATAAGTCGAAAGTGCCTTATATCTCTTTGTTGACCGATCCGACCACCGGCGGCGTCACGGCTTCGTTCGCCATGTTGGGAGACTTGAACATAGCGGAACCGGGGGCCTTGATCGGGTTCGCCGGGCCGCGCGTCATCGAGCAGACCATTCGCCAGAAACTTCCTGCCGGATTCCAGCGCAGCGAATTTCTGCTGCAGCACGGCATGCTGGATGCGGTGGTTCCGCGCAAGCAGCTCAAGCCTTACATCGCGCGCGCGCTCGATTTTATGGCGGCGTGAACCAGAGCTTTTAGATGTAGCCTTGAGCGTTTGGCTTGATCCCCCAACCAGAGCTAAAACATCTGATAAGCAACCGGCTTGCAATTCGTATTGCGTCCGGTGCGGCCTCGTAATGACGGCTACAAGCTAGGAGCTGGATGTCCTACGAAAGTGCAGTAGCAAGCATGTTCGCGCTGGGCCACGAGCTGGCGAGTACGCCCTCACAAAAGTTCGACCTGGGGGATATGCGCGTATTGCTGCGGGCGCTGGGGCATCCGGAGCGGGAGTTTCCCAGCGCGCTGATCGCGGGCACCAATGGCAAGGGCTCCACGGCGGCCACTCTGGCCTCGATTCTGGGCGCATCCGGGTTGAAAACCGGGTTGTACACTTCGCCGCACCTGGTGCGCATCAATGAGAGAATCCGGGTAGACGGTGCGCAAATTGCAGACGACGTATTCGCCCGGCTCCACGGCGAGGTGGACCTCGCTGCCGGAGGGCTCGTCGCGCGAAAAGAACTTCCCTGGCATCCCAGCTTTTTCGAGATGATGACGGCGATTGCCTTCCTTCATTTGTCCCGGGAACGGGTGCACGTGGCCGTTCTTGAAGTTGGGATGGGAGGGCGACTGGACGCGACGAATGTGGTGGAACCGCTGGTCAGCGTGATTACCGACATTTCACTCGATCACCAGAAATTTCTGGGCGACAGCGTCGGCGAGATCGCGCGCGAGAAGGTGGGCATCATCCGGCCCCGGGGTGTAGTGGTGACTCTCCCGCAACAGCCGGCCGCAAATGACGTAATTGGCAACACCATTCTCGAACTGGACGCGACCGGAGTCAGCGCGGCGCGGTACGTGCCCCCGGTTTCGCCGGGGAGTGCCGAATTCCGCGTCTCCGGGGCCCAAACCGGCCTGGCAAGGTCGCGGTATCCCCTGGAGGTGATGGGCCAGCAGATTCTCGTGGAAACGCCGCTGGTGGGGCGCCACCAGTTGAGAAATGTGGCCTTGGCCATTGCGGCAGCCGAGGAATTGGGCAAGAAAGGATTGCCGGGCATCACTCCGCGATCGATCGAACGGGGCATTCGCGAGACTCAATGGCCGGGACGGTTTCAGGTGATCGAGCGCCGGGAGGGCTGGCCGGAGATCGTACTAGATGTGGCCCACAATCCCGCCGGGGCCTGGGCGCTGCGTTCCGCCCTTTCGGAACGCTACGAGGACCGTCCATTGATTTTTGTTTTCGGAGCGATGCGCGACAAGGCAATCTCGGAGATGGCGGAGATATTGTTACCCATGGCCGAGCATGTGATCGCCACCCGGCCGGGCAATCCCCGGGCCGCGGCCCCGGAGGAAATTGTGCAGGCGGCAATCCGTACGGGGGTTGGCATCGAAGCAATCGCCGAGGTCGGAGCGGCACTTGAACATGCACGCAGGCTGGCCGGGCCGGACAGCGTGTTGGCGGTGACAGGATCTATTTATCTTGTGGGAGAAGCGATGCAAGCTCTGAATCTGCGTGCCTGAAGGAAGACCTGGAAGCTTTTTCCCCTAAAATGGAGCTGTGGCGGAATTGAATTCATCTGTCGATCAGGTTGAAAACGGGCGCGATCAGGCGGTCGCCGTGGCGCCCCTCCGGCCCAGTCCGCACGCGATTGCGGGCGTGAAATACGGCTGGCTGAGCCGCTTGCGTTCGTTTCTGTTCATCGACCCGCTGATCTGGCTCTATACCCTGGTGCTGGGCCTGCTGGCTCTGCCCTGCGGCATTCGCGATCGCAGCGGCCGCCGGCTGCATTGGTTCTCGCATGCCTGGTCATGGCTGATCATGAAGACGATCTTTTCCCCCGTGACGGTAACGGGGCTGGAAAAGATCGATACCTCCAAGCCCCATGTGTACGCCGCCAATCATGCGTCAGCGATGGACATTCCGGTGCTGTACGTCAACCTGCCCTTCCAGTTCCGAATCGCGTTCAAGAAAGAGCTGCTCTCGTATCCGGTGGTCGGCTGGCAACTGAAGCGCTCCGGGCAGATCTGCATCGATCAGCAGAACCCCTCGCACTCGATCAGCAGCATTCGCGCTGCGCTAAAGGGACTGCAAAAGGGACTGCCCCTGGTGATCTTTCCCGAGGGCGGCCGCACACCGGATGGAGAGATCAAGCCGTTCTTACCGGGCGCGTTTTTTCTTGCCATCAAAGCGCAGGTGGACATCGTTCCCGTCGCGCTGGTGGGCACGTACGAACTCCTGCCGATGAATACGTACCACATCAAGTGCCGCCCGCTGGAAATGCGGGTGGGAGAGCCCATCTCGACCACTGGCCTCAGCGTGCGGGATCTCCCGGCGCTGTCAGCAAAAGTGCAGAAGGCGGTCGAAGAGCTGTATTACAAAAGCTAGAGAAATTTCAGATTTAAGATCTTAGATTTCAGATTTGTTGGTGCATAATTGCGGGCCCATAATCTGCAATCTAAAATCTAAAATCCGTTCTTTCTTACGCGGCTTTCCGCGTCTCGTCGCACAATCTCTGATAATGCTCCCGTCCGCGCTGGTAGCCTCGGACAAACGCCTCTTCCACGTTCTGGCCTGGGAAACGGCGTTGCACCTCTTCGAGGGCGGCATTCATCCCGGCGGAGACCTGGTCAAATTCCAGGCAGCGTGTCTTGGCGTGGAGGGCCGCTTCGAATCCCATGCGGTAGAACTGCTCGTCCTGTGTGAAGTTCTTGCCGGAACCGGAATAGTGCGCCTGTTCGGCGCTGCGCAGACCGGTCCACCATTGTTCGCGGGCGGCGTCCACGGACTCGGCGCCATCGCGCTTCAGCAGGTCCCGGACCACGGAGGCCTGGCCGGAGTTGTCGGCGAGGGCAACCACGACGCTGCGTCCGCGGCGCAGGGCATCTTCATAGACGAAGATCTCGTCCTCGGGAAGGCCCTGGTAACTTGAATGTTCAATTTTTCCGGCGGCGGTGCCGCCGATCGTTGCCCCGGCCGCCCCGAGAATGCCCGCCCCTAACAGCCCCAGAGCGGTGACCGGACCCAGTCCGGGAATCAGGGCCATCAGGACCGAGCCCCCCGTCAGCCCGATGCCTCCGCCCAGCAATGCTCCCATGGCATTTCCCATGCCCGGTTGCTCGGCGGTATCGGTGGGAACCGCCTCAATTTCTTTTTGTACATGGTCGACCGTTCCGGGGGTCAGGAGGGTCATTTTGTCCCCGGGAATACCCGCGTTTCGCACGTCACTCAAGGCCCGTTCTGCAGCGTCCCGCGTTTGGAAAACTCCAGTGACTGCTTCCATGGTTGCCCCTTTCGCTTTGAAGTCGCAGGTTTGGATGCAAGAACTTGCGGTCGGAACTACCTTGGAAATTTGGCAAACGATTTTTTGCCCTCCCGTAACCTTTGCACAGGCCCGGGCGTTTACCCTGATGTACGGCAACAACCGCGGAGAATTCGTTGAAGGCTCTGAAGAAAGAAGCGGACGAGCGGCTTCTGGTTGAAGCTGCGCAGCAGGATCCCGCCCGTTTCGCGGAACTCTACGAAATCAATTTCGAGCGGGTGTATGCGTACATTGTGCGGCGGGTGCGAGACCGCGCGGAGACCGAAGACCTGACAGCGGAGACGTTTCAGCAGGCGCTGGCGAACCTGAAGAGGTTCGAATGGCGCGGGATCCCGTTTGCGGCTTGGCTGTTCCGGATCGCGGCCAACCTGATCTCCGACCGCTACCAGCGCTCGGGCCGGGAAGTTTCTGACGATTCCGCCATGGATTCGGCGCAGGCGAGTCCGGCGGAGATCGAGGAAGTGGAGCGCCGGGCGACCCTGTTCCGCCTGGTCGAAAAATTGCCGGCAGAGCAGAAGAAAGTTGTGGTTCTGCGGTTCGTCGAGCAGAAAAGCATCAAAGAAGTGGCGCGGGAGATTCGCAAGACTGAGGGCGCGGTGAAGCAACTGCAGTTTCGAGCGCTGACCAGCCTGCGGGCGCGCATGGAGGGTGCCGATGCCTAAGCGCTCTCTACATCCAGGGAATGAGGATGCGAAGAAGATCGACCGGTTAAACCGCGCAGTCGAGGAGATGATGGCGCGGAACGACGGGCGGGTAGGTAAGGCCGGGGCTGAAATCGAACCGCTGGTGCGTATCGCGGCGGAATTGCGCAATCTGCCGAATGCGAATTTCAGGGCACGATTGAAATCGGAACTGGGAGGAGCAAAACGTATGTCTACCGTAGCCGAACCGGTGGCGGCCGTGCGCACGACGGCATCCCCAAGATTGGCATTCCGAGATGCCGTCAAGGCAATCGCCTTCTATCAGAAAGCTCTTGGCGCCAAAGAAACGTTCCGCTTTGAGGCCGGAGGCCACATCGCTCATGCCGAGATGGCCGTAGGAGATTCCATCATCCACCTGGCTGAGGAGTGGCCCGAGGGTGGCCGTTTCAGCGCGGAAACCCTGGGGCATTCCCCCATTTCTCTCGACGTCACCGTGCCCGACGTGGATTCCTTTGCCGAACGTGCGATCGCCGCCGGCATGAAAGTGGTTCGTCCTCTGAAAGACCAGTTTTACGGTTACCGCGACATCACTCTGGCCGATCCATTCGGTTATTCCTGGACCGTCAGCACGGTGAAGGAGCAGATGTCGGTTGAGGAGATGCACCGCCGTATGCAGGACATGGTGGATGGGCCCGAAGGCGGGCAGGGGCCGGAGAGGAAGAAGATCAGTCACATCCGCCCGGGCTTCCGCATGGTGACCCCGTACCTGGTGGCGGAGAACGCGCTGGCGCTGATCGATTTTGTGAAGGCCGCTTTTGCCGCCGAAGAAACTCTGCGGGCGGAAATGCCTACCGGAGTCCACGGCGAAGTCCGGATCGGCGACTCGATCGTAATGTTGGGCGGCGGAATCCCAGGACGCAAGTTCCCCGGCTCGCTGCAGCCGGGCGCACTGCACTTGTACGTCGAGGACGCGGATGCGGTCTACCAGCAGGCGCTCAAGGCCGGAGCGGAGAGCATCAACGAACCCACCGATCAAGATTATGGCGAGCGTTCCGCGACGGTGAAGGATCCCGCGGGCAACCTGTGGTACATCGCGACCCACCAGGGCGGCACCTATCTGCCCAAGGGTCTGCACAATGTGAACCCGTATCTGCACCCGCGCCGTGCCGAGCCCTTGATTGGTTTCCTGAAGCGGGCCTTCGGAGCGCAGGAGATTGCGAAGTATGTCTCCCCGGATGGCGTAGTGAACCATGCCGAAATCCGCATCGGCGATGCCGTCGTGGAAATGGGCGAGGCCCACGGCAAGTACGAGACCATGCCCGCGATGTTCTACGTATACGTGCCGAATGTGGAAGAGGTGTATCGGCAGGCGGTGGCGGCCGGTGCTACATCATTCCAGGAGCCGACGGATCAGCCTTACGGCGACCGCAACGCCGGAGTCAAGGATAATTTTGGGAACACGTGGTACATCGCCACCCACGTTAAAGATCCGGAGGTCTAAAGCCTGATGCTGTCTACCGATAATCTTCGTCCTTGCCAGTCGACTGAAAACAAGGGCTGGACGGAATACGTCTTTAGATTCGAGAGGCGGATAAGCGCTGGTCGTTTTGCGGCGTGGGCGACGACGATGTTGGTATGGGGATCGTGACCCGGACTCGAGTTCCGCGTGAATCGGACTCGATCTCGAGCGTTCCCTGAATGTGGGCGAGTCGCTCGCGCATGCCGCGAATCCCCACCCCGGACCCGCCGGATTGGATCGCAGCCAGTCTTTCGGGCGGGATGCCGACTCCCTGGTCGACTACCTCAATGCTCAAAGCCTGAGCCTGCTGCTCGATGCGGATCGTCCCGCTCTTACTTCCGGAGTGGCGATGGATGTTGGTGAGGCACTCCTGCAGGACGCGAAAAGCCACCAGCTCCACCTCTGCAGGAAGGCGCGATACAGCCGAGGACATTTCCAGGGTTACATCCAGGTCGCTTCGCGATTTGAGTCCTTCCAGGTACCAGCGGACGGCCGCGCCCAGTCCCCGTTCATCGAGCAGCGGGGGATGCAGCAGGTACGAGCTGGTTCTGATTTCCCTGATCAACTGCTGGACCAGGTCCTCGCTCTGAGCCGCTAACCCGGCCAGCGCGGGCGGGAGATCGGAGGGGGCTTGTGCAATCTGGTAGAGATTCATGCTCAGCGCAGTCAAGGTCTGCCCGGCGCTGTCATGCAAGTCACGGGCTATTCTGCGACGCTCTTCGTCCTGCACCTGCAGCAGCCGGTGGGACAGTTCGCGAATCTGCCCGGAGTGAACCAGCAAGTCGGCGGAACGCTTCTCCAATTCGGCGGTGCGAGCGCGAACCTGGGAGTCCAGAGAGCGGGAAAGCGCTTCCAGCTTGCGGCGGTTCACGACTTGTTCGGTTACGTCGACGGAAATGGAAATGATGGTTTTGCTTTCTGGTTCGGCGGAGAAGGGTGCGACGATGCAGGTCCAGTAGGACTCCTCGATTTCACCCTCAGGCGAGCGGCGAACTCGACTCTGGAGTTCACGCTCGGTATGCGCTTTCCCGGTGCGCATAACCTCAACCAGCAATTGATGAAAGCGGCGCCCGTTCATCTCTGGTACCGCTTGAACGAGGGGTTTCCCGAGAAGGCTTCGACCGCCCAGCGCCTCGACATTCGCAGGGTTTTCGCTGATGCAAACGAGATCCTCTCCTTCGTAGATGACGATCGGCAGGGGTGTCTCGCGGAACAGGGCCGCCAGCACGGCGCGGTGCTGATCCAGACGTGTACTGAGTTTGCGCAGATTGATCTGGCTGGCTACGCGAGCTACCAGTTCGCGGGCGGAGAACGGCTTGACGATGTAATCATTGGCTCCGGCCTGGAGTCCTTCCACCCGGCTTTCCTCCCCAGCTCGCGCCGAGAGCATCAGGACGGGGACCGAACAGGTGACCGGATCCTTGCGCAACTCAGCGAGCAAACCAAAGCCATCCAGACCCGGCATCATGACGTCAGTGATGACGAGCGTGGGCTGCATCTGACGCGCCCTCTGAAGCGCCGCATTCCCGTCCGCGACAGTTTCGACGTGCCAGTGCGGCGACAGCAGGCGCGTGATGTAGCTGCGCATATCGGCATTGTCGTCGGCGAGGAGAATCCGAACTCCGGCATCGAACTCGGCCGATTGCGAAGCCACGTTCTCGGAAATTGAGCCCTGCTCCCCCGGAATCCATTCCATCGCCTCTTGCACGTAGGCGGCTGCCCGCACGGCCGTAGACACGCTGCTGCGCGGTGCCTGGATGCGGTCCTGGGGGAGGTGGCCGGTCCCATACAACAGGGTGATGCTAAACGTGGTGCCTTTTCCCAGTTCGCTGTTTACCGAAATCTGCCCGCCGTGCTGGTGCACTAGTTCGCGCACCAGCGCCAAACCAATCCCTGAGCCTTCGTAGGAGCGTGACTTCGCGCCCTCGACGCGATGAAACCGTTCAAAGAGCCGGGGCAATTCGCTTTCAGGAATTCCGATTCCGGTATCGCGGATGGACACCACGACCTTGTGATCCAGCGATCGCACCAGGACCGAAATTTCTCCCTGAAAGGTGAATTTGAAGGCGTTGGACAGAAGGTTGAGAATGACCTTCTCCCACATCTCACGATCCACGAATACAGGATCAGGAAGCTGCGGGCAGTCAATCTTCAGCTGCAGGCCGGCGCGCTCGATGGCGGAGCGGAAGACGCTGGCAAGTTCGGCCGTTACTGTTGCTAGGTTGACAGGCTCGAAGGAGGCCTGGACCCGCCCAGCCTCGATGCGTGAAAAGTCGAGCAGCGAGTTGACAAGTTTCAGCAGGCGGACCGAGTTGCGCTGGGCGACTTCCAGTTTCTCGCGCTGGCCGGGCGGAATCTGCGAGGAGTCGGAGAGAACATCTTCCAGGGGCCCCAGCATCAAGGTCAGCGGGGTGCGGAATTCATGGCTGACGTTGCTGAAAAAAGCGGTTTTGGCGCGATCGAGCTCGGCGAGCGCTTCCGCCCGCTTGCGCTCCATGTCGTAAGCGCGGGCATTGTTGATGTTGGCGGCAAGATTGCGCGCCAGGGATTCGAAGAACTCGCGGTAGTCGGAATCCAGTTCGCGATAGGGGCTGATAGCGATGGTGAAGATGGCGACCGGTTCCCGGGTGGCGCCTAAAATGGGGATGGAAATGGCTTGCCGGCAAACGTCCCCGAACGGGGCTCGCGGCATCACGTCGGGTGCATCGACCGCGAAGACTTCCGCCGAACGGCTGGCGACGGCCCTCCGCACGCCCCATTTGTCGTCGAAGAAGAGATTGAGGGAGGAAGGAATCACGGCATCGGCCGCGAAGCTGGCAGCAACGCGAGTCGCCTGGTTGCCGTCACACAGGAAAATCATCGCGTACGGGCAATCGGCGGGATTTCTGACGATCGACTGCATGGCCAGGGAGCAGGCTTCCTGCTCGTTTTTCGCCTGCACCACCTGGTCCGCCACCTCGCGCAGGGTTCGGAGCCGGCGCGCGTTGAGCACCCGGTCTGTCACTTCGTGCACGGCCGAAAAGACTCCGCCGACCTCCCCGGATGACAGCCGGATGGCGCTGTAAGAGTAGGTCCAATAGCTCTCTTCGACATACCCGTGCCGGTTGAAAAGCAAGAGCTGATCGTTTTCCCACGTGGCCTTGCCGGTCCGCATTACGCTTTCGAGCATGGGTCCGATGGTGTCCCAAACGTCGGACCAGACCTCGCGGCCGGGAGACCCCAGAGCCTGAGGATGCTTGGTAGTTCCCAGGGCGGGACGCCAGGCATCGTTGTAGAGCAGGCGCAGCTCAGGTCCCCACCAGATCACGATGGGAAAGCGGGAATCCAGGCAGATCCTGAGCGCAGTGCGGAGGCTTTGAGGCCATTGGCTTACCGGGCCGAAAGGAGTTTTGGCCCAATCGTGGGCGCGCATGAGCGCGCCCATCTCGCCGCCACCAGACATCAAGTCAAGGTCATCGTGGGGCCCCGGATCGGAGAAGCTCGCCGTTCCCGCGTCATTGACCCAAACGGCATTCTGCCAGGCCCTGGAGACAGGCGCCGAGATGCGTGAGTTATGGCGCAGCGCGGCTTCCAGCGAGGGCAGAAGATCGGCCGACAGGTGCGACTTCACTACGAAGCCGCGGGCGCCGGCGCGCTGCGCCTGGACCACGACATCGTCGGAATCATGCTGGCTGACGATGACAATTTCCACATCCGGAAGCTGCTTGCGGATTCTGCGGGTGGCTTCGAGGCCGTCCATCTTCGGCATGGAAACATCCATGACAATAGCGGACGGCTTGAGCTCCAGGGCGAGCGACACTGCCTGCTCGCCGTCAGCCGCCTCGCCACAGATGACCCAACCCGGACGGGAGGCAACCAGATTCTTGAGTCCGGCGCGGACTGCGGCATGGTCGTCGACGATCAGGATGCGGGGAGCCGAGCCGTAGTGGAGTTGAGGTTCTGCAGCCATTCCGGGATCGAAGTTCTCGGAGGAGGCACTCACGCCGAGAGGACCAATCAGTATGCGCTCGCTGGCCGTTTCGGACTGTAAGGAGGAAGCTGTATTACCACTTTGTAAACAGAAGTCGAAGCCATCACCTTCCCCCATTGCTGCTGATAGACAAGAGGCCTGCGGGGAAGCGATACAATTCCAACCATCTCTACCGGAGAACGGGTCCTAGGAAACGCTTCCGTTGCGGTAGCGGAGATTTCGTGAAATTTCAGAACGCGGTGCAACACGAAAGGGGTGTGTGCTCCATGGCACAAGAACTCATTAATAATATTGCGATAAAGGTGGTCGACAATGTCGACGTCATGTTGGGCTATTGGGATCGAAATCTGAAGTGCCAATTCGCCAATGCCGCCTACCAGGTATGGTTTGGAAAATCCCGGCGCGACCTGCTGGGAAGTTCGATCCAGGATTTGCTAGGACCCCTGTACGAGATGAACTTGCCTTACATTCTTGCCGCGCTGGAGGGCAAGGCCCAAGTGTTCGAGAGGACCATTCCTCTTCCCGACGGAAGTACCCGTCATAGCCTTGCGTCCTACTATCCGGACATTGTGAATGGAGAGGTCTGCGGCTTCACCGTTCAGGTCACGGATGTGACCCGTCTGAAGCGCTTGGAGCTCGAATTGCAGGAGGCAAAAAACCGGGCTGAACTGATGGCCACGCATGACTTCTTGACAGGGTTGCCCAACCGGGTTCTGCTGATGGACAGAATTGCGATTGCCACGGCGCGGGTGCGGCGCGCCGGAGGCATGTTTGGCATCATTGCGATCGATATGGATGGATTCAAGCCCATCAACGACACTTACGGACATGAAGCGGGAGACAGGGTATTGCGGGAAGTCGCGATCCGGATGAAAGATGCGATCCGCTCGACGGACACGATCTCGCGCCTGGGTGGAGACGAGTTTATCTTCCTGGTAAACGATGTAGGAACGATCCAGGGATTGACGTTGGCGATTCAACACTTCCTGGATGCCGTGTGCCGGCCTGTGCAATTGGGGGCCGCGTCGGTGACGCCCACCCTGAGTTGCGGGGTTGCGGTGTATCCGGACCACGGCAGCAACGAGAAGGAATTAATGGCCAAGGCGGATGCCGCGCTCTACGACGCCAAAAAGCGGGGAAAGAACTGTTTTGTTTTTTGCCAGTGAGCTCGCCTTCGGCCGCTCGATCGCGTGAACCGGACTCCTGGCAACGCAAAAGACCACTAGCGCGAATGCTGCCAGGAAGATGGGGAAAAAGACGTTCTAACCAATACCCCCGGGGGATAGCCCGCCCGTATTGCCGCTTTGGCTCTACCGCTCGCAGCTCCATCAATGAATTCTAAGGCCGCGGCGCAACAGGTGGCTTACCCTCATCCACGGTCTGTAGCGAGAGACATTGTATTGGCCCAAGTGTGGCGCGCCGGAGTAAGCAAGAAAGCGCCGGAACATTGCGTGACCCGGCGCTATAGGTGAAGGAAACCTCTTACCGGTGCAGAGCAACGCTGAAGTACTCACCGGCGCCTACCGCACCGGCGTTATCCTCACCGATGACCTTCGTTGGAGTGATCTTCTTTTGCGCGATGGTAGTGCCGAGTTGGCCTGCCACGTCGGTCCCCCATGCGTACAGACCGCCATTCGTGACCGCCAAGCTGTGGAATGTGCCGGCCGCAGCCGCCGAAACCGACGAGACGGTCTTGGGGAACTTCACCTTGAGTGGGACGGGGCTGTTATTCCGCGTTCCGTCGCCGAGTGTGCCGTTGATGTTCTGGCCCCAGGCGAATAGGCCGGCATCAGTGACGGCGAGCGTGTGGTAGCGGCCCGCTGCCACCGTCCAGATCGTCGTAACCGGCGTTTTGCTTGGGAGCGCAATCTTCACGGGCGTCAGCCTGTCGGTGGTCGTGCCGTCGCCGAGCTGGCCAAAGAAGTTGTAGCCCCACCCATACAGGCCATCGTTTGTGACCGCAAAGCTGTCCATGAAACCGCCTGCCAGGCTGCTGATCCAAGTGACGGAAGCGGGAAGCTGGACTTTCACCGGCAATAAGCGATTCTCGGGTGTGCCATCGCCGAGATTGCCCTGGCTGTTGTGACCCCATGCGTAGAGGCCGTCATTCGTAAACGCGAGGCTGTGCAGAGCTCCCGCAGCGATCTGTGTGATGCTGACGACCGACGGCGGGAAGATCACTCTCTCCGGAGTAGTGCGGCTCACCGTCGTACCGTCACCGAGCTGGCCGCTCGAGTTGCTTCCCCACGCGAACAGGTCAGCTGCATTCGCCAGTGCGAGGAAATGACCGTCGCCCGCGGCGACTTGGGTGACGCACTGAATATAAATCGTTGTCGACAGCGTGACTGGTGCCGGAGCCGTTGCCGGAGTGTTCCCGAGACCTGGCCAGGTATAGACGGTCACACCATCCGTAGCGACAGCGATGTTGTTGGACTGCCCGGCAGCGATCCTCTCGATGTTCACGCCCGCCGGCAGAGCCACAGGGATCGGCGTGGAGCTGATGTTGTTTCCCCAAGCGGTCAACGATCCTCTCGGAGCCTGAGCGAGCAGCGTAAGTGCGGCCATGAGAAAGAGGACGCCGACTGCGATTAATCGCGGCATTCGGTTCATATGATTGTTCTCCTGTGGATTGTGTATGGATCGAAGCTGCTTCAGGGGTTAGGGTGCAGCTATTTTGCGCCACATGCTACGGTGCGTCGATCCTGGGCTGCAGTAACTGCGGTCACATGCTGGCGTGACCCACGACACAGCCCCATACGCTCACGCGCGTCATCGCACGAATACGCGAGCTCCCCACCTGCGAGTAGGTCCTCGGCCCCAAAGTCAAGACCAGGTCTATTGCGGAACGGGTAAGATTTTCCCGGCCTCTAGATTATTCCCCTCCGGTCTGACAGGTAGGACGACGGGAAGAGCGGCTCAGCCCCCTGGATCGAGCGATTTTGACTTTCTGGCCGGGGCCAGCCTGGTGCGCGGGGGCGGGCGTCGGATCTCGAACTTTCATTCCTGCGCGGAGATCGCGCCACGACTTGCCAGAAGAAACGAAAAGTGGACTTAATCGAAAAGAGTGGGAATTTGAGTGTTAACGCTGATAACAGTGGTTGACTGCAGCAATTGAGTTCTGAGTTTACTGAGGTTCGATCCCGGCAGCCTTCATGAGACGCGCCGCGGTTTCGCTCTCGCTCACGACGAAGCGAGCAAAATCAGGTTGGCTCATGCTCATTGGATCGGCACCGTCCTTCGCAAGTTGGTAGCGCACATCCGGCGCCGCCATCGCGCGGGCGATGCCTTGCGCCAATCTATTCACCACCTCGGCGCGAGTGCCAGCGGGCACCCACACCCCGTACCAAATTGGATGATCGAAGCCGGGGACACCAGCTTCAGAGATGGTCGGTACCTCCGGCAGCAGATAAGATCGCTTTTTCGTGGTGACGCCTAGCGCAACGAGGTTTCCCGCACGAATATCAACGAGCGCGAGCTGGATAGGCGCCATCATGTAGGTAGTTCGTCCCGCGACCGTATCGCCGATCACGTCTGCAATGCCCTCGCCAAGCCGC
>Ga0070741_10008768_pt1 | contig 20060 bp, 15 predicted proteins | sample Coa_R1_4_FD_66440 | JGI IMG/M metagenome (GOLD analysis project Ga0070741, IMG submission 66440) | Surface soil microbial communities from Centralia Pennsylvania, which are recovering from an underground coalmine fire - Coalmine... | ecosystem: Environmental > Terrestrial > Soil > Unclassified ...
CCCGTCGAGCGAGGGGAAGGCGGCGTAGGTCGGCACCCACTCCAGCTCGCTGTAGGGGGGCGTGAGGTATTCGCGGATCTCCGCCTCGCGCTCCATGATGTGGCCGTCGGCGTCGACGACCGGCAGCTTCGTGCTCATGTTCCCTCCGCTCGCGGCTCTGACGGCCGCCCTACTGGCGCGCCCGCTCCAGGTAGCTCATGTCGAGGTACTTGCTGGGCGGCGGCACGGGCTTCGGCACGTTGTCAAGCTCGCCCATGATGTCGAGCACCTTCTGCACCCCGGCCATGTTGACCTCGCCGGCCTTGGGGATGGCCTGCGCGTGCGTGATCAGCAGGTCGTAGGTCTTCTGCGAAGATTCCTGGTCGCTGCTCAGCTTGTCGCTGAGGATCTTGATCGCCTCGTCCTTGTTGGCCGGATCGTAGAGCCACTGGCAGCCCTTCGCATACGCCCGCAGGAAGCGCACCAGGCCGTCCGCGTTCTGCTGCGCCCAGGCACGACGGACGGCGTTCACGGTGAACTGGTAATCGGGAATCAGGTCGGAGACGAGGCCCAGGTTGTTGAACCCCTCGGACTCGGCCTTGAAGTCGGCCGGCTGGGTGAGGAGCGCCCCGGCGGCGCCCCCGCTCTTGACGGCGGCGTAGCGGTCGGGGGTGCCGCCCGCCTGGATGATGTCGTACTCGGTCCGCGGCACGCCCTTCATCTGCAGCATCTGCTGCAGGAGGATGGTGCTCCCATCCTTCAGGTCGCTGACGGCCAGCGTCTTGCCCCTCAGATCGGTGAAGGTTTTGACTTCGGGGCGGGTAATCAGGCTGTAGGTCGGCTTGTTCAGCACCCCGGAGACGACGATGATGTCGGCGTTGCCCTGCTCGTCGGCGAGGACCACACTATCGGTGGCGGTACCGCCCGCCATGTCGACCGAGTCGCTGGAGAGCGCGCGGGTAGAGTCGGACGACACGCGGAACACGGTCGGCTCCACGGTCACGTTCTCGGCCTGCATGAACCCCTTGGCTTCGGCGGCCCACAGCCCCCAGAACATGGCGGTGACGGTCACCTGACCATAACGGATGGTGACGGGCGCGGCCGCGGCCGCGGGGGCGCTGGTCTGGCCGCCGGGCGCGGCAGGGGCCGCGCCGCCCGCGGGCGCCGCGGCGGTCGTGGGGGCGGCGGGCTTGGCGGCACCGCTGGCGCCGCTACTTGTGCTGCCCTGGCCGCAGGCGACGATGGCCACCAGGGCCAGGGCTGGGATCGCACGCCTCAAGGTTGCCAGCATCTCTCGCTTTCCTCCTCCACCGCCGCCCCACGCGGGCGCCGGCGCCGCGGCGGCCCGGCGCGGGCCGGGTGGCGCTCGAACCTCTACTCGCGGAAAGTCTCCTACAGTTATAGCAAGCTGGGCGCGGCGCCCCACGTCGCGCCGCGGGCGCCGGGGCCTGGCAGCCACCCGGTACTAGAACGCAGCCCGATGGAACTGATAAGCGCGTGTTACCTGCATGGCGCCGTGGGGTAGGCTGCAGGTGCTATATTGATGATTGTCAGACACCTTGCCCACACGGGTCTGGCCCACGGAGGTCCACGCAACGCGAGGGTGGATGAGTACTGACGGTCCGCCGCTGGTCGTCTTGTTCACGGCGAACCCCGAGCTGGAGGGGCTGCAAGGCGCTCTCGGCGCCCGCGGCCTGCACGTGGTCCGGGTGGAGACGGTGGACGCGGGGCGGGACCTGCTGGCCACGGAACGCCCGCGCGCGGTAGCCGTGCTCGATACGTTCCGGCCGTCGACCTATTCGTTCGCGGCCGTCTACCGTCTGCTCCACCAGGACCCGCCGGTGCCCACACTGGTGCTGCTGAGCGATGGGCCGGGCGCCCCGCCGGTCCCCCGCGATGACTCGGCGCTGGACGACTACGCGCGCATGCCCGCACGGCTTGACGAGTTGGTGCTGCGCGTCCAGGCGCTGGTGCTGCGCGCGGGGATGACGCTCCCTGAGGCGGCGCCGCCTGCCGCCGCGACTGCCGCGGCCCCGCCTGCCGGCGCGCCCCGGTTGCGCAGCGGGGAAGTGATCGTCATGTTCGGGCCGAAGGGAGGGGTCGGGCGCAGCACAATCGCCACGAATCTGGCCGTGGGGCTGGCGCAGCGCTATGGCAAGCAGGTCGTGCTCGTGGACGCCGACCTGTGGTTCGGCGACGTATCGGTGCTGCTGGACCTGCGCGGCGAGCGTAGTTTTGCCACGCTGGTCGACCACGGCGACCAGCTCGACGTGGACGTGCTGAGCAACGTGCTGGTGCCGCACTCGTCGGGGATCAAGGCGCTGCTCGCGCCCCCGGATCCCGCGCTGGTGGAGACGATCCCGCCGTTCCTGCCGGCGCGGGTGGCCACCGCCTATCGGGCGCTGTTCGATTACGTGATCGTGGACACTCACCCTTCGATGGAAGAGTACATGCTGCAGCTCCTGGAGGTCGCCGATCGGATCCTGCTGGTGACCACGCCGGAGCTCAGCTCGATCCGCAATACCGGGCAGGTATTGAAGCTGGCCAGCACGCTGGGGCTCCACGACAAGCTGGCCATCGTGCTGAACCGGGCGAACAGCGGCGTGCAGCTCGAACACCTGGAGCAGACGCTCGGCGTCCGCGTGGACCACACGATCGTGAGCGCCGGGCCGCGCGTGGTCGAGGCGGCGAACCAGGGGCTGCCGGTGCTGCTGATGGATCCGGGCGGCCGCGAGCAGATCACGCGCGACCTGGGCCGGCTGGTGGCGAAGATCGCCGGTGAGCCGGAGCCGCAGTGGGACGGCAAGCAGGCCGCCCCCCGGCGGTCGCGCTGGCGGCCGCGCTGGGCCGGCTGAGCGTGGCCGGGCGCGTGGCGTGGGGGCCGCGACGCGCGCCCCAGGCGGGTCTTTCGCGCGCACGTAACCTGGGCGTCCGCCAGGCCTGGTGGGGACGGGCCTATCGTCGGGAGGCCCCGCGCCCCGCGCTAGCCGGGCGGCGAGCGAGGAGCACATGACGACCGACCGGCAGCCTCCCGCGCGGGACGGCATGCTCGTGGTCCTGTTCGGCGCCAAGTCCGGCGCGGGGACCTCCGCCGTGGCCGCCAACCTTGCCATCGCCTTGCGGCAGGCGACCGCCGCGCGCGTCGTCTTGCTGGAGGGGCACTACGATCTCGGCAACCTGACGTCGCTGCTCGACCTGCCGCCGGAGCGGCACCTAGGGCACGCGGTCCGCACTACCTTGGCGGAGGGACTGCAGCCCCACGACAGCGGCATCGAGGTGCTGCTGCGCTCGCCGGAGGGCATGGTCCCGACGGCCGCGCAGCAGCGGGCACTCGTGCAGCAGGCCCGGGCGCTCGCCCCCTATACGGTCGTGGACAGTCCGTTGCGTTATGACGAGCTGTTCCATGCCCTGCTCGACGAGGCGGACCGGGTGTTGATGGTAACCACGCCCGAGGCGACCGCGCTTCGCCACGGCGAGCGGTTTCTGCACCAGGCGGACGCCTGGGGCGTGCTGCCGCGTCTGGGGGTCGTCATCAACCGCTGGGAGAGCGAGTCGGGCGTCGAGCCGGCGCAGCTCCAGGCGCTGTTCGGCTCGCGGATCGTCGGCCGGCTGCCCAGCGCCGGCCGGCTGGCGGTGGATGCCGCGAATACGGGGCGGCCGTTCGTCGTCGCGGCGCGCGACCACCCGCTCTCGCAAGCGGTGGCGGCCCTCGCGGAGTGGCTGCACGGCCAGGCCAGGACGGAGCGCCAGCCGCGTTAGGCTCGCTGGCGCGGCGGGTAGGGCCCGGCCCAGGAGGCGACAGATGAGTCCCGAGCACCGCGGCCTGCGGCACGCGCTCGCCGGCGGGCGGCTAGACCAGGCGCAGCGCGACCTGAAGCGCGCGATCGTGCGCACGAGCGACGGGGTGGAGATTCGCGGGCTGATCCACATCCCCCCCGGCACGCGCACCCTGGACTTCATGAATCGGGCTGCCGAGTCTTTCATCGCCATCACGAGCGCGACCATCGCGGTGAGCGGCCGCGTGGAGCAAGCCGAATTCCTGGCGGTGAACAAGGCGCACATCACGGTGCTGCGCGAGCTGGGGAGCGCGGAGTAGCCACGGCCCCGGCGCGCCGGAGGGGCGCGTGATTCATCCCACCGCTGAAGTGCATCCGACCGCCGTGATCGGCCCGAACACCCGTATCTGGCAGTACTGCCACATCCGCGAGGGCGCGCAGATCGGCGCGGAGTGCGTGCTTGGCCGCAACGTGTACGTCGAGGACGGCGCGATCGTGGGCAACCGCGTGAAGATCCAGAACAACGTGTCGGTCTATCGGGGCGTCGAGCTGGAAGACGGCGTGTTCGTCGGGCCGGCGGCGATCTTCACGAACGACCTGTACCCCCGCGCGATCAACGCCGACGGCAGTCTGAAGGGGCTGGACGACTGGACGTGTAGCAGCACGCGCGTGCGCCAGGGCGCGGCCATCGGCGCGGGCGCGGTGATCGTCTGCGGCACGGAGATCGGCCGTTTCGCGCTGGTGGGGGCGGGCGCGGTGGTGACGCGCGACGTGCCCGACCACGGCCTGGTGCTGGGCACCCCCGCGCGGCTGGTGGGCTACGTCTGCGCCTGCGCGCGCCGCCTCCAGCCGGCCGCCGACGCCGCGGGGCAGCCGGTGCTGCGCTGCCCGCACTGTCAGCTCGATTACGATGCGGCGCGGCCGGCGGTGGAGACGGCGCGGCCAGCGGCGGGGTAAGCAGTCCGGCTAGTGCGGACTGCGAGGCCCCCCGGCCCCCAGTCCCGGGGGAGACGACCCTCCCAGCTCCCAACCCCGCGGGGAGCAGGCGGCCCCCCTGGCCCCCGATCCTGGCAGGAGCAGCTCAGGTGGAAGCGAGGGACGGAGCGGGGACGATCTGGCCGGCGCTGGCGGCAGCGGCGAAGGGTGCGGCGCGCGGCAACAGCAGCGCCGCGGACCGGATGAGGTAGGCGTCGGGGTCGCGCGCCTCCGGCGGCTCCACGCCCTGCTGGAGCGCCCGCACCGCGCGCAGCAAACGCTGCCGCAGGGCGATGACGGCGGTGTCGCTGGTGCCGAGGTGCTCCCGCGTGCGGTCGGCGATGGGGCCGCCGAACTGGTCCTCCTGCACCGCCAGGTCCTGGTCGCGGATGCCCGTGATGCCGGTGAACGACTCGTGCCGCTGCTTCTCGCGGTCCAGCCGGTAGTCGTTCGCGCGGTTGGCGAGCGGCTGGAACGTGCGCGGGTCCACCTCGGAGTAGATGCCCGTCCAGCTCTCGATGCGCGCCACGTCCTCGTCGGTCAGCGGCCCGTCGGGGCGCCAGGAAACGGTGTAGCCGGCGGTGCGCGTGTCGTCCACGGGGACGGCCGCGGTGAAGCTGATCGGGGCGCCGGCCTCGCTGGGGATCATAGTGTAGGTGGGCATGAGGAACTGGGTGACGCGCCAGTAGTACTGGTCGTGCTCCCAGTTGCGGCGGGCGCCGATCGCCAGGCCGTAGGCCGTCTCCTGCACGGTGAACACGGGGGCGCCGTCGGTCGCCCGCGCGAGCAGCGCCTGGCCGGCGCCGGGGGCGATGACGCCGTCGGCCACGAAGCGGCGGTGCAGGAACGAGACGTGGGCGGAATCCACCTCGCCCTCGACGTTCTGCAGGTAGTTGCACTCCTGGAAACGCTTGTGAACGTAGCGGTGGCTGTCGGGCACGAGCGTCCATTCGAGGCGCGGCAGGGCGGGCCGGGAGTCGGCAGGGCCGAGATACGCCCAGATGATCCCCCCGCGCTCCACGCAGGGATACGCCGTGGTCCGCAAGCGGTCCTTGAAGGTGCTGTCGGGGGGCTCGGAGGGCATGTCCAGGCAGCGGCCGTCCGCATCGAACTTCCAGCCGTGGTAGACGCAGCGCAGGCCGCACTCCTCGTTCCGCCCGAAGAACAGCGAGGCGCCGCGGTGGGGGCAGTAGGCGCCGAGCAGGCCCAGGCGGCCAGCGCTGTCGCGGAAGGCCACGAGGTCCTCGCCCAGCAGCCGCACCCGCACGGGCGGCCCGTCCGGCACGGGTAGCTCCGTGGCGAGCAGCGCGGGGAGCCAGTAGCGACGGAACAACGCGCCCATCGGCGTGCCCGGGCCGACGCGGGTGAGCAGCTCGTTTTCTTCGCGCGACAGCATCGGCGCACCTCCGACAGGAGCGGGTGGCCTGGCCGATGGCCCCCAGAGCATGGTAGGGCGCAGTGCGGCCGCGTGCAATGCCCGGGGGGCCACGGCGCGGGCAGTCCCTATGAGGAAGGCCCCGGGACGAGCATCTTCGTCCCGGGGCCTGGAGAGGGGTCGCCGAACCGGGGCGCTAAGCCAATTCACCGGGTCGGCAGGCGGTTTGGCTCCGCCAAAGCCGCCCTCCGAGCCGGACCGCGTGCCTAGCGCAGGCCGTTGCAGAACGCCAGGTCCAGGCCCGTAGCCGTGCGGCAGAAGGCGCTGAGGTTCGTGATGTTCCCGATGCCGAGCGAAGTGGTGCCGCTGCCGAGGCCGCCCGTGTTGCCGTTGCAGGCCGCAGCAACCAGGTTCTGGACGGTCGCGGCGTAGAGCACGTAGCTCTGGAACCAGTCACGGGAGTTGGCTTGCATGGCGATCGACAGGTCATATGGCGCGCGGCGAGTGTTTAGCGTCGCGGTCAGGGCGTTCTGCTGGAGCCCCGCCTGAGCGATGCGCTGGCCAAGCTCGCTCTGCTGGAGCGCGGCCAACTGCAGCAGGAAATTCGCGCGCTCGCCCGAAGTGAGCTGGTCGAACGTGCCGTCGCGCTGGAGCAGATCGAGAATCGCGGACGACGACAGCGCGGGGTTCGGATCAACCGCCGGGACCGGCACGCCGTCGCCTGGGAAGAGCTGAGGGTAAACGCTGGCCTGCGGGTACCCGCTCGGGTACAGCCCGGGGCGCTGCATGGCCCAGGGCGGCTGCGCGTAGCTGTTATAGTACGCTGGCGCCGGATAGGCGTTGGCGCCCTCGATCGGGCTCGTGGCGAACGGCTGCGCCAGCGGCCCGTAGCCCACCGGGAAAACACCGCCCGGCGTGAAGCGGCTCGCGAGCTGCAGCAGCGGCACAGTGTTCTGCAGGATCTGGTCCTGGCAAGCCGCCGTGCCCGTCGTCGTCTGCGCGCTCGCTGCCCCGGGCGAAAGACTAACGATCAACGCCGCGGCCAGGATGATTCCTCGACGCAAGTAGCTCCTCCTCACAGTCGCGCTCGTCGGCGGCCCTCCTCTGCCGCCAACGCTGTACGCTGGCTTTCGGGGTGGCTGCCCCCTCCAGGCGGGAGCCTATCAAGCCCCCGGAAGCCATGCCTACGGGCTCCGCGTCACAGATTGCTTCGGAGAAGTCGCCCATGGCGCCTGCCCCCGCGGCGCCGCGCGACCGCGCGCAGCCCGCCAGCACCCGGCTTCCTGACCCGTTTCCCCATGCTTACACTTTGCGGACCCGGACGTCGGGGATGCCTAGCTCGGCCAGGTCACGGACGCATCACGGGCGGCGCAGGGACAGGCGCCGGAGAGCAGCGCCTGTGGGCACGGGGCGGCAGCCGGGGCCTAGGCCGTCCAGGGGCCCTCGGGGCGGCGGGGGACGCGGCGGCGCCAGTACCAGGCGCCCGCCGCGGCGGCGGCCACAGCCACGAATGCCACGGCGAGCAGCCCGAGGGGCGCGTTCGACGGGGCCGACGCGGGCGGGCTCGCGGGCGGCCGGCCCTGCCGGAAGGCCTCCAGAATGTTCGCCGTCACGCGCTGAATACGAGGATCGACGAGGCCGGGCTGGCGCCAGTCGTCCAGGCCCCAGGCCCAGTTCACGGTGCCCGCGGCGAATACCATGCCACCCTGGCGGTAGTAGGCCGAGTTGGCGACCGACGGCTGCCCTTGCACGTCGGTAACGGGCGACGCGGAGAGCACGACGAGGCCGGGCGGCGTCGCGGCATCCTGCACGGCGCGGTCGAACTCCCCGCCCACGACAGCGCTCCAGGCTTGCCCCGGCGCGGCATCGGTGCCGGCGAAGACCCAGTGGTCGGCCGCCTGGACGACGTACGGAAACGTCGTGCCGAAGGCGGTGCTGCCCTCCCACCGCACGCCCAGCAGCGCGTTCTCGGGCCGCCGCACCACGTCGCTGCGAAAGGCCACGGTGACGCGGCTGTTGTCCACGCCCGTGAGCGGGTCGAGGCGGGCCTCGCGGTAGCTGACGAGCACGCGGTTCGTGCTGCCGCGCGCCGACGGCTCGTAGCGCACCTGCCAGTAGGCCGCGTTGCCGCCGAAGAAGGCCAGCGAGCGGCCCACGTCGCGGGCGGCCTCCCAGGTGTCGCGCATCGCCTTCGACCAGAACTGGTCGTGGCCCACGGAGAGCAGGGCGCGCCGGCCGGCGAGCCAGCGCGTGTCGCCGTGGGCGTCCAGATCGGTGATGTAGGTGACGTTGTAGCCCTCGCGCTCCAGCCAGCGGATCATCGGGTAGTCCCAGTCGAAGAACTGCCCGGCGCCGTCCCACTGGCTATAGGGGCGGTCGAAGGATACCTTGACGGCCGGATCGCCGGTCGAGTTGTAGCGGAAGAAACTCTTGTCGCCCCAGTTGTTGTACGCCTGGTAAGTGTTCACGGGCAGCTTGTAGACGAGGTCGGCGGGCTGGTTGTCGTCGCGCACGACGAAGAGGATATAGCCCACGTCGCGGGCCTCGTTCGTGGCCAGCAGCCGGACGAGGTAGACGCCGCTGACCCAGTCGTAGGGGACGACCAGAGAGTAGGACGGCAGCCAGTTGGCCGCGGCCAGCCCTGTCTCGGGATCAGGGGTGGTCGGCGGCTGCGACGTGCCGACCTGGCCGAAGGCGCTGAGCACCTCGCGGCCGCCGGCCCCGCCGTACCAGCCCATGCGATTGATGCTCAGATCGTAGGCGGGGGCGGTGGTCGAGATGAAGAACCGAATGGTGTCGCCAGCGACCGCGCTGACGCGGTCGGCGTAGCCGCTGATGGCCGGCGGCTCCCAGCGCTCGACCTCGCTGGGGCTTGCGCCCTCGGCGGGCGTGTTGCCCTCGGGGTGATCCACGCCCGTGCGGGGCGGCGCCGGCGAGACGCGCTGCCACTGCGAGCCGCCCGGGCGCTGGTTCTCGCGGACGATGGGGTTCTCGCCGCTGGCAGTGGCGTCCGGGGCGGGGGGCGGCACGGTCTGGCCGGCGGCGCTCGGGACGCGCGCATCGGCGACGAGCAGCGCGAGCGCGACGGCGGCTAGCACCGCGAGGGGGCGCCTCATCGCGGGCCGGAGACTGCCGGTCCCAGCCCTCGCGGTCTCACCGGCCCATCCCGGCGGGCACGCCACAGTAGGCGAGCGTGAGGAACCCCAGCGCCAGCCCGAGCGCCAGGCCCGCAAGCAGCCGCAGCAGGTTGGGAGCGGTGAGCCAGCGTCCGGACTCGGGGGGCGTGACGTCAGCGCCGTCCGGGGCCAACCTACCCCCCCGGCCCCCCTCCCTATCAGGGAAGGGGGTGACGGGCTGCTCGGCTTCTCGGTCCTTGGCGGGGATGGCCCCCTCGGCCCCCCAATCCTGGGGGGAGCGGGCTTGCTCCGCGGCCTGATCGGGGCCGCGGTAGGTCTCGGCCCCCTGACCTGGCGAGGGGGCGGGAGGGGTGTCAGGCGACGGGGCCGGCTCCACGGGTGGGCGGGACGGCGGCGGCGCGGCGCCCGAGGCGGGCGGCGCTGGCGCGGGGCGGGCGGCTGCCTCGGGCGTGGGCGGCAACGCGGTGGCCGGGCCTTCGGGCGCGCGGGCGAGCAGCGCGAGCACGCGCTCTGCGGCGGCCGCGGGCGGGACGGAGGCTTCCAGCGCGGTGCGTGGCCCGATCGGGCGCAGGGGCAGGTCGGGCGCGTCGGGGGCGTCGAGCAAGACCAGCGGCACCGCCACGCGCTGCATCGGTACGCCGTCGCGTGGCGCGAGCCGGCCGATCGCGACGAGCACGTCGTACTCGCCGCTCTCGCACGCGGCCAGGCCCCGCTCGGGCTCGCGGTACAGGGCGACTTCCAGGCCCCGCGTCTCCAGCTCGTCGGCCAGCGCCAGGAGCCGCGCGGTGTCCGTCCCCACCAGCACGGCCCGCCGGCTGCGCTCCATCCCCATCTGGCTCTCGCCCTTCCGCTCGGGTTCTCGCCCTACATTCTACGGCCGTGGAGGGAGTCGGTGTGAAGGGTTGACGTCGTCTAACGCTCACCGCGCTCGTGCCCACCTGCCATGCCCTTTGGGGGAGATGGGGCAAACGACGACGCGGAGGTGCGGGTGCACCTCCGCGTCGCCGGAAGGAGCGGGGTGTGCTCAGGGCGCGTGTGGCGCCCGGTGTGAGGTCAGGCGATCTGGGCGCCGGGGCGGCGGCGCGGCAGCGCCAGTGCGACCAGGGCCAGCGCGAGGCCGGCACCTGCCAGCGCGAGCGGCGGCCACACCCCGAAGCCGGCGGTCGAGCCCTCGCCCGCCTTGGGCAGCACGCGCGCCAGCACCAGGCCGGGGCCCTGGACCGTGCGACCGAGAACCTCGCCGCAGGTCGGGCCGAGGCCCGCGCCGCCGACGCCGGGGATGCAGACCTCGCGCTGCACGGTGCGCGGCGCGGTCTCCGCGACCTCCTCGGGCGGCGCGACGACACGCGGCGCGGTCTCCTCGATGATGGGGCGCGGGACCACGGCCGCCGGCACCACGGGCTCGGGTACCTCAATCGTGCGGCCGAGCACCTGGCTCACCGGCGCGGGCGGCGGCGCGGGCGCCGGGGGCGGCGGCGGGGCCACTACCGGGCGGGCCGCAATGCTGACCGGGCTGACGGACGCCGAGACGGGGTTCACCGAACTCAGCGAGCCGATAGTGCTGGAAACGGTCGAGCTGCCGCCTCCCCCAATGGGCACGATGGGGATGCTCTGAGTGATCTGCGGCGGGTTGACGGTCACCGAGGGCGGGGGCACGTTCGGCGGGGTCACGTTCGGCGGGGTCACGTTCGGCGGCGTGACGTTGACGATGATCGTGCAGCAGGTACCGTAGTCGCCGCCCGCCGCCTGGGTCGTCGGCACCGGCAGGGCCAGGCCCGCGAGCGCCAGCAGCCCCCCGACCATGGCGCCGCGGAGGATGGTGCGCTGTAGTTGCATTGTCCACTCTCCTTCAAACCGGCTCCCGCCCCGCTGGGCGTCAGGCTCCATCCACCAGGCGCGCCCGCACGATCTGGCGATGATCGTAGCTCCGCGTCACCCGATTGAAATTACCCGTACAGGTGATGAGCGTCATGATCGGGTCGGGGCTCGGCCCCACGATATCCATCAGCGGCGCATCTTCCGGGCGCACGGCCTTGTTCCACTCCACGGCGTAGGTGTGCTGGACCCCATCGCTGTCGGTCACGACGATGCGGTCGCCGGGCTGCAGCTCGTTCAGCCCCCAGAAGACACCCAGCTTGCCCGCCCAATCTACGTGCGCGGCCGAGACGAAGTTCCCGGGCGCGCCGGGGCGGGCGCTCTCCTCATACCAGCCGATGTGCTCGCCGTCGCCCGGCACCTCCATCTCGCCGGTCGGCAGAACTTTCAGGGCGGTGATCGGGCCGTCGTTGACGCCGATCTTCGGGATGGACATGCGCATCGGCGGCGCCAGCACCTTGGGCTCCGGCTTCGAGGTCGCGCAGGCGAGCCGCGTCGAGGCGGCCACGGGCAGGTCGCGGGCGGCCAGCTCGCCGCCGCGCAGGCGGTACTGCACGTCGCGCGCCAGGGTGGCGCTGGTCGTTACCATGCCGTCGCGATCCGTGATCTCGACGGCGAGCGGCGTCGCGCCGAGCCCCGCCTGCTTCTGCACCGCCAGCGAGTAGCCGCCGTCGAGCACGGCCGGGTTCAGCGTGTACTCTAGCACGACGCTCACCGCGCCGCCCGGCGGCACGTCCACCAGCCCGGCGAATGCCGTGCGGCCGCACTCGGTAACCGTCTGCACGTCGTCGGCGAAGCCGGTCGCGTCCTGCAGCCCGCTCTCGTAGGGCACGTACACGCGTAGGAAGTCGCGGTAGTGGGTCGTGCGCCAGGGCGCGGACTGCGCCGGATCGAACGTGTTCTTCAGGTCAAGGGTCAGCCGGGCGCGCGGTGGCGAGGCCGTCAGGTCCACGGCGTAGCGCGTGGACCGCTCGATATACGGGTCGATCTTGTTCGGGCTGACGTTCGCGTGGACCGCGTACACGTAGTCGCCCGCGCCCTGGTACAGGTGGCCGTCCCAGTTCAGCTCGGCCGCCAGGTGGGCCGACGCCGACTGGCCGAGGTAGAGCATCAGGTGCTTGCCCGCGAGCGCCTGGCTCACCGCGTCGGCATAGGCGCGCAGCCGGTCGGGCGGGGCGCTCGTGAGCGTCTCGATGACCGCCGCCGCGGCCGAGCCGACGAACTGCTTGCGGGCGTACTCCTCGTCCAGGCCCGGGTTGGCGTGGACGTAGTAGTCGAGCCGCTCCTGCAGGTTGTCCGCGGTCACCATCTCGCCATAGTCCGGCACCGCGACCGGCCCGGTCGCGGCCAGCAGCAGCTCGAGCGCGTGCTGGTCGAAGGCGATCACGCCGTCGAGGTGGTCGTCGCGGGTGCCGTTGTAGAAGTAGGCAAGCTGCTCGGCGCTCGACGGGAAGTCGGGCCACCAGTTCGCGTCGCGCATCTGCCAGTAGCTCGACTGCAGGTAGCGCACGAGCGGCGACGGCGGCGGCACCAGGATATCGGGCGGCAGGTCGTAGGCGACGCTCGTGCCGAACTCCTGCCGCTCGATCTGGCCGTCGTTCACCGTAATCACGCCGGCCGTGCCGATGTAGCCGCCGGTCGGCCGCAGCTCGTCGCGGTTCTCGGCCACGAGCAGGTAGGTGCGCGGCTCCGCGGCGCCGAGCAGGTCGGGCAGCATCAGGAGCGCGTCCACCGTGTTCCGCAGCGCGGGCAGCTTGGCGCCGAGCGTCTGCAGGGCATCACGAGTGGCGGGGTCTTGCTCCTCGGGCCGCACCCTGGCCAGTGCGATCTCGGCGCCCGCCAGGCGCGTCCGCGCCTGCTGCAGGTCCGACTGCGCGGCGGTGAGGATGCTCAGGAACTGCTCGCCCAGCGAGCCGTCGCTAGCCGCGTCGGACTGCAGGAGCGCCACGAGCGGCTGCAGGCCCTGGCACAGCTCGTCGCCGGCCGCGCTCACCTCGGTGGCGACCGCCACGAGCGCGACGCTGGACTCGGCGCGCGCCGCCGTGGCCGGCACCTGCTCCACGAGGCGCACGAGCGGCGCCAGGCGGTTCACGGTGGTCGCCGCGTCGTCGAAGGCGCCGGCCGCCGTCGCGAGGTCGGCGCAGGACTGGCTCAGGTCCAGCTCGCCGGCCATCGCGCGGTCGAGCGCGCCGGCCGAGATGCCGCTGCTCGCGCTCGTGAGCGCCTGCTGGCCGGTAGCCAGCGACTGGCGCAGGCTGGCGAACTCACCGTAGGCCGCCACGCCCGCGACCAGCAGCAGGCCCGCCGCGACGCTGAGCAAAAAAGTGCGCACGTATCACTCCATCCACTGCGCTACCTCGATTATAGGTGTGGGCCTAGATTCTGAATATCGGTGCGCCAGACGATTCTTCGCGCCCGGTCCGGATGACCGGTTGCGGCGGCGTCATCCATTCTGCGTAGTCCATTTCGGGCGAGGGGCGCCCGCGAGGGGCTTGGTTCAGCAGCGGGCCAGCCGGATCAGGAGCCGTTGTCCCGAGGCGCGGGCGGGCCGCCGTGCAGCGGGCGGATGTTGACCTCGGCCTCGTGCCGCTGCGCCCAGGCGCGGAAGACGTCGCGCGAGCGATTGTAGCTCGCCTGGTCGCAGAACTCGTCCACGTTGTTCGGATAGCACCAGGCCAGCGCGCCGGCGTAGCCGTTGGCGTAGAAGGTGTCGAGGCTCTGCTGGACGCTGTGCGGCGTGCCTTTCAGCGGGAACTCAGCGAGAACGATCGGCTTGTCTACGTTGAAGCTGTCGGCGGTGCGGCGGTATGGCGAGTACTGCGCGCCATAGCTGCGGTCGATCCAGGGATACCAGTGGACGAGGTAGAGATCGAGGCCGAGATCGGTCCAGCGGTCGAGCCAGGGGAGGCCGCCGCCATCGAGTGTGACGGCCTGACTCGTGTACGTGTGCACGGACTGCACGTGCGCCCGGATGAAGTCGCGGAGCTGGTCGAGCGGGATGCGCTGGAAATTACCGTCGTTGGTGAAGCCGGCCGGCCAGTCGGGCTCGTTCATCACCGACCAGGCCAGGATGTTCGGGTGGCGGCCGTAGCGCTGGAGCAGCGGGCGCAGCACGTTGTCGAGGTAGCTCTGGCGCACGCCCGCGTCGGTGATGACGGCGGCGCGGTTGGAGCCGCGCTGGGCGACGAGCGAGTCCCAGAGCACCGGGATGAGGTAGATGTTGTGGGCGCTGGCGAGCGTGAGCATGTCGTCGAAGTTCTGGTAGAAGCTGGCGGGCAGGCCCGTCACCTGGCCGTTGGGGCCAAAGGTCGGGTAGCGGGCGCCGTCGTTGAAGACGTACCAGCGAGTGACGTGCGTGCCGTTCGCCTGCAGCTCGGCGAACTGGCTGTCCACGAGGCCGAACTGGCCGTGGATGTTCTCGGTGTAGTCGTCGCCGAAGTCGTAGTTGTAGTTGCGCCACGGGTAGTTGTAGCCGAGGGCGAACCAGCTCCCGCCCAGCGCGCTCACGCGGTCGGGCGTGGCGCGCACGGGCGGCGCGCCGAGGTTCGCCGGCCCGGCGAGCAGCAGGACGCCGACGGCGAGCGCGAGAAGGGGGAGGCGGCGGGACATCGATCCTCCGTGCGAAGGCACCACTTCGCCACTATCGCATGCCGGTGAGGGCGTCGACCACGTTGAGGCGCGCGGCGTAGCGCGCCGGGTAGACGCCCGCGAGCGGCACGAGGACCAGCGCGACGACGAGCGCGGTCAGCAGCTCGCGCAGCGGGAAGACGTAGGGCGCCTGGAACTCGGGCGAGCGCGCAAGCTGCAGCACCAGCCAGCCGGCGCCGAGCCCGAGCGCGCTGCCCACGAGCAGCGCGACGATGCCCATCGCCGCCGCCTCGAACAGGACCATGCGGGCGGTCTGGGCCGGGTCCATGCCAGTGGCGCGCAGGAGCGCGATCTCGTGGACGCGGTTGTAGACGTTCATCAGCATGGTGTTCAGGATGGCGAGCGCCGCGATCAGGATGCCGACGCCGAGCATCGCGTTCACCAGCCCGACGACGCGCTCGAGCGAGCGGCGGATCGAGCCGGCGATCTGGTCCGTCGTGATGGCTTGCAAGCCGTAGAGCGCTGCGGCATCGTCGAGCACGCGCTCCAGCGCGGGGCCGGCCTGGCCGGGCGCCGGCAGCACGTTCAGGTAGTTCCACTCGTCGCGGCCGGTCCAGCGCAGGGCCGTTGCCCAGGGGACGACTACGGCGCCGCGGTCGTCGTCGGACGGGAACACCGGGTCCACGACGGCGGCCACCGGCAGCGCCACGTCCTGGTCGTTCGCGCGCAGGCGCACGCTGCTGCCGGCGCTCACGCCCCACGCCGCGGCCAGCGGGGCCGGGACGAGGGCGCCATCGCCGCGCGCGGCGAGCGTGGCGAGCGCGGCGCGCCACTGGGCGTCCTGGCGGCCCTGGGCGGGCGAGCTGGCGTAGGCGTCGGGCTCCAGCGCGATCACCTCGGCGATCTCGCGGCCCTGTAGCGCGTTGAAGTGGCGGATGGGCGAGACGCGGGCGACGCCGGGCACCTGGGCGAAATCGGCGATGAACTCGCTCGGCTGCGCCACCGGCGAGATGATCGCGTAGCGGCCCGCGAACAGCGCCGTGGCGCGGTCGCGCCCGACTTGCGCGGCGCTCTCGGCCAGCCCGCCCACGCCGACGGTCAGCGCGAAGCCGACGACCAGGCCGGTCATCGTCACGGTGGTGCGCGTGCGGTTGCGCGTCAGGTTGCGGGCGCTGAGCAGGCTGTCGCCGGGCAGCACGCGCAGCAGCGGGTTGAGGAGCGCGGCCAGCCCGCCGAGGACGAGCGGCAGCAGGGCGAGCACGCTCACGAAGAGCAGCAGGAGGCCGACGGCGCCGAGCAGCCGCCACGCGGGGTTGGCGATGCCGCCGACGATGAGCGCGATAGCGACCAGGAGCCCGAGGAGCGCCAGCCCGGTCCAGCCCGGCCGCGCCCCTATCGCCCCGATGGCGCCGCGCGGCCGCAGCACGTCGAGCGGCGACGTGCGGGCGGCGCTGGCGGCCGGCAGCAGCGCCGCCAGGATGGTGACGACCAGGCCGGCGCCGAGGCCGACGACCATGACGCTGGGCGGCACCACCCAGGCGAGCAGGCGCACCTCGCCGCTGGCCTCCAGCGAGCGGACGAGCAGCCAGGCGAGCGCGACGCCCAGGACGATGCCGAGGGCGCTGCCGACCACGCCGAGCCAGAGCGCCTCCCACAGCACGAGCCGCATCACCTGGCCGGGCGTCGCGCCGCCGACGCGCAAGAGCGCCAGCTCGCGCAGCCGCTCCGCCACGCTGAGCTGGAAGCTGTTCAGGATGAAGAAGGCGCCGACGAGCAGCGGCAGGATGCCGAACAGGTCCAGGCTGTACTGCAGGGCGGCGACCGAGTCGCGCAGGCCGCGGGCGCGCTCGGCCGCCGGGACCACCAGGTAATCCTGCTGCATGATGCGCCGCAGGTCGGCCTCGAGCTGGGAGACCGTGGCGTCGGGGCGGAGCTGCAGCGCCACGCGGTCCACGCGGTCGGCCATGTTGAACAGCTCTTGCCCGCTCCGCAGCGAGACGTACACGACCTGGCCGTAGCCGGTCTCGCCGAGGCCCGCGTCGTCGAGCAGCGCCACGATCTGGAACGGCTGCAGCCCCGTATAGCTGACCAGCTCGACGAAGTCGCCCGGCGCGAGGCCGCGCGCCTTGGCCCAGCTCGCCAGTACCATCACGTTGCGCATGCTCTCGTTCGGCAGGAAGACGCCCTCCTGCACGCCGAAGGTCTCCATCAGGCGGGCCTTCGCCGGGTCGACGCCGACCAGCTCGACGAAGCCCTGCGCGCCCGCCTCGGTACGGTAGAAGACGCGCTTGTGCACGACGGGAGCGGCTAGCGCCTCGTCGGCGCGGCGGGCGATCTCCGGCAGGCGCATGATGGCGTCGGCGGTCTGGCGGGTGAAGCCGGCGTCGCCGAAGCTGCGCACCTCGGCGTCCACGTTGCCGACGAGGCGGCGCGCGGCCTCCTGCAAGCTGGCATCAATGGTGGCGTTGGTGGTCATGACGGCGACGAGCATCGCGACGCCGAGCGCCACCGCCAGGAGGGTGAGCAGCGTCCGCAGCGGCCTAGAGGCCAAGCTCCGCCAGGCGAGCAATGAGAGGCCCGGCACTGTGATCCTCCCGGCGCCCAAGGTGGATGTCTTCGCGCAGCAGGCCGTCGCGCACGAGCAGCACGCGGTCGGCGTAGGCCGCGGCGCGGGCGTCGTGCGTGACGAGCACGATCGTCTGGGAGAACTCGCGGGAGCAGGTCTGGAGCAGGTTCAGGATCTCCTCGCTGGTCGCGTAGTCGAGGTTGCCGGTGGGCTCGTCGGCGAAGACCGTGGCGGGGCGGGTGACAAGCGCGCGGGCGATCGCCACGCGCTGCTGCTCCCCGCCCGAGAGCTGCTGCGGGCTGTGGTCCTCGTAGCCCTCCAGGCCCATGCGGCGCAGGTTGTTCCGCACGCGCTCGCGACGGTAGCCGCCGGCCGGCGCGCCGAGCAGGAACGGCAGGTCCACGTTCTCCCAGACGGTGAGCGTGGGCACGAGGTTGAAGAACTGGAAGATGAAGCCGGTGCGCTCGCGGCGCAGCCTGGTCAGCGCGGCCGTGTCGAGCGTGCTGAGGTCCACGCCGTCGAGCACCACGCGCCCGCTGGTCGGCGTGTCGATGCCGCCGAGCAGGTGCAGCAGCGTGCTCTTGCCCGAGCCGGACGGTCCCATGATGGCCACGAACTCGCCCCGCTGGACGGAGAGGCTGATCCCGCGCAGGGCGTGCACCGGCCGCGGCCCACGGTAGACCTTCGTCAGTCCCTCGCAGTACAGCGCGGGGGCGGCGGACGCGGCGCCCTCGGTCGGTGGGCTGGCCTCGGTCCGCGTCGTCGTCTCCACGTCACACGCTCAGGTACAGCTTGAGCACGCGGGTGATGATGCCATCGAGGAGGCCGAGCTGGGCCGGCTGGCCCACCACGACCTCCGCGGCCATGCGGGGCTGGGTGGCGGGCGGCGCGGGCACGGGGCCGTTGCGGACCTGGCGCCCGCTGCCCTCGACGGTGAGCGGCCCAGCGGTCGGCGCCATGGAGGCCTGCGCGTGGGCCGTGGCGGCGGGGCCGAGCAGCGCCTCGACCAGGCGCGGCGCGCTGGCGTCCTCGGGCGCGGCGGGCTGCTCGCCGAGCAAGCGCGACGGCGGGGGCGCGGCCGCCGTGCCGGGCGGCGTCAGGAAGAGCACGGTGAAGTACTTCATGCCGTCGGAGCGGTCCCAGGCGCCCACGCCGATCTCGCGGTACTGCGGCTCCATGATGTTCGCGCGGTGCGGCGGGCTGTTCAGGAAGCCGGTCTCGGCGCGCTGCACCGTGTCGCGGTCGGGCGCGTTGTTGCGCGCGATGTTCTCGCCCGCCAGCCGATAGTCAATGCCGGCCGGCGGCAACTCGTCCTCGAAGTAGTGGCCGTCGGGCGGGATCTCGTGGCTGAAGTAGTTGCGGTCGGCCATGTCCTCGCTGCGGCCGCGCGCCACGCCGGTGAGGGGGTCGTTGGGGCGCAGGGAGGACAGGCCGTTGGAGGTGCGGTCGGAGTTGGTGAGCGTGATGAGGTTGCGCTCGGCGTTCCCCCGGTCGAGCGCCTGCCCGAAGGTGGGCACGAGCGCCAGGCCGGCCGCCAGGCCGACGACCGCCAGGCGCGCGGCCAGCGACGCGCGGTCCCGCGCCATCGCTCCGCGACTCATCTCGACCTCCCCGCGCTCGCGGCCAGCGCGCGCTGCACGGGCGCGGCCGGCGCCCGCCCGTGGCGCGCCACGAGCGCGTCGACCGCGGCGGCGTAGCGGGCGGCGGCGTCCGACCAGCGGTGGGCCGCGCTGAACTCGATCGCCGCCCGCGAGAGGGCCTGGCGGCGGCCCGCGTCGCGCCAGATGCGCTCGATGGCGCGGGCCAGGTCGGCCACGTCGCCCGGCGCGCAGTATTCGACCACATTATCCGGCACGTGGGCCGCCACCGTCCGCGTTCGCGTGACCACCGTGGGTAGCCCGAGCGCCAGGTACTCCAGCAGCTTGTTCGGGAGCATCGTCTCCGTGAACGCGTCCCGGCGCGACGGGACGATGCCGGCATCGGCGGCCGCGAGCCGCCCCGGCATGCTCTCGACGGGCAGGTAGTGGGGCGCCAGGTACACGCGGTCGCGCAGATCGAGCCGCTCGACCAGCTCGGTCAGCCGCGGCCGCAGGTCACCGTCGCCATAGACCAGCAGCCGCAGCTCGGGGATGCGGTCGCGGAGCAGGGCCACCGCCTCGACGGACAGGTCGGTGCCGTAGCGCGCGACCCAGGAGCCGTGATTGACCAGGATGAAGGGCTGCGGGCCGTCTGCCGGGCGCTCGAAGCCGGGCGGCAGCGCGCCGGGAGCCTGGCGCAGGCCGGGGTGGAACAGCCGCTCGTCGGGCAGGTTCATGGCGACCACGATGCGGTCGGCCGGCACGCCGCGCGCCATCACCCGCTGGCGGTAGTCCTCGTGCACCGTGACGACGAGGTCGGCCAGCCGCAGGCACACCCGCTCCTGGAACTGGAAGGCAGCGGCCACGAGCGGCACCGCGCGGTCGCCGAACTTCGCGGCGTACAGCTCGGTCGTGAGGTCGCCGGCGTCGTAGATCAGCGGCACGCCCGCCAGCTTCGGCGCGATGGCCGTGAAGATTAGCGCCTCCGGCATGCTGTATACCTGCACCGCGGCGTAACCGTGGCGCCGCTGGAGGCGCGTGAGGAGCGCCAGCGCGGCGAGGAAGAAGCCGCCGTACACGCGGGCGTACTGGACGAGGCTCTGGCCACGATAGCGCACGCCGCCGACGCGGTAGACGCGCACGCCCGCCACGTCCTCGGCGGGAGCTTCGCCGGCCTGCCGCTGGCAGATTACGTCGACCGCGTAGCCGTGC
>Ga0070741_10008769_pt1 | contig 20060 bp, 17 predicted proteins | sample Coa_R1_4_FD_66440 | JGI IMG/M metagenome (GOLD analysis project Ga0070741, IMG submission 66440) | Surface soil microbial communities from Centralia Pennsylvania, which are recovering from an underground coalmine fire - Coalmine... | ecosystem: Environmental > Terrestrial > Soil > Unclassified ...
AGGGATGCGAGGCGGCCGGTCCGGTTATCCGGGCCGGCCGCCCGCCTGTCTCGGCAGGAATCACACCTGTCTCGGCAGGAATTACCGGAAACACCGGGCCTTGCCGATCTTCCGGCTCGTTCGATGACTCTCGAAGAGTGACCGGTTAATCACCGCGTCGGCCGGAGCGCGGCGTATCGGAATAGACCAGGTTCGGCATCAAGTACCACAGCAGGCAGTAAACGATGACCATCGCGATGGTCAGCGGAAGGGCCAGCGCGATGCCCTTCAGCACATCCAGCACCAGGAACACCACGCCGCTCATCGCCACCAGCAGGGCGAGCAGCCCCGCCTGCGCGACGCGGTCGGCCCAGACCACCAGTTCCGGCTTGCGGCCCTGGCGGAAGACCCGGCGGTGGTGGCTGACCGGCGCGATGAGCAGCGCGGCGGCCACCGCGGCGGCCAGCACGGTGATCGTGTAGACCGCGACCTGAAGGGTCGTCGCGTGGCTGAACCGGTTGCTGAACGGCACCGTGAGCAGGAAGCCGAACAGGATCTGCACGCCGGTCTGCGCGACCCGCAGCTCCTGCAGCAGCTCGGTGAAGTTGCGGTCCCAGCGCTGCAGTTCGGTCTCCGGGCGCTTGCCGTACCGCAGCGCACAGCTCGCTTGCTGCTCGGGCGGCGCTTCTTCGCCGAAGGGCCGGGCACCGTCCATCCCGATCGACCTCCGAACTCTGGATACGGCGTGCTGGCGCGATAGCGCGAAAGCAAGCCCTAGTACCCGAGCGGGCACCGCGCAATCATGGCCCGTACAAGCTGAGACGGTACGGGAGCGGGAGCGATGACGACCGAGGGCTTCGAGACGGGATCGCTGGAGCGAGCGTCCTTCGAGTACGCCGCGCACCCTGCGCGAGTGCTGTTCGGCAGCGGTACCGCGTCACGCGTCAGCGACGAGGTACGTCGGCTCGGTGGCACGCGCGTGCTGCTTCTCGCCGGACATTCCGTCTCCGCCGCAGCCGAACACTTGTGCTCAACCCTCGGTCCGCTGCTTGCCGCTCGATTCGACGGTGCGGCCATGCACACGCCGGTCGAGGTGACCGAAAAGGCGCTCGTCGTGCTGCGCGAGGCGCAGGCCGACTGCCTGGTCGCGCTCGGCGGCGGTTCGACCACCGGGCTCTCCAAGGCGCTGGCGCTGCGCACCGACCTGCCACAGATCATCCTGCCCACGACGTATGCCGGTTCCGAGGTCACGCCGGTCCTCGGCGAGACGAGCGACGGACGCAAGGTGACGACCTCGTCCGCGGCGGTTCTCCCGGAGACGGTCATCTACGACGTGGAGCTCTCCCGAGGGCTTCCGCTCGGCATGACGGTCACCAGCGCCGTCAACGCGCTCGCGCACGCCGTCGAGGCGCTGTACTCGCCGCAGGCCAACCCGATCATCGACGGCCTCGCCCTCGACGCGATCGCCCGGACCGCCCGCGCCCTGCCGCTGATCGCTCGAAGCGACGCCGGCCCAGCCTCAGAAGCGGCCGGCCGGCTCGATCCGCGCGCCGATTTGCTGCGTGCCGCCTGGTTCGCCGGAACCTGCCTCGGCGGGGCCGGCATGGGCCTGCATCACAAGCTGTGCCACGTCCTCGGCGGTTCGTTCGGCCTGCCCCACGCCGAGACGCACACGGTGATCCTTCCGCATGTGATGGCCTACAACGATCCGGCCGCGCCACAGGCCATGCGCCGGATCGCCGAAGCCCTCGGCGTCGAGGACGCGCCGAGCGGCCTGTTCGACTTGATCGCTTCGGTCGGCGGCCCGACCTCGTTGCAGACGCTCGGCCTGGCGGAAACCGACCTCCCGCACGCGGCGCAGCTTGCGGCCGCGCAGTCCTATCCCAATCCGCGCGAGGTGACCGTCGACGGTCTCGAATCCCTGCTGCACGACGCCTGGCAGGGACGCCGTCCTGACCCATCATCGCCGCGCAGCGCCGCCGATTCGGGTCCGGTGTCAGCGGCTCCCGACACAAGCTCGCTCACCGAACAGGTCGTCGCCAGCTTCGAGCACGCTCCCGACCAGCGCGTAAGACAGCTGATCACAAGTCTCGTCCGGCATCTGCACGCCTTCGCCGTGGAGAACGATCTGGCGCAGAGCGAATGGCAGCACGCGATCGATTTCCTCACCCGCACCGGGCAGATCTGCTCGGACACGCGCCAGGAGTTCGTGCTGCTCTCCGACACGCTCGGCGTCTCCAGCGTCGTCGACATGCTTGCCAACTCGCGCACGCCCGGAGCCACGCCGTCCGCGGTCCTCGGCCCCTTCTACGTGGCGGGGCCGCCCGAAACGCAACAGGGTGCTGACATCTCGGGCGGCCTGCCGGGGATCCCGCTGTGGACCGACGTGCGGATCATCGGCGCACAGGATCGACCCCTCGGCGGCGCGATCGTCGACGTCTGGCAGTCCAACGAGGACGGCTTCTACGACGTACAGCTACCAGACCTGGACGGCCCGGTTCTGCGTGCCCGCTTCCGTACCGACGACGAGGGCCGGCTGCGGTTCTGGTCCATCCTGCCGTCGCCTTATCCGATCCCTGATGACGGCCCAGTCGGCGCGATGCTCGCCGCCGTCGGCCGCCACCCTTACCGGGCGCCGCACCTGCACTTCATGATCAGCGCGCCCGGCCACCGCCGGCTCGTGACCCAGCTGTTCGTCGCGGGCGGCGACTACCTCGACTCGGACACGGTCTTCGGCGTCAAGGAGGCGCTCATCGTGGACTTCGCCGAGCGCCACGGCCGGACGCCGGACGAGCGAGAGGTCGGGGGCGCGTGGCGCAGCGTCGAGTTCACCTTCCGGCTCGCTCCCGACGAATCCTGAAGCCGACGCCGACGCCGACGCCGACGCCGACGCCGACGCGACGGGACGGCCGGACCGCGCCGTGGACAGCAGCCCGCCACAGCCGGCCCGCTACAGCAGGTGCCGCACTCCGGCCTCGCGGGCCACCGGCTCGATCTGCCGGCTCAGGTCGCCCTCGAGCGCGGCCGCCGCGCCGCGGCGCCGGCCGATCGGCAGGACCTGCTTGCGCATCGTCTCTTCCAGGAGGAACGCGGTTCCGCCGTACAGCGAGATCGCGATGATCGGAATGCCAAGCCAGCCCGAGGCGTGCTCGACATTGACGCCGCCGTACAGCTCGTACCAGCCGCTGAGCGCGAATCTCGCCGTCGCCAGCAGCGCGAGCAGTCCCAGCAGCGGTCTCGCGACGATCGCGCCGGTGCCGATCATCAGCACCGCGGCCGCGATCGTGAGCATGAACATCCCGACCGCGGTGGAGCGGCTGCCGGGCGGCGAGGTGTACAGCTCCAGTCCGAGCGCGATCCAGACCGCGCCGAAGATCAGCATCGCGGTGGCCACGCCGGCATCGCGCGCGGCATAGGCGACCAGCCCCGCCATGATCTCCAGGGGCCCCACGAAGGCGAGCAGGATGATCGCGAGCGGCTTGCTCTGCTGCGCGGAGAGCCATTGCAGCTGCAGGGCGCTGTAGAGGATCGTCCCGGCGCCGAACGCGTAGAACGCGACGGGAGCGCTGCTCGCCACAGGGCGCAGCACGATGCGCAGATGGTCACCCGCGACCCCGACGCCGAGCGAGCCGGATCCGCCGGTCTCGGCCGTCTGCGCGCCGCGCGCGTGTGCGGGCCCCGGCTTCGGGACCTGCTCGTCGGTGCGTGTCGGGCCCGCGCCGTCAGCCGACATCGAGCACCGTCTTCAGCCAGCCGTCCTCGCGCCGATCAAAGGTCTGGTACGCCTCGATCGCCGACTCCGGCTCGGCGCGCCGGGTGATGAACGCGGTCGGGTCGACGGTGCCGGCCGCGACCAGGTTCAGCAGGCCGGGCAGATAGCGCCGGTGGTTGCAGTTGCCCAGGTTCACGGTCAGGTTCTTGTTCATCGCCTCGCCGAGCGGGAAGGCGTCGAAGCCCGGCGGATAGACGCCGATCACGCCGATCGTGCCCGCCTTCGCCGCGGCCTGCACCGCCCAGCGCGCGGCCAGGCTCGGGGCGTCGCCCGGCACCCACTGCCCGTCCTGCGGCCGGGCTCCGGGCGCGGCCTTCTCCCGCTCCTGCGCGAACTGCTCGGCCTGCTCCTGCGCCTGCCCGGCCGCAGGGCCCTGCTTCGGACGCTGCGCGTCGACGCCCACGGCGTCGATCACCCGGTCCGCGCCGATGCCTCCGGTCAGCTCCTTGACCACCTCGACCGGGTCCTCGGCGTTGAAGTCGATCGGCTCCGCGTTCTGCGCCCGTGCCGCGTCAAGCCGCGATCCGATCCCGTCCACGACCAGCACCCGGCCTGCCCCCTGCCGCTTCGCCGAGAGCACCGCGAACTGCCCGACGACGCCCGCGCCGAGCACGAGCACCGTGTCGCCGCCGCGCACCTCGGCCAGGCGCGCGCCGAACCAGGCCGTGGGGAAGATGTCGGAGAGCAGGATCGCCTCGTCGTCGGTCACGCCCTCCGGGATGCGCACCAGCGTGGTCATCGCGTACGGAATGCGCGCGTACTCCGCCTGCAGGCCGTTGATCGGTCCGGTGCTCTCCGGCCCGCCGAAGAACGCGGTCCCCGCGGCCGGCCCGTTCGGGTTCGCCGTATCGCACTGCGCGTAGTAGCCGGCCCGGCAGTACGAGCAGGTGCCGCAGCCGATCGTCGAGCACACGACCACCCGGTCGCCGGGGGAGAATCCGCGCACCTGCGCACCGGTCTCCTCGATGACGCCGACCGCCTCGTGCCCGAGAATGGTGCCCTCCTTCATCCCGGGCATGGTGCCGCGCACCAGGTGCAGATCGGTGCCGCAGATGGCGCTGCGGGTGATCCGGATCAGCGCGTCAGTCGGCTGTTCGATCTTCGGGTCGGCGACGGAGTCGAGGCGGATGTCGCCGATTCCGTGCCACACCACTGCTTTCATTGAGAATCTCCCCAAAACGTGACGGATTGGTGCGTCCCGAAAGGCGCTGACTGCCCAAGCGCTCCGCACCCAAACCCGCATGACGCAGAACGACGATCAGGTACGGAGGGCGGAGGTGAGGCGACGTGCGCTCAGCTAGGCCACAGGCCGTTAACGCATCCCGCGACCGGGGTACTGACCACCGCGGCCGCAAGCCTCGGCGCACATGAGGCCACCGCGGTCTGGGACGTGACGTATGCCGAGAGCAGGCGCAAGGTGACGCCGGCCGAGCAGCACATTCACAGCCTGCTCGAAGTGGCGCCGTTGATGGCGACCGCCTCACTGACGGCGCTGCATTGGCGCGCTGCCGTATCTCGAAGAATTGGTGCGCTGTCTCCGCGCGAAGCGTTCACTGCGCAGCCAGCCCGCGGCACCGGAGGCGAGTGCACCGACCCCGACACTTCGCGTCCCTGAGCACGCCGAGCAGCCTGCAGGGACCTCCGACGGCGTTGCCCACCTGCCCGTTCGCTGACAGCGAACACGCCGCGCCGGTCCACTGCGCCAGCTCACCGCGCTTCAATGACCCGCCTTTCCCACAATTGTCGCTGCTGCGTTTTCAGTGCTGCCGTTTCGCACGCGAAGGGCTCGGGTAGCCGGGCGGAGACCACGGGCCGGGGACAGGCAGGACAGACCGGACCCGCCGGGTAACCACCTGCATGCATTCCTGTCTCCCTCTTCTTTGGACGGAGCGATTTTCATGGCCAAGGACCTCAACGGCCGCCGTATTGCCTTCCTCGTCGCCGACGAGGGCACCGAGCAGGTCGAGCTGCGCGACCCGTGGCAGGCCGCGCTCGACGCCGGCGCCACCCCGGTGCTGGTCTCGCCGAAGCCGGGCAAGGTGTGGCTGTTCGACCACCTCGATCGGGCCGCGCAGTGGGACGTGGACGAGCCGCTTTCCGCCGCCGACCCGGACGGCTTCGACGCGCTCGTGCTACCGGGCGGCGTCGCGAACCCGGACCGGTTGCGCACCATCCCCGAAGCGGTGGCCTTCGTGCGCAAGTTCGTGCAGGACGGCAAGCCGGTGGCCGCGATCTGCCACGGGCCATGGACGCTGATTGAAACCGGGACGCTGGAGGGCCGCACGCTCACCTCCTGGCCGAGCCTCCAGACCGACCTGCGCAACGCCGGCGCGAACTGGGTGGACCAGGAAGTCGTCGTCGATACCAGCCGCCCGAGCAGCCTGGTGACCAGCCGCAAGCCGGACGACCTCAAGGCGTTCTGTGAGAAATACATCGAACACATCGCATAGGCGCGAGGTCGCGGTGCTGCGTGCGCCGGGTGCGGACCGGTCACGCGGCTTGGAGCTGCGCGATCAACTCGCCGCCTGCGAGGTTTCAATGGCCGTGCTGGTCCCGGAGCCGCAGGGCAAGGCAGGCGCGGACAGCGCCTACGACGACGAGCCCCTTCCGCGCTCCATCGCGCACGGGGACTCGGCGTCGTACGACGCGGTCGTCCTGCTCGGCGATACAGAGCCCTGGCTGGCTGCGGACCAGCACGCGCGAAGATTCGTCGAGGCGGCTTACCGGCAGGGAAAGCCGATCGGCGCCCTCGACCAACGCGAGGACATAGCGATCGCGACGCTGGCCGGAATCGTCGACAACACCGAGTCAGGCCTCCGCGATGACGAAGGCATCATCACGCAACCCGATCCGGCTGGCTCGACGAGTGCGTTCACGCAGCGGCTCCTCGGAGCCCTTGACCGCCAACGCACCCGCACTGAGCAATAGCCCCGAGTAGCAAGTACATCAATGAGCCGTAACGATGTGAGCAGACTCACGCGGAACAGTGCAGTCGGCGTGCGGCGCTCGGTCGAGGCTAGACCACAGGGTTGCAGAAGTAGCCGATCATGCGCTCGGCCAGGGTTTCCAGGTGAGCGCCTAGGGCAGCGCTCGTGTCGACGGCGGCTGGTAGATGGGCGCTGAACACGGCCAGGTTCTCCTCCATCTGCTCGTCATCGGCCGGCCCGTCGAAGATCGAGCGCAGAGCGCGGTGGAGGTCGCTTTCAGAGCCGGCCAGTTCCGCGAGCTGGTCCGCCGCCGCTGCCTGAGCCGTCCAGAGGTCCGCCCCGATCGCTGCCAGGAGGGCATCGCGCTCGGGGTGGGTGTCGATGAGCGCTCTGATCCTGCTCGTGCGGGCGATGCGTTCGGCGAGTTCCTCGCGCAGGTGCTCGAATTGGGCTTCGAGGCTGGCCCGCATACCCGCCAACGATCCCACGAGCTCAGGGAATGCCTTGATGCTCTCGCCGATGCCTTCGATCTTTGCGGCCGACTCCTGATGGGCACAGGTGGCGGCGACCGCCCAGGCGGCCAGTTGGTCCGCAGCCGCGACGTCGTGGAGGTCGTGGTCGGTGGGGCGGGGGTTTCTCGCCGCCAGCACCGCCCACGCCTGGTCCGCGATCGGACCGCGGTACCGATCCACCACGGTGATGAGTTGGTCGTGCCATCCCTCTAGGAACTGCGCGAACTGATCCGTCATGGCATCGCGGTGGTCGGCGGGCACCTCAGACAGCAGGGCGTCCGTGGCCTGCCCTGTCCGCCAATGGCGGTCGAAGTCTCGCAGGACGTTGTCGCTCCACGTCTGCGCACCGCGGTCGGCGAGCTGCCGCAACTGCGTGTCCGTCGCCGGTACGGGTGTGGGCATGTGTCGTCCCCTCTCGACGCGCTGCCCCGTTGGAGCCCAACAGCAGTGTCGCAGTACGCGGTCTTACTGGGCTACCTCGACTATCTCGAACCAAGTACACAGAGCTGAGCAGCACTACGCACACGCGGCCGGTGGCGAGAAACGTGGGTCGCGTTTCTCGCCACCGGCAGTCTGCGCCGGATTCCGCGTCAGCTGTCGTCAGAGTGCTTCTTGAACGCGTCGCGGGCGCGGTCGAGCATCGAGGCGAACGGGCCGGCGGCCTTCACCATGCCCGGGGAACCCGCGGCCGTCGGGTGCGGGTGCGTCGGGGCCGTCTTCTCGGCCTTCAGCAGCCGCTCGCCCATCCGCTTGAGCTCCTCCTCGGTGCGCTGGGCCAGCACCGTCGGGAACTCCTCGTGCTCCTCGTGCTCGGCGTGGTCCGACACGGCCTGCTCGAAGCTCGCCAGCTTCGTCTCGAACTCGGGGCTGTTGACGTCCATCTTCTCGAGCTCGGCCAGGACGTGCGTGGCCTCGTCTTCCTCGTGGTTGCGCGCGTCGGTGATCTCGTGGCCCGCGGTGTTCTTGGACACCGGGCGCAGGATCATCTCCTCGCCGACCTCGTGGACCGCCAGCAGCTCGCGCAGCTGGTCGAAGCGTTCCTGCTTCGGCGCGCCGGTCGAAGCCTTGACCGCGACGAACAGTTCGCGGATCTCGGCGTGCTGCTCCAGCAGGATGCGGATGATGTTGCCCTCGGGCAGCCTCGCGGCTTCCATCCGCTCCCTCTCTGCGTGCTTCATGGTGCTTCCTTTCCTGGATTTCTGCACGTCGCCGCCCGTTGCGCGGCGTTCGATCGAGGACCTCGCGTCTGCGCTTCGCGGGTACCCGGACGCAGCGGATGAAACTCCGACGAAACGGTGCATCCGCCGTTTGCCCCATGACCGCGCGGGCAGCCGGGCCCAAATGGCAGGAACCGACCTGAACGCACTAACCGAAAGGCGACGCAAGCATGAGGGCTTTGGTCTATAAGGGCGCGCGTGAGGTAGCCGTGGAGCAGGTGCCCGACGCGCGCATCGAGGCGTCCACGGACGTCCTGGTGCGCATCACCGCGACCAACATCTGCGGTTCGGACCTGCATATGTACGAGGGCCGCACCAGCGTGGAGGAGGGCAAGGTCCTCGGCCACGAGAACCTCGGCCAGGTGATCGAGGTCGGCTCCGCGGTGGCCCGGATCAAGGTCGGCGACTGGGTGTGCCTGCCGTTCAACATCGCCTGCGGCTTCTGCCGCAACTGCGAGCGCGGCCTGACCGGCTTCTGTCTCACGGTGAACCCGGGCATGGCCGGCGGCGCCTACGGATACGCCGATATGGGCCCGTACAACGGCGGCCAGGCCGAACTGCTGCGCGTGCCCTTCGGCGACTTCAACTGCCTGCGGCTGCCCGAAGACGCGCAGGAGCGGCAGGACGACTACGTGATGCTCGCCGACATCTTCCCGACCGGGTACCACGCGACGGAGCTGGCACGGGTCAGCCCCGGCGACGCCGTCGCGGTCTTCGGCGCCGGGCCGGTCGGCCTGATGGCGGCCTACTCGGCGGCGATCCGCGGCGCCGCGAAGATCATGCTGGTCGATCATCAGCGGGACCGGCTGCGGCTGGCGGAGAAGATCGGCGCCCTCCCGGTCGACGCGAACGACGGCGATCCGGTCGAGCAGATCATGGAGCTGACCCAGGGCCGCGGCGCGGACAAGGGCTGCGACTGCGTCGGCTGGCAGGCGCACGACCCGGGCGGCACCGAGCACCCTGACATGGTCATCAACAACGTGGTCCGCTCGGTGCGCGCCACCGGGACGATCGGCGTGGTGGGCGTCTACGTGCCCAGCGACCCGAACTCGCCGGACGAGCTGGGCAAGGAGGGCCAGGTCGCCTTCGATCTGGGGCTGTTCTTCCAGAAGGGCCTGACCATGGGCAGCGGGCAGGCGAACGTCAAGGCGTACAACCGGCAGCTGCGCGACCTGATCCACGCCGGCCGCGCCGAGCCGTCGTTCCTGGTCTCGCACCACGTCGGATTGGATGACGCCCCGGACGCCTACCGCCACTTCGACCAGCGCGACGAGGGCTGGACCAAGGTGGTCCTCCACCCGTAGCTTGGTAGACCATGCGCGCTTGGCGATGGTTGTTCGGGGGCGTCAGCCTTACCAGACGCGCTGTCGTCATGGCCGGCGCGGTAGGTGTAGTCGCCCTTCTCGCGCGGCAGCTTCTTGGGCAGTGGGCGCTACCGGTCGTCACGCCGGTCGGCGTTGTCCTCATCGCGGCCGGATTGCGCGCCAGCCAGCCGGAACAGCCGCAGCCGCAGCCGCCCACTGACCAGGAAGCCCAGGACTCGGAGGCGTAGGAGTCGGGAGCCCAGGACTCGGGAGCGCAGTGAAGGCCGTCAGCCGACGGAATTCGCGGTCGCCTCGAGGAGCTTGTCGACGGCGGCGATGACGTCCGTGGCGCGGATCGCGTCCAGGGCCGGATCGAGCTCGCTGCCGTGCGGATCGCCGTGGTAGCCGGGCTCTGCGACGTGCAGGGCCACGTGCCACGGGCGATCCGGCGGCGGCCCCCATTCGTTGGGCGGGATCGGGCCGAACAAGACCACTGACGGACGCCGGAACGCCGTCGCCAGGTGCGCCACGCCGGTGTCCCCGGAGACGACCAGCGCGGCCTCGGCCACCAGCGACGCGAGGTTGAGCGGCGTGGTCTGGCCGGCGACGGCGGCATGTGGCGGAAGGTCTGCGGCGCGCGCTACGTACGCGGCTAGGTCGCGCTCGGCTGCGGAGCCGGTGATGAGTACGCGCCAGCCGGACTTGTTGAGGTACCCGGCTACGGCCGCGAAGCGCGAGGGGGGCCAGCGGCGGCTTGCGTAGGCCGCTCCGGGATGGATGATGACGGGCCTGGCATAGTTGGCGGGCCACGCGCGGGCGGCGCTGTTCGAGCCCGCGGTTGCCCGGACGGCCGACGAATGCGGGTTCGGCGCCGCCGGGCGCGTTACCGGGTCCGGGGGCTGGAGATCCAGGTCGCTTGGGTCGGCCGGGATGCCGCTGCGCGTCAGCAGCCGGCACCAGCGGTGGACTTCGTGCTCGCTCGGCAGCCAGCGCGGACCGAGGCGGCACACGCCGCGATTCGCCGCGCGGCGGGCGGCGAAGCCCACGATCTGAGCGGGTCTCAGCTCTTCCAGCAGGCGGCGGCTGGCCGGTCCGTTGCCGTGCAGGTCGACGGCCAGCTCCGGGGCGTCGTGCGGCCAGGGCCAGCGCACCGGCTCCAGCTCGTCGGCGGGCAGCAGGCGGTCGATCGCGCCGGTCAGCTCGGCCAGGGGGGCGAACTGCGCGGGCGCGGCGAGCACGATCTCGTGCTCAGGGAACGCGCGCCGCACGGCGCGGTAGGCCGGCACGCCGGTGAGGAAGTCGCCGAGGCCGAGCGCGCGCAACAGCAGCACACGGGGCCTGGCGGCGGTGCTCTCGGCGGCGCTGCCGGTGATGACGGGGAAGGTGGTGGCGTTAGTGATCGTGGTCATCTCGGCTTGCTTCGTCAGTGGTATCAGGCTGCGGGATCAGGCTGCTTCATTGCGGGCCGAGCGGACCAGGCCGGTGGTCGACCGGCCGGACAGGTACGGCACCGTCAGGACTCTGCCGCCCCAGCCGCGCACGAGCGGCGCCTCGGGCAGGTCGTCGGCCGCGTAGTCGCCGCCCTTGACCCAGACGTCCGGGCGCAGCCGCCGCAGCGTCTCCTCGGGCGTGGCCTCGTTGAACACCACGACCGCGTCGACGCAGCTGAGGGATTCGAGGATGGCCGCGCGGTCCGCCTCGTTGTTCAGCGGCCGACCGGCGCCCTTGAGCCGGCGTACGGAGGCGTCGGAGTTCAGGCACACGATCAGGCAGTCTCCGGCCGCTCGCGCCGTGCGCAGGCAGTGCACGTGACCGGCGTGCAGCAGGTCGAAGCAGCCGCCGGTCGCGACGACGGTGCCGCCGTGTGCTCGGACCTTTGCTGCGAGCTCGAAGGGGTCGGCGGGGCGGGGGAGGGCCGCGGCGGGGCGCGGCAGGTCGGCATGTGTGGTGGTGGCTAATCTGGCAGCAGCGAAGGGGGACGCGTCGGACACGTCGGATGCGGAGTCGAGGGCTGACACGCCACCGGCACCGAGGAACGACGCCGCGGCGTCGACTGCCGCGACCACGGCCTCTGACGGCAGCGCGCCTGACGCGAGCGCCGCTGCGGTCGCGGCGGCGAATGCGTCCCCGGCGCCGCAGGCGTCGGTCGGCGCGATATCGCGAGCCGGGATCAACTGCGTGTTGGCCGCTCCGCGCAGTAGCACTCCCTGCGCGCCAAGTGTGATCGCGAGCTGCGATACCGGCCAGGCGGTGCGCAGTTTGTCCGCTGCCTCCGCGGCTGCTCTGACGGCCGCCGAACCGCGCGCTGCCGCGGCGCCGGGCAACATCGCGGCGGCGGCGGCCGCCTCGGCCTGATTGGGCGTCGCCAGCAGGGTGCCGGGGACGGGTGCTGCGCCGCGCGGATGCGGATCCCAGACCACTGGCACGTGACGAGCGGCCGCAGTCAGAGCATCGCGTACGGCGTGATTCGAGGTGACGCCCCCGGCGTAGTCGGACACGAGGATCGCGCCGGCACCTTCGAACGCCTCCGTGAGCCGCAGCCCCGGATCGCCGGTGTACGGCTGCGCCGGATGGTCGATACGAAGCAGCGTCCTGCCATCGACGCGAACCCTCGTCTTCTGCGCGATCGCGTCCGGCCAAGGCAGCGCGACAAGGCGTATGCGCGGATCGATGAGCTCCCTGAGCATCTGGCCGTGAGCATCATCGCCGAGCGGGCAGACGAGCGTCACCTGGTGCCCGGCCCGTGCCGCCAGGTGCGCTGCCAGCGCTGCGCCGCCAGGCCGTGGGCGGACCATGGGTTCGTCGACGACCGGCGCCGGAGTATCAGGGCACAGCCGTCGCACCGCGCCGTCGAGGTCGCGGTCGAGCAGCGCGTCTCCGATGACGACAAGCGGACCGATCGTCATCGGGGAACTCCGATCGGCGCGGCTTGCGGAAGGTGCCGGACCTCGCTGCCGTCCACGTCGCGGCTGAGAAGCTGCGGTTCCTCGCGCGCGAGCGCGAGATCCATCGCTTCGCAGACAAGGTGCAGCGCCACCAGATGAACCTCCTGCACCGTCGCGGTATCAGGGCCGTGCGCGCAGATCGACCGGTGCGCCAGCGTCGCGAGCGGGTTGGGCGCCGGACCGGTCAGGGCCCAGACATGCATACCCACCGCCCGGGCCCGCTGCGCCGCGGCGATCACGTTGCCGCTGCGGCCGCTGGTGGACAGCAGCATGAGGACGTCGCCGGACCTCCCGTGCGCTTCGACCTGCCGGGCGAAGACCTCGTCGGCGCCGTAGTCGTTGCCGATCGCCGTAGTGGCCGAGGTGTCGCCGTGCAGCGGGATCGCCGAGAACGGCCGGCGCTCGTCCCGGAACCTGCCGACCAGCTCGGCGGTCAGGTGCTGGGCCTGCGCCGCGCTGCCGCCGTTTCCGGCGGCCAGCAACCGGTGCCCGGCGCTCAGCGCGTCGGCCAGCTGGCGGCCCCACTCGGCGCAGGTCTCGGCGAGCACGTCGGAGGTCCGCAGCGCATACGTGACCTGACTCAGCCGGTCGCGCAACACCTGTTCGATCGACATCATCGGCTCACCGCCTCCTCGATCCTCTCGCTCCCTTCGGCCACGAGCCGGCCGTACACCTCCGCAGTGCGGCGCGCGATCCGCGGCCAGCCGTAACGCGATCTGGCGCGCAGCAGGCCATTGAGTCCCAGCTGCCTGCGCAGCTCGCCGTCCTTGATCAACGGCCTGAGGGCGTCAGCGAGTGCGTCCGGCGCGCGCGGCGGGACGAGCACGCCGGTCACCCCGTCGAGCACCGTGTCGGTCAGCCCGCCGACGGCGCTCGCCACGACCGGGACGCCGCTGGCCATCGCTTCGAGCGGCACGATGCCGAAAGGCTCGTACCACGGCGTGCACAGCACCAGCTCGGCCGAGCGAAGCAGCGCCGGCATGTCGCCGCGCGGCACGGCGCCGAGCAGTTTGACCCGGTCCGCGACGCCGCGCTCGGCAGCGATCTGACGCAGCCGGTGGGCCTCGGGCTCGTCACACAGCTGGTCGGCGGGCGGACCGCCCGCGATGACCAGCTCCACCTCCGGCAGCTGCGCCAGCGCCCGAATCGCCGTGTCAAAGCCCTTACGCGGCACGAGCCGGCCGATCGCCAGCAGCCGGTGCCTGCGGCCGCGCGGGGCGACCGGGCCCTGCGGAGTGAAGCGCTCCAGGTCCACGCCGCACGGGATGACCGAGATATGCCGCCGGTCCACGCCGAGCCGCACCAGTTCGAACAGCTCGTCGCTGCAGGTCGCCACGATCCTGGCGCAGGTCTTGCCGATCTCGCGCTCGGTCTCGATGCGCGACGGCGGGCTCGTGTCGGCAGATCCCTGATACCGCTGCTTGACCACGCCGAGCGCGTGATAGGTCTGCACGACCGGGATGCCCAAGGGTTCGGCGGCCTCGAGCGAGGCCAGTCCGGACATCCAGAAGTGCGCGTGGACCACGTCGGGCCGCTGAGCCTTCCAGCGGGCCGCGAGCTCCCGCGCGAAGACCGGCATATGTGGCAGCAGGTCGTCCTTGGACACCTGCCGCGGCGGGCCCGCGTCGATCTGCTCGACCACGACCCGCCGGCCCATCCGGGTGCGCGCCGCCGTGTCGGCCGCGTCGCGCCGGGTGTACACCGTCACCTCGTGGCCCAAGGCGGCCATCCCGGTGGCGAGGCAGGCCACGTGCACGTTCTGTCCGCCCGCGTCGGCCCCGCCGAGCGCGGCCATCGGATTGGCGTGTTCTGATACCAGTGCGATTCTCATGAGCTCACCTCGGCCAGCACCTGGTCCCAGCGCTCGAGGAAGCGTTTGAGCCCGTAGCGCTCAAGCGCCGCCTCGCGCGCGGCAGCCCCCGTTTCACGTGCCAACTCCTTGTCGTTGATGAAGGCGCACATCGCCTCGTGCAGTTCGGCGACGCTCGGGGAGACCACCCCGGCGCCGGGCGGCACCGCCCGCGCGGCCTCGGTGGTCGCCAGCGCGACCGCCGGCATCCCGAGATGCATCGCCTCGAGCAGCGAGAGCCCGAGCGAGGTCCAGCGGATCGGGTGCACGTACACCCGCCGCCGCGCGAGTTCGGTGTGCATCTCGTCCTGCGGCAGGTCCTCGTGCAGGTGAATGCGGTCCGGCGGGAAACCCGGACAGTGACGCAGAGCATTGACACGCATCCCGAACACATCGAGGGGCGCACGCTCGGCGAAGCCCGGCAGCAGATCGGTTCCGGTGACCCGGCCGCGCCGCACCGGATCGTTGACCACGACCGCGGCGTGCGCGATCGCCCCGGTATAGCGCTCACCGGGATCGACGATGCCGTGTTCGATCACTGTCGTCGGAGTGCTGCCGCAGTCCCAGAACAGGTCGTTGAAGTCCGTCACATGCACGACGAGCAGGCCCGGATGGCCGGCGGCGGGATGCGGCGTGTTCGGCACGTCCTGCTGTGGCGTGTTGTGCTCCACATAGACCGCGGGCACGTCGATGCCCGGGACCAGCCCGGTCCAGTCGACGACGAGCTGCGCGTCCCGCGGCCGTTGCAGAACCACCACGTCGAACGGCGTCGAGCGCAGCTCGTGCGCCGGCACCTCGATCGCGCTGCGCGGCCAGTCCCAGGTGCGCGCTCGGCCGAGGCCGTCCGGACCGCGCGGCTCGGTGACAGGGAGCAGATACGTGTGCGGTCCCTGCACGAAGGAGGTCGTCCACGAGCCGTGCACGTGCCATAACAGGATCCTCATGCCGCACCTCCTTCTCGGTGGCCGGCCGGGGCCAGCAGCTTCTCGACGGCGCTGACCACGTCGCGGGCGGTCACGCCGGACAGGCACGGATGGCCGGGGACCGGGCATTCCCGGGCGCGGGTGCCGGCGCAGGGAGCGTCCTGATCGCCGAGCAGCACGGTCTCGACTCCGTACGGCGCCCAGCGCACGGCCGGCACGACCGGCGCGAAGAGGCTGACCACCGGGGTCCCGGCGGCGGCGGAAAGATGCGCGGGACCGGTGTTCGGCGCGACGGTCACGGCCGCGCCGGCCAGCACCGCGGCCAGCTCGGGCAGGCGGGTGCGGCCGCCGAGGTCCACGGCTCCGGACTCGCCGGCGGTCCGTGCGGTCAGCTCCCGCTCGTTCTTGCTGCCGGTCACCACGACCTGGTGGCCGTCGGCGGTCAGTTCGCGTACTGCCTGCGCCCACCGCTCGACCGGCCAGGTACGCGCGGGGGCGGTGCAGCCGGGATGGACCGCGACATAGCGCTCCGCCGGAACCAGAGCACTGACATCCGGCAGCGGATGGCGCAGGGCGAGCCGGCCGTCGTCATCGGGGGGAAGGGGGAAGCCCGCGGCGCGCGCCAGCGACAGCGCGCGCTCGGTTTCCGGGATGTCCTCGTCCACGAGGTGCCGCACGTCGAGCAGCGAGCCGGGGTAGTCGACGCTGATGGCGCTGACCCGGGGCACCGCCGTCATCCGCAGCAGCAGCGCGGCCGGCAGCGGCGACTGGTGGAACGAGGTGAAGATGACGGCCTCGTCGAAGTCGCCGAGGAGCAGTTCGCGCATCAGGAACCGGAGGCAGCCGCCGTCGAGCGGCTGCGGGTTGGGCCCGACCCAGGGCGCCTTGTAGACGAGCACGTCGTTGACGCCCGGAAGCAACGGCGCGACCGAGGCGCCGGCCGGACCGGCCAGCAGCGTCACATGCCGTGAACCGGCCGCGAGCGCGCGCAGCGCCGGCCCGGTCAGCAGGACGTCACCAAGGCCGTCCAGCCGCACGGCCAACACCCGGCCGCGCTTGGTCGCAGTGTTCATCGCCGGCTCCCGCTCGCGGTCCGGCCTGCGGCGGCCTCGCGGGTGCGGCGGGCGCTCGCCGGTTCCGGATCGCCCTGGCCGACGATCCAGCGTGCCGCGGCGAGCAGGTCGACGGCGATCCGCGCCCCGGCCAGCTCCTCGATGCGGGTGCTCGGCGTGGGAATCAGCACGCTGCGGCTTCCGGCCGCACGCGCCGCCGCCACGTCCGCGCCGATATCGCCGATGACGACGCAGTCCTCCGGTCGCACACCGAGCTCGGCAGCAGCCCGATACACCAGTCCGGGCCGCGGTTTGCGGCAGTCGCAGCCGTCCTCCGGCGCGTGGGGGCAGACGGCCCAGGCGTCGAAGGGGCCGAGCAATCGGCGTACCTGCTCGTCCACCTCCTTGGCCTGGCCCGGCGTGATCAGCCCTCTGCCGATCCCGGACTGATTCGTGACGACGCCGATGCGCAGCCCGGCATCGCGAAGCAGCCGGAGTGCTTCCAGCGCCGTGGGCACCGGCGCGACGCGCTCCGGATCGGTGTTGTACGGCACGTCGTGAATCAGCGTTCCGTCACGGTCGAACAGCACCGCCAACGGCCGGCCTGGCCAGCTCTCGGCACGCACATGGCGATAGCGCCGCAGTCCGCGCAGCCAATGCGCGGTTGCCACAGGAGGAATCGCGACGCTGCTGACTGCCATCGCCACCAATTCATCGCTGGTGCGCGGCCCCGGACGCACGCGTTCGGTGAAGAACGATGCGGTCCCGGTGAACCAGCCCGCGGCAGCGAGGAAGCCGGCGCGGCGCAGGGCCGCACTTCGGCTCGACTTCGAAGCCGTCGGAGACTTCGTCAGGCCCCGAATGCCTCGGACCACTCCGGCCGCCAGCGCCGCGGTCCCGAGAGCCGTAACGGCCAGATGACGTCGACGCGCGCCGCGAGCCGCCTCTGCCCTGTGGTACCAGTTGCGACCGTGTAGCCGCGCCATCAGCACGTCGTCGGCGTTTCCGGCCTGCATCCGAATGCTGACAAGCCGGTCGGCGGGCCGCACCGGATGCCGGGTGCGGCGCTGGCCGACGGTCAGCCGCCAGCCCGCGTCCTGTACCCGCAGCGCGAGGTCGGCATCCTCGCGAAACGCCCGGCGGAACCGCTCATCGAATCCACCGCTCTCGACCAGGGCGTCGCGCCGGTACGCCAGGTCCGCGGTGATCCACCGCGCATCGGCGAGCCCTGCGACGTTGCGCTCCCAATCGGTCGGCCTGCGCAGGCTTGGCAGCGGAACGTGGATGACGCCCTGTACCGCGCCCACGTCCGGCCCGACGCGCAGATCGTGATCCAGCCGCGTCCGCCAGAAGTGTTCGACCTCTACATCGTCATCGAGGAACACGACCCACGGCACCGTCGCCGGCACCGCGCGCCAGCCGAGGTTGCGCGCCGCCGCGGGTCCGCGTCCTCCGCTGGTCATCGCGATCGTGGTGCGGTCGGCCAGCGCCTGCGGCACGTGGAGCGGCAGCGGATCGGGCGTGTCGGGCCGATCGTCGACCACGACGACAAGCTCCGGCAGCGGCCCGGCAGCCGTGGCCAACGCGTCCACGCAGTGCTGAAGGCTCGGCCGCCCGATCGTCGGTATGACGATCGAGTACCGCGTGTCGAGCGCCGGCTCGGCGGTATCAGCCTTCGTGCTCATTGCGCCAGCTCCCCGCGCCTGATCACGAACGGGCCCAGCGCCAGCACGTCCACGGGGGAGGAGCCGAAGCACTCAAGGGCGTCGCGCGGACTGTCCACCATCGGCCGGCCCGCCGTGTTCAGGCTCGTGTTCACCACGACCGGCAGCCCGGTGCGCCGCTCGAATCCCGCCAGCATTTCGGCCACCAGCGGCTCCTGCGCCCTGTCCACGGTCTGGATCCGCGCCGTGCCGTCCACGTGCACCACGGCCGGGATGCGATCGCGCCACTCGGCCGCCACCCGGTGCACGAACAGCATGTAAGGGCTCGGTGTCGGGCCGTCGAAGATCTGCGTCGCCCGCTCGGCCAGCACCATCGGCGCGACCGGCCGGAACTGCTCGCGGCCCTTCACGTCGTTGAGCCGCTCCAGATTCGCCGCGTGCCCGGGGTGGGCCAGCAGCGAGCGGTGCCCCAGCGCGCGCGGCCCGTATTCGCTGCGGCCCTGGAACCAGGCCACGATCCGGTTCTCCGCGAGCGCCTGCGCGACCTCCTCGGCCACGCTTTCCGGCCTGTGGTAGGGGATGTGCGCGGTGACCAGCCAGGATTCGAGCTCCTCCGCGCTCCAGCCGCGGCCGAGCGCGGCGTCGGTCATCGGATCGGTAGCGTCGCCGAGTTGCCGTGCCACATGCAGCGCGCCGCCGAGCGCGGTTCCCGAGTCTCCGGCGGCCGGCTGCACCCACACCTGCTCGAAGGGGCTCTCGGCTGCGATCCGCGAGTTGGCCACGCAGTTGAGCGCGACCCCGCCGGCCATCGACAGCGCCCGGTCCCCGGTGCGGCCGTGCAGCCAGCGCACCAGATCCAGCAGCACCTCCTCGAGCACCAGCTGCACGCTCGCGGCCAAGTCGGCGTGCTGATCCGTCCACGGTTCGTGCGGCTCCCGGCGCTTCGTCAGCGTCGACCAGGGCACCGGCTCGCTGACGAACCCGCCGTCCCCGCGCGGATAGACCGACCGGCGCAACTCGGCGGCGAACCGCGGCTTGCCATACGAAGCCAGGGCCATGACCTTGTACTCGTCGCTGGATCGCAGGAAGCCGAGGTGATCCGTGGCCTCCTCGTAGAAGAGGCCGAGCGAGTGCGGCAGGAACTGACTCGACAGGATCTCCAGCTCGCCGCCGGCGTACCGCCCGGCAAGGTGCGAAACCGACTCGCCGCGGCCGTCGCAGACCAGGACGCTGCAATTCTCGAAGGGGGCGGCGAGCCCGGCCGAAGCCGCGTGCGCGACATGGTGCGGCACATGCCTTACCGTGTCCGGATCGACGCCGGGAAGCGCCTCGGCGATGAACCCCGGCGCATGGTGTGCGTACATCTGGCGCAAGTGGTCCCACGGATCGCCGAGCCCCAGCTCCTCGGCCGATTTCGCCTCGCGCGGATCATAGGAATAGGCGACGGCGTCGAGATCGTCCGGCCCCAGCCCGGCCTCGGCCAGGCACCAGGCCGCAGCCAGTTCCGGTAACTCCCACGTAGAGAAAGGCACCGGGCGTTTGCCGTGCTTGCGCCGGCTGAATCGCTCCTCCTCCGCCGCGGCCACGATCCGGCCGTCCACGATCAGGGCGGCGGCCGGATCGTGAAAAACGGCGTTGATGCCGAGAACGCGCATGTATTTTCCCCAGAACGTCGTGCAGAAGGTGTAGCGGCCGTTTGCCCGACCGTGAAACTCGACTCTGTGTTGCGCGGCCGCTGCGCCCCTGTGCCCTCCGCGCAGCCGTCGCCCGCGATCGCCGGTCAGGCGGCGGCCGCGGTCATGTGTTGCTCGGTCCGCTCGGCGAACCAGGCGATCGTGTCGCGCAGGCCGTCGTCGCGGTCGACTTTCGGTTCCCAGCCCAGCTGAGTGCGGGCCAGGGTGATGTCAGGGCAGCGC
>Ga0070741_10008770_pt1 | contig 20060 bp, 23 predicted proteins | sample Coa_R1_4_FD_66440 | JGI IMG/M metagenome (GOLD analysis project Ga0070741, IMG submission 66440) | Surface soil microbial communities from Centralia Pennsylvania, which are recovering from an underground coalmine fire - Coalmine... | ecosystem: Environmental > Terrestrial > Soil > Unclassified ...
GTCGTTCTGCCCAAACGCTGGATCGTAGAACGTACGCTCGCGTGGCTTAATCGTAACCGTCGCTTGGCGAAGGACTTTGAGAATCGGATCCGTTATGCGGCGGCTTTCGTCCGCCTCGCTTCAATTCGCCTGATGGTCCGAAAACTTTGTAATCCCTCGTAAACTTCTTAGACGGACTCTGAGAGACTCTCATTGCACTCAAGGTGACGGACTAGGTGTCCCAACCTCCTGCTGCTTCGTTTAACGCGCAGACTCCACCCGCGTCGCTTGTTGCCGTGGCTTTTCGTACTGCGCCCAGAGTGCATCGGCTTCAGCAAGCACGGTTGTGTTGGTGCTAAAGCGATGGACAGCATCAGTCAGGCGACGAATGTGCGTTGGCGTCTGTGGGGCAAGCGTTTGCAACAACAAGCTGGTGGTCGAGCGAAAGGCGTGCACCCACGCTTCATCGAGACGGTTTAACTCCGACCCTTCAATCATTAAGGCCTGATGGAAGGCCTGGTCACTCGTCAGACTCAGCTGCTGAGCCGTGGCTTCGGCAGTGGCAATGGTTGCTTGCACACTCGCGAGCACATAATCAGGAATCGTCGGTGGAGTATCCATGACGCTGAATAGGTGAGCCGAGCGTTCCAGTGTGACGATATGGTGCATTTCATCCTCGGCCATCGCGTTCCACATGACGCGGAGTTCTGCCGAGAACTGCTGACGCTGACTCAAGACAATATAGACACGACGAACGCGCTGTTCCAATTCCAGGAGCCGCTCGAGTAACCGATACGGTGTCATAGTCACTCCTTTCCTGCTCATCACTGCTTAGGGCCACAGTTTGCGTAGCGCTGCGGGTAACGACTGTTTGACATCAGAGATTTCACCTGCGCTGACCCGGCGCGCCAGGAGTCGAAGAACCGCCCGCATCACTTGTTCCTCGTCGACACTGTCGTCATTTTTGAATGCCTGGCGTATGTGATCGAGAAATTCTTCTTTATGCCGTTCTTTCACCGGCTTGCCAGTGAGCGTCCAGCCCTCGTAGTAAAACCCACGGATGAGCATGGGGAGCTGCGCGCCGAGGTCGGTGGCCTCCTCGACCGTCAGGTGATCGCGCAACGTGTGCAATCCGGTTCGTAGCGCCAGATACGCCCCGTGACGGTTGTCTTGCCAAGCCAGATCTTCCATCAGGTCATTGAGCCAGGCATTGGTTTTTTGCAACGTCGTATCAAATGCCTCTATTCCAGTTGTACTCATAATTCCCCCCCGTGTGTCGTTGTGTCGAAGCGTTGCAAGGGTGTTGAACACTTCACACAGCAAAGTACGTGCCCAACGAGGCGGAGAGAAAATCGAGACGGAATGCGGAGACGCGAACGGCGGTGAGCGTTCTTTGGCAGAAATGCGAAAATTTGCGCTGTACTTTCTTACTTTTGCGATTCCCCAAGCGGAATGAATTTCTCGACCTATGCGCTGTCTTACAATTTGTATCTCTTAAAGAGACATGCGCTGCTGTATCACAAGAATAAGAAAACGAGGCGAGGAAATCTCGCAGAAATAGGAACAATCTCCACGCTCTTTGTAGTCTGTCTATTCGTCCTCCCGACACGGCGCTTGCCCCCTCCTTGGAACGAGTGACACCCGAGGCAGTTGTGCGTATACGTACGGCATTCTACGTGCAACGAGCGGCATGACATGCGGAGCGTGAGACTTCTCGTGGTGAACCGACTCTACACGAGGAAATCCTATGCCTTATTCACCAACAGTGACAGATACACCTCCGTGGCGCACTCCTCTTCCTACCCTGCAGAAGCAATTGGGTTCCAGCCGTGATGGCTTGACCAGCAACGAGGCGGCGATACGGCTGGTTGAGGTAGGGCCGAACGTGCTCCGGGCGCACCACAAGCAAGTGCTGGTGCTGGAATTTCTCTCCCGTTTCCGCAATCCTCTGGTGCTGGTGTTGCTGGGAGCCAGCGGTATCTCTGCGCTCACCGGTGAAGTGGTAAGCTTTGTCATCATTAGCCTGATTATCCTCATCAGTGTCACTCTGGACTTTATCCAGGAACACCGCGCCGGCAAAGCGGCGGAACGGCTGCAAGAGTCCGTTGCCGTGCGTACATCAGTGCTACGGGACCAGGTTCCCCACGACCTTCTGGTCAGTGACGTTGTGCCCGGCGATGTGGTGCTGCTCTCTGCCGGTGATCTCATCCCTGCTGATGCGCGGGTGGTAGACGCACGTGACTTCTTCGTCAAACAAGCCTTGCTGACCGGTGAGCCTTATCCGGTGGAGAAACACCCAGGGGAGAGTGAGGAACAAGACAGCGATCTCGGCAGTGCGACCAACATGGTGTTTATGGGTACGTCAGTGATTAGCGGGACCGCGAAGGTACTCGTCTGTCGCACGGGAGCACGGACAGCGCTCGGGGACATCGCCGAGACTATCAGCACCAAAGCGCCAGCTACGGCGTTTGAACACGGCACGCACGCCTTCGGCTTGCTCATTATGCGGCTGACGCTACTGCTCGTGCTCTTTGTGCTGCTCATTAATGCGTATTTTCAGCGGCCATGGCTTGAATCATTTCTCTTTGCGGTTGCGCTGGCGGTCGGTCTTACGCCTGAACTCCTGCCGATGGTCGTGTCGGTGACACTGGCCTGCGGGGCGCTGCGCATGGCAGAGAAGAAAGTCATTGTCAAGCGCTTACCAGCGATTCATGACTTGGGCAGTATGGATGTCCTGTGCACTGATAAGACCGGAACACTGACCGAAGCGCGTATTCGCTTAGAACAACACCTCAATGCGCTCGGGCGTGATAGCCATCGGGTCCTGCATCTCGCGTACCTCAACAGTTACTTTGAGACCGGACTGAAGAGTCCACTCGATGAAGCGATTCTGCATCATGAAGCTGAGGTCGATGTGAGTGGCTGGCAGAAGATTGATGAGGTTCCTTTTGATTTCGAGCGCCGCCGGGTCTCGGTGCTCGTTGCTCACAACACCTGCAGACTCTTAGTGGTCAAAGGTGCCCTTGAGGACGTGCTGCGCTTGTCGACCCATTACGAAGGGGAGAGGTCGGACGATCTGCATCCCATCGACAAAGCGGTGGCGCAGCGTCTCACCACCCAATTTGAGGCATTGGGAAAAGATGGATTCCGGGTGCTTGGTATCGCTTGGCGGCACGTTGAGCAGAGTCATAACCACGCAATGGTGGACGACGAGACGGAGTTGGTGTTTGCGGGCTTTGCAGCGTTTCTCGATCCACCCAAGGGGAGTGCGGCTCCCGTACTCGACGCGCTGACCGAGAGTGGCGTGACGATCAAGGTAGTGACAGGAGATAATGAACTGGTGACCCAGCATGTCTGCGCGCGACTGGGCTTGGCGGTGACTGGAGTGTTAACCGGAGCAGAACTTACGCAGCTGGATGACTCTGCGTTACAAGCACGGGTCGAAGCGGTGAACCTGTTCTGCCGTGTAACGCCGGCGCAGAAGAACCGCATCATTCTTGCCTTGAAACAACGCGGGCATGTAGTGGGCTATCTAGGCGACGGGATTAATGATGCGCCACCACTGCACTCCGCCGATGTTGGTCTCTCGGTGGACAGTGCGGTGGATGTTGCCAAAGAAGCTGCGTCACTGATCCTGCTCGAACACGATCTGGGGGTGGTGCATGACGGAGTGTTGGAGGGGCGCCGGACGTTTGGCAACATCATGAAGTACATCATGATGGGCACCAGTTCCAATTTCGGCAACATGTTCAGTATGGCAGGTGCGAGTCTACTGTTGCCCTTTCTGCCGATGCTGCCGCTCCAGATCCTGCTGAACAACTTTCTCTATGATGTCTCCGAAGTGCCGATTCCCCTGGATACCGTTGACGACGAGTTTCTTCGAGTGCCGCGTCACTGGGATATGGGCTTTATTCGTAACTTTATGCTCATAGTCGGGCCGGTGAGTTCCCTGTTTGACTTCTTGACGTTTTTCGTGTTGCTCAACGTACTCCACGCAGATGAAGCGCTGTTTCACACTGGCTGGTTCATCGAATCGTTGGCGACACAAGTGTTAGTCATCTTCCTCATCCGCACCCGGCAGAATCCCTTCCGCAGCCGTCCCAGTGGGCTGCTTACGCTGACCTCACTGGCAGTGGTGGGTGTTGCGGTCGTGCTGCCGTTCACTCCCTTAGGAGTGTATCTCGGCTTCGTCCCACCACCGTCGCTCTTCTTTCTGATCGTAACGGGGATGGTGGTGGCGTATTTAGTCATGGTGGAAGGAGTGAAACGGTGGTTCTATCGGCATGTATCTGCTGGTACCATCTGGGATCGGTGAGATAGCACTAATGGGTCGCGACCACGCGCTCCAGGGTAGTGCTATACATGGACGCCCCTGGTTGCCAAGCGCACTGCCTGTGTTGCCGAACAGGATCGGATTGCAGCTATACATGCGGCCTGTTGATGCGAGTGATTTCGCTGGCCCTGATGGAATCTGCGGGTTGATGCCTGACTATCCTGGCGGACTCTGGGTCCCAGCACTACCGCAGGCTGGATCAACCCTGGTCTGACCTGTTGCGCCATCACAGTATGTGTGCCTGAGCAATTCATAGGACGCTTTTGTTCTCTTGATTCAACTTCTGCTAGATTAACCCTAGCTATGCAGATTTACGAGCTCGAGCCCGCATAGTCTGGGGTATAGTCCCGGGCATGAGCCAATAGGGCCCAGACAACCCGTACGTGTTTGTTGGCTAGCGCCACCGCCGCGATGTTCGCATTGCGGCGTGCTTGGACCCGCTTCAGCCATGTCGTCGTGGGATCGGTATGCCGGGCCGCAACGCGCAGCACCGAGCGCGCACCATGAATCAGTAAAGTACGCAGGTAGACATCCCCGCGTTTACTGATGCCGTGCAACTGCGTCTTCCCACCCGAGGAATGTTGCCGCGGCACCAACCCTACCCATGCAGCTAACTGGCGCCCATGGTGGAACGCTTTGGCGTCACCGATGCTGGCCACCAGGGCACTGGCCGTAATGGGGCCAATCCCTGGCACCTGCTCGAGTTTGCGACTTTGCTCATTGCTCTTGTGCCACTGGAGAATCTGCTGCTCTACCTCCGTCACGTGGCGATCCAACTCTTTGACGTGTCCTAAGAGGCGCGTAAAGAGGGTCCGCACGGACGCTACCAAGCCTTCTCATCATCGCTCACAATCGCGGGCACTTGGCGGAGCAGCACGTGAATACCCTGGGGCACCACGATCCCAAATTCAGCGAGCAAACTGCGGAGCTGATTCGCCTGGGCCGTACGCGCTTTGACAAAGCCTTGCCGCGCTCGATGTAAGGCCAGAATCGCTTGTTGGTCAGCGGTCTTGATCGGCACGAAGCGCATGGACGGACGGGTCACAGCTTCGCAAATCGCTTCGGCATCCCGCGCGTCGGTCTTGTTCGTCTTTACGTAGGGACGCACGAATTGCGGTGCCATGAGCTTCACCGTATGCCCCAGGCTCTGCAGCCGCCGCGCCCAGTAATGGCTGCTGCTACACGCTTCCATGCCAATCTCGCAGGGCGGAAGCTTCGTAAAATACGCCACCACTTCTTTACGGCGGAGTTGCTTGCGAACAATAACTTTACCGTACACATCAACCCCATGCACCTGAAAGACCTGCTTTGCCACATCGAGTCCCACTGTTGTAATCTGCATACCAGACGCTCCTCTCTTGGTAGTCGATTCAATCTTTTCGACTCTGGCACAATGATGCCGTACAGAGCAGGGGCGTCCATTCCATTATCCTGGGAATGCTGCACACCTGGTGAGGTTATAATCGCAAATGAAAGACTTGATGGCTCCGATATGATTGGCAAGGTTCTTCAAAAATGGGAGGGTGGCCCGCACCAGCCGGGAGACACGTTGTCGCAACGTGCAGTTGAAACGCTCGACGTGATTGGTCGTGCGAGCCAGCTTGGTGATCGCACGGTGTCGAGCGGGAGGGATAATTCCTGTGTAGACCGCGTACTGATCCGTATAGAACACAGCGTGCGCCTGATACACGGCGGGAATCTTCTTCCACAAGGCTTCGGCGCTCCGGCCGCTGCGGTCGCTGACGTGGAATGCAATGATTTGATGGGGAGTGGTGTCCATCGCAATCCATACCCACTGCCGGTTCTCCTTCTGCGAGGTCTTTGCAATAAGTGTGGAAAAAGAAACAGGCAGCGATACGTTCTCAGGTGATAATTGTTTGCTTCAGGGTAACTCCTCCAACAATGCCTTCGCTTCTTGCAAGTTCTTGGTGTCAAACCCTTCGGTAAACCAGTGGTAGATCTTTGATAACAGCTGGTGCGCTTCAGTTGTCTTCCCTTGTTGCCGCCACAGGCGCGCCAGACTCATCGTCGCGCGTAACTCCCACGATTTGGCTTGCTGCTGGCGCGCAATCTCCACCGCCTTCCAGAAACACTCTTCCACTTCCTTTTGGTCACTAGACGCTCGACCCAGGACGCGAGCCTGGCTGAGCGTCAGCTCGCCTTTCACCCGGTAGAGATCTGCGTCATGCTGGTGGTGTTCCCCCATGCTCGGCACAAGCCATGATGCAGATTGCCGCATCGAGTCAGCAACAGTTTTGTGGGTATGGATCAGGTGGCTACGGCAATGGGGTCCATCAGACAGGCAAGTGCACAAAGCGCCTCGGGATTCCGCGAAGTCGAAGCCGCCGCACGGAATTTACAGGCCGTCGGGCTCACGCTAAAAGCGTCAGTGGAACAGTTTGTGCCTACGACAACCGAAGAACAAACACCTCACTCTATCCGACACCAACGCAAATGTGGGATGAGCATCCAGCACCTCTGCTATATTTCGTTGGTCGCGCGATAGTGCAGGAATATACTGCAAAAACGCCTCTCGCTCTACACTAGGAGAGAGAAAGAGATAGGCCAGCATGTCACGCACTGAGAGGAGCGAGCCGAGATTAGGCATCGTCATATCATGATCTCCTAGTCATCGAGGGAATCTGTCCAGCCCTTGCACACACCCCAGACCCTCCACAGACACCAGATGATCGCGATAACACCGCCACTCATGACCCAGAGAACCATACAGCCTATGCCGAGCCGAATGACATCGTCGCCTAGCGGTATAAATGCTCCCGCGAGCGCCAGGACGATTCCAAGCAGTAGACAGACAAGCCATGCTATCGGTAGATAGCGTGCAAGAGTCGTGGGGATATGACGTTTAGCTCCAGGGGATTCACTGGGGCGTATCACTTTTGCTAATTGGCAGCGCATGGGTATATCTATATCGCTGTACTAGGAGAGAAATACGGTTCATGGAGTTTCTTAGGATCAATACTGCGAATTTCATTGAGCTTATCCGTGACGGCTTTTGCTGCCAGAAGAGCCTTGTGAATAGCCTGTAGCCCTTCTGGAGAAGCACCCCATCGCCCTGCGCCGAGTTTGCGGTAGGCACACGGCACCCGAGGATACACGAGTCTGTTCTCGTGGGCAGGGAAGATCCCGTAGAGCACATGAGCACCATTCGGCAGTGTTCTCCTGAACATCTAGACAGGTGTCAGCATCTGATTGCAGGGGGGACAACTGAGGTGCTCGCTTTCGGTTGGTTTTCTCATGCTTTGTATCCTGGATGCAGGATCCTGCGTACACGGCGAACAACGACACCCCGATTTTTTGCGTCGGGCCACTCCTCAGCCGCACGGCGCGACTCCGGGATGACATGCGTACACGTGACATAGCGTCCATCCTCTCTTTCCCACACCTCGGCGAGAGTTCCACCATGAGCGCGATCACCCCCCCAGGCAGGGCTGAGTTTATGCTCGTACAGATCGCGCGAGTACATGCACAAGAACTTCTCCGGCGGTGGGGGCGCTTGTGTACAGCCGAGTTGCTCAAGAACACAAAAGACGAGTATATATACCGCCCCTCGTAATGAACTCATCGCACGATCTCTCTTATGGTGATCCCGTGGGGCTCTCCCTCGAAAATAATAGCTCAACTCGAAAGCACGGCAGTGTTCTCGATACCGTGAACCGAGACTACGACCCCAAGACGCTCGAGCCTTTTAAGCAAATAGCGCTTCAGGTGCTCAGCATTACGGCAGTCCAAGTACTCAGCCCCCAACTTGCGATAGGGCTGTTGGGTTTTAAGCCTGTGATACCCACAGATCAAGATGGGATGAGCCACGGCCACGATGGCGCGCTTCATCCCCTTCCGAGCCGCTAAGCGACGAAACCGCGCCGCCACATACGTGTCCTTGGTGTGGGACGCAGCCGACGTGGCCTGGCAGAGGCTGCGCCGCAGCCACGTACTCCCTTTCCGCGGTTTCCCGGACAAGCGCTTGCCAGCCCTCTCGTGATTCCCTGGACAGATCCCGGCCCAACTGGCTAAGTGCTGCGCGGAGGGAAACTGCGCCATGTTTACCCCGATCTCCGCGACTAGGTTGGCTGCTGCCACCTCAGTTGCTCGTGCAAGACCCGTAGCATCCAGCGGTGGTGCTCTGTCATGCGGCCCTCCAGCGCAAGTTCCATGGCAGGCAGCTTAGACCGCAAGCGCCCCCGCGAGAGCTTAGCGAGTTTGCTGGCCTCCTCTTCGCCGGCCAGGAGCTCGGCGAGAATGGCACGGCCCGACACGCCCAGCCAATCACTCGCAACGGACGCCAACTTGATATTGGCATCCTCCAGAATCTTCTGCATGCGGTTGGCGATCGCCGTATGATCCTGGCGCAAACTCGCCCGCATCCGCGTCAGATCGCGCAGCTGGCGGATCGGGGTGGGCGGCACGAAACTGCCGTGCAGCAACCCGTGCTGGAGCAGCTCGGCAATCCACTGGCAATCCTTCGTATCGGTCTTGCGCCCGGGCACAGCTTTGATGTGCTGAGCATTAACCAACACCACCTCGAATTGACCTTCGAGAATGTTCCAAATAGGCTTCCAGTACACACCGGTGGACTCCATCGCCACATGGGTCACTTGATGGCCCTGCAGCCAGTCGGCCAGTTCCAACAGGTCGCGGGTCATCGTGCCGAAGCGGCGAATCTCGTGGTGGCCTTTGCCGCTGGACCCGTAGAGGAGCAAACAGGCGGTAATGCTTCTCTTGTGGACGTCCAACCCGCAACAGCGAGCATAGACAACGTACATGCTTCTCTCCTTCTGGCCATCAGGAGCTGGACACCCAAAATTGTAAGATTCTCCCTCGCGTGCTCTCCACCGTGAGCGGAGGCGACAATACGTTGTTCCTAGGGGCGTCCCGGTTACACTGTCGCGCGGGCTTGGTGCGCTCCTGAGCCGTACAACCTCTTTGCTCCTCGCAGCCTTCTCAAAGCTAAGCACAGTGCGCAGCCATTTTCATCATTCGTTGTGAGCCTACAGGTTCATGACCCACTGTCGCACAGTTGCTGATAACAGTTTGTTAGCTATACGATGTTGCGATTTTGTCTCTTATCTATTCCCACATATAGTATGGATGTGAAAGTTTGTGACAGAGCGTGCAGCCTGTAACGGCAATACTCCAGCCGGTGAAAGTCCGGTCACCGTTCTCCCCCAGGAGGGCGGTGTAGTGATACCCGACTCGGGGTCTGGGTGACCGGCCTCGGGCAAGCTCGGAGGTAAACGTCCTCGGCGGCCAGAGAGAGCTCTAGGTCGGACCAGTCCAGGAGGGCAAGCAACTTTGCGGGCCGTAACATGAAGTGAACACTGCAGCGTCGTTAGCAAAGCCCTCACAGCAGCTGGAGTGAGGGGAAGTAGAGGAGCCGACTCCGTGTTCTGTGGAGGAAGGCCGTGGGGAACGAGGGAAGACTGGGGTCCCTCGCTCCTCCTCTCGGCGCAGGGGTGATGGCACGTAAGGAAGGAGTACTGACCCAAAGCAGGGAAGGTCTCGCCGGCAGCCCAGACCAGGTCGCCGGGCAAAGACCTGCGGTATAACCAGAGATCCTGGGAAAGCAGCGGGAGTCGGTGAGACTGGCGGATAGGGTCGGAGTAGCGAGGAGGAACGGGACAACATAACCCGTTCGGAGCCAAGGACCCGTGGGTCGTGGTGGTTGCACTGGAGGCCCAAGGCTGGGTGGTCTGAGAAACCCACCCGAATGGCAAGAGGGCCAGAGAGCGACGAAGGCGCTATCAAACTGAGAGGTCGCTGGAGGTATGTAGACCTGGTGCTTCACTCCAGTTGCACTCTCAGGCAGGGTAGGGTTGATCGAAAGACGCCACGGCTTGAAGCCGGACTGGGGAGAACTCAATGTCCGGAATTTTAGAGGGGGTGCAGGAAACGTAAGTGAGGGTCGAACTAGGACCCCCCTCCACATATCGAAAGAGTGGAGAGCGGAAACTCTCGACCTAAGACTGTGCGCGCCTGTGCTCTACTCGACCGGATGTCGATGGGGTGCAGCAGAGCACGAGCACGCAGCAGAAGATTGCTGCCTGACGGCTGGGGGCAGGCGGTTTCCTTGCTCCGAAGCGCCCGAAGGAGTAAAGAGGCAGCATGCACTGTGCGAGCTGTGGCTTTGAGAATCAGCCGGAGTCCCAATTCTGCGAGGAATGCGGAGCCAAACTCGTGCACGCGTGTCCGAGCTGTGGACGTGAAGTGAGACCGACCGCGAAATTCTGCCCTACCTGTGGCACTTCGCTCACCGTCCAAGCGCCGGCCCCTCGACCCCATGCTCTCATGCCTCGTCCTCAGTCTCCTCTTAGTTACACGCCTCCTCATCTCGCTCAACGCATCCGGGCCGAGCAGACGGCAATGGAAGCACGCGGCACTGTGGATGGAGAGCGCAAAGTCATTACCGCCCTCTTTGCTGACCTCAAGGGGTCAACCGCGCTGATTGAGGGACTCGACCCCGAAGAGGCCCGCGCGATTATCGACCCGGCATTGCAGCTGATGATGGACGCGGTGCATCGCTATGACGGCTATGTGGCCCAAGCCCTGGGCGATGGGATTTTTGCCTTGTTTGGTGCGCCCATTGCCCATGAAGATCATCCCCAGCGGGCGCTCTACGCGGCGCTGCGCATGCAGGACGAGATGCGCCGCTACTCTGACACGCTGCGGCTCACCGGTGGTCTTCCGCTGCAGATGCGGGTAGGAGTCAACACCGGCGAAGTAGTCGTGCGCTCGATCCGCAAAGACGATTTGCATACCGACTACGTACCGGTGGGACACTCCACCAATTTGGCGGCCCGCATGGAACAGATGGCAACGCCGGGGTCGATTCTCGTCACCGAGCACACACGGAAATTAACCGATGGGTATTTCGACCTGAAGGCGCTGGGGGCAGCGGCTATCAAAGGCCTGGACGCACCGCTTCCTGTGTATGAAGTGTTGGGAGCGGGACCACTCCGTACCAAGCTCCAAGTCGCCGCCCGCCGTGGCCTGAACTTCTTTGCCCTAGTGGGAGTAGAAGACTTGGCCTCCTCGCTCCAGGAAATGTTGAACAAAGCAGCTCGTCGCCTCGCCGGGGTCCCGAATGTGCAGCTGAAATTGATCCCCCTCACGTTGCGGCTACCGGTGGCAAGTCGGACGGTGGACTTTGCCTATTTCTATCACGTATCGGAACATCTCGAGCGCGAAGACGCCTATACGATCCTCACGGAAATTCGCCGGTGTTTGCGCCGCGCGGGACAGGCCCTTGTGCAATTTTCGCTGCTGTCCCATCCAGACAACATCCAGGAATTCCAGAAGTGGGCACGGAGAGGCGACCCGGAAGGAGTCCGCTCACGGTTCTACACCGAGGCAGAGGCCACGGACTTCCTCCGCATGGCGAGCCTCTTTCCGCAGCTCCGGTTGTATATTCCGGGGGAGTTTGTTGTCCTGGTGACGCCCCAGGATACCCGTGATTTAGGGCAGATGCCGCTGGTGCGGTGGTGGGGAAAACTTGCGTGAGGGGCGACGATAAACCAGCCCGGGGTATCTACGCATAATGGGAGCTGAAACGAGGACCCTGAAGGCCGCGGTTCATCGATTTTTCTATCTGTTGTCATAAGTTTCATTATCGGTCGTAGTACGAACTGTGAGAGACCTCTTCGAGCGATCCCCCACTGTTTCCTGTACGTCTGTTCCCATGATTTATGGTAAATACAGCTTCGAATACGATGATTTTTATTTCCTGGGATTTCACTCGGCAATTTGGTTTTTTCTCAAACAGCGATTCCATCGGACCTATATGTACGTGAATTAGTATTGCTACCTTGCTGTACCCCTGGCTGTCTGCTGCGTCTTCTCCTCGAAGAGCACGCAAGGATTCACTCATAGTCTGTTATCATTCGTCATGGAGATGTATGTCGATGGTGTGGGTCATTATTGATACTAATCAAGCCATTCGGATGACCGGGCTTCCTCAACAGTATTTGGGGGCCGAGATCGAAGGAATTGCCCTCCCGCCATTTGTCTTGGGAGAGCTACTGCGAAGCAACAACCATCAACCTCTTGCAAGGCTTGCGCAATATGCCGTGCGAATCGGTATGACACCGGGAGAAGTGATGGCTCGCCTCGCTCCATTACGACGTTCACAGATAGTCGCTTTCCAGCCATTGCACGATCTCACAACACAACAAGTGCACGAATTTCTTCTGAGTCCACCTGTCGTCAAAGCTAAGGAATTTATGGAGTCAGCAACAACTCACATCAGAACCGGTGGGCAGGTCTTAAAAGCAGCAAACGAAAAAGTACGACAGGCTCTCCGTTCACAGGGACGAGACCCCAGACAGCATAAGTTTTCTGGAATGTCTTACGCAAGCCAAGTCTTAGCCCATGGTCGAACAAGTGTTCTGGAGACGTGGCTCATGCAATTTGTTTCTGAGGGTGGCATACGCGACGTCAGAGCCAATTCACGTGCGTTGTACACGGGCGCGATGGCGAATCCCTATTTGCGACATTATCTGCATACCTTTCTCTGGTACACCATAAGTTATCAGCAAGCATGGACGTCACAGTATGCCGACTGGAACCTCTCGGTAAAACAGAACGACTGGACTGACGTGACGCTTGCTTTGTACTCAGGTCGAGGCGACATTATCCTCACCAGTGATGGCACCGTACGCAAGGCAGTGTCTGCAATAAACATAGATGGTGATATTAATGCAGTGAGTACTATTGAACCATACGTTGACTCACCTTGTACCCTTCCGATGTCAGTGCAGTAATCGAACCGCCATTGATTTATTTCCTTGTTACGAGGTCTGATTGTTTACCATCACTACTTCAACTCAAGAGCCGACGTACCGCTTCGACCTCCCACGCACCGTAACCTTCTGGATCGCTCGTATATTTCTCCCATGCCTGGTTGAACACCGGGACGATTGAACGTACGTCTTCCCTCTCTTTCTCTTCTTGCTCGAGGATTTTGGTCCACCGATATGGATTTGCGAGGGTCAACATCGCTTCAATGGTTTGCGTTACCGCGTCACTAAAGAACTGCGCATAATACCCGTGGTAATCCTCTGCGATCCCCATTGTTCGCGCGACCAGTGCCCACCCTTCCGCCACCTCACGAGCGACGTCAGGAAACCCGAGCGTCTTCGCGCGTGCAACTAACAACCGTATGCGTAACCATTTGACTGGATGCGTGCTTCCTTGCAGGTATTCCGGCTCACGATAGAAGTCGCCACGGTCCATCGTTCCGAGGTAGCCTGAGAATGCGCGAAGAAAACAGGGGCCTCCGACAGTGAGCCCGACGGCGTCACAGAAGAACTCTTGGGTCCACCGATACCAGGTGAAAGACACGGTCAGGCGTTCAACAGCCTGCCTGTCCGCATACCGATCATTGCGTTGCGACACTGGTATCAAACGAGCTTCGATCTCTCGCTGTAAATCGCGAACCAACTCGTCCATCTTGTTTTTGTACAAGACGTACAGCAGGTGACCAAACTCATGAAAGAACAACGGTTGATACAAAAGGCCTTGCTGCTCAACCGAAGGGAAAAAGTACACTGGGGCAATACGCAATCGAAACGGCCACACGGCACAATCACCGTCTGCAAACGCCGCAGGAATCCCCGTCGTTTGTGGATGGTGATTGTGTAACCATTTGATAGTCGTCAGACATAGACGATCTTTTGGTGATGCGCGCAGCACCGGCCCTGCAAGTCTGGTACTCAACAAACGGACAGTTTGTGTAACTTGTTGTGTTTCGCTCAGAACGTCCTCTAACAACTCGGGTGTGCGTGCAAGATCAACCAGGTTTTTCTCACATTTCTTGCGAAACTGACGACACACTTCGAGCAGGCGTGTGCGATATTCCTTGAGTTCGTGCGGTACTTTTTTCCGTTGGAGATTCCGCACCAGTTCCGCTAAGTCCCGTAGCAAGGCGCGATTCTGTGTCGCGAGCCGTTCCTGCATACGTTAGATGTCCCCCAAGATGCCGACGACGTCAGAATGGGCATGTTGTTCGACGAAGGCCCGCAGGTCACGCAGAAGTGAAATGAGGTGCTTTTGATCTTCCTTCTTCTCCGAGTTTGTCAGCCTCTGCATTTCGGCAAATGAGGTGAAGTACAGAGGTGATTCTTGTGGCCACTGAGACCTCGTTGCAAGGAATTTGCTCACCAGCTGTCCAAACCGGGGATCAACCCCAAGCGCGCGGTGATCTCCGCGTTGCTCAGCTTCACTCACGACCTGCTCAAATCGGGTCAGGAAATTTGTGAGCACGATCCGCGCTTCCCGGACCTCTCCAAGCCGCTCTGTATCGTCGATACCAGCCAGCATCAGCTTCGTATGAATAGACAACGTGTTTATTGCTGACAACAGTTCGTGTGCTTGCTCAAAGCTTTCTGCGGTCAGCCATTCATTGTTCTTCATAACGTGTCCTTTCGCACTACGTGTACCCAGGGTGAGTAAGGGACCTTGGAAGCGTTGGCGCTCACCGGAGCCCTTTGATTTCCTGTGCCGCACGAGCGATGAGCTCGTCATCCGTCCGCTTTAACGTGAGCGGATCACGCTGGGCAACGGTCGGGCTTGAGAAATTTAACTGGGCAGCGTCAAAGACTGCTCGTGCCGCATCTAAGACGTTAGAGTGGTGGTCGTTGCGCACCAAGACAAAAGGTTGCGCCGTTCCTTGGCGTAAGGTTGCTTCTCCTGTCGACGTCACCACGACCATATCCTGGGTCAATTGTACGGCAGTTCCTTCACGCGTGTTCCGTATCTGGTGACCATTCCGTTCCCACAAGCGAATCGCGATAAAACTCTTCTTCCGAAATTCTACGAGATCAACACAGGCATCCTTTGTCAGTAGTCCCTTCACACGCATTTCCGGAATTGCCCGTTGATAGATTCCTCTTTGCTCGCTGTCCGCTACAAGACCATCACGGAGAATGAGTAAAGAAGAGATGCCCGTGGAGTTTCTGGGCAGTGCCCTGGTTAGTAGTTCAATCTGGCGCTCCAAAAGATCTCTTTCGTTGATACTCTCATGTTGGTGGTCAAGTTTCGGAACGGCTAGTGAATCCACCACAAAACTCGGGTTTTGCTCCTTTCCACGTGAGATGATAAGTGAAAGTGCAAAGTACCGCCGATCGTGACCCACGTCGATAGCAACCTGTGCTTCATACGGTCCCAGTTGTTGTGTACGCCAGGGAATACAGTCGAGTTTCTGCAGCACGTCGAGCGCGTTGAGTGCGAGGAAGCGTTCCCAGCGCGCCCTTCCTCGTTCCAGGGAGTGACAGCGCTGTCGGCCATCCCATATGCCCTTTGTGAAATACCCAAAATGGCGAACGACTTCATACTTCGTCAGTCGTTTCACTCGCCAGTTGGGAAGCTGCGAGGCGACTTCGTAATACGCACTGGGTTCCTCATTGAGGATAAATACCACCATGCCCGCGCTCGAGGCGGAACGAAGCTGGTCGATCGCTTCTCGCACGGTATTGTACCGTATCGGACGAAGGGTGAACTTCACTTTTGTCCACTTGCTGATTTTGGCGATCATATCTCCAGCGAGAAGTTGCGCTGCTTCTTCATTCAGGTTGCAGGGGTAGGCACAATACAAGATTCTATTCACGGTGGGTGGTACAAAATAGCACCCAACATTTTCGAGAAACTCCAAACGCTGACGATAGTGTCCTCTGTACTCTGAAACTGCAGCAGACGCCGGTACCATTGGAAGTGATTCGTTGTTGCCGAATGCAAGCTCCGTCAGAGGAAACTGCGTAATGCGAGATGCGTCTGGTTGCCAAAAACCCTCAGAGAATCCGGGCGCGACTATCCCTAAGGGATGAGGTTCACGCAGTTGCCAAAAGTCCTGAAGTATCTCTCGCCGGTCCTGTGGCGTGAATTTATCGACCTGACTCAGCCCTTCTGGCACGTTGTCGTTCATGACACGCGCACGAAGAAACTCCGCCGCGACATATTGTGGGCGAGCGATTCCTTTGAAGGAAACGCGGATCGCCTTACTCTCTGGCAACACAGGGAGACCGGGGAATTCCTCTTGATAGTAGGCATAGACTGAGGCGTATGTCTTGCCTTTAACCCGCACCCGTCCCGTCTTCTCACACGTAACGCCTTCAGGTGCCTCTTCAAAGTAACACTTTGTATGAGAACGGCCGTTATTGTACAGCAGGGTCCCCTTCTGACCAGCTTGACGCCGTGTGATATCGATAAACTGTTCCCGTCGTTCAGTTTGCTCGTGCTGGTCTATTTCCTCATCAAAGAAATAGGCGAGGGTGTCCTCGGTAAAAAACGCGGTTCCAACATCGACCGCAACTCCGACGCCAACGTCGTCAATGAATACAGCGGAAATCTCAAAACGGCGAAATGCCGCAATCCCATTTTCTCTCTGAAACGGTTCGGGTTCATACCAGATGCGAGGACTATCAAGCATCCATAAGCGAGACGTGCGAGCCAGTTGCGCGACAAAGGCACGACCAATCAAGTCTGTGATCACCGCTCTTGCGGCAGCATCACGAACGGATATTTTCTGACTTGCTTCACCGGCATCCCGAACAGTCAATGTCCAATTCTCTTCTTCAATCGTGAAAGACGGGATCGGGTTTGTCGTTGCTACCCACAACCTCCCGTGCAACCCCGGTGCAGGAACTGCTGCGAGTCCATAGCCACGCCGTAATCTACCACACGCGCGCTGAAGCAGATCCACACTGCGGTCAGATCCTTCCACGACTGCTTTTTTTATCCAGAGATGGAGATTCCACCCTGGTTGGACGATGCGAATATTCGTTTCAAGCATACACAACCGCACTCCCTTCTGGACACGTGGCGTGAAATGGACAGAGTTTGCACACGCCCGGTTGCGCGCATGCCGTGAATGCTTCCTCGATACCACGCTGCCCATAGTTCTGCGCGATACGCATACGCTCCAGATCTTGTTGGATGCGAGCGCGAGCAGCGCTTAGCATACGATTGTTGACCGAAAACTGTTGGACAGTATCAGCACCGAGATATGCCTTGTAAATGTGAATGCGATCGGGGGACACTGTGAAATAATCTGCCGCCCATAATGCATAGGCTGCAAGCTGGAGACTCTCGTCTCCGTCTCCAGCAGGTTCACCAAGCTTCCAGTCGACGATCGAGACACTACCGTCGATACAATACGCAAGATCCACTTTTCCGCTGATACAGAATGTGGGATCTTTCACTGAAATCTTCCGTTCGAGTTCTGCGTCTGATTGAATCCCTAACCGACGAAATTCTGCAAAATTGACGCTTTCGACAAAGGTGTGCAGGCCAGTCCGTAGGCGCTCTTCTGCCGCTCGACAGACGTCAGCAGCGTCAGCCTGTTGATAAAAGTATTCCTGCAAGAGCACAGGAGGAAATCGCGTCTGTGGAGGAGACAGGCCAGATGGATCGCGTGCAGAGTACGTCAGATCTGCCTGAAACAGCATGCGTGCCCAGTTCACCACGCGTTGCGGTGTCCAAACCTCACCCTTCTGCGCCTTGCGCATGTAGGTGGCAATCACCAGATGTGCGATATTCCCAGTTCTCGTATAGCGGTTTTGCAGGGCTTTCAGCTTTTTCAGCGTTTCCAGCTGTGGATCACTCCCTACTTTTGCCACCTGCAGCGCGTAATATTCATAATAGTATCGGCGCGCGCACTGTTCGAGCACGTTCCGCCTACTGTACGACCACGGTGGCTGCACTGGTGGCACGGATGCGTGAGGAGGTGTCTCAGCTGGGGTGGTCGTAAGCATTGCTGTTTTTCCGCGCTTCTTTGGCATAGCTCTTTCTACTTCTTCTTTCTGCTCCACGTTCTGAGGATATCATTCTTACAGCCGACGAGCAGTCCACATTTGTTCACGCTGTGTGTTTGTACCCGCCCTGCCCCTCTTGGCTTTCGCTCATCGCAAGGAGCGGCCTTGTTACCAGAGCTGAGACGTGTTCTCCCTCCACAGCCGTTTGCCACAATTGTCTCGTCACCTGTTGTAATAGGTCCTGCTGACAAAACTCGCATCGTTCATGCTTTGGTCGTTGCGCGCGAAGTTGGAGCATGGGAGCGCACCAGGGACTTGCGCGCCAATAATTGAAACGGAGTTCGTCGTGTCTGTGATGGAGTCGGTAGGTGCATTCCAGCGCGAGATAGGTGCCTGCAAGAACAGAGACAAATCCAAATGGAGCCAACACTTGCCGATCGGCTGTACTCTGAAGTGCACCCTGCCCGCACAGTTGTTTAAACAAGCTATCGTAGGCGAGACCGATGAGGTGACGGGAATGCAGGTGCGGATACCGCAGCGCAATCTTCTTGGCAGCCTGAGGCGAAACATGGAGTAGCTTCACATCATCAAGAGACACCCCTAAGGCGTCTGCCACATGCCGTTCATGTGATCGTTCACCTTCATCCTGGACGTAGATGCAACTGAGACACGCTGTATTCGTCGGGGCACGATGATGATGCAGTACGATCTCGGCAATGCCTGTCGTTGATGCATCGAACACTTCTCCGGGAATTTCCAACTGCAGGTTTCTGCGGGCACGTCGGCTATCAACACCAACGATTAGTCGCTTGAGCCACGCTCCTCCTTGCTTTGCTGCCGGAACGTTCTGTAGTGCTACGGCGTGCGGCACCAACCGGAGCGAGGGGAAGTATGGTTGTGCCAAAGTAGCAAGACGGTCTGCCTTATATGCCCCGACATCAGCGTCCGTGAACCACACACACCGGTTGAGATTGTCATCACTGATAGTGTCAGGGTCAGTAATGTGTAAAATACCGTGAACCTGTACACGGCGAAGTGCCCAGAGGAACGCGTTCCCAATGGCGCCAGCCCCGGCGAGGTAGCATTCGCCCAACTCGATCGGATCAGACAGCCAGGAGAGGTCCGGGCCAAAGAGGTCAGAAAAGTCTACGACGAGTGGGTCGGAGCAGGGAAAGGGGAACTCATTCCCTATAGCGGTCCCTAAGGCTGCACCTGCGGTATAACACGCACTGAGCAGAATGAAACTTGGATGGATATCTTCCCTCGTGCGATGCCAGACATGTTTCTTTGAAATTGTGAGGCGCGATGCGGTAAGATCTACCCACACCGACGGTGCACGCGTTAGTGGTGATGCCCCACCCACGACGACTTCTACCGCAGGTTCTAATGTCTGTTGCGACGTGAGCGTTACGGATCGCACAGTTCTCCGTAAGAGTTGGGACAAGTCGGTGGCAAGTTGACGTGCGACAACGTTGCCATCCTCAATGGTAATAGCGACGTCGATGTCGAGCAGGCGCGCGGCATGTTCCTCATCGATACCGAGGGCAGCAGCGAGAGTACGACTGTTTTCAGCAGCGGCAGTAAGCTTCATACGTGTACCTGATAGTAGTGTGAGACTTCCGTGGGACGGATGTGACACCACTGGTTATTGAGACGCAACTCATACAGTGCTGCATCCTGGACAAAGGTTTCCGGTGTTGTGCGCAATGCGAAATACGGAACGACGAGTGACAATGCCCCAGCATGGCGGACAATTGCCCAGGTATCGTCTGCCGGCGAATGGAACGCTTCGTATGGGTGGGAGTGCACCTGAACGGCGACCTGGAGACGGGTTGTCCGTAACTCCTGCAGCAGCGCCGCAATCCCCGCTCGAGGAATACGAAAATAGTCATCCGTGGCATCCTGCAGGGGAACGAACACGTGTCGAATAGTGATATTCGCCCCTTGCACGTGCCCGAGCCACAGAACGACACATTCACGGCGTGCTT
>Ga0070741_10008771_pt1 | contig 20059 bp, 17 predicted proteins | sample Coa_R1_4_FD_66440 | JGI IMG/M metagenome (GOLD analysis project Ga0070741, IMG submission 66440) | Surface soil microbial communities from Centralia Pennsylvania, which are recovering from an underground coalmine fire - Coalmine... | ecosystem: Environmental > Terrestrial > Soil > Unclassified ...
CAGGGGACGCTGAGCAATGCCAACTACAGCCTGAACTTCACCAACGCCACGCTGACGGTGACGGCGGCGCAGTTGACAATTACGGCCGATAATCAGAGCAGGACTTACGGGACGACCAATCCGAGCCTGACGGTCAGCTACAGCGGTTTCGTGAATGGGGATGACGCGAGCGCGCTCGGTGGCAATCCGAGCGTCACGACATCGGCCGACCAGACCAGCGGCGTGGGATCTTATCCGATTGTGGCGGGGCAGGGGACGATTGCGAATACAAACTATGCACTCGTATTTGCAAATGGGACGCTGACGATCAACCCGGCCGCTTTGAGCGTGACTGCGGCAGACGCCACCCGGACCTACGGGGCGGCCAACCCGACCTTCACCGGCAATCTAACCGGGGTGCAGAACGGCGACAACATTACCGCCACCTACGGCACGAGCGCCAAGGTGACCAGTCCCGTGGGCGCCTACTCGATCGAGCCGAAGCTGATGGATCCGGACGGTCTCCTGGCCAACTACACTGTTACAACCGCCAATGGCACGCTGACCATCACCCCAGCGGATCTAACTGTCACCGCGGGCAGCGCGACGCGGACTTACGGTGCGGCGAATCCGATTCTCTCGGTCACCGTTGATGGAATTCAAAATGGCGATGATCTCAGCGGCAGTTACAACGTGGCCGCCACGCCGGCAAGCCCGGTGGGAGATTACGTGGTCACGCCCACGCTGGTGGATCCGAGCGGCGTATCGGGCAATTACAATGTCACGCTGGTCAACGGAACCTTGACGATAACGCCAGCCTCGCTATTGGTGATCGCGGACGACGGCAATCGCGGTTACGGCGCGGCGAACCCGGCGTTCACCGGCAAGATCGCCGGAATCCAAAACGGAGACGACCTCAGCGCGACTTATGCGACGATCGCGACTCCCGCCAGCGCGGTGGGAAGCTATCCGATCACGCCGACGCTCATCGATCCGGACAACCTCGCGGGCAATTACAACATCGTCCTTCAGAACGGCACACTGGCGGTCACCGCGGTTCCGCTGACGATCAAGGCGGACGACGCGAGTCGGACCTTCGGCGCGGCCAACCCAGCCTTCACCGGCACAATCACCGGCCTGGTGAACGGCGACAACATTTCCGCCACCTACGGCACACCGGCGACTGCCGCGAGCCCGGCCGGCACGTATCCCATCATTCCCACCATGGTGGACGGGCAAGGCAAGGCGGGCAACTACGTGGTGAGCATCGTGAACGGCACCCTGACCGTGTCGGCGCCCCAACAACCGCCGGTCGTGCAACCGTTGCTGGCCGCCGGGGATGGCAGCATCACGATTACCTGGACTGCGCTCAGCAACGTGACCTACCGCGTGCAGTACCAGACCGACATCGGCTCCAGCGGTTGGAGCGATTTGACGGCGGACATAACAGCCACGAACGGGACGGCGTCCTTCACGGATCATCCCGGCGCTGTCAGCCACCGCTTTTACCGGATCAAGATGGTCCCCTGAACCAAACCACACACCAAGGCCAGCATGAGCATCCAAGCCAACACACTCGAACAAGACCCAATTATGACTGAACCCAAGACCAAGTTCAAAATCAGGTTGCTCCTGGCGGACGATCATCCGGTCGTGCGTGCGGGGGTTCGTTCCTGCCTTGCGGCCAGCGCGCACCTCGAGATCGTGGGCGAAGCGGCTGACGGGCGGGAAGCCGTGTCCAAGGCTCGCGAGCTGCATCCGGACATCATATTCATGGACACCTACATGCCGAACATGAACGGCCTGCAGGCGACCAAGCTCCTAAACCGCGAGTCCCCGGAAATGAAGGTGTTGATCCATGCCGCGCAGGACACGCCGGAGTCCGTGCTGCAAATCGTGCGATCGGGCGCGCGCGGTTACGTGAAGAAGGATGCTCCGCCGGAGGAAATGGCAAAGGCCATCGAGCGCCTGATGCAGGGCGACACTTATTACAACACCGACGCGGCCCGAAGCGCGCTGGAAAGGCTGGCACCGCCGCCGCGCCGCCGCGGCCGCCGGGCGGCACTGGACCTGAGCGAACGCGAAGTGGAAGTGCTGCGCGGTATCGCCGAGGGCAAGAGCAATCGCGAGATCGCGGCGGAACTGGGCATCGGCATCCGCACCATCGAGACGCACCGCGAGCGGATCATGGAGAAGCTGAACATCCACAACATGGCGGGGCTCATTCGTTTCGCCATCGCGAACGGAATCGTCACCCTCGAGTAATCCATCTGACTTTGGCGCCCTGGTGGTTGTTCCGTGGGCGTCAAGGTGAAAAGCACCTGGCCCCGCCGGCGCATGCAGTCGGCGGGGCCTAAATTTTTACGGATTGGCCGCGGCGCATTGCGGATTGTGGGGAGGGCGGGGGCAGGGTAAACTCCGGCTGACCTGAACATCGAAAGCGGAAGGCAGCTATGGAAATCAGCAAGCGAGACTACTTTGCGGCGCAGGCCCTGGCGGGCATTCTCGCGCGACCGGACACTGCGAGTCGCAGCATGCAGGCCTATGAAGAGGCGGCATCGGAAGCCTTTTTGTATGCGGACGCGATGATGAAACTGTCGAAGACCCTGCTCGATCCGATCGAAATCGATCCCAACCAGCTGGCACGGGACGAGCGGGAGAGGCCGGTGCTGTAGGCGAAGCGGGCGCGACGAACGAATGCCGCCACATCGTTATCTCAGCGCATTTTCGTCCCGCAATTACCGGCTTTATTTCGGCGGCCAGGTGATCTCGTTGATCGGCACCTGGATGACGCAAACCACGTCGCTCTGGCTGATGTATCAACTGAGCGCGTCGCCCTTTCTGCTGGGCGTGGTGGGATTCGCCAGCAACATCCCGATTTTTTTTGTGGCCCCCTTTGCCGGCGTGTGGGTGGACCGGGTGAATCGGCACCGACTGCTCGTGGGCACGCAGGTGCTGTCAATGCTGCAATCGCTGGGACTGGCCGCCTTTGCGTTCACGCACATCAACGCGGCGATCCTGATCGCCATGAGCCTGGCGCAGGGATTGATCAACGCGTTCGACATGCCGGTCCGACAGGCGATTGTGGTGGAGTTCATCGAGAGCAAGGAGCATCTGGGCAACGCCATCGCGCTGAATTCCTCGATGTTCAACCTCGCGCGGTTGCTGGGGCCGGCGATTGCCGGGTTTGTGATTGCGAAAGTCGGTTCCGGGTATTGTTACCTCATTGACGGACTGAGTTACCTGGCGGTGATTGCGGGATTGCTGATGATGCGGTTGACGGCGCAGGGGCATCGTCGCGAGAAGAAACATCCGTTGATCGAAATGCGGGAGGGTTTTCATTACGCGTACCGCTGGGTGCCCATCCGGGCGCTGATGTCGGTCGTGGCGCTGATCAGTTTCGCCGGATTTTCCTACACCGTGCTGGTGCCGATATTCGCGCAGGATGTCTTTCATGGTGACGCGCGGACATTGGGGTGGTTGATGTCGGCGTCGGGAATCGGCGCCTTGAGCGGCGCGATCTATCTTGGGACACGGGCGAGCATCCGGGGCCTGGGGAACGTGATCACGCTCGGCGGGATGGGAATGGCGGTGGGATTGATCGGGTTCGCGTTTTCGACGCGACTCGCCATTTCACTGGTCTGCATGGTTCTGACCGGCGGCGGCGCGGTGCTGCTGATGGCCTCGTGCAATACCCTGGTTCAAAGCCTGATCGAGGACGCCAAGCGCGGCCGTGTGATGAGCATTTTCGCGATGGCGTTCACGGGCACGATGCCGGTTGGCAGTCTCGTCATGGGCGCGCTGGCGGGCAAATTCGGCGCGCCGATCGCCCTGGTGATCAGCGGGGCGATTTGCGCGATGGTGGTGTCGGTGTTTTATCTGCGTTTGCCGCAGTTGCGCGCGGCGGCTGCGCCGTTGCTGGCTCAAACACGGGCGGACGCGGACGAACCGCTGGTTGTGCTGCCGGAGAAAGGGAGCGAGGGACGCGAATGACGTGGATCCGCCGGAACCTTCGCGGGCATCTGGGCTGGATGCTCAGTCTCGTATTGATCGGCGCGGGCGCGAAGCTCTGGCTCATCCAGAGGTCGGCCAGCCCCCTGCCGTTTCTCGATCAATGGGATGGCGAAGCCGCGGCCGTCTATGTGCCGTACCTCGAACACCAGCTTTCGCTGAAGGACCTGTTCAGTCCGAACAACGAGCACCGCATCGTGTTCACGCGGCTTTACAATCTCCTGCTGCTGATCCTCAACCGGCAATGGGACAACAATCTCCAGGCGACGGTGAATGTGTTCATCCACTGCGCCGCCCTCGCCGGCTTTGGATGGTTGATGGCGGTGTTGCTTGGCCGGAGATGGTGGCCGGCGCTGTGGTTGCTGCTGGCCGCCGCATTAGTGCCGCCGTTCGCCTGGGAAAACACGGTGTGGGGATTTCAATCACAATTCTACTTCATGCTGATTGCGGCACTGTTGACGATCTGGTGGCTGGGAACGGCCGAGGTGAGATCGCGGCGCTGGTGGTACGGCGCAGTCGTCGGTCTGCTGGCGCTGCTCACCATGGGCTCAGCATTGCTTGCCGCCGCCGCGGTGATTGTGCTGCTGGCCGGTGAGCTTGTGACGAGAAGAAAGACCTGGCGGCAGGCCGGCGGCACGGTGGCCGTCTGCGTCATCATCATTGCGCTTGGATGGCTGATGAAGGTCCATGTGCCGCGGCATGACGCGCTGAAGGCGCATTCGGTCGGAGCATTTTTTCTGGCGCTCGGCAAGAATCTTGCCTGGCCCTCGGTGACACATCCCTGGCTGGCATTGGTGAGCATGTTCCCTCTGGCGGTGCTGTCCTGGTTCTGGCTCAGCGGCAAGGAGGAATCGCCACCCGTCGAAAAAATGATCCTCGGCGTTGGAATCTGGGCAACCCTGCAAGCGGTGGCGGTGGCAGTGGAACGAGGCGGCTATGGCGGTCCGCCCGATTGGCGGCACATGGACCTGTCGAGCTTTCTCATGATCACGAATGGGCTGGCCATCGTGTGGCTGGAAATCCACCACCGAAAGAGGCTTCGATTTCCGGTGGTCTGGCGCGCTGGCTTCGCGGTGTGGGCGGTCACGGCGGGCATCGGGCTGTGGACCGTAACTGATCTGGCGGAACGATATGGTTTGCCGTCGTTCGAAAAGGCCCAGTGCGCGCGCTTGATCACAACGCGCGCGTTCATGGCCAGCGACGATGAACACGTCTTCGAGCATCATTTGTTGTCCGAGCTGCCGTTTCCATACCCGCCGGAATTGATTTTTCTGCTGAGAACGCCGGACATCCGCACCAATCTTCCAGCGTGCGTGCGCGATCCGTTGAAAGTATCGAGCGCAGCGACCAATTCGGCGTTTGTCCCGCGCGGGTTTCTGTTGACCGACGCCGAACCGCCGACTGAGCGCAGTTGGGGATCCTATGGAAAAGAGGGAGCTGCGGCGCAGGGGAGTTTCGAGAGCGGACCGATCCAACGCAGCCGCCTGCCTTACCTGGAAATTCCCGTGGCGGGCGATCTCGGAAAGCCGGGTTTGAGCCTGAGCCTGGTGGAACTGGGAAGCGGCAGGGTCACGGAAATCAAGCCGGACCGGGCGGCCGGAGGACGGTGGCTGGACGTGCGAGTGAAAGCGCCGTCCGGCGAATTCAAAATGGTGGCGCGTGATGACAGCCCGAGCGGATGGTTCGCGTTCAAGGAACCGCGCGAAATGGGTGCGCTTTCGTACTGGTGTGGGCGCATGGTGGCGACCTGGAAATGGTTCTCGATTGCCGGCATTGTCGGCATGGCCTGGAGCCTGGCACGCTGGTTCAGTGGAGCGGAATATTCGCAGCGGCAAGAGCAGCATTGACGGCAACCGTCAAATCGCTGCGAATCTGGGGCAAATCGTCGAAGTGATCGGTCCATGCGTGCAGTTCAAGGTTAAGCGTCCCGCCGGCGGAACTGACCACGAGCGCGTGGGGAGCGGGTTCCCTCGCGATGGCCGGGATGGAGGAGGCGGTGCGTTCCATGATTTCGATGGCGTGGTGCGTATCAGCGCCCGCCGCGACAGCAACGGGAACATCAATGCGGCGCTGGCGGTTGGAAAATGTCCAATTGATCACCTGGTCGGAGATGAAGCGGCCGTTGGGGATGATGATTTCCGATCCCGCCGTGGTGCGAATGACGCTGGCGCGAATGCCGATGCGCCGCACGATTCCTTCCGGCGTGTTTTCGAATTGGATGAGATCGCCGACCTTTACCGGGCGTTCGAATAGAAGAATGAGGCCGGAGATGAAGTTGTTGACGATATTCTGCAGGCCCAGGCCCACACCGACACTGAAGGCGCCGGCAAGAATTGTGACATGAGTCATGTTGACGCCCAGGAAGGCGAGGCCGAAGAGGAATCCAATCACCAGGATGAGATAATGCAGCATGCGGGAGATGGAATAATGGACGCCGGCCGCCAGTTGCACGCGCGGATAAACCTCTTCATCGAGCGCAAAGCGGATCAGGCGGGAAACGATGAAGGAAGCCCAGATCGTCAACACAAACAGGAGAACATCGGCGAGAGAGAGCTTGAAATTGCGAACGCCGATCGTGGTGGTGAGCGTGTTCTGCAGGGCGCGGAACAGCGGGGCACGAAGCGAAAGCGACTCGAGGACGAACAGCGCCCAGAGCACGCTGGCGGCGAAGACCAGCACGCGGCGAATCCAATGCTGCACCAGCGCGCGATGGCGGTTGATCAGTTTCAGCCGGCTGAACGGGCGGACGCTCAGGGCAAGCAGCACCAGACGGTCCGCAACGCGCACGACAGCGTAAAGTATCAGCGCGAGATAGGCGCTGCTGAGAAAAGTGTTGCCGATGAATTTCGCCAGGTTCATGCAGCCCAGCGCGCCGGAGATGAGCGCGGCGGAAAAAATCAGTAGTGCCACCCAGGAGGCGAAGCGGATGACCTTCCAGAGGCGAACCCGCCCGGACTTCGGGACAGCGGCAAGCCGCGCCGACCAGAGGAGCCACAAGGCGAACGAGATGCCACCGAGCATTTCCAGCAGAAAGAGCCAGCGGGAAAGAACCGCCTGCGACGCGAGAATGGCGCGGCATTGGTCGACCAGATAGAGGGCCACCAGCGCGTTCAGGATCGGAAACAGGCGGGGCTCGATGAGCTTGCGGAGAATGAAGGTGGTTGGGATGAGCAACCCGGCTCCGATGAAAGCCCAGAGCAGGCGCGGCGCCTGGGGATAGAGCCAGAAGCTGAGCAGCAACGAGAGCAGGATCGAATTCGAGATGGGAACCTGGAACAGGAGGGCGGCGCGTTCGAGCGCGGGATCCCCTGCCTGGCGCACCCATGGGCGACGGCCGGCCCAAAGGAAGAAGGCGAGCAACGCGACGAACAGGACGGCATGTCCGACGAATCGGCTGCGTTTGCGCTGTGCGTAAGCGCCGAGCGCGGTGAATTGTGAAGCGAATGATTCGCGGGCTTCGCGTGAAAGGTCCTGGAGATTCGGCGAGGTCATCTCTGAACTCCAGATCGGCGGGCTGTCGCGTTCGAAGAGATGATTGAGCACCTGCTCGCGCGCCTGGCCAATGGCATCGAGCGCCTCGCCGATCCATTCGTTTTCATCGGCGATGCGGTTTTCGAGCGAGAGAACGAGCGCCTGCCGTTGCTGAACGGCGTCACGGGTGTGCTGGATGTCGTTTGCAAGCCCCTGGATGCGGTCGATGGTCTCGGCCGGAGCCTTTGCCTTTTGGGCCGAATCCAGGGTGACCTTCCACGATTGTTCCAATTGCGTGAGGCGCTGGAGCGCGGAATCCAACTGCGAAGCGCGTTTGATGAGGTCGCGCTTCCAGCGGGCAAGTTCACTCTGGAGATCGCGCCATTCACTGACCAGGCGGCGCAGGCTTTCAAGGGACGGATTGGAGGCGAGCAACCGGGAATGCTCATCGAGGCGCGCGCCGATTTCGCGGCTGATCACCGGCAGATCGTGCTCAACCGTGTTGACGATTGGATCAGCGGCGAGGTCGGAATCGATCGCGTGCAGGGTGGCGGATGCGGATTCGGCCTGAGTGGTGACTTCCGGGAGCGGAATGGCGCGGTAGCTGGTGGCATTGGTGGAAGGGGCGTTGGTGGGAGCGGGAGCGCCCGCGGACGAAGCCGCGCAAACCAGCAGCGCAAGCAACAGCGCCCACCCGAACAGGCCATAATGCTTCACCCGCCAATCTAGGACGGTTGAACATTGGCGCAACTGGGGATAATGAACCAGTTGAAAGAACGATCCGAACCGTCGCTGAATTAGAAACTTGGGACTTCCCGCGTAAGGCCTCCGTCTATCAGATAAGTGCTGCCGGTGACGTAATCGGATTCGGCGCTGGCAAGAAAGGTGGCCACGTTGGCGACCTCATCGGGACTGCCGAAGCGGCGAAGCGGGATTTCCGCCTGGGCCTTTTTGGTCGCTTCCGGATCCTTGAGCACGGATTCATTGATGGGCGTGGCGATGAAGCCGGGAGCGATGTTGTTGACGTTGATTTTGTGAGGGGCGAGTTCGTAGGAGATGTTGCGCATGAGCATGCGTATCCCGCCCTTTGAGGCGCAGTAAGGAGTGTAATCGGGCAGGGGAATGTCCTCATGCACCGAGGAGATGAAAATTATTTTTCCGCCGCCGCCCTGCTTGACCATCTGACGCGCGCAAATCTGGCTGACGATGAACGCGCCATAGAGATTGACTGAAATGACGCGGTGCCATTCTTCATCGGGAACTTCGAGAAAGGGCCGGTTGAACTCAATGCCGGCATTGCTCACGACGATATCGAGCCGGCCAAAGCGCGCGACCACCTCCTGGACCATACGCTCGACGTCGGGCCGCTGGCTGATGTCGCCGGCGACGGCAGTGACATTGGAGCCGAACTGCTTTGCCTGCTGTTCGGCTGTCTGGGGATTCAGCTTTCCGCCAAGGCGATAATTGAAGGCGACCTTTGCGCCTTCGTCAGCGAAACGTTTGCTGATGGCCTTGCCGATACCGCTGCTGGCGCCGGTGATGATTGCGACCTTGTCCTTGAGTGTCATGGCTGTCCTTCCATTTTTCATAAGGTGCCATGCCGGAGAGCGGGAGCGAATGGGTTATGGAACTGATCGAAATGGGAGCAGGCACTGGTAAATGTGGTGATCGGTGGGAACGGAGCGGCTGATCTCCCTCAAGCAAAGGCGCCACCTCTCCCTTTTGGGCGGAATGTCACCCTGCCGTCAGGGATGAGGCGACTGTCCACGCACGAGGGCGGCGAAGTCGCGCAGTTCGGCGCGGTTGAGATCGGACACGGCCCAGCAATCCATGCCATTTTGCCGCCAGCGCACGAGGTTGTAGCCATTGTCGGTGCTGGTGGTCTCGGAGGCGGCGCCCGGTCCGGGAGCGGGCCAGACGAAGAGATTGATGATGTGCTTCTGGCGCTGATAAACCATTGCCGCGACCGGCCTGCCCGCGAGGTAATCGAGCCGGCCGCCGACGAGCGGGAAACCGTGATCGGCAAAATCGGTAACGGGCGGCGAGAAATCCAGCTTTCCGGCGAACCAGGGTTTTACCGTGTGCTGGTCAGTGGAGGCGACGTCCATGAGGTGCCCGGGCATGAGAGAGCGAATGTGCGCCGAGGCGACTTCCTGCACGAGGCGATTGGAGGAGGAGAAAGTGTTGAAAACGAGCAGCGCGGCAAGCGCTCCGACCGCCGCGAGTCCGGCAAATGCAGCCGGGCGAAGCCAGGCCCAGGAAAAGCGCGGACTGGCTTGTGGTTCCCTGACGGGTGCAGGGGCGATCGCCGAGCGGATGCCGCGTTCGAGGCTGGCGGGCGCGCGATGATAAAGATCGGAGGATTTGATCGCGGTGCGAAGTTGCTGGAGGCCATCAAGAGCGCGGGAGCAGTCAGGGCAGGATTTGAGGTGCTCCTCGATCTGCAGGCTGTGGGCGAGATCCAGTTCCCCATCGAACCAGGCGTGTTTAAGTTCGCGAATTTCCCGGCAATTCATGCGGCGCCTCCCTTCGCGAGGTGCCTGGCGAGATAGTCCTGGAGCAGCTTCCGCGCGCGGGCGAGCCGGGACATGACGGTGCCCATCGGCACCTGGGCTATATCGGAAATCTCCTTGTAAGACATTTCCTCGAGTTCGCGGAGGATGACCACTTCGCGGTATTCGACCGGGAGATCCTCGATGGCCTGGCGGACGAGTTCGCGGTCGCAGTTTTGCCAGAGATGATTTTCCGGGCGCGCGGATTCGTCCTCGATCGAATCGACCTGATCATCGGAAATGGTGCCGAGTTCGCGGGAGCGATTTTTCTCGAGCCAGTTGAAGCAGGTGTTGCGCACAATGGTTAAGAGCCAGGAACGCGGATTGCCGCCGCGAAAGCCGCCAAAGAACCGGAAGGCGCGGAGAAAAGCCTCCTGCGCCACGTCCTGCGCATCGTGCTCGTTGCGCGTGAGCCAACGGGCAAGGTTATACGCGGCGTCCATGTGCGGCAGTATCGTTTCTTCGAATCTCGATTGTTTGTCCGCTTCCAATCAGCGCTTTCGTACGGTTGCGTCCCGATGTTCAGACCGGCCTGGGGATGAAATTATTCCCGCAGAGGAAGAAATTATCCATCCGGGAATAATTGTCCATCCCAACCGGTAGAAGGAGTGAAGGCGCATCGAATGATGGCCGGACGACAGACAACCAATCACCTCAACTTTTCGATACCATGGACGACAGGATCATACATAATCACGACAAGGACGGCGTTGACCGGCGCGGTTTTCTCAAATGCATGGCGTGGGCGGGCACGGGCGTGCTCTGGACGATGGCGGGTGGCGTGCTGCGGTCGCAGACCATGAGCGAGGCCGGCGCGGGCATGAAAGGGGGCGGAGAAAAACCGGATTTCGCGTTTGTGCAGATCAGCGACAGCCACATCGGCTTCAACAAGGAGGCGAACAAGGACGTGACGGGGACTTTGCATGCGGCCATTGCCAAAATCAACGATTTGCCGACCGCGCCGGACTTTCTGTTGCACACCGGCGATCTCACGCATCTGGCGGAGGCGGAGGAATTCGACACGCTGGAGCAAATGCTCAAGAGCTGCAAGGCGAAGGAGATTCATTATGTGCCCGGCGAGCACGACATCCTGAATGATGACGGCAAGCAGTACCTGGAGCGCTTCGGCAAGGGGAGCAAGGGATCGGGCTATTACAGTTTCGATCACAAGGGCGTGCATTTTGTGGGGCTCGCGAACGTGACGGGGATCAAGGAAGGCGGCCTGGGGGTGCTGGGATCGGAGCAGCTTGAATGGCTCGAAGACGATCTTTCCGGGAAATCGGCGAGCACACCGATCGTGGTGTTCGCGCACGTTCCCTTGTGGGAGGTGTATCCCAAGTGGGGCTGGGGAACGGAAGACAGCGCGAAGGCCCTTGGTTACCTGAAGCGCTTCGGATCGGTGACGGTGCTCAACGGGCACATCCATCAGATCGTGCAAAAGATCGAGGGAAACGTCAGCTTCCACACGGCGATGTCCACGGCGTTTCCGCAGCCTGCGCCGGGAACCGCGCCGAAACCTGGACCCATGAAAGTGCCGGCGGACAAATTGAAGAGCGTGCTCGGGATCACCAGTGTGAACTACGTGGAAGGTCGGCACACGCTGGCGGTGGTTGATTCGCCTCTTGGGTGAAGTCGAGAGCGGCCGGAAATTGCCTCGGCGGGGCGGGATTGTTCCGTATTGCGGAAATGGCGCGGAGTTTTTATGGTCTGGGAAATCAGACTGCAAAAACTTATGCGCAAATATACTATTGGGTTGGCTTGGGTGGCGATGGGGCTGGCGGTTTTCTCGGCACGGGCGGAATGGCCGGCGCGGGTGTTTGCGCCTTACATGTATCTGGGGGCGGACGATCATTTCAAATTGACGGATTGTGACGATGGGTGCGGGTTGAAGCATTATACGCTCGCGTTCATCATCGCGCGGCAGGAGGGCAGGGGAAAGGACGCGAAATATTTCAAGGAACCGGCGTGGGACGGGCGGTTCCCGATGGAGCAGAATCTGTATCAGGACCAGATCGAGGCGATCCGGAAACGGGGCGGGGATGTGATTGCGTCGTTTGGCGGGGAGGCGGGGCACGAACTGGCGATGGTGATCGACGACCCGACGGAGTTGCAGGCGGCGTATCAATCGATCCTGGACCGGTACCATTTCACATGGCTGGATTTTGACATCGAGGGGTCGAACCTGGACAAGAACCGCGCGGCGAGTGAGCGTCGGAACACGGCTCTGGCGGGATTGCAGGCGAAGAACCCGGGGCTGATGATTTCATATACGTTGCCGGTGGATCCGCATGGAATTTCGGACGCGTCGCAGGCATTGCTGGCGGACGCCAAAGGAAAAGGGGTGAAGGTGCATTCGGCGAACATCATGGTGATGTATTTCGGGAAGGAGTTCATCGGCAAGGGGCGGTCGGAGGGGGAACTGGGGATTGATTCGGCGAACTCGGCGTATGCGCAGATTCAGAAGATTGATCCGGCGGTGCAGGTGGGGCTGTGTCCGTGCCTGGGGAGGAACGGATCGAAGGACGAAGTGTTCACGCTGGCGGACGCCAGGGTGCTGAAGGAATTTGCGGACAAGACTCCGTGGGTCTGTTCGCTGCATTACTGGTCGATCAACGATGATGCGGCGCGGCCGCGGCGAAGGGAATCCGACAGCAACGCGAACACGAACCCGCCGAACGCGGGCACGAATGCGGTGGCGGCGGTTCAGGACGGCCGGACCCCATGGGCGTTCGCGAATGTGTTCAAGTCGTTCACGGCGGGGAAGTGAGCGCGCACTGCCCGGCGAACTGTCCCGGCTCCGCGCCAGACATCCGCATCGGCGTCGAACCCAGCCCCCGCCCGGCTGACCTGATGGCGGATTTCCCTTGCAAATCGGCTGGGGTGGTGTGACAGGTGAGGGAGCTTGTTGGAGAACCGCAATGCAAAAAACGAAAGGACGAGGATTGTTATGGCTGTGAAACGAAGCACAACACCCCAGATGGAAGAAGCGCCGACCCTTTATGAGACTGCGAATGATCTGCCGAAGGTGGCGCGGGTGGAATTAATCCAGTTGTTGAACCAGCGCCTGGCGGAAGCGATTGACCTGCAGACGCAGATGAAGCAGGCGCATTGGAACGTGAAAGGGCCGAGTTTCATCGCGTTGCACGAGTTGTTCGACGACATTGACGAGGCCGTGGAGGAGTACGTGGATCTGATCGCGGAGCGGGTGGTGCAGTTAGGGGGCATCGCGGAGGGCACGGCACGGGTGGCTGCGGATCGGTCGCGGCTGGATGAGTATCCGCTGGACATCGCGGAGGGACAGGCGCACGTGGCGGCGGTGTCGAAGGCGCTATCGAGTTTCGGACGCGAGGCGCGGATGTCGATTGACGAGGCGGACCGGCTGGGAGATGCGGATACGGCGGACATTTTCACGGAGGTTTCGCGCGGGATCGACAAGTGGCTGTGGTTTGTGGAAGCGCATATGCAGGCGGGGAAGTAGGGAGAATATCGGGGCGCAGTGCGTGTCAAGCCTTCGGCTGGAAGACGGCGGTCACTTCGGGAGCGGTTCGATGTAGAGCTTGCGGATTTCAATGTCGCCGCCTTCGCTCTGGATGCCGATTTTGCCGGAGGTGAGGGTGCAGGCGGTGCCTTCGTTCATCAGCTTGCCGTTGACGTAGATCTTGATGTCATCGCCGGAGCAAAGCATTTCGATGAGGTTCCATTCACCGATGGGTTTTTCGACGGAGGGGCCGCGTTTGGCGACGGGAGTGTTGGGGCCCATGCCCTGATGTTCCTTGCACTCGGCGCCGGCCATGCAGATCAAGTCGCCCTGGGCCTGGTTTTTTCCCTGGCATTGGTAGCAGGCGGGCCAGAGCTTGTCGCCGGTGGCCATGTGAACGAGGACGCCGGTGTTATCGGCTTTGGGGGCGATCTTGAGGAAACGCCATTCGACGGTGAGTTTGTAATCGCGGTAATCCTGCTCGGTCCGCATGTAGCCGACGGGTTTGCCGGTGTTGTGGATGACGCCGTTTTCCACAGACCAGGTTTTGGTGACATCGTCGCCGGCCTTGGGGAGGAACAGCTTCCAACCTGTGAAATCCCTGCCATTGAAGAGATCGATGCGCGAGGTGGGCGTAATGACACTGGGAGTATCGGCGGCGAGGACCGTGGAAGCAGCGGCCAGCCCGAGCAACGCGAAGGCCAGGAGGATTTTGGTGTGCCTCATGATTAATGCTTTTTGGCGGAGAGGATTTCGGCGCCGGCGAGCATGGTGGGGCCGCGGCCGTGCAAGTCGTCATCGGGACGCTTGCGGTCCATGTAGTATTTGAGTTCCCGGTTGATATTCGTGCCCTCGCAGGTGCCGTTGACCTTGCCGTCGGGAGTGACATGCTGGCAGACGCCTTCGAATGCCTTGCGGGCGATGGCCATGTTCGATTCATCGATCCAGCCGCGATTGACGGCGCGGGCGATGCTGTAGGCGAACATGGCGGTGCAGGAGGTTTCCTCCCAGGAATCGGGATCATCGAGCACCTGGCGCCACATGCCGGAGGCGGCTTGCAGCGGTTTGATGCCTTCGATGTGGCGGCGGAGGATGTCGAGCAATTTGGGGCGCAAGGGATCGTTGTCCGGCATCACGGAGAGCACCTCGACGGCGGCGACCATGGTCCAGCCGTTCGCGCGGCCCCATTTGATGGGCGAGTGCTGTTGTTCCTTCTCGAAATAGCCGTGCCAGAAAACGCCGTTTGTGTCCTGCAAACGGCGCGCCATGTTGATGACCTGATTGGCGCAATCATCCACCATCTTGGAGTCATGCGTGTACTGCGACCAGCGGAGGAGCATGGGGCAACCCATGTAGAGATCGTCCAGCCAGACAGTGCCGCCCATGGAAGTGGGGCGCCAGAAAGTGCCGTCGGGCAGGCGCGCCTGTTTTTTGGCGATGTAATCGGCGATGTGAGTGGCGACCTTTTCCTCCTCGGGAGACATTTTCCCGTCCTCGTGGCGGAGGACGCCTTCCATGAATTGCGCGCCCATGGCGCCGCAGCTATCGAGGTTTCCGAGTCGGATCAAGGGGCTGAGTTTGTTGGAACGAGTGATGAAATTCCGGACTTCATCGGAGTCGTTGGTCAATTTTGTGCGGAGCCCATCGAGCCAGCAGTAGTAACGGGAGACGATATGATTGTGCTCCAGCACGAAATGTTCGGAGTCGCCGTCGCCGGTGACATCCCGGACGCGGAGCATGCCATAGAGGGTGACGCCCCATGGATACCGCCAGTCGATACCCTCCGGCTTGGCGGCTGCCTCGGCGGCGTCGAGGGAGTCGGTGGCGGGATATTCGCCATCCTTGAGGTCGTGAATCTGATGATGGGCGACGCGCGTGATCACTTCGCGGATGGAAGGATCGGTTTTGCCGGAAAGATCGGGCTGGGTATCGGCGGCGGCGCCAAACAGCGCGCAACCGAGCGTCAAAACACCCGTGACGGTCAACTTGACGGATCGCGATAACATAAGGGTTGATTCTGCTTTTTATTGGGCGGCGGCGGACACGGAGACATCGATGGGGGAGAGAAGCCCCTGGGCGAACTGATCGACGTAGGTTTTCCAGGCGGAGTAGTCGGCAAATTGGCCGCTGTGGTCCCAGCCGAAGCCGGCGTAATAGGACGCGGTATTGTCCTGCGGCACCCTGGCGATCACGAGTTCGTTCTGCTTGTCCTCGGTGGTGGTGACGAGGAGTTTGGGATCAACGACGATGGCGCAGCCGAGATTGCTGTGATCTTTTTTGTCCTGCTTCAACACCTCCCACGTGGTGAGCCAGCCTTTGTCCTTGTCGCTGTCCTTCTGGACTACGTCCACTTTGCGGATACCGATGCCGGTGGTCAGTTCAGCGGGCGATTCGGTTTTGTAGAAGCTCTGGTAATGGTCGAGGTTCTGGCCGGCGTCGAGGGAGATGCGTTTTACCTCGGTGACCTTGACGCCATTGACGTTGAAGGGCGGGTAGGTAAGTTCGAAACTGACGCGAATGGGGCCGTTGGCGAGTTGGTGGGAATCGATGAAGTTCTTGGAGACCCAGAGCTTGTCGGCGGCCCAGAGGCCGTTGCCGCCGTCGCCGCGGGTGGTGCCGGCGGGGTAGAAATCGGCCCCTTCGCCGTGGTTCTGGTGGTAGTTGTCGAGCATGTACCAGCCATCGATGACGAGGTAGGGGACCTGTTTGACCCAGACATCCACGGCGCTGCTGGTGAGCGGTTCGCCTTCCCAGGTTTCGAGCGCCTTGCCGTAGATGCGGTGGGCGATGCGATCGTTTTCCCAGGCGAAATCATCGAACCGCTCGCGGACGAAGCGACCGTAGGCGTGGAAATCCTCCTTCTTGTATTCCACCTTTTTGCCGGTGCTGATGGTGAAAGTCTTGGTCTCGCCGGGCGCGAAGTCGGCCTGGAAGATGATGTCGTCGGGCTTGTAATCGCCGTCGATATCCACGGCCTGGCAGAGAACTTCCTTTCCCGAGGCGTCCTTGACGTGGATGGTGTTGAGGCGTGCCCCGCCGAGGCCGGCGAGTTGCTTGGCGGAGAGCTCGATGGTTTCGCTGGGGCGGGCGATCTGGAGTTTGTTGACGGCAGTGACGGTGAGCGAAGCCGCGGCGGCCTGATAGGAAACGGGAACCGCCGCGAGCAAGGCGAGCAGGAGAGTATTCTTGGTTGTGATCATGGAAGTTGGAATTGCGATTCAGAATGGCGCGGACGCAGTGCGCCGGCTCATGAATGGGCAGTGCATGTAATAATTATGATCTTTGGGGGCGGGTGGGAGGGGAGTCAAGCGCGATTTCGGATTGGGGATTTCGGATTGCGGATTGGGAGGAGGGATCGCATGGAGGTGGCGACGGAAGCGAAGGGGGTGAACAGGCGGGAGTTTCAAAAATACAAGGGCGACCACCGCCTAACGGAATGATTTGACCGGGGAGGGTGGGGCGGGCGAGATTGGGGCAGGAGAACGGACTATGAGCACATTGGCGGAAAAGGAATGTGTGGCTTGCAAGGGCGGGATCGCACCGTTGAAGGGGACGGAGTTGTCGCCTCTGGCGGTGCAGCTTGCGCCGGGCTGGCAGGTGGTGGACGAGCATCATCTGGAGCGGGAGTTCAAGTTCAAGAATTTCAAGGAAGCGCTGGATTTCACGAACAAGGTGGGGGCGCTGGCGGAAAAGGTGCAGCATCATCCGGACATTTACCTGGCGTGGGGATTGGTGCGGCTGACTTTGTGGACGCACAAGGTTGACGGATTGACGGAAAGCGATTTTATTTTTGCGGCGAAGGTGGATCAGTTGACGTAGGCTGCAATTGTTGGCGTAGGCTGCAATTTGAGAGGAAGGCTCGCCCTCACCCTGACCCTCTCCCCCCGGGGAGAGGGGATAGCTACGGACGATGCGGTTTGGCGTGAGTGGAATGGAAATGGAGTCCGCAATCGTTCGGAGTCGCGCCCACATTTGAAGGAAATCGGCCTCACCCTGACTCCGTGTCCCCGCATGCGGAGCCGCTACCAGAAAGCATTCCCAGAAGAGACGTTCGCTTCGCGAAACGAATGATCGTCCTCTCCATGGACCCCAATACAAAGTCAGACGGAACGATCGCCCTCACCCTAACCCAGTGGCTTCCCAAGCCCGCCACGAGTCAGTTTCCCGGGAAAAGACGTTCGCTTCGCGAAACGTGGTCCCCCGGGAGAGGGGACAGCTACTGGTCGCTCCGGGTTGATCCGAGAGGGGTTGGAAATGGAGTCCGCAATCGGTTGGAGAAGCGGCTGGATTTGGAACAAACTCGGTTTCACCCTGACACAGTGGATTCCCAAGCCGAGTCAGTTTCCAGGGAAGAGACGTTCGCTACGTGAAACGTGGTCCCGCTCTCGGGCAGAGAGGAGACGGCTACGAGCGGTGCGGGTGCGAGGCGCGGCGGAAGTGTGAAGGAGAATCCCCTCAGGCAGCGAGTTCTGTGTGAAAAGTCACGTTTGATGTTTGAGGAGGGGCTAAGCCGACTGCAAGTCGGCGTTCCGGAACTGCCCCGCCGCGAGCGGTGTGCCTATCTTCATTCGAGGTTGGTTGCTTCGGGCGGCGTGAGGGGATTTTGGGCGAAGGCGTAGTCGGCGACGGGGTGGCCGCCGATCAGGTGCTCCTGGATGATGCGTTCGAGCACGGCCGGGGTGCAGGAGTGATACCAGACGCCTTCGGGATATACGACGGCGATTGGGCCCTGGATGCAGACGCGGAGGCAGTTGGCCTTGGTGCGGTAAACGTGCGGCTGCGGGCCGGCGAGTTTGAGGTCCTTCAGGCGTTGCTTCAGGAATTCCCAGGATTCAAGGGTCTTTTCCTTGGGGGCACACTTGGGTTCGGTCTGGTCGGCGCAGAGAAAGATGTGCCGCTGGATGTGCGAGATGCCGAGGGTTTCGGAGATGGATTGGAGGCTGTCGGGCATTTTTATCGTTTCGGCAGAGCCGGTTTGAAGAGACTAGACGCGAGATTGGGGAGAGGCAAGCAACCGCGAATTAATACGAATGGACACGAATGGAGACGGATTGGGAAGAATGACGCGAATTGCGCGAATTGGCGCGAATTTAGGAGGGGAACTTTTCAACCTTGAATCCCGCATGCGGGACGAATTAACACCAATGAATTTCGATGAGGCGGATGGGGAGAAAGGTGTATCGCTTTGCCGATGACTTGTCAGTCGGAATGTCTTTTTGGGAAGCGGGCAAGGTAAAAGCAGGCGCAGGCCGACACGGTTGATATGATGAGGAGGAGGATTGCCTGCGTGGCGGGTTGTTTTAGATCGTCGGCCAATTGATTCATCACAAGACCACTGTGTCCGTAGTTGAGCTGGATTTCCTGCGATTGGTTTTTGTAGGCGCGGGCGGTGGCTGGATCGGATGAGAAATCCTCGGGATTGCTTCCAGTGAGATAGATCAAGGCGGCGAGGGTGAAACCGACGACCAGTATGACAAGGCCGACTTTCCGCAGGCGCGGGGTGCCGGAGTTGGGGGCGGTGACGGGTCTCATACCGATCGATTCAGTGTATTGCCGGGGAGATGCGATGGGAAAGTGTTCAGTTTCAAGTTTTCAGTTTTCAGGACTTAACCAGAAAACGAAGATTTTACCGCAGATGGACGCAGATCAACGCAGATGAAGACGGGGTGCCGACGAGGAAGCGGACGCGGGTGGCGTGCGAAAGCGGGAGCAAGCTCCCGCACTCCAAACGCTTCGCGAACCAGGGGGCCGCGTGTTATTCGGAACCCACGGGGTGATGCGTGAAGAGGAGGCGCACGGATCGGTAGACTACATCTGTCGTTAACTGATGTTTTTTCTGAAATTCGGTGGATTATTCACAAACGGCTGAGGATCAAGGGTTTCATGTTTGTCCGTACTTTTCGGGATTGGACCACGGTTGTCCTACCCCCTGGGGCATGATGAAAGCTAAAAAGCATCATGCATTGTCAGATTTTCAGATTTTCAGATCATCAAATTGGTGAGCCGCCGTTGCCGAAGCGCGGAAGCGAACCGAGTTTTCGGTTGGCAATTGTTCGGTGTTCTGCTGGGAAAAACGGATCCCACCGTGTGCGGCGCATCGGTTGGGTTTGGGAGGGTCTGGGCAGGAGTTGGAGGGGAACGCGCGGAGTGCCGCGCACTATCTTAACCGCGCACCGTCGGTTTGCAGGTATTTGGGGAGTTTTGGGGATATTTGGGGATATTTGCAGCAAATGGCATGGGGGGTGGCCCCCCCTCAGGGGCGCAAGATCCAAGCTCACAAGATCCGAGGTCCAGGGAAGTATCCAAGATCCAAGGTCCAATATGAATGAGGGGTTTGGGCAAATGGGTGGACTTGCCGGGTTGGCGGACAGTCTTGAAAGCGGTGCTTCACACCGCAGTCCACGACGCTGGCGCGCGGACGGGAGCCCGATCGCAAGTTCGCACGGTGGGTTGGCGAGGCGTGCTGCGCCGGGTCCTTTGGAGACGGCCGCGCTCCACCGGGAACTGGAATCGCCGGTTGAGGGGAAACTCGGAGGGGAGTTTCCGATCAGATTGGAAACTCGAAATG
>Ga0070741_10008772_pt1 | contig 20058 bp, 18 predicted proteins | sample Coa_R1_4_FD_66440 | JGI IMG/M metagenome (GOLD analysis project Ga0070741, IMG submission 66440) | Surface soil microbial communities from Centralia Pennsylvania, which are recovering from an underground coalmine fire - Coalmine... | ecosystem: Environmental > Terrestrial > Soil > Unclassified ...
CGCGCCGTCGAACGGCTGGCTCAGCACCGCCTGCAGGTTGCCCTGCCCCCACCAGACCAGCGCCACCCAGGCGGCGATCTGGGCAATCACAAACGCGCCGAACGCCCAGCCGAACGCTGCCAGATACGGCAGCACCGCCCGCACGGGCTTCGCCACAGACAAAGGAAGCGTCATGCGGGCGCGATCATTGGGCTGCCGGTCCCGTGCGCTTTACGGCACCAGGATCGACGAGCCGGTGGTGGCGCGGCTCTCGAGGTCGCGGTGCGCCTTCACTGCATCGCGCAGCGCGTATGTCTGATTGACCGGAATCTTCACGCCGCCCTTGCCGACCACGTCGAACAGATCGTTGGCGATGGCCAGCAGATCCGCACGCTTGGCCGCATAGGTGTTGAGCGTCGGCCGGGTGGCGAACAGCGACCCTTTGGTCTGCAGGATGTTGATGTTGAAGGCGTCGATCTGGCCGGACGCGCTGCCGAAGCTGACGAACATGCCGAGTGGTTTGAGGCAATCGAGTGAGGCCGGAAAGGTGGTTTTGCCGATCCCGTCATAGACCACCTCGCATAGATCGCCGCCGGTGATCTCCTTGACCCGGGCGACGAAATCCTCGTCGCGGTAGAGGATCGTGTGGTGGCAGCCGTTCGCCTTGGCGAGCTCGGCCTTTTCTTTCGACCCGACCGTGCCGATGACATTGGCGCCGAGATAGTTGGCCCACTGGCACACGATGAGGCCGACGCCGCCAGCGGCGGCGTGCATCAGCACGTTCATGCCCTTCTCGACCTTGAAGGTGCGGCGCAGCAGGTACTCGGCCGTCATGCCCTTGAGCATCATGGCGGCGGCCTGCTCGTAGCTGATGTTGGCCGGCAGCTTGATGGCGCGGTCGGCCGGCAGCAGGCGCTCGGCGGCGTAGCAGCCGAGCCCGGTGACATAGCCGACCCGGTCGCCGACCTTGAAATCGGAAACGCCCGGCCCGACCGTTGTCACCTCGCCGGCGCCCTCGTTGCCGGCGACGAACGGCAGGCCGACCGGCGACGGGTACATGCCCATGCGAAAATAGGTGTCGATGAAATTGACGCCGCAGGCATGCTGCTTGACCCGGATCTGACCCTGACCGGGCGCGCCGACCTCGATGTCCTCAAAGGTCAGGACCTCAGGCCCGCCGGTCTTATGCACGCGCACCGCAGCAACCATTTTGCTCTCCCGTAAAGGCTTATTCTTGAAGCGGCGCAACGCCGCCGGCGCGGATCATAGGTGCTGGCCGCAAGCGCGCAAGGGAGCGGCCGCCGGCGGGCGGAGCGCCTGGTTTCAGGGCTGGCGCCGGCGCAAGAGCCCGAGGGCGACGAAGTAAATCGCGAGAATGCAAAGCCCGGTGACTGTCCAAAATCCCGGTGCCAGATTCTTTAACACCGCAACGAACGCGAGCAGCGTCCACAGCACGAGCGCCACGATCGTCAGGCCGCGCAAATGCGCAACGCGCATCGGGTGGACGAAACGCATCGGCGCGAAGGTCAGGACAGCCAGCGCCACGACAACCACCGCCGCGAGCCAGGCCGGCACCTTGAGCACGAACAGGTAGAACGCTGCCACATTCCAAAGCGCCGGAAAGCCGCGGAAATAATGGTCGGCAGTCTTCATCCGGCGATCGGCAAAATACAGCGCGCCGGTGACCACCACGATGAGACCCAGCGGCACGGCGAGGAGTTGCGGCAGGAGGCCGCTTGCGGTCAGCGCGTAGGCCGGCACGAAGACGTAAGTCGTGATATCGACCACGAGATCGAGTACCTCGCCCGACCAGCGCGGCCACAGTTCCGCCACCCGCAGTCGCCGCGCGAAGGTGCCGTCGATGCCGTCAACGACGAGGGCCAAGCCGAGCCACAGAAACATCGCCGGCCAACGCGCGGCAACCGCCGCAAGCAGCGCCAGGAGCGCACAAGCCGCGCCGCAAGCGGTGAAAATATGCACCGCAAACGCGGCGGTCGCCGCAGAGCCCATAAGTCGCCGAGATGAACCGGAGTGCTCCATGCGGCCCAAACCTAGCGTGCGCGGCGGCTCTGTCATTGCTAATTTGTGCGCTGGGTCACCCTAGAGGTGCCAAAAGGAGCAAGCCGGAATGGCGAAGCTGGGCACGGCAGCAGGCCAACACGATGCCGAAGTCGCGGTCGTCGGCGGCGGACCGGCGGGCCTTGTCTGTGCCGTAGCGCTCAAGACGGCGGGCGTGGACACGTTGCTCATCGCGCCCGCGGCCGAGCCGGACCACCGTACCACCGCGCTCCTTGCCGGCTCGGTGACGGCGCTGGAAACGCTCGGCGTATGGGACGCCTGCCGGCCGCATGCGGCGCCGCTCCGTGCCATCCGCATCGTCGATGACACGGCACGGCTCCTTCGCGCCCCCGAAGTTCTGTTCACCGCCGCCGAGATCGGGCTCGATGCCTTCGGCTCCAACATCGAGAACCGGCACCTCTTGGCCGCGCTCGAGGCGCGCGTCACCGCGCTCGCTATTCCGCGGATCAACAATACCGCACTGGCTGTTGCCGCTCACGATCAGGCGGTCACCATCACTCACGTTGGCGGCACGGTACGGGCGCAGCTTGCGGTCGGCGCCGATGGCGCCCGCTCGCTCTGCCGCGCCGCCGCCGGCATTGCCTCGAAGCGGCGGACCTATCCGCAGGCCGCGCTCACCCTCAATCTCGCCCATGCGCGGACCCATGACGACACCTCGACCGAATTTCACACCGAGTACGGTCCCTTCACTCTCGTTCCCCTGCCCGGCCGGCGCTCGAGCCTGGTTTGCGTGCTGGCGCCTGCGGACGCACAAGCGCTGGCGGCCCTGAGCGAAACCGCTCTTTCGGAGGAGGTCGAGCGCCGCGCCCATTCGCTGCTCGGAGCGATGCAGGTCGAGCCGGGCCGCGGCTTTTTTCCGCTCGCGGTCGAAACCGCCGACGTCATGGCGCGCGGCCGCATCGCGCTCATCGGCGAGGCGGCGCACGTGGTGCCGCCGATCGGCGCGCAGGGTCTCAATCTCGGCCTGCGCGACGCTGCCGCGATCGCCGAGCTTGCCGCCGAAGCCCGGCGCGACAACCGCGACCCCGGCGAGCCGGTGGTACTGGCGCGCTACGCGGCAGAACGTCGCGTCGATGTGGCGAGCCGCACCTTGGCGGTCGACCTTCTCAACCGCAGCCTGTTAACCGACCTCATTCCGGCCCAAGGTTTTCGCGGCCTGTCGTTGTATCTCATGGACCGGATCGGACCTTTGCGTCGGGCGTTGATGCGCGAAGGTGTGGCTCCGGCCGCAATGCAGCAACCGCGCCTGATGCGCGGCGAATGGGCCTGAACGCCGCCGGTCCAACCCGCCGTGCGCTTGACGGGTCCGGTAAAGCGGTTTTTGGTTGAAGCGCCTGCCTCATGCACCGAATGCGATTTCCGAGCTCTCCGCCTTGCCGGCCATGAAAATCCTGCTCATCGACGACCACGTCCTCATCCGGCAGGCGATGCAGGGCGTGCTGCGGAAGCTCAAGCGCGACGCCGTCGTGCTCGAAGCGACCAACAGCGCCGAGGCCATGGCGCGGCTCGCCGAAAACCCCGATGCCGAGCTTATCCTGCTCGACCTCACGCTGCCCGACCGCGACGGTTTTGCGGTGCTGACCGATCTGCGCGAACGCTATGTCGACGCCGCCATCGTGGTGCTGTCCGCCGAGCAGAATCCCGAGACGGTGCGGCGCGCGCTCGAGCTCGGTGCGCGCGGCTACATTCCGAAATCCGCCAAGGCCGACGTCATCATCAACGCGCTGCGGCTGGTGATTTCGGGCGGCATCTATATTCCGCCGGAAATTCTGTCAGGCGGGCTGTCGTCGCTGCCGCAGGCACGCTATGCGGCGGCCGACAACGCCCTCGCCTCGCCCCAGGCCGCCGGCCTCACCGAGCGCCAGATCCAAGTTCTGGCGCTGATCATGCAGGGCAAGAACAACAAGACCATCTGCCGCCTGCTCGATCTCGCCGAGCCGACCGTGAAGAACCACGTCACCGCGATCCTGCGCGCGCTCGACGTCTCGAGCCGCACCGAAGCGGTGATCACGGTCAACAAGCTCGGCTGGAAGATACCCGAGCCGGCCAAGTCGTAACCCGGCCAAATTCGTAACCCGGCCAATTCGTAACGGCGCCGCAGCGCGCGCCGGTCGCGTTATCCCTTATGGCTGCTTCGAGTCCATCAACACGAACAGCACACGACACGCCTCTTTGCCGTGATTGATCCAGGCATGGTTGGTCGCCTGCTGCACCACGACGTCGCCCGCCTTGAGATGGATGGTCTTGTCATCGAGCATCATGTCGATTTCGCCCGACATGATGATGGCATAGTCCACCGTCCGGGTGCGGTGCATGAGCGGATGATTGACCGGCACGCCGCGCGGTGGTGCGTGGTCGCCGACCAAATTCATCATCAGATTGTTCGGCAGCTTCGCCTCGGCAGCGGCGTCGAGCGGCGCGAATTCCACCACGCGGAACACTGTGCCGTTATCCGGCGGATTGATTCCGATTTCTTTTTGCGCGGTGTCCGCATTGAACGAAAATCCAGCCGGCGAGGAATTCGTGGTCCAAAGCAATGCGCCGGCATTGCCCGACTTGGCGACGCTCAGCGTCTCAACCCGGTCGACGAGGGTCGTCGACCGGTTGTTGGCGTCGAGCGTTGTCACCACGCGATGGATTTCGCTGGCGTGGGTTGCCGAGCCGACCGCCAACAGAATTGCGGCCGTAAACAAAATGTGCTGTCGCATGGACCCCCTCCCTTTTTCTGTGAAGCCGATGGGCGTTACGGTCGAAGTAGCAGGCGCTGCTTCATTCGGCCGCCCTAAATCTTTCACGCCACGCCGGCGGCGTCGCTGGTCGCAATCGCCGGCCGCTTCAAGGTGTCGGCGAGCATCGTGCGCAAGGCGGCGGGTTCGACCGGTTTGTGCAGCAGCGGCAGGCCGCTTTCCTCGGCCTGGCGCACCACGTCGAGATCGGTGTCGCCGCTCATCAGAAACGCCGGGATCGGCGTGGCCACAGCCTCGCGCAGCCGTGCGATCGCTTCGATGCCGGTCTTGCCGTTGCGAAGGCGGTAGTCGGAAATGATCGCATCGGGCGCTGCGCCACACCTTGCAAGCCCGGCGAGCACTGCCGTTTCGCAGTCGCCGGTAACGACGCCGCAGCCCCAGCTGCGGATCAGGCTGCCCATGCCGTCGAGCACCAGCGGATCGTCATCGATCACGACGACAAGCTTGGTTGCCGCGATGGCGCGTGGCGCTCCCGCGATCTGCGGCGTGGCCACATGGGCGGCGGTTGCGACGATCGGCACCGAGACCGCAAAGCACGAGCCCTTGCCGGGCACCGATTTCAGCTCGATCGGATGATCGAGCAGTCGGCACAGACGGTCGACCATCGCGAGACCGAGTCCCAGCCCGCCGCTGTAGTCGCGTTCGGATTGCTCCAGCCGATAGAATTCACTGAAAATATTTTGCTTCTGGGCCGGTGGGATGCCGGGCCCAGTGTCCCATACTTCGATGCGCAGTCGGTCGCCGCGGCGGCGGCAGCCGACCAGTACCGTGCCGCTCGGCGTATAGCGGATGGCGTTTTGCACAAGATTGCTGATGATGCGTTCGAGCATGACGCTGTCGCTGCGCAGCCACGCCTCGCTCGGCACGATGTGCAGCGCCAAATTCTTTTCGCACGCCCACCCGGCGAAGGTACTCTCGATCCGACCCAGCACATGCGAGGCAGGAAAGTCGCTCCATTTCGGGTTCACGACGCCGGCGTCGAGCTTGGAAATGTCGAGCAGCGCGTTGAACAGCTCGTTCATCCCGGACAGCGCCGCCTCGATGCCGCTGACCAGCCGCTTACGTTCCGCCGCATTGGTGCGCCCGGTGAGCTGCGCCACGAACAATCCGAGCGCGTGCAGCGGCTGGCGCAGATCATGCGTGGCGGTCGCGAGGAACCGCGATTTCGCTTTGTTGGCTAGCTCGAGCTGAAGGGTGCGCTCCTCCACCTTCTGCTCCAGCGTGGCATACGATTCCTGCAACCGCTCGGCCATGCGGTTGAACTGCCCGCCAAGCGCTTCCAGTTCATCGCCGGTATTGATGGAAATACGCTGCGCCAGATCGCCGCCGCCGATGCGCTGCGCGCCGGTCTGCAGCGCGCGAATCGGGATGACCATGCGGCGGGCCAGAAGGAACCCGGCCAAAATCGCGAGTGCCAATGCGACCAGCACCAGCGCGCCTGAGCGCAACGCCGAAGTGTACAACGGCGCGTAGGCTTCGTTGTTCGGTAATTCGGTGAAGACCAGCCAGCCGGTCGGCGCCACTTTTGCGTAAGCACTTAACACTTTGCGGCCGTGAAGATCGACACCGTCCAGCGGCTCGTCCGGCATGCCGATCGTTTCGGCGGCGCGCGCGGTCCGCACTTGGCTAAAGTCGGACATGTCGGTTTTGCGCAGGACTTGGCTAATGTCGGGATGAGCGATCAAGCGAGCCTTGTCGTCTATCACATAGGCGTGCCCCGATTTGCCGACCTTTATCTGTGATACGACATCCCAAATGAAAGTGAGGTTCACTTGCGCGATAATGACACCGTACTCAGGCCGAACACCGGCCATAGCGATCGTCATATAGGGCTGCGACTCATCGACAAAATAAACCGGTCCAAAGTAAACCTTGTGTGCTTGGGCCTCAACAAATGCTGGATTCCCTGAATGGTCAGCGCCACTCTTCACGACATCGGGCGCCTCTCGCGAGATGCGGAACTGCTCGCGACCGGAGCCATCGAGTTGCACGATTTGTGTTATCGCTGGCACTTGGCGCATCAATCGCACAGCGTCGAACTGCCATTCGTCGAGTGAGTTATCACTCCACGACAATTGGGTTTCCCAAGCCAATCCGGCCGTGATGTCGCTGAGAAATTGGCCGATCTTCTCGGCAGCGGACTGCGCCTGTCCCCGTTGGATGCGAAAGAGCAGCGCTTTCTGTTCTTGGTATGTGAACCAGATATCTGAGATGCCGTTGATCGCAAGCGCGAAGGTAACAACCACTACAAACATCGCGACGTATTTTCGAAATAAACCACCGCCCGCTGCAGGTCTTGTCGCCGCGCAGGTCTGTTCAGCCGGATCGGCTGTCTGAAATTTCATCCGATTAGCTCGCCGGCTTCGTCGGTCCACCCGCTTTAGATCTCCCCTCTCACGGCTCTATGTTGCAGCCAGCCATTTGCCGCAATCAATACGTGCACGCAAGATGGATTTTATCATATCAGACCATCGCCATCACGAAAGCACTCGCCCACGCGGCAAAATGGTCGATATAGCTTTTTTAAAGCGCTGATAAATTGGTTGCGCCATCGAGTGCTGTGGCGGCCAATTGCTGAATTTGGCCGATCTAAAGGATTAACAACCATGGATCGCCGCGTCTTCCTGGCTCTCTGCGGCGCCGCACTAACGATTCGTTCCATGCCGACGCAAGCCCAGGAGGCTAGTCGGCTGCGCACAATCGGCGTGCTAATGGGATTGGCCGACGATCGAGAGACTCACGCTCGTGCGCTTGCGATCGAACAAGGTCTAGCAAAACGGGGGTGGATCGTAGGCCACAATCTGCGGATCGAGTATCGCTACGCCGCGAGTGATCCGATTCAGATGGCCAAACTTTCCCACGAACTGGTTGCACTCCAGCCGGATTTGATAGTGGGCCACAGCACGCCAGTTGTGGCAGCTCTCCTAAAGGCAACTCACACTATTCCGATTGTATTCGTTGTCGTTTCTGATCCAGTTGGCAGTGGCTTCGTTGCGAGCTTGGCCCGGCCAGGCGGAAACGTCACCGGGTTCTCAGTGCTTCAGCCGACGATCACCGGAAAATATCTGTCGATCTTAAGAGAGCTAGATTCCAAGCTTACCCGAGTAGGTCTTCTATACAATCCCGATGCTGTCCCAAGCGCTGGGGTGCCTTACACGCCTAGTTTTCAAGAGTCAGCCAACGAATTTAAGGTGCTTCCCATTACAGCTGAGGTTCGGAGCGAAGATCAAATCAAATCGGCAATGACTAACCTAGCGACAACGCAGCATAGTGCGCTTATTGTTTTGCCTGATAACTATGTGACAGTGCATCGTAAAATGATCATCTCGCTAGCAGCCGATTTGCGCATTCCGGCAATTTATTCGTATCGGTATTATGCTGATGAGGGCGGTTTGCTGTCTTACGGAGTTGACGTGCTCGATTTGTTTAGACGAGCACCAGACTACATCGATCGTATTCTGCGAGGCGCGAAACCTGCAGAACTCCCCGTACAGGCACCGAGGAAATTTGAACTTGTGATCAATATGAAGACTGCTCGTTCATTGGGCATTACTGTGCCGCGGATTCTGCTTGCAGGTGCTGACGCGCTTATAGAATGATGATCGCCCGCCAGTTCTGCTGGGGCCCGATACCCGTGACTATGATAGGCTTTTGAGAAGTTGCCGTCATTGTGCGGCGCTAAAGCGCCCGTGCTTATGCCCCCGCGATTGTTTTCTGGAGAGCCTCGGTCAACGTGGCAAGACTGAGGCGTCGACAAGCATGGCACGGAATATCTTTGCGTTTACGGGTTTATGAAGAAGACGATAACCACTGAGGTCTTCATCACATTCCGGCAGCGTCGCATCACCGCTAACGAGTAGGGCAGGAATATCGAAGGTGCCACGCAATCTTTGGATGGCATCAATTCCCGTAGGGCCTTGCGGCAGACGATAGTCGCAAACGATTAAATCTGGCCGCCGTCCGAGCTGGCTCAGCTTTTTCAAAGCTTCGTCACACGATTCGGCTGCCACCACTTTACAGCCCCACGAGCGTAACAGACTTTCAGTGGCTTCAAGGACAAGCGCGTTGTCCTCTATGACGACGACTAGCTTATTGCTGTGCAGGTTCTTCATCAGACAATCTGCCGTCAACCGCAAAATTGATGTCCCGTTTAGGGATCAAAATAAAGTGGTCGAAGGTCGCGACCGGGAGATCCTTTGGACCTAATTTGAAAGACCTTAGGGCTCAATACTTCTGCTTAGTGGAAAAATCTTGTGTGCAATTGCCGGACATCGGCTGCCCCTTAGGCTGCGAATCGCACTCAAAGGAGTGATTGAGCAGCAAAGGAGACGGCGATGGCCAGGACGAGGCGTGGCGACAAAGTAGTTCGGGATAACGCGACCGCAAATCAAGGCAGAGTGCAACTCGGCGACATGGCTCCCGCATTCGTGCGGGCCGGCGACAAAGTCGCGCGTGATGCCGCCACCCAGGGTCAGAGCAAGGTGCAGCTCGGCGACATGGCTCCCGCATTCGTGCGGGCCGGCGACAAAGTCGCGCGTGATGCCGCCACCCAGGGTCAGAGCAAGGTGCAGCTCGGCGACATGGCTCCCGCATTCGCGCGGGCCGGCGACAAAGTCGCGCGTGATGCCGCCACCCAGGGTCAGAGCAAGGTGCAGCTCGGCGACATGGCGCCGGCGTTTCGCCGCTGACGGTTCAGCGATTTAGTCCGCGGGAACCGCGATGCGCTCCCGCGGACTTCGGAAATCTACTGTTATCGTCGATCCGGAAACGAACGGCGAGGAGTCCTTGTATGTCATCCGACAATGCCCCTCCCCTCGTCGAGTTCTTCCAGCTGGTGCCGAACGCCAATCCGCCGCGGCGGGCGGATAAGGCGGTTGGCGGCGTCATTCCGGCGCGGGCGCTGCGCTATTGCGAGGCGATCACCAGCGCTTCGGCGTTCGGTTGGTATGTGTTTTTACCCTTGAATTTCAAGGTCGTATGGGACGGCAGCGACATGCTGTGGACCTATCCGGGGGTCGACGAGTGGCTGCCGCTGACCCGCGACGCCGTGCAATATCCGAACTTCAGCCGGCAGTTCGACGAGGCCGCGCCGCCGGAGGCGCGCGGCTTTTCGCCGACCTTCCTGGCGCCGTCGATCCAGCCCGGGCAGCTGCAGATCTGGACCGGCGCCATCGCGCGCACCGCGCCGGGCTGGAGCCTCTTGGTGCGCGGCGTCGCCAACCTGCCGCACAGCCAGTCGTTTCAGACCCTCGAAGGCATCATCGAGACCGACCACTGGTTCGGCCCGCTGTTCGACAACGTGCGCATCCTCAAGACTGACGTGCCGATCGACTTCCGCAGCGACATCCCGTTCCTGCAGGTCCAGCCGGTGCGCAAGGAAGTTTACAACGAGAAATTCCTGCAGAACTTCGCCGTCAGGGACATGACCGAGTTGTCGGCCGAGGATTGGCAGGCGTTTCACCGTACCGTGGTCGTGCCCAACACGACGCCGGACCGCAAGCGCGGCCAATATGCCGTGAACGTGCGCAAAGGGGCCGCTCACGCGGGGCACGGCGCGGCGGCGACATTACCGGCCGCCGAGTAGCGGCCCATACCAAAGTATGAGCGAGGGCAATACTTCTTGCCCTCGCGCCGGATACCTCTGCACGATTTTTGTGCGGCCGCGATAATGGCCTAATGCGCCGGCCACTCGGTAAGCGCATGAAACAAGAAACGAATCGTCGCGCCGGAGCCTTTTTGGGTCGCCCATCCACTCGGTGGATGCGCGTTTGGCGCTGCGGCAACCGGCCGACAATGCGCACCTTGTGGATAGCGAAGTGACCGTGGCCGCGCCCAACATGCCGAGCGGCGGCGGCTCCTTCGCTTGGGCCTGGATCGATTCGACGTATATGCGCGATCTGGCGCAACGCTGCACGCGTGCGGCGCGCGAGTGTCCGCATCGGCCGACGTCCCATGAGCTCGAGGCGATCGGGGTGGAACTGATGCAAAAGGCGGCCGAGCTCGACGAATTCAATCAAACCTCTGGTACCGACGACGTGCCGCGCACGGCGGCGTCCAGTCCGAAAGTACCGAAGAAATAAATGTGACACAGGTCAGCGCGATGATCGTGGCATGTCGAAACGTCGAAAGCGCGGCCAACGCATTGAGGGGCCCAATACCCTGCCGTCGGAGCAGCCGTTTCGGCGCAGGTCGTTGCGCGGCGTATGAGTTGCAGGGGGTAGAATGAAGAGCGTCGATCTGGACAAGCCGGTGGCGGATGCGATCATTGCCACCGATAGGCGTGACATGGTTATCGCATACCTGTCGTACGCGCTGGAAGACGTCCGCCTGGTGGACCCGAAGGCGTACCAGTTGCTGCAGCTGACCATCGATTCGCTGGGCAACATCGAATACGTATCTCGGCCGCATTGATCCGAACCGCGTCGCCATTCTGAGGCGGGACTGCCGAGCGCAGCGCCCGGCCGCTGCGATCCTCGGATACGTTGCACCCGGTTGCGGCCGTCTGCCTTCGGCGCCATGGTGCGGCGCATGAAGCTGCCGCGCAATTTTTTCAAGCCGCTTGCCATTGGAGCGCCGGCGCCGCTGCGCGAATTGCCGCTGCGGCTCGAGCGCATGATTCATTTCGTGCCGCCCCACGTCGAGAAGGTGCGCAACCGGGTTCCCGAACTGATCGGCGACGTCGACGTGGTGCTCGGCAACCTGGAGGACGCGGTTCCGGCGGACGCCAAGGAGGCGGCGCGCTCGGGCTTCATCGCCATGGCGCGGTCTTGCGATTTCGGCGCCACCGGGCTGTGGACGCGGATCAACGCGCTCAATTCGCCGTGGATGCTCGACGACGTCTGTCAGATCGTCGCCGCGGTCGGGCAAAAGCTCGATGTCGTCATGCTGCCGAAGGTCGAGGGGCCGTGGGACATTCACTATCTCGACCAGCTCCTGGCCCAGCTCGAAGCCAGGCACGGCGTGACCAAGCCCATTCTCATCCACGCCATCCTGGAAACCGCCGACGGCGTCAACAATGTCGAGGCAATCGCCACGGCGTCGCCGCGCCTGCACGGCATCAGTCTCGGCCCGGCCGATCTCGCGGCGTCGCGGGCGATGAAGACGACGCGGGTCGGCGGCGGCCATCCAGACTATAAAGTCTTGGCTGACAAACCCTTGGCTGACGCCGCGGCAGGCAACGCGCCGCGCGCCGCGTATCAGCAGGACCTGTGGCATTACACGATTGCCAAGATGGTCGACGCCTGCGCGGCTGCGGGCATAAAACCGTTCTACGGCCCGTTCGGCGATTTCGCCGATGGCGCAGCTTGCGAGGCGCAGTTTCGCAACGCGTTCCTGATGGGCTGCGTCGGCGCCTGGACCTTGCACCCGAGCCAGGTTCCGATTGCCAAGCGGGTGTTTTCGCCCGACCCGGCCGACGTGGCGTTTGCCAAGAAGATCATCGCCGCCATGCCGGATGGCAGCGGCGCGGTGATGATCGACGGCAAGATGCAGGACGACGCCACCTGGAAACAGGCCAAGGTTTTGGTCGATCTGGCGCGTCTGGTCGCCGCCAAGGATCCCGCCATGGCGGCGCGCTATGGACTATAGAAGCGGCGTGCGCGATGAACGGCCGCGGGGATGAGGAGGATGCCTCGAGCGCAGCGGATGGAAAAGATCAGGATCGCGAAATTCCAGATCGGCCAGGTCGTGCGCCACCGCATCTATCCGTTCCGCGGCGTGGTGTTCGACATCGATCCGGTGTTTGCCAACACCGAGGAGTGGTACCGGTCGATTCCGGCCGAGGTGCGCCCGCACAAGGATCAGCCGTTCTATCATCTGTTCGCCGAGAACGATCAGACCGAATACATCGCCTACGTTTCGGAGCAGAACCTGTTGCCCGACTTAAGCGGCGAGCCGGTGCGCCATCCGCAAGTCGCCGAAGTTTTTATCCGCGACGGCAAGACCTATCGCCCGCGGGCGACGCAGCGGCATTGAAGCTGCGACGGAAATGGCCGGGACAAGCCCGGCCATGACGTAGGATTCCCTTGGGCGTCGGCGCGTTCGATTACTGCGTCTTGCCCTGCGGCGCGGCGGCGGCGCCCGGGCCCGGCGGATTGGCCCCGCCGGGGCCCGGTGGATTGGCCTGCTCGAGCTTCTTGCGGGCTTCCTCGGCGCGCTTCTGCAGTTCCTGCTGCAGCTTGTCCTGCTGTTCCTTGAATACCTTCGGATCGGTCGGCGGGCCGTCATAGGCCTTGGCGAAATCGCCGAGCGGCAGCGGCACCGTGAGCGGTTGGCCGTCGACCTTGATGGCCTGGATGTAGAGGCCCTTGCCCTTCTTCAAATTGGCGATGGTCTCGGGGGTGATGTCGTAGTCGGCCATGCAGCCGGCCGGAACGCAGAACCCGAACGGCGCGGTCAGCGGCTGGTTCTGATCGATCAACACGCGGGTGCCGTTGGCGAGCGCCATGCCGAGCGGCACGGTGACACGGAACACTTTCTTGGGCTGGCCCTCCGGCTCGATCAGCACCGCGGACGCCACCAGCATGCCAGACTCGATGCGCGCGTCCTTGCCGGTGAAGCAGACCTTCTTGCCGCCCGCCTCCTGGCCGGTCAGGCAGAACTTTGTCCACGGCGAATAGATGAGCTGTACCTGCTGTTGCTGCGGCTGCTGTTGCCCCTCTTGGGGCGCGGGCGCGGCGGGCTGCGCCGGCTGCGCCTGCTGGGCCGGCGCCGGCTTATGGGGCGCCGGCTTTTTCGCCTGGGCGAGCGCGAGCGAAACCGCCGCGGCAGTCAACGCGAGGCTCAAGGCTGCCGACTTGCCTGCGGTCCTGCCCGCCGCTGTGGCAAGGGCGCCCAGGGTGCGGCCGGCCGGCCGCGCCGGCGCGTTACGATAGGTCATGAGACAGTCCTTCTGTACGTGCTGCCGTCCGCAAATCGGCTTGGCCGATTTTGTCCCGTCCGACGGTGATGACTGGTCCGAAGCGGCGCAATCCCCTCGATCCGTCGCCGCGCATGCCGCGCTTTTTACCCCGGCTGCTTTTACCCCGGCTAACGGGTCAATCGACGCAGATTGCGGCAACAGCGTGACACCGCCGCGCCGCCAGATAGCGCAATTGCGCGGCGCGATAAAGCCCGCATAAACGCCACGCTGTGTTAGATTCGCCGCCGCCGCAAGTTCCTCGCGACCGCAAAGGTTCGGCTCGTTGTCGCGCGCCTCTACCCTGCCCTCGATGCTGATCCTGTCCCGACGCCTTGCCGCCGCCATCGCGTGCTGCGGCGTGCTGGCGCTTGCCGGCGCCGTGACCGAAACCGCGCGGGCGGAGTACGCGATCGCCATGCACGGCAAGCCGGCGCTGCCGCCGGATTTTGCCGCCATGCCCTACGTCAATCCCGATGCGCCCAAAGGTGGCCGCCTGGTCGAAGGCGTGCTCGGCACTTTCGACAGCCTCAATCCGCTGATCGTGCTCGGTCTGCCGGTGCAGGCGGTGCGCGGTTTCGTGGTCGAGAGCCTGATGGCGCGTGGCTACGACGAGCCGTTCACGCTCTACGGCCTGCTCGCCAAGAGCGTCGAGACCGACGAGGCCCGCGACGTCGTCACCTTCCGCATCAATCCGGCGGCGCATTTTTCCGACGGCGTGGCGGTGACCGCCGCGGACGTGGTGTTTTCCTGGCAGCTGTTGCGCGACCACGGCAGGCCGAACTACCGCCTCTATTATTCCAAGGTGGCGCGCGCCGACATTGTGGACGAGCGTACCGTGCGCTTCGATTTGTCCGGCAGCAACGACCGCGAATTGCCGCTGATCCTCGGCCTGATGCCGATCCTGCCCAAGCACGCCATCGATCCGGCGACCTTCGAGCAAACAACGCTGGCGAAGCCGATCGGCAGCGGCCCGTACGTGGTCGCCAATGTCGACACCGGCAAAACCGTCACCTTCAAGCGCGATCCGAACTATTGGGGACGCGCGCTGCCGATCAATCGCGGGCTCTACAATTTCGACCAAGTGCGCCTCGATTATTACCGCGACGCCAACGCCTATTTCGAAGCCTTCAAGGCCGGGCTCTACGATTTCCGCGTCGAGGACAATCCGACGCGCTGGCAGACCGGGTACGATTTTCCGGCGGTGCGCGACGGCCGCATCGTCAAAAGCACCTTTGTGGACGGCCAGCCCAAGCCGGCATTCAACTTCGTGTTCAACACGCGACGCAGCGTCTTTGCCGATATCCGCGTCCGGCAGGCGATCGCGCTCCTGTTCGATTTCGAATGGATCAACCGCAATTTTTTCTTCGGCCGCTACAAGCGCAGCACGAGCTTCTTCGACGATTCGGAATTGTCGGCCTATGGGCGGCCGGCCGACGCCCATGAGCGGGATCTGCTGGCGCCGTTTCCCGGCGCGGTACGTGCCGATGTGCTCGACGGAACCTGGGCGCCGCCGGTGACCGACGGCTCGGGCCACGACCGCACCGCCTTGCGCCAGGCGTTGACGCTGCTGCAGGCCGCCGGCTACGCGCTGCAAGGCACGACGTTGCGCGAGCGAAAGACCGGCCGGCCGCTCGCCTTCGAGATCATGGTGGCGAGCCGCGATCAGGAGCGCCTGGCGCTGGCATTTTCCCACAACCTGCACCGCGCCGGCATTGACGCAACGGTGCGGCTGGTCGATGACGTGCAATATCAGCAGCGGCTCACTTCGTACGACTTCGACATGATCGAGTACCGCTGGGAGCAGTCGCTGTCGCCCGGCAACGAGCAGAGCTTCTACTTCGGCTCCGCCGGTGCCGACCAACAGGGGACGCGCAACTACATGGGCGCGCGCAGTCCGGCGGCCGATGCCATGATCGCCGCGCTCTTGCATGCGAAGAGCCGCGCCGAATTCGTCGACGCCGTGCGCGCGCTCGATCGCGTGCTGGTCTCTGGCAGCTATGTGGTGCCGATGTTCTATCTGCCCCAGCAATGGGTGGCACACGCGGCTGACGTTCTGCATCCGGCGCGCACCTCGTTGTTCGGCTACCTGCCCGACACCTGGTGGCGGAAGCCCGCGGGAGCGCGGCCATGATTCTCGGCGATCCGACGCCGACAACCGCGGCCGCGCCGCAAAACGGCCAGCGCCGGCTCACCATCGACGAGGTGTTCGGCCGCATCGCGCACAAATATCCGGACCGGCCGGCGCTGATCGATGCGCCGAACCGCGAAGCCTTCACCGACGGCGCGCCGCGCGGGCTCACGTATGGCGAGGCCGATCGCGTGGTGACGGCGATTGCCGGCCGGCTGCATCACATGGGCCTCGCCGCCGATTCGGTGGTCGCAATCCAGTTGCCCAACACCGTCGACAACATTTTGATGCTGCTCGGCGTGCTGCGCGCCGGCCTGATCGCCGCGCCCTTGCCGCTGCTGTGGCGCCGCGCCGAGACCGTGGCCGCGCTGGCGCGGCTCGGCGCCAAGGCGCTCGTCACCTGCCGGCGCGCCGGCAGCTTCCATCACGCCCAGTTCGCGTTGCGCATCGCCTCGGAGGTGTTTTCGATCCGCTATGTCGGCGGCTTCGGCGGCGACCTCGCCGACGGCGTGGTGCCGTTCGACGACCTGTTCGGCGCCGACGAGATCGAGGCGCCGCCGCCGCTCGAGCGCCAGCACAACGCCGCCGCCCACCTTGCCTTCATCACCTTCGACGTCGGCGACGGCGGCATCGTGCCGGTGGCGCGCAATCATCTGGAGGCGGTCGCCGGCGGGCTCGGCGTGGCGCTGGAAAGCCGGCTCGGCCAGGACGCGCGCATCCTCTCTGCCATCGCGCCGGCGTCGTTCGCGGGCTTGAGTCTGACGTTCACGCCGTGGCTCCTGTCGGCCGGCACGCTGTGCCTGCACCATCCGTTCGACGCCGAAATCCTGCTGCAGCAGCGCCGCGACCACGGCTGCACGACCCTGGTCCTGCCGGGCGCGGTGGCGCTGCGGCTTGCCGAAGCCGGCGCGTTCGCGGGCGATAGCGATGCCGGCGGCAGCGTCATTGCCGCCTGGCGGGCGCCGGAGCGGCTCGCCACGAGTGCGGCCTGGCGCGAGCCCGATACCGCCCTGATCGATGTCGCGATTTTTGGCGAAGCCGGCCTCGTGGCGGCACGGCGCGGCGCGAACGGGCGCGCGGCGCCGATCCCATTCGGGCCGGTCGTGGCACCGCGCGGCTCGACTGGCGCGGTCGTGGTCGCCGAAGTGCTCCGCACCGCCGCCGGCACGGTGGCGCTGCGCGGCCCGATGGTGCCGCGCCACGCATTCCCTCCGGGCATCGAGCGCTCCGGCCTGCCCCACTTCAAGATCGACCGCTTCGGCCTGGTCGACACCGGCTATGCCTGCCGGGTCGATCCGGCCACCAAGGCCATGATCGTGACCGGGCCGCCTTCCGGCATTGTCGGCGTCGGCGGCTACCGCTTTCCGCTGCACGAGCTGGAAGAAGCGGTCGGCAAGATCGAGAGCACCGCCACGGTCGCCGCCCTGCCCGATCCGCTGGTCGGCCAGCGGCTGGTCGGCGAAGCCGTCCGCCGCGACGTGGTGCAGGCCGCGCTCAACGCGGTCGGCATCAATCCGCTGGTCGCGGCGGCCTTCCGCGACCGCGGCGAACGCTCGGCCGGCCCATAGGGGCGCGGCGCAAAGCCGTGGCGCGCCGTGTCGTTGACGCGCCATTAACAGCGCTTTGGCATTTTGCCGGAAGCTTTCCCCTATCCGGACGGCTTCCCCCATGGCGCTGCAAGGTTCGTTCGTCGTCGTTGCCGAAAAGTCAGCGCCCGACGTGGTCGAGGCGCTGCGCGGCGCCGGCGCTTTTCCCATCATCGAGAGCGACTGGGCGCAGGCGCCGGCGGCGTTGAGCGCCGCCGAGCCCGAGGCCGTGGTGCTGGCCGATGCCTGCGCGGATGCGCGTTGCAGCGCCGCCCTCGCCAAGGCTCTTGCGGACCGGCGGAAGGCCGAGCGTCCGTTGATGCCGGTCGTCGCCCGCGCCCGTGAGGACGGCAGCGCACTCGTCCCCGATGCGCTGACGCTTGCCGCCAACGCGCCGGCCGAGCGCATCCTGAGCCGGCTCGGTTCGGCGCTGCGTATCCGCACCCTGCATTCCACCGTGCTGCGCCGCACCCGCATGCTGGCGGCGCGCGGCGAGCTGCCGCCCGAACTGCCGCGCACCGATCCGCTCGACGAGGCCGCCGTGCTGCTCGCCGGCCGCGGCCGCTCGTACCCGGCGCTCTCGGTCGCCGTCGGCGAGTGCGTCGGCGTCATCGGCGCGCTCAGCGTCGAGAGCGCGGCGCGCGCGCTGCACGCCCGCGACGTCGAAGGCATCGTGATCGGCGACGGTTTTGGGCCGCGCATCGTCGAGGCGCTGCTGACCGTGCTCGCCGGCGATGTGCGCTTCCGCGACTTGCCGATCGCGGTCGTCGGCGGCCATCCGGCGACGGTCGAGGCGTTCGCGCCGCATCTGCCGAACCTCGACCGGATCGCCGAGGGGCCGGCGCGCCTGGTCGAACGTTTCATACCGCTCGTTCGCCTGCACGCGTTCGGCGAGCGGCTGCGCCGCATGCTCAAATCGCTCGAAGCCAAGGGCATGGTCGATCCCGACACCGGGCTTCTCGGCCACGAGGCGTTCTGGCGCGATCTCAACCGCGCCGTGGACGATGCGGAAAAACGCGGCGTCGGGCTGTCGATCGCGCGGTTCTCGTTCGACGGCGGCGACCGGCGCTCGAGCCTCGACGCGGCACGGCTGCTGGCCCGGCTGATGCGCGAGGTCGATTTCGCCTGCCGCGAGGCCGACAACTCGATCTTCGCGGTGTTCACCGAGACCGATCTGCGCGCCGCCCACGTGGTGGCGCGCCGCATCGCCAGCATCTTGAAGAACACCACCATGGCGCCGGATAGGAAGCACATCGGCATCGAGGCCGCGGTCACCCTCGCCACCCTGCGGCCGACCGACAGCGTCGACTCGCTGATCGCCCGCGTCGTCGGTAAGGTGGGGTAGTCTCTTCTCCGCTCATTCCCGCGAAAGCGGGAATCCAGCCGGAAACCGTGACATTGTCGTCGTGCTCTGGGTCCCCGCTTTCGCGGGGACGAGCGGCGTTGGATTGCCGAACTCCCGCGGCATCGCCAAATGCGCTAATAGCTTGCCAGCTACCGAATCGAAGGCATCCGCCATGGCTCCCTCCCCCGACGCGTCGGCCGCCGTCACTGTCGAAGTGGTCTCCGACGTGGTTTGTCCGTGGTGCTACATCGGCAAGCACCGGCTCGAAGCGGCGACCGCGCTCGTTCCCGATGTCGCGGTCACGATCAACTGGCGGCCGTATTTCCTCAATCCGTGGATCCCGCGCGAAGGCATCGACCGCAAGACTTACCTCGAAACAAAATTCGGCTCGGTCGAGCGCTATGGCGCCATTGCGGGGCGGGTCGCCGCGGCGACCGCCATGGAGGGGCTGCGCTACGCGCCCGACAAGATTGCGCGCCAGCCCAACACCATCGACTGTCATCGCCTGATCCTGTGGTCGCGCAGCGCCACCGACCCCGCCAAGGTCAAGCAGCGCCTGATGGAGCTGTATTTCGCCGAGGGCGCCGACCTGTCCGATCCGCGCGTGCTGATCCAGGCCGCGGTCGATTGCGGCATGGACGGCGAACTGGTGCGGCGGCTCCTTGCCGGCGACGACGATCTCGACCGCGTCGAGAGCGAAGCCAACAGCGCCAAGGAAGCCGGCATCGACGGCGTGCCCTGTTTCATCTTCGGCAATCACGTCATCGTCACCGGCGCGCAATCGCCGGAATATCTGGCCAACGCCATCGAACGCACTGCCGGGCAAGGTACGCGGATGCAGGCGTAAGGCCTTTCACTTTCCTCCTCCGCGTTTGCGGGGAAGGGGGGATCATCCGGAGCTCGCGCAGCGAGCGCAGGATGGTGGAGGGGGCGCGGCGCTTTTTCACCTCCCCCTGAAAGGGGGAGGTCGATTGCGCAAAGCGCAATCGGGTGGGGGTCACGGCCTCGACATTGTCTCATCAGCTTCGATCTGCAGTCGACGCTGTCGGACGGACCCCGCCCCGGCTCGCTGCGCTCGCCGACCCTCCCCTTGCAGGGGAGGGTGAAGACGCGAGCCCTCCCCTTCTCGCGACGCGTTTCTTTGCGTCCGAGCTTTGCCAACGCCATTCCCAAAACCTTTGCCTCCAATGAAAGAAGGGAGGCGGAGCGCCGATCGGCGCACGGGTAGAATCCGCACCGGCACTTCGGATGAGCACATCCGAACCCGCGGCCAGTGCGGCGAGCGCCACGATCGA